>Ga0207951_100629_pt1 | contig 16178 bp, 9 predicted proteins | sample Subbio12Aug_8Bad_FD_184830 | JGI IMG/M metagenome (GOLD analysis project Ga0207951, IMG submission 184830) | Serpentinite rock and fluid subsurface biosphere microbial communities from McLaughlin Reserve, California, USA - CR12Aug_8Bad (SPAdes) | ecosystem: Environmental > Terrestrial > Deep... | reverse complement strand
CCAAGCCATCGACACGGTAACCCAGCACGATGCCCTGGCTTGGTTTGGCCACTGCGGCTATCGTATCGAAGGCGTGTGTGAAGCGCTATAAGTTGGCGCGTATGGGGTTAATCGTCGTCGCCCTGCTGTTTGCTCAGCGCGTTGTCGATGATGCGCTGCCTGATGGCATCGTCTTGCAGCATTTCCGTGGCCATGGCGTCGATCAGCCAACGCAGCTTGATGCCGTTGAAGCGCGAGAAGTCTTTGAGTTGGTCGTAGGTGGTTTTATGAATGCCGATTTTCTTGCGATCGGTTTTATCGTTGCTCGGTAACATGTCGGTTCCTTCAGTGATGGTCTAGGCCTTGGAAAGTAGCGCGTCGCGTTGGTCGGCGACGACCTGTAGCTGCCAGCGGATCAGTTCCAGTCGACCGTCGTGATGCTCGACGATGGCGGTGCAGCTTTCCACGAAGTCGCCGGTATTGATGTACATAAAGCCGTCGATGGTCTTGATTTCGGCATGATGGATGTGGCCGCAGATCACGCCGTCGAGATTGGCGTGCTTCAGGGTTTGCACGATGGTTTCTTCGTAATCGGACATAAACTGAACCACGTTCTTGACCTTGAATTTGACGAAGGCCGCCAATGAGAAATGCGATTGCACACCCAGAAACCGTCTTACCAGACGGACGATGCGGTTGAATGCGATCAGCCAGTCGTAGCCCACGCTGCCGATTTTGGCCAGCCAGCGGTGATGTTGGGCTATGGTGTCGTACTCGTCGCCATGTACCACCAGAAAGCGTTTGCCATCGGCGCTGGTATGGATTGCGGAATTTTTGATCTGGATGTCGCCGAATACGTAATCGTCGTAATCGCGCACGTTTTCGTCGTGGTTGCCGGGTACGTAGATCACCTCGGTGCCGTGTCTGGCTTTGCGCAGAACCTTCTGGATGATGGTGTTGTGGTCGCGCGGCCAGTACATTTTTTTCGACAAGGCCCAGAAGTCGATGATGTCGCCAACCAGGTACAAGCGATCGCTATCGTTGTACTTGAGGAAATCGAGCAGGGTATCGGCCTGGCATTGCGTCGAACCGATGTGCAGATCGGATATCCAGATGGTTCGATAGCGGCGGGTATTCATGCTTGAACGCGAAGTGATTCAGAATGGCAAGTGATTGTCACCCAGCTTTGTGACAGCTTTGTGAATCCGGGGCAATCAGTGGTGAGCCGCCACAGGATTGCGAATGTCGATGCCATCGAACATCAGAATCAGCAGGGCGGCAATTGCACAGGCGTGGGTGCGGCAGCTAGCCAGCAACTTCATCATGTCCGACAACAGCAAGGCCTGGGTAATGGCGGTGTAATTGCTGGAAGCCCAGGCAACGTGCTGCTCCAGGCCTGTCTGAATGTCGTGCTCTGCTTCGGCGTAATGTCGAAGCAGATTGTGCGCCTGACGGGCATCCTGGTTTTCCAGGGCGATGCTGAGTTTATCGAGCATGACTTTCAAGCCATTGCCGACCTTGTTGACGTAGGTCAGCAAATGCTGCGGCGGCATGGCTGAACGGTTTTTGTGTATCGACAGCGCCAGCCGGGCCGATTCCACCAGTTCATTGCCGACTTTTTCCAGCGCGATGGCAATTTTAATCAGCGTGACGATGGCGCGTAGATCGGGTTCACTGATGGTGGTGCTGGTCATCAGGTTGGTGGCGTCATGATCGAGCCTGAGTTGCAAACCGTCGATCTTGCGGTCGCGGGCAATGACCTTCAGTGCCAGTTCGCCATCGCAAAAGTTGAGCGCATGCAGCGACTGTTCGAGCTGGTAAATCAGCAAATCGGTCATTTCCAATATCAGGCCGCGAAAATGGGCCAAATGGCTGTCGGTAGTTGGCAGCATCGGTATATGCGTAGTGTGTAAGCTCATTCGGTTGATGTCATTCATTTACAGACTCCTTGTTGTTCGGTGTGCAGGCTCACTTTAGTCAGGCAAAACGACAGGAGTATGACGGCAACGCGCGACAGCTTCCGAGTGCATGACTCAGCGTTTTGTCACCAGATCGGCGGGCTGACCAAACGGATACCCAAAGTCCACCAGCGGTCGGGTTCGTCTTTCAGGGTTTTGCCCAGCGTACCATCGAACTGTACTGATTCGTTGAGAATGTAGCGGAAACCAGCCTGGGTTTCCCAGGTGCTGTTGAACGGCAGGTAAGGGTCACCATGATAAACCTCGGCAACGGCATGCAGGCCTTGGAACAGGTGTTGCTGAAAGCCAAAACCGCCCAGCATGGTCCAGTTCCATAACGCATCCTGCTGATAGTGGGACGCCCCCAGATTGACATGCAGCAGCAGACTGTCATTGAGCAAGGACTCGGTCAACGCCAGATAGCCAAAAATATTGGTGCCTTCGGTTTTGACCGCACCGCTGCCGAAAGCAGGCACGACACCGGCTGCCAACGCAAGCCCCGGCAAACCGCTGGGTTCCGGTTCGCTGGCCAGCGCTTTGAACTGAAACAACGGGCCGCTGATGCCGTAGCCACCGGCAGCGCGGTCGAACGAACCGCCATGAACGAAACCGGCAGTCAGTTCCAGCCAGTCGGTAGGGCCAATCGCCGTTAGCACGTTATGGCTGATGCCTTCGACATTACCATCCAGCCAGGATTCGACTTGGGCCAGGCCGCCGCCGACGACGCGGGCATCGTCGGTGACGAAGGGGCGAATGGCGTGAGCGGTATCGACCACGCCCGACATTGCCAACAGCGGGATGAGGTTTGCAATTGGGAAGCGCATGATAATGATTCTCTTAACTGGAGATTGAGGGGCGTTGTCAAACAACGGGCCAATGCAAAACGCCGCCGCACAGCCAGGGGGCCGTGCGGCGGCGCATGATAACAGCAAAAATTTATCGAATGCCGATCAGGTGCGGCGGCGGGCAACCAGCAGCGTGACCAGCCCTGAACCGAACAACCAGACAGCGCCCGGTACTGGCACGGCATTGACGCGGTACAGCGATGTCGTGTCACTGACTTCATTGGCTACGGCCAGGAAACTGCCTTGGGCATTGCTAAAGAAAGCCAGGCCTTCCGGTGCAACATTGCCTGTGGTGAAGATCATGTCGAGAAAGGTGGGATTGGCGACATCGTTCAGCGCCCAAACCATGATGGCATTGGAGCGCTCCAGTCCGAGGAACAGCAGGTCGATGCCGTTGATCTGGCCGATCGCAACACCTTCTGGCTCGGGGCCTTTGTTGTCGCTGCGATCGTCAACCCACAACTGCGGGAATTGCGACTTGATGATCTGCTCGATGCGGTCGCCGGAATCGAACACCCGGTTGCCATTGGCGTCCAGTATCGAAAACGAACGGGCGCCGTAGGCCTGTAGTTCGTCCAGATCGCCGTCACCATCAAGATCGCCACTGGTCGATACCAGCAACCGGTTCAGCTTGTCGTTGTTGCTGCGCCAGTCGCTGCCGTGCTCGGCTGTCAGCGTGGTGTTCAGTGCCGGGTCGATCACCGCATTGCCAACGCGAATTTCATCAGCGATGCCCGGCCATTCACGGGCATCACCCTCATTGGCCGTAACAAAAAACTGTTGGCCACCCCGGGTGAAGCTGTCGATGGCGTCCGGCATGTACATGCCCTTGACCTGCCAGTTCTGGATGTTGCCGTTCAGTGGGTTGGAGCCGGAGCCATCGCGATCCGAAGCATCAAAACCATTACCCGGCAGGCTGTGGTCTTGCAAACCCAGTGCCTTGATGCCGGTCACGGTGGCCGAGGCAATGTCGATCAGCGCCACGGCATTGTTTTCCTGCAACGTGACCATGGCCTGGCTACCGTCGGCGCTGATGGCGACATACTCTGGTTCCAGGTCTTGTGCAACCGAGGCATTGGGGCCATTCAGACGTACACCGGCGACTCTCAGCGCAGCAGCCTGGCTGTTGAAGGTGGCAAAACCGGCGGTTTGAGCATTGAAAGTAGTGGCATCGATGATGCTGACCGAGCCAACAGGATCGCCGCCGGGGCCGACGAGATAACTGCCGGGTTCGCCTTCATTGGTCACCAGCAAACGGCTGCCATTGGGCGTGAACTTGACCGCATCCGGGTTGGCCCCAACCGTGACATCGGCCAACACGTTGAAATTCGCAGCGTCGTAAAACCGCACCAGACCGGGGGCGGTTTTGAGCGGAGCGGTGAACGATACGGCTGCCTTGCCGTTGGCAATGTCGACACTGTTGACGCCGCCGAGCGCAGCAGTCGACCAGCCGTTAATCCGGTTGCCCGACATGCTCAGAATGTCGATTCCGTTCAGTGCCGCGTTAGCTCCCGTACCAGTGCCGACCACCCACAAGTTTTGGCTCGCCTCGTCGTAAGCGACGATTTCAGCGCCAAGTGCAGTTGAGCCGTTGGCGGCAGAGTGCCGGAACGTCCATTGATGGTTCCAGTTGAAAGCGATGTTGTTGGCCTGGGCCGGGCTGGCAGCGAGTGCGGCGAGGATCGCACCCGCCAGGTAATTGCGCATCATGGTGAAGCTCTCCAATTTCATGAAATGTCTGAGAGCGTGAACGGGTTCACGCTCTCCATGATGCTAAGCCTGCTTTGTGACAGGGGAATGAAGGGGGTAAGTGTTTAATTCCGGGTGCCGACTCAACCCTGCAAGGCATCCAGCTCGTCCCAACGGCTGTAGGCGGCTGTCAATGCGTCTTCAACGGCTTTTAATTCGTCCAGCGCCGCCGCGACATGGGTTTGCGGTTGCTGGTAAAACGCGGGGTCGCCGATTTGTCTGCTCAGCTCGGCCTGACGGCTTTCCAGTTGTTCGATGTCCTTGGGCAATTGCTCCAGTTGCTTTTGGTCTTTGTAGCTGAGTTTTTTGGCAGGTTCCGTTTTCGGTTTTTCCTTTTTCACGACCGGCTCGCTGCGCTTCGAAGCCTCGGATGCAGCCGCCGCGTTGCGTTTGACCAAGGCTTGCCAGTCGGCATAGCCGCCGATGTATTCTTCGATTTGCCCTTCGCCTTCGAACACCAGCACGCTGGTGACGACGTTGTCGAGAAATTCGCGGTCGTGACTGACCAGCAGCAGTGTGCCCTGATACTCCACCAGCTTGTCTTCCAGAATTTCCAGGGTTTCCAGGTCGAGGTCGTTGGTGGGTTCGTCCATTACGATCAGGTTGGCAGGTTTGGTGAACAAGCGGGCCAGCAGCAACCGGTTTTTTTCGCCGCCTGACAAGCTGCGTACCGGCGAACGTGCCCGTGCCGGGGCAAACAGAAAATCGGCCAGATAACTCATGACATGGCGGCGACCGCCGGGCAGGTCGATGAACTCGCCGCCATCGATCACGCTGTCGGCTACCGTTTTGTCGGGGTCGAGCTGTTCGCGCAACTGGTCGAAATAGGCGATCTGCAAGTTGGTGCCGAGTTCGACCGTGCCTTGGCTAGGCTGCAACTGGCCGAGCAACAGTTTGAGCAAGGTCGATTTACCGGCACCGTTATTGCCGATCAGGCCGATTTTGTCGCCGCGTTCGATGCGCAGCGAAAAATCCCGGATGATGATCGTGTCGTCGTACTGAAAGCCGACATTTTGCGCTTCGACCACTTTTCTGCCCGAGGCTTCGCCCTTGCTCAAAGCCAGTTTGGCGGTGCCCTGGGTGTTGCGACGCTCGGCGCGTTCGCTGCGCAGACGCTTCAGAGCGCGGACGCGGCCTTCGTTACGTGTCCGCCTCGCTTTGACGCCCTGGCGTATCCAGGCTTCCTCTTTCGCCAGTTTCTTGTCGAATTCGGTGTTCTGGTTGGCTTCGTCTTCCAGTGCAGCGGCCTTGCGTTGCAGGTAATCCTGGTAATTACCGGGCCATGAGGTCAAACGACCGCGATCCAGGTCGATGATTCGTGTCGCCAGTTTTTGCAGAAAGGCGCGGTCGTGGGTGACGAACAACACGGCGCCGGGGAAATTCAGCAACTGTTCTTCCAGCCAGGTGATGCTATCGAAATCGAGATGGTTGGTCGGTTCGTCCAGCAGCAACACGTCGGGGTCGATCACCAGCGCACGCGCCAACGCCACCCGACGTTTCCAGCCGCCCGACAGACTGGCTACCGGCACATCGGCGTTCAGGTTCAAGCGACTGAGCACGGCATCGACCCGTTGCTCAAACTGCCAGCCATTGGCCGCTTCCAGTGCGTGCTGCACATCGCCCAAGGCTTGCAACGATGCTTCGCTGCCATCCATGTGTATCAATAAGTCGTGATAACGGGCAATCAGTGTGCCCAGCTCACCCAGGCCGTCGGCAACGGCCTGGTAAATCGTGTGGTCATTATCGAGATTGGGCTGCTGTTCCAGCCAGGCCAGCCGCAGGGCTGGTTGTTTCCAGATTTCACCGTGGTCGGCCTGGATGTCGCCGGCGATGATTTTCATCAGGGTCGATTTACCCTCGCCGTTGCGCCCCAACAGCCCTACCCGCTCACCGGCATCGAGCTGAAATTGGGCGTCGTCGAGCAGATGATGGGTGCCAAAGGCAATGGAAACGTGGTTGATGCGAATTAAAGGCATGGTGTGATTGGGGTTGTTGAAGTGGAGTGCGTGGTTTTAGTGCAAGTCTGCTTCCGGGTTTTTGAGTCTGGTATGCATTCCCATGCAGAGCGCGGCAACGGGAAAAACAGGGCAGCAGGTCTGGCCCGAATTTTTTGCGTCAATGCCTGCCCGGTATTTAGTGTCCATCCTGCGCCGCAATCGGTAAAATCGCTCACCATCGATTTCCCCCTTCAGGAGTTTCACGTCATGAGCGATACACATATTCACGCCGAAGTTCTGGTTCTGGGCGGTGGCCCCGGCGGTTACACGGCGGCGTTTCGCGCCGCGGATCTGGGCAAGCAGGTGGTGCTGGTCGAACGCTATCCCGTGTTGGGCGGCGTTTGCCTGAACGTGGGCTGCATTCCGTCCAAAGCCCTGCTGCATGTGGCACACATCATCCACGAAGCCGAAGAGATGGCGACGCATGGCGTCCGTTTCGGCAAGCCGCAGATCGATCTGGATCAGGTCAGAGCCTGGAAGCAAAGCGTGACCGAAACCTTGAATTCCGGCCTGAACAGGCTGGCCAAGCAGCGCAAGGTCACGGTAATTCACGGTGTCGGCAAGTTTTCCGGCCCCCATCATCTTACGGTAGAAACCGAAGCGGGTTCGCAAACCGTGCGTTTCGACAACGCCATTATCGCAGCCGGTTCGCAACCCACCCAAATTCCCGGCTTTCCGCACGACGACCCGCGTGTCTGGGATTCCACCGATGCCTTGAATCTGACTGTCGTGCCGGAAAACCTATTGATCGTCGGTGGCGGCATCATCGGCCTGGAAATGGCGACGGTTTACCATGCGCTGGGGTCGAAAATCAGCGTGGTCGAGCTGATGGATCAGATCATTCCCGGCTGCGACAAGGATTTGGTCACGCCACTGCAACGCAAGATCAAAAAGCAGTACGACAACCTGTGGCTGAAAACCAGCGTCAAGGCCATGGAGGCCACCGATGCCGGTATCAAGGTGGTCATGGAAGGCAAGGATGCGCCGGAAAGCGCAACCTTCGACGCCGTGCTGGTTGCCGTAGGCCGCCGTCCGAACGGCAAACTCATAGCTGCCGACCAGGCGGGCGTCACTGTCGACGAGCGCGGTTTCATTGCGGTCGATAAGCAAGGCCGCAGCAATGTCAGCCATATCTTTGCCATTGGCGACATCGTCGGTAACCCGATGCTGGCGCACAAGGCCACCCATGAAGGCAAAATCGCTGCCGAAGTCATCGCCGGTCACAAAGCCGGTTTCGATGCGTTGACCATTCCCTCAGTGGCGTACACCGACCCGGAAGTGGCCTGGATGGGCCTGACCGAAACCCAGGCCCAGCAGCAAGGCGTGGCCTACGACAAAGCCACCTTCCCGTGGGCAGCATCTGGCCGTTCGTTGGCGTTGGGCCGTAGCGAGGGGCTGACCAAAATACTTACCGACAAAACTAGTGGCCGTATTCTGGGCGCGGGCATGACCGGGCCGGGCGCGGGTGAGCTGATTGCCGAAGCCGTGCTGGCACTGGAGATGGGCGCCGATGCCACCGACATCAGCCTCAGCATCCACCCACATCCCACCTTGTCGGAAACCTTCGCCTTTGCGGCAGAGATGATCGAAGGCACGATCACCGATTTGTACGTTAAAAAATAGGCTGGCCAGCGCCTGCAAGAAAACGCAACGCTCCGAGTGGGAATGCATACGGACGCGGCATGAAGGCAAGCCTACGTAGCACGGTCGGTATGGGTTCCCACGGAGACCGTGGGAACCAGAAACAGGGCTACCAGCGCGTCATCAATAAACGTCGCGAACGTATCGTCTCCTCGTCCTCGTTCCCACGCTCCGCGTGGGAATGCATACGGACGTGGCATGAAGGTAAGCCTACGTAGCACGGCTGGTATGGGTTCCCACGGAGACCGTGGGAACCAGAAACAGGGCTACCAGCGCGTCATCAATAAACGTCGCGAACGTATCGTTTGGTTTTTTTCAGATGATTGACGTAATCGATGGCTTCGGCTTCTGACAATTTGCCGTGGCTGCGAATCACATCGTGCAGCGCTTGGTCGACATCCTTGGCCATGCGGTAGGCGTCGCCGCAGACGAAGAAATAGCCGCCCTGCTCCAGCCAGGCGAACAATTCGGCGCCGTGTTGCCTCATGCGATCCTGCACGTAGATTTTTTCGGCCTGGTCGCGCGAGAACGCCAAGTCCAGGCGCGTCAGCACCCCTTCAGCCTGCATGGCTTCGATTTCGTCGCGGTAGATGAAATCGGTTGCCGCGTTACGGTCGCCGAAGAACAGCCAGTTGTTGCCGCTGGCCTTGCGCGCTCGGCGTTCCTGCAAAAAGGCGCGGAACGGCGCGATGCCGGTGCCGGGGCCGACCATAATCATCGGCAGGCTGTCATCGGACGGTACGCGAAAGCTGTTGTTCGGCGTGAAAAACACCTTGACGGGTGTGTGTGGGTCGGCAATGTCGGCCAGATAGGTCGAACATACGCCTTTATGATGACGGCCATGGGCGTCGTAACGCACGCTGGCCACGGTCAGATGCACTGTGTCGGGATGCGGTTTGCTGCTCGATGAAATCGAGTAGGCGCGATGCTGAAGTGGCTTCAGCAAGGCCAGAAACTCCGCCGCCGAGAATTCCACGTTCGGGAATTGCAACAGCAAATCGAGGAGGTCGCGGCCCCACAAGTAGTCCGACAACGTGTCCTTGTCACCCGCTTGCAGAATGCCATTGAGTTCCTGGTCGCCCGAGCGTCTGGCGATTTCCTCGACCAATTCTTTGCTCGGCAGCTTGATTTCGAAATGGTCGCGCAAGGCGTTCGACAGCTTCATCAATTCACCGCCGACGGGTTCGTCCTCATCGCCGCTACAACCAAGCGCCGCGATGATATTGGCCACCAGTTCCGGGCAGTTGACCGGCAGCACGCACAGAGCATCGCCGGCCTCGTAAGTCAAACCGGATCCGCTGATCGAAATTTCGTAATGCCGGGTTTCTTTCGATGAGTTTTCGGCGGTCAGCAGACGGTTGGCCAGCAATCTGGCCGGGAACGGGTTTTTGCGGTGGTATTGCGACTTGGCGGGCTGTTGCGCCTGGGTGTCGATCACGGCCACGGTCTCCGCGCCTTCTGCCATCAGCGGGATGACTTCGCTCAGCCATTTTTCTGCCGGTTCTTCAAAATCGACATCGCAATCGACGCGGTCGAGCAGCCGTTTGCCGCCCAATGCCGCCAGGCGCTCGTCCCAATCCTTGCCCGCCTGACAGAACAGGTCGTAGCTGGTATCGCCCAGCGCCAGAATGGCGTAATTCATCTGTTCCAGCCGTGGTGCTGAATCGGCGCTGGCGGCTTGCCACAGCATTTCGGCGTTGTCGGGCATGGCACCTTCGCCATAGGTGCTGGTGATGATGAGCACATGGCTCATGTCGGTCAGTTGACCGATTTCGACTTCATCCATGCTGTTGACTACTGGCACCAGGCCATGGCTTTTGGCGCGGGCGGCGGCATCGTGCGCCAACGATTCGGAGTTACCGGTCTGGCTACCGTACAGAATGTGTATCGTTCGTGCGTTTGCCGTATCGACGCTGCCTGCGCTTTGCAGCATCTGGCTGTGCATGCCGGCAAAAAAACCGACTAACCAGGCTTTTTGAACAGCGGAAAAAGGCGCATTTTCTGGAATGAAAGGTGATGTCATTTTTTTTCCAACACAGGGCCGTTTTTCAGACGGCCCGTAAATTTTGAATGAATCAACGGATGGCAAGCTGTTTCTGGTTGAGGCAGCTCAGGATTTTTGAAGGAATCCAAATCAAACCGATGCAACCGGGGCTGCCTCGGTTTCCAGCAGGCTGCGAACGATACCCAGGCTTTCCAGCGCAGCCAGATTTTTGTCGACCGATGGCACATCGGCCAATGCCGCACGATTCAGCCGATCCTGCTCAATGATCCACGCCGTCGAACCGATCGAATAAATGCTTTGCACATCGCGCAATATCAGGGTGGCCTTGTAATCGTTCAGGCGTTTTGCGGCCATCAGGGCGGCTAGTTGCGCGTCGTCGTACTGGCTGTAGGCTTCGCGGATGTTTTTGATCAAGGCATCCTGCAATTTGCGTGGCCGCTGCATGATGAGCTGGTAAGCATGGTCGTCGACCAGGGCTTGCGTCGTCGGCAGGTTGGCTTTGGTCAATTGATCGTGCGCGATGTGCCGGGCCTTGTCGATCACCGCGTAGCTGTTGATCAGCTTCAGTGTCAGCTCGCTGTCGGTTTCGCCATAACCGGGAATCGCGCCGTCGTATAACGCGGTGTTGGTCTGGTAGGCCAATTGGATGTCATCGATCTGTTTTTGCGCGAACGCCACCGCCAGTTCTTCGATCATGGTCTTGCGATCCATGGATTGGCTGAGGTAATCGGCGGTTTGGGTGCGGTTGAGCCACAACGGCAGGGCAAATTTGAAATGCTGGCGTTCATCGCGCCAGTTGGCCAGCATGGCCTTGGCCTGCTGCGAACCGGTGTGTTCGATATGCTGTTCCAGCATGTACAAGATGAACTGTTCATGGCTGGCGGCAGTATCGCTGCCTTCGGTCAGTGTATGCAGGCTGACCGAGCTGTCGTCGTACAGGGCGGCCAGACGGTTTTCAGGGTCGTACTGGTAGGCGTTGCCCCCGGACATGCCGGTACAAAAGCCTTTGCCGAATCCGCCCAGGTTAAGCACTGCGCCGTTAATCATGTATTCGCAAGCGAAATCGCCCACTCCTTCGACGACAGCCAGCGCACCGGAATTGCGTACCGCGAAACGGTCGCCAGCCTCGCCTTCGATGAAGGCCTTGCCGCCGGAGGCGCCAAACAGGGCAAAGTTGCCGATCAGCACATTTTCGCCAGGCTGGTTGGAACCGCCACCGGGTGATTTGATGACGATGGTGCCGCCGCAGGCGGTTTTGCCGACACCGTCGTTACAGGTGCCGGTATGTTCCATACGCATGCCATCGTTGTTGAAGGCAGCGTAGCTTTGGCCTGCCGAACCATGGGTGCGGACGATGACGGTGTCGTCGGCCAGATAGCGACGGCCATGCGGGTTGGTGTAAACGATGTTTGTTGCTGGCAGTTGGTCGGCATTCAGTGAGTACTGCAACAGCCGTTCCAGGTCGATCGCGGTCTGGCCACCGACGGTTTTGCGGCGGTTGTTGAGTTTGAACTCGTTGCCTTCGATGACGACCTGGCGTTGACCGTTCTCGAACAAGGCGGTTTTCGCCAAAGCGAAAATTTTGTCGTCGATGGCAAAGTCTTTTTCCAGATAAACCGGTTTTTCGATCCTGATTTCCTCGACTTCGGCCAGCAGTTTTTGCAGGTGCAACTGGCCGATCATGTTGGGGTGATCGATCAAGTGCAGCAGCTCGGTTTTGCCGCGAATCTCCCGCAGGCTGCGGTAGCCGAGGTCGGCGAGAATCTCGCGGACTTCATGCGCCAGATTCATGAAGAATTGGGCCAGTACGCGCGGGTCGCCCTTGAATTCCTCGTGGGCCGTGGTCAAACCGGCCGGGCAGCGGATGTTGCAGTTTTTCGCCATCACACAGCGCAGCATCATCAACGCGGTGGTGCCGAACTCGAACGAATCGGCACCGAGTATCGCCGATTTGACGACATCGCTGCCGTTCTGGTGGGCGGCGCTGGCGCGCAGCACGACTTTGTCGCGCAAACCGTTGACGGCCAAGGCCTGATGGACTTCGGCAATGCCGATTTCCGGCGAACGACCGGTGTTTTTCAGGCTGGTGACGGCTGCTGCGCCGGTGCCGCCGGTGTTGCCGGCGACGTTGATGACATCGGCACCGGCTTTGGCGACGCCTACGGCAATGGTGCCTATGCCTTCCGACGACACCAGTTTGACGACGACGCGGACACGGGCGGCTTTGGCGTCGTGAATCAATTGGCCCAGGTCTTCGATGGAATAGGTGTCATGGTGCGGTGGCGGGCTGACCAGTTCGACCTTCGGTGTGCCGCCACGCAGCGCGGCAATGTCCACCGAGACTTTCGCTGCCGGTAACTGGCCACCTTCGCCGGGCTTGGCACCCTGGCCGATCTTGATTTCGATTTCCTCCAGATTGGGGTCGGCCAGATAACCGGCCCAGACGCCGAAACGACCGGAGGCAAACTGTTTGATCTTGCTGGAGCGCAGGCTGCCGAAACGGCTGGAATGCTCGCCACCTTCGCCTGAGTTGCTCATGCCGCCGACGATGTTGGTGCCCTGGGCGACGGCTTCGTGGGCCTCGGCCAGCAAGGCGCCGTGGCTCATCGCGCCGGATGCGAACGTGGGTGTGATCTGGTGCGCAGGTTGTACTGCGCTCAAGGCTATGCGATCGCGTGCCGGGCGGATGTTGGTCAGATAGCGGTAAATCGTGCTGTCGCGGTCGTTGACGCGCAGACTCAGGCTGCCGGTTTCCACGGCGACGGCAAAATCCTGGCCAGCGAAGCGGGCTTGCAGATGTGCAGCCAGTTGCGTCAGCCGGGTTTTGTCAGAATCGCCGGTTAGTTCGATGTTGAACACCGCGCCGTTGGCTTGCGTAAGTTTGAGGCCGCGAATCAGGAAATTGTTGTTGCCGTAGAGGTTTTGGCTACCCAGCAGGCGGTCGAATTCGGCCTGGGTGTTGGCGTTCGCAATGTCGAGCGGAAAGGCCATGACATCGCGCAAGGCAGCAGGGCGATGGGCGCGTTCCTGGGCCAGATTGCGGGTGAAGCTGCGATAGGCTGGCGTGATGCCGAAGGCGTCGATCTGTGCCGGTGTGCGCTTGTCGTAGCCGAAATCGCGGTAGGCGGTATCGCTGGCGGCGTGGGTCTGTTGCTGCGGGATGTACAAAATGGCTTCATCGGTCATCGCGATGTATTCGCGCACCGCTGTGTTGCCGAAGGTATGACCGGCGCCGTCCTGACGCTCTTTGAACAGGCCGAGGAACGGAATCTCATGCTCGCCTTGCACCGACAGTGCCTTGTGGTGCCATTCGGCGGCGCTGGCGGCGATGTCGGCAAAACGAGCGCCACCGACCGAGGCGTGAATGTTGGGAAAGTAGGCTTTCAGGCCGAGTTCGTCGGTGTCCAGGTAGTTGGATTCGAAAAATTCGCCACCGATGTAGCTTTCAACCGTGCACAGGCCGAACTTGCCCATGGTTTTCATCAGCGATTTTTCGACGCCTTTCTGGAAGTGGTACAGGGCTTTCTTGCGGCTGGTTTCATCGGCGTATTCGGTCATCACCCGGTTGTGTACGCTGAGCGGGCAAATGGCCGAGGCACCGAATCCGAGGAGGGTGGCGATATCGTGCGGGCTGGCAGCCTGGCCGGTCTCCATGATGAGGGACGAGTTGAAACGCAAGCCGTGTTTGACCAGATGCTGATTGGCGGCGGCGATCATCAGCAAGGCCGGAATGGCGGCGCGGGTTTTGCCGATGTTGGCGTCGCTGAGGATGATGATGCCCGTGTGGCTGCGTGCGGCCTGTTCGACCTGCTCGCAGACGGTTTGCAAGGCTAGCACCAGTGTGCGCTGGTTGTTGGCGGCATCGGTGAAATCGGGTGTGTACAGCATGTCCAGCGTCAGGGTTTTGATCTGGCTCTGACGACGGATGCGTTCGAGCTGGGTACGTTGCAGGATGGGCGATGCCATCATCAATTGCTTGCTGGTCGGCGGTGCGAAAGTGGGTTTGGCACCCAACGCCACGCGCAAGGTCATGCCGTCGCTTTCCCGTAGCGAATCCAGCGGCGGATTGGTGACCTGGGCAAAACGCTGGCTGAAATAACGCGACATGCCGCCCTCGGCACCACTCAGCGCGTTCGGCGTCAGGCCATAGCCCATGGCCGAGACTTTTTCCTGGCCGCTTTGCAGAATGGGGTCGAGCAGGAATTTGAAGCTTTCCTGATTCAGCGAATAGGCGGTGTGGCGCTGGGCTATGCTGAGTTCGTGGTCGTTGCCGACTTCGGACAGCTTGATCTCCGGCAACGTATCCAGGTGCACACAGCGTTGCGCCAGCAGGGTTTTGTAGTCTTTTTCCCTGGACAGCCGCTCCATCACCTGGTGGCTGTCGTAGGATGCGCCGGTAGCGTGGTCGAAGTACAACATGCCGCCGGCTTCGATGCGGCCACGGCGCAAAACCTGCGCAGGCGGAAAATCGATCTGGCCGGCTTCCGACATCACCGCCAGGTACTCTTCGGTTTCAACGGAACGTAACGGCCTGAGGCCCAGGCGGTCGAGGCGGGCGCCGACGCGGATGCCGTCGTTGAAGATCAACGCGGCCGGGCCGTCGTTTTTCTCTTCGTACAGACTGAAGTATTCCAGCATGGCGCGAACGTCCGGCGACAGGGTGGTGTCGTTTTCCCAGGCGGGCGGCATCATGGCCAGAATGGCGGTGACGATGTCGAGTTCGTCTTCGTTGATGCGGCGGGTCAGGGTTTGATCGAGGCGACCAGAATCGGACTGACCACAAGGAAACACGATGTGTCGGTTGTTCTGCCGGGCAATGGCGTTTTCACTGAGGCGATTTTTCTTGTCGGTGTTGAGTTCGCCGTTGTGCGCCATGTAACGGAATGGCTGCGCCATCATCGTCGCCGGTGCGGTGTTGGTGGAAAACCGGGTGTGGAAAAACAGGGTGCTGATGTCGTGATCGGCGTCGTACAAATCGATGAAGTAGGGGATGACTTCAAACGAATTCAGGCGGCCCTTGTAGACCTGGGTGCGCGAACTCATCGACAACGGGTAGAAACCGTGCAGCTCCGGGCGATTGAAACCGTCGGCCTCGATGGCGAGCAGGGCCTGCTGGATGTGGCGCTCGAAGGCGTCGCGGCTGGCGTCTTGCAGCGAGGGCGGACGGGCGAAGATCAATTGTTTGATCGGCAATTGCGCCTTGACAGCGGCGGCATTCAGTACCGAATTGTCGACCGGCACTTCGCGCCATTTGATGACGGGCAGATCGAAGGCCTTGAGGTGTTCCTCGACCAGTTTCTGCGCAGAGGAATCGTAATCGGTGTGATCTTCCGGGAAAAAGAAGTTGGCAACGCCGAATTGACCCAATGCCAGATTGGCGATGCCGGTCAGCTTGCGAAAGAACTTCAGGGACAGGTCGATATTGACACCCGCACCGTCACCAATGCCTTCGGCGCTCATGCCGCCCCGGTGCGGAATCGTACACAAGGCTTCATGCGATTTGACCAGCAGTTCGTGGGTTTGCTTGCCGTCTTTGCGGGTGATGAAGCCGACACCGCAACTGTCTTGCGACAGCGACTTGTCGTAGAGCATGTGTATTGAGTTGATTTGCTGGGGGTTTCTTATCATTGCTTCCAGACCCTGTCTTGCTGTTTTGGATGCCCGCATCGGCCCCGGCCTTTGCGTTCGTGCGCTTTGTTGGTTTTTCGGTTGGTCGCGTGTTAGAGTCGATGCCCTGAGCGGCAAGCCAGGGCAAGCAGTGCGATTGGCGAAACCGGTCAATGTTACCATGCGGCTTTTGTTCTGTCATTCTGCGGTGCCATGCGCAGCTGTGGCGATTCGGGTGGTAATGTAGCTATTCAGCGTTACAGGTATATCAACGATGGTTTACGCTGAGGAATCGCTATCGCGATGTTGTTTTAAGTCGGGTCTCGGCCCGACAGCCGAGATACTTTCTTTTGCGCCGCCAAAAGAAAACATCCAAAGACCAATCCGCCGGGAGTGG
>Ga0207951_100627_pt1 | contig 16260 bp, 12 predicted proteins | sample Subbio12Aug_8Bad_FD_184830 | JGI IMG/M metagenome (GOLD analysis project Ga0207951, IMG submission 184830) | Serpentinite rock and fluid subsurface biosphere microbial communities from McLaughlin Reserve, California, USA - CR12Aug_8Bad (SPAdes) | ecosystem: Environmental > Terrestrial > Deep... | reverse complement strand
GGCGGCCGGTGCAGGCGCCGCGGCAGGCCCGCGCGACAGCGCCGCCTCGACATCCGCCTTCACGATCCGCCCGTTCGGGCCGGAACCCGACACGCGCGCGAGGTCGAGCCCCGCCTGCTGCGCCATGCGCCGCGCCAGCGGGGAGGCGAAGACGCGATCGCCGGGCTTCGGCGGGTCCGGCTGCGGGTCGAAGCCCTTCGCGGCGGCGGGCGTCGCCGCCGGCGGCGCCACGGCCGCGACGGGCGCGGGCACAGGCGCGGGCGCGACGGCGGCCGGCACCGCCTCTCCGGCTTCGACCAGCACCGCGATCACGTCGTTCACCTTCACGCCCTGCGTGCCGTCCGGCACCAGGATCTTGCCCAGGATGCCCTCATCGGCGGCTTCCACTTCCATGGTCGCCTTGTCGGTCTCGATCTCGGCGATGACGTCGCCGGCCTTGATGCGCTCGCCTTCCTTCTTCAGCCAGCGGGCCAGGTTGCCCTCCGTCATGGTGGGGGAGAGCGCCGGCATCAGGATGTTCGTGGCCATCTGCTGATCCCCCTTTTACTTGTAGGTCACGCGCTTCGCGGCATCGACCACCTGTTCTAGGCGGGGCAGCGCGAACTTCTCGAGATTCGCCGCATAGGGCATCGGGATGTCGAGCCCGTGCACGCGCACCGGCGGCGCATCCAGGTGGTCGAAGCAGACCTCCATCATCTGCATTGCGACCTCGGCGCCGATGCCCGCGAAGGGCCAGCCTTCCTCGAGCGTCACCAGGCGGTTGGTCTTGCGGACCGAGCGCGCGATGGTCTCGGTGTCGAGCGGGCGCAGGGAGCGCAGGTTGATGACCTCCGCGCTGATGCCCTGCGCGGCCAGCGCGTCGGCCGCCTGCATCGCCATGCCGACCATGATCGAGAAGGCGACGATGGTGACGTCGCTCCCCACGCGCTCGACCTTCGCGCGGCCGATCGGCAGGATGAAGTCCTCGGCGGTCGGGCAGTCGAAGGTCTGCCCGTACATGATCTCGTTCTCGAGGAAGATCACCGGGTTCGGGTCGCGGATGGCCGCGCGCAGCAGCCCCTTCGCATCCGCCGCCGACCAGGGCGCGACCACCTTCAGCCCCGGGCAATGCGCGTACCACGACGCGAAGCACTGCGAATGCTGCGCGGCGACGCGCGCGGCCGCGCCGTTCGCCCCGCGGAAGACGATCGGGCAGCCCAGCTGCCCGCCCGACATGTAGAGCGTCTTGGCGGCCGAATTGATGATCTGGTCGATCGCCTGCATCGAGAAGTTGAAGGTCATGAACTCGACGATCGGCTTCAGCCCCGTGAAGGCCGCGCCCACCGCCATGCCGGTGAAGCCGTGCTCGGTGATGGGCATGTCCATCACGCGCTTCGGGCCGAACTCATCCAGCAGCCCCTGGCTGATCTTGTAGGCACCCTGGTACTGGCCGACCTCCTCGCCGATCAGGAACACGTCGCGGTCGGCGCGCATCTCGGCGGCCATGGCGTCGCGCAGCGCCTCGCGCACCGTGATGGGCCTGGTCGGGCCCCAGTCGCGCTCGGGCTGCACCTCGGGCGCGCGGGGGGTGGCGGGCGCGGTGGTGTCGGCGCGCTGCGCCGTGCCGGCATCGGCGATCATCTTCTCGTTCTCGCGCGGGTTCTTGTTGGTGATGCCGTGCATGGTCTGCGCGGCCGCGCCGGCTGCACCGCCGTCGAGCTCGGCGATCGGGCTGTTCACCTGCACGCCCTCGGTGCCCTCGGGCACCAGGATGGCGCTGATGGTGCCCTCATCGACCGCTTCCACTTCCATCGTGGCCTTGTCGGTCTCGATCTCGGCGATCACGTCGCCCGAGCGCACCGCATCGCCTTCCTTCTTGAGCCAGCGCGACAGCTTGCCCTCGGTCATGGTGGGCGAGAGGGCGGGCATCAGGATGACGGCGCCCATCTCAGCGGGCCTCCACCAGCACGTCGGTGAACAGTTCGGATTCCGGCGGCTCGGGCGATTGCTGCGCGAAGTCGGCGCTGTCCTGCACGATCGCCTTCACCTCGTCGTCGATCACCTTCAGCTCCGCCTCGGTCACCGCGAACTGCTCGACCAGCAGCTTGCGCGCGGTCTCGATGCAGTCCGATGTCTCGCGCATCTTCTGCACTTCCTCGCGCGTGCGGTACTTGGCGGGGTCGGACATCGAATGGCCGCGGTAGCGGTAGGTCTTCATCTCGAGCAGATACGGCCCCCTGCCGGCGCGGCAATGCGCCACCGCGCGCTCGCCCGCCTCGCGCACCGCGATCACGTCCATGCCGTTCACCGCCTCCCCGGGGATGCCCCAGGGCGCGCCGTTCTGCGAGAGGTCGCGCGACGCGCTCGCGCGGTCCACGGAGGTGCCCATGCCGTATTTGTTGTTCTCGATGATGAAGATGCAGGGCAGCTTGAACAGCGCGGCGAGGTTCAGGCTTTCATAGACTTGGCCCTGGTTCGACGCGCCCTCGCCGAAATAGGTCACGGCGACGTTGTCGTTCTCGCGGTACCAGTTCGCGAAGGCGAGGCCGGCGCCGAGCGACACCTGGGCGCCCACGATGCCGTGCCCGCCGTAGAAGCCCTTCTCGCGCGAGAACATGTGCATGCTCCCGCCCTTTCCCTTGGAATAGCCGCCGATGCGCCCGGTGAGTTCCGCCATCACGCCGCGCGCCTCCATCCCGCAGGCGAGCATGTGCCCGTGGTCGCGGTAGGAGGTGATGACCTGGTCTCCCTCCTTGAGGCACATCTGCATGCCCACCACCACGGCCTCCTGGCCGATATAGAGGTGGCAGAAGCCGCCGATCAGCCCCATGCCGTAGAGCTGGCCGGCCTTCTCCTCGAAGCGGCGGATCAGCAGCATGTCCCGATAGGCCCTGAGGAGATCCGTCCGCGAGATCGGCGGCTCCTTCGCCTTGGCGCGTCGCTTGGAACTGGACTCGGCGGCCTGGGCCATGCGCGTCTCCTCCGGAAAGACCTCTGTTCAGCGCAATAGAGCCCGCAAACGCCTTCCTGCAAGCGTCCTCACCCAGAAAAAGCGTGTTATTGCAATGCAATACGACAATTAACCGATTATAAGTTAAGTCTTTGTCGCGGCACGCGAAGGCGAACAAACGCGCAATTTTCTGTCGCCGTAACCGCCGCAATGCGCAAGACGCGGACCGGATGCCGGGGACCGGCGACACAAACGAACCGGCCGGATGCCCGCTGATCGGCATGCGGGCCGCCTGTCATCCGAGGGAGACGAAGGCGGAGTTTTCGCGCCCCGCCCGTCGCGCCGGAAGGCCGGTTCGCTGACCGGCCGCCGGGATCAGTGAAGGCGGCGCCCCGGCCCGTAGGGCACGACGATCTCCTCCCGCCCCACCAGGTTCAGCAGCGACCGCGCCCGCTCATCCAACTGGTCGCGGTCGAGCCGGTCGCCGCGCAGCCCGGCCACGCGCCGTTCCATCGCGTCGCGCTCGGCCTCGGCGCGCGCCAATTCCCCACGCGCGGCGGCGATGTCCGCCTCGCGCTGCTGCTTCGCGATGAGGCCCCGGTCGCCATGCATGACGTTCCACCCGGCATAGCCGGTCAGGGCCAGGAACAGGCAGGGCATGGCGATGGCCTGGAAGACGCGCTTGAGAAACCGCAAGGACCGTATCCGGGAAGGAGAGCCGGGGCGATTCTAGTCACCGCCGCGACTCCGTGTCATCCGCTTCGTCCAGGAAAAATGCCCGCGGACGCGAATTTTCCGCCGACGAATCCCGCAGGACTCACCCCGCCCTCAGCGCCGCAGCGCGCCCCGACCCGCGTAGCGCGCCGCCGTGCCGAGTTCCTGCTCGATGCGGATGAGCCGGTTGTACTTCGCCAGCCGGTCCGACCGCGACAGCGACCCCGTCTTGATCTGCCCGCAATTCGTCGCGACCGCGAGGTCGGCGATGGTCGCATCCTCGCTCTCGCCCGACCGGTGGCTCATCACGGCGCGATAGCCGGCGCGATGCGCCGTCTCCACCGCCTCCAGCGTCTCGGTCAGCGTGCCGATCTGGTTGACCTTGACCAGGATGGCGTTGGCCGTGCCGCGCTCGATGCCCATCCGCAGCCGCTCGGGGTTGGTCACGAACAGGTCGTCGCCGACCAGCTGCACCTTGGTGCCGAGCCTCTCGGTCAGCGCCTTCCACCCCGCCCAGTCGTCCTCGGACATGCCGTCCTCGATCGAGACGATCGGCCACTTGGCGCACAGCGCCGCGAGGTAATCGACCATCCCGCCGGCATCGAGGGCGCGGCCCTCGCCCTCCATCACGTATTTCCCGTCGCGGAAGAACTCCGTCGCCGCGCAGTCGAGCGCGAAGACCACATCCTCGCCCACGCGATGCCCGGCGGCCTCGCAGGCCTTGGCGATGAAGCCCAGCGCCTCGTCGGCCGAACCGATATTGGGCGCGAAGCCGCCCTCGTCGCCGACATTGGTCGAATGCCCGGCATCGTGCAGCGCGCGCTTGAGCGCCATGAACACCTCCGAGCCCACGCGCACCGCGTCCGCCAGGGTGCCGGCGCCGACCGGCATGATCATGAATTCCTGGATGTCGATCGGGTTGTCGGCGTGCTGGCCGCCATTGATGATGTTCATCATCGGCACCGGCAGGCTGCGGGCAAACACGCCCCCGACATGGCGATAGAGCGGGATGCCCAGATCGGCCGCCGCGGCCTTCGCCACCGCGAGGCTGACCGCCAGCATCGCGTTCGCCCCGAGCCGCGCCTTGTTCGGCGTGCCGTCGAGCTCGATCATCGTCTCGTCGATCCTGACCTGCTCGAGCGCCTCCAGGCCGGAGAGGGCGTCGAAGATCTCGCCCTCGACATTCGCCACCGCCTTCAGCACGCCCTTGCCGCCGTAGCGCGCGCGGTCTCCGTCGCGCAGTTCCACCGCCTCATGCGCGCCGGTCGAGGCGCCGGAGGGCACGATGGCGTGCCCATGCGCGCCGGAATCCAGCACCACCTCGGCCTCGATGGTCGGGTTGCCGCGGGAATCGAGGACTTCGCGGGCGATGATGTCGGCGATGGCGGCCATGGCGCGGTCCCTCCGGTCGGGCTTCGATGGCGGGTGGCTACACTGCGGCCCGCCGCGCGCCAACCCCTGCGCGCTCGCCGCGTCCGGGCGGGCTTCCGGGAGCGCGCGCGGGGTCCGCGCGGCCACGCCCCCCGGCGAGAGACCCGGGCGATGCCGCGAGGCCTCCCGTTCCGCGCGCGCCCCGCGTAGGGTCGGGCGCGATGACCGACCCGATCCGCTCCCTCGACGACCTCGCCCCCGGCATGGCCTGGGATCTCGGCACGCTGAGCCTCCCGCTCGAGGAGGTGCTGGCCTTCGCCGCGAAATACGACCCGCAGTATTTCCACCTCGACGCCGAGGCGGCGCGCGAGAGCATCTTCGGCGAACTGGTCGCGAGCGGGCTGCACACCCTCTCGGCGGTGTTCGGCCGGGTGATGGGCTCCGGGCTGCTCGCCGGCATCTCGCTCGGCGGCAACCAGATCGACACGAAATGGCCCGCGCCGCTGCGCCCGGGGGAGGAGATCGCCATCCGCACCGAGGTGCTGGAGGTCCGCCCCTCGCGCTCCGGCCGCCCGCTCGGCGTCGCGATGCTGAAGCACACCGGCCGGCGCGTCTCGGACGGGGTGGTGGTGATCGAGGCGGTGGGGACGCATTTCCTCAGGCGGTGACGAATCCGCCTTCCGCCGGCGGCCGAAGCATTCGATCCCCGGCGTCAGGCCACGAAGCGCAGCACCTCCACCGCCCCGTCGGCGAGCATGACCGAGGCCGCCACCGCCTCCCTGCCCTGCCCGCCCGCCGTCTCGCCCAGCAGCACCAGGTGCTCACGCCCCGGCAGCACGCTGCGGAGCGTGGCGAAGGGCAGGTCGGTCTCCCATGGCGCCCCCCCCCCCGCCGCGACCGCGACAAGCGCGAGGCCGCCCCCCCGGCGCATCGTGCAGCAGCAGCAGCAGACCCGGTAATCGGCCAGAGCCGGCGTGGGCGCGAGCAGCAGCATCGCAAGAACCTCCGGCGCACTACGCGCCATCGTCACATGATCCTGGCCGTGGGAAAGGCCGCCGGCGCGGCCTTCGCGGACGGCCAGAGATGCCCGGCAGGTCAGCGCGGCGGCCAGACGCCGCCGCCACTGATGGCACGCGCAGGGCGCATGGCATGGATCCCCTCCCGGCGGGTCGCGGCAGGACGGGCCCGCGCGGCGGGACGGCGCAAGTCGTCCTTCATGCGAAACGGCGCGGCAGGTTGCCCCGCCGCGCCGTCCCGTGAAGCCCTTCAGGGCGCGTCGGTCAGGCCGACTTCGCCATGATCTCGTCGGCGACGTTGCGCGGCACCGGGTCGTAGTGGTGGAACTGCATGGAGAAGGACGCACGCCCCTTGGTCATGCCGCGCAGGTTCGAGATGTAGCCGAACATCTCCTTCAGCGGGACATGGGCGCGGACGATGACCGAGGTGCCGGCCATGTCCTGCGACTGGATCACGCCGCGGCGGCGGTTGAGGTCGCCCACCACGTCGCCGACATGGTCCTGCGGCGTCGTCACCTCGACATCCATGATCGGCTCGAGGATGACGGGCCCGGCCTTCTTCATGCCCTCGCGGAAGCAGGCCTTCGCCGCGATCTCGAAGGCGAGCGCGGACGAGTCGACGTCGTGGTACTTGCCGTCTACCAGCGTGTACTTGAAGTCCACGGTGGGGAAGCCGGCGAGCACGCCGGTGTCGGCCTGCATCCGGATGCCCTTCTCGACCGCGGGGACGTATTCGCGCGGCACCGCGCCGCCGACCACGCCGTTGACGAACTCGATGCCGGCGTTGCGGTCCTTCGGTTCGAACACGATCTTCACCTCGGCATACTGGCCCGAACCGCCGGTCTGCTTCTTGTGGGTGTAGATCTCGGTGTGCGGCCTGGTGATGGTCTCGCGATAGGCCACCTGCGGCGCGCCGATGTTGGCGTCCACGCCGTATTCGCGCTTCAGGCGGTCGATGATGATCTCGAGGTGCAGCTCTCCCATGCCCGAAAGGATGGTCTGGCCGGTCTCCTGGTCGGTGCGAAGGCGCAGCGACGGATCCTCGCCCGCCAGCTTCTGCAGGCCGAGCGTCATCTTCTCGATGCCTTCCTTCGTCTTGGGCTCGACCGAGATGTCGATGACCGGCACCGGGAAGGCCATGCGCTCCAGCACCACCGGATCGGCGGCATCGGCGAGCGTGTCGCCCGTGCCGGTGTCCTTGAGGCCCACGAAGGCGGCGATGTCGCCGGCGGAGACCTCCTTCACCTCCTCGCGCTTGTCGGCGTGCATCTGGAACATGCGCCCGATGCGCTCGCGCTGCCCCTTGGTGGTGTTCATCACCATGTCGCCCTGCTTCAGCACGCCGCGATAGACGCGCACGAAGGTCAGGTTGCCGTACTTGTCGTTGATGATCTTGAAGGCGAGGCCGGCGAAGGGCGCGTTCTCGTCGGCCGGGATCACGCGGCGCTCGGCGGTCTCGTCCTGGCCTTCCTCGGGCGCGACCTTGATGCCCGGGATGTCCACGGGGGAGGGCAGGTAGTCGATCACCGCGTCGAGCAGCGGCTGCACGCCCTTGTTCTTGAAGGAGGAGCCGCAGACCACCGGGCGGAACTCGCCGCTGATCGTCCCCTTCTTGATGGCGCGCTTGAGCAGTTCGATCGAGACGTCGCCCTCCTCGAGATAGCGCTCCATCGCCTCGTCATCGGCCGCGACCACGGCGTCGAGCAGCTTCTCGCGGTATTCGGCGGCCTTGTCCTTCAGGTCGTCCGGGATCTCCACGACGTCGTACTTGGCGCCCAGGTCGTCGCCTTCCCACACGAGCGCCTTCATCTCGACCAGGTCGACGACGCCCTTGAGGCTGTCTTCGATGCCGATGGGGATCTGCAGGGCCACCCAGTTGATGCCGAGCTTCTCGGTAAGGGTCTCGGCCGCGCGGAAGAAGTCCGCGCCGGTGCGGTCGAGCTTGTTGATGTAGATGACGCGCGGGACGTTGTAGCGGTCGGCCAGGCGCCAGTTGGTCTCGGACTGCGGCTGCACGCCGGCCACGCCCTCGATCACGAACACCGCGCCGTCGAGCACGCGCAGCGAGCGGTTCACCTCGATGTTGAAGTCGATGTGGCCCGGCGTGTCGATGACGTTGATGCGGTGGCCCTTCCACTCGGCGGTCACGGCCGCCGAGGTGATGGTGATGCCGCGCTCGCGCTCCTGGTCCATGTAGTCGGTCGTCGTGGCGCCATCGTGGACCTCGCCGATCTTGTGCGACTTCCCGGTGTAATAGAGGATGCGCTCGGTCGTGGTGGTCTTGCCGGCATCGATATGCGCCGTGATCCCGATGTTGCGGATCTTGTCGAGCGGGGTGCGCGCCACGATGGGCCTCCATAAGCAGTAACGGGCGCCCGCGCCGGAGCATCCGCTCCGCGCCGCCCGCAAGGTCTCGCCGATCAGTCGGTGGGGCGCTTTCTGCGACGTCCGGCCTCCCTTTGCAAGCGCAACATGCGCCCTTCCGCCCCGCATGCGGGCCGTGCCCGCCATGACCGGCGCGGCCGTGACGCTTTGTCGGGTGCGCGGCGACGCCGGATCGCCTAGTTTCGCGGCATGGATCCCAAGCCTGTCGTCGCCGCGTTGCGCTTCGGCCTCGGCCGCCGCCCGGGCGAGCCCGTCCCCGAAGACACCCTCGCCTGGCTCGATTCGCAACTCGCCCCCGGCCTGCCCGGGCCCGCCCTGCCCGACGACCTTCCCGCCACCCTGCCCGCCATCTTCCAGGCCGCGATCGCGGACACCGTGCGGCAACGCGAAGGCGGGATGGGCCGGCCCAACCAGGGGCGCATCATGCGCGAGGAGGCCCAGGCCGCCCTCGCGCTGGCCATCGCCGGGCCGCACGGCTTCCGCGAACGCCTGGTCGCCTTCTGGACCAACCACTTCGCCGTGGCGCGCGGCCGCGTCCCCTACTACGCGGGGCATTACGGACGGGAGGCGATCCGCCCACATGTCACCGGCCGCTTCGCCGACATGCTGGTGGCGGCGGTGCGCCACCCGGCGATGCTCACCTATCTCGACAATGCCGGCTCGATCGGGCCGAACAGCCCGGCGGGGCAGCGCTCGCGCCGCGGCCTGAACGAGAACCTGGCGCGCGAGATCCTGGAACTGCACACCGTCACCCCCGCGGCCGGCTATTCCCAGGCGGATGTCACGGAATTCGCCAAGGTGCTGACCGGCTGGACCTTCGCCCCGGCGCGCGAGCCCTTCGGCTTCGTCTTCCGCCCCGCCGCGCACGAACCCGGCCCCAAGGCCGTGATGGGCCGCGCCTGGCCCGAGGGCGAGCAGGGCGGGCTGATGCTGCTCGCCTGGCTCGGCCGGCACGAGGCGACCTACCGCCACCTCGCCACCAAGCTGGTGCGCCACTTCGTCGCCGACGACCCGCCGCCCGCCGCGGTCGGGCGCATCTTCGCCGTGCTGCGCGAGACCGGCGGCGACCTCGGCGCGGCCGCGCGCGCCCTGATCCGCCTGCCGGATGCGTGGGATCCGCCGCTGACCAAACTGCGGAACCCGCATGACTACGTGGTGGGCGTGCTGCGCGCCCTCGACGCCCCGCCCGAGGCCGCGGACCGCGCCTTCGGCGCGCTTCAGTTCCTCGGCCAGCCGCTGTGGAGCCCGCCGGCGCCGATCGGCTTCCCCGACCGTGCCGAGGATTGGGCGGCGCCCGAGATGATGGTCCGGCGCATCGAATGGGCCAACGGCGTCTCGGCCCGCGGCGCCGGGCGGGATGCCGGGGCGCTGGCCGAGGCCGCGCTCGGCCCGCTATGCCCGCCCGCCACGCTGCGCGCCGCCGCGCGCGCCGGCTCGGCGCGGGAGGCGCTCACCCTCGTGCTCACCAGCCCGGAGTTCCACCGCCGATGAGCCACCTGCCCGCCTTCGGCCGCCGCGCGGCGCTGCTCGGCCTCGGCGCGGCGATCGCGCTGCCGCGGGTGCGCGTCGCCTTCGCCAATGCGCCGGGCGAGGCGCGCTTCGCGGTGGTGCTGCTGCGCGGCGGGCTCGACGGGCTGTTCGCGGTGCAGCCCTATGCCGAGCCGGGATTCGGCGAATTGCGCGGCGCCCTCGCCCTGCCCGAACCGGGGCAGGAGGGCGGGCTGCTCGACCTCGGCGGGCGGTTCGGGCTGCATCCGCGCATGCCGCACCTGCATGCGATGTACCGCGCGAACGAGGCGCTGATCGTCCATGCGGTGGCCGGCAATTGGCGCACGCGCAGCCATTTCGCCGCGCAGGACCTGCTCGAATCCGGCGCCGACCAGCTGATGGCGAGCGGCTGGCTGAACCGGGCGCTCTCGGCCGTGCCGCCGCGGCCGGGGGCGCAGCCGGCGGGGCTCGCGGTGGGCACCGACCTGCCGCTGCTGATGCGCGGGCAGGTGCGCGTTGGCAGCTATGCGCCGCGCGGCGCGGCCACGCCGCCGCCCGACCTGCTCGCCCGCATCACGGAGCTGAACGACGCCGACCCGGTCACCGGCCCGGCCATCACCGAAGGCCTGCGCGCGCGCGGCTTCGCCGTCTCGACGCTCGGGGAGGATGGGCTGGCGCGGCCCCAGCCGGGCGGGGCCTTCCGCGCCCTCGTGCTGGCCGCGGGACGGCTGATGGCGCAGGCCGAGGGGCCGCGCATCGCCGCCTTCGAGCTCGGCGGCTGGGACACCCATGCGGCGCAGCTGAACCGGCTGAACGCGCCGCTCGGCCAGCTCGACGACGGCCTCGGCGCGCTGCGCGAGGCGCTCGGCGAGCATTGGCGGCGCACCGCCGTGCTGGTGGTGACCGAGTTCGGCCGCACCGTCCGCATCAACGGCACGGGCGGCACCGACCACGGCACGGGCGGGGTCGCCTTCATCCTCGGCGGCGCGGTGGCCGGCGGGCGGATCGGCGGCGACTGGCCGGGCCTTGCCGAGGGCAGGCTGTTCGAGGGGCGCGACCTCGCCGCCACCTCCGACCTGCGGGGCCTGGCCAAGGGGCTGCTGCGCGACCATCTGCGCCTCGGCGCGGCCGCGGTCGCCCGCGCCTTCCCCGGCAGCGAGGCGGCAGCGCCGGCGGGCGGGCTGCTGCGGGTGTGATGCCGCTCGCGGCGCGGCGCGGGGCACGATGGCATCCTCGTATCCTCGCCGCCGGAGACCGACGCCATGAACCGCCCCGTCTGGGTGCATCGCCAGATCGCCGCATTTGTCGGGCAGTTCTGCTCGCCCAGGGGCAATGACGCCTGGATCGGCATACGCGCCGATGCGCCGCGGCGGCAGGGGGGCGAGGCGACCGCCGCGCCCGACATCCCGCTCTCCGAGGGCTTCATCTGGCGGCCCCATGGCGGAGGCGAGCCGGAGCTCTGGCTCGATCCGCACAAGGGCGGCTATCGCGCCGCCTTCGCGCGCTTCGCCATCCGCGACCTCGGCGCGCCGGGGCTCGACGGGGCGGATGTGCAGATCGACCACGTCTTCCCGAAGAAGGCCGCCTCGCTCGGCGATCTCGCCTATGTGCGGATGCTGGCGGTGCCGCCGGAGAGCAACATGGCGGCCGGCCGCACGCTCGAACGCGCCATGGCGGAGCGCGGCCGCGCCGCCGGCCCGCGCCGCAAGCCCACGCGCATGGCGACTTATTTCGCGGTGGGCAAGGCGACCGGATTCGCGGACTACGAACGCCTGCCGGATGGCGAGGGCGAGGGCAACCGCGACCTGGTCGGCGCGCTGTTCGCGCATCTGCGGGAATTCGGCGTGCCGGCGGATTGCCTGGCGCAGCTCGACGCCGGCCTCACCGCCGACCGCGCCACCGATTTCCGCTGAGCGGCCGTTCGGGAATGCCGGCACCGGCCCGCTCCCCCACCCGGCCACCTCTCTCTCGGGCGCAGGCCAACCGCAGCGGCGTGGGCGGCATCGGTTTCCCGGGTTCCGGCCGCATCCAGCCCGCTCTATCCTGCGGGTAACCAGTCACCCGAGGAGGCGTCCCGCGTGGGATCTCTGCTGTTCTCGCCGCTCGCGCTGCGCGGCCTGACCATTCCGAACCGCGCGGTGGTGCCGCCGCTGTGCCAGTATTCGGCGGTCGAGGGCATGGCCGATGACTGGCACATGGTCCAGCTCGGTCGCTTCGCGGTGGGCGGCTTCGGGCTGGTCTTCACGGAGGTGGTCTCCGTGCTGCGCGACGGGCGCATCACCCATGGCGATCTGGGCCTGTGGTCGGACGGGCATGTCGCGCCGCTCAAGCGGATCGCGGATTTCATCAGGGCGCAGGGCGCGGTGCCGGCGATGCAGCTCGGCCATGCCGGGCGCAAGGGCTCGATGCAGCGCCCCTGGGAGGGCAACGGGCCGCTGGGGCCGCAGCAGTTCGCCAAGGGCGAGGGGATCTGGGACATCGTCTCGGCGGTGGCGAGCCCGCTCGCCGAGGGGCACCTGACGCCGGCGGCACTCGATGCCGGGGGGATGGCGCGCATCCGCGACGCCTTCGCCACCGCCGCGAAGCGCGCGCGCGCGGCGGGCTACGAGGCGATCGAGGTGCATTGCGCGCATGGCTACCTGCTGCACCAGTTCCTCTCGCCGGTGACCAACACGCGCAATGACGGGTTCGGCGGCGACCTCGCGGGGCGGATGCGTTTCCCGCTCGAGGTGATCCGCGCGGTGCGCGAGGCCTGGCCGGAGGACCGGCCGGTCTTCGTCCGCATCTCGGCGGTGGATGGCGTGGATGGCGGCTGGACGATGGAGGACAGCCTGGCCTTCGCGCAGGCGATGCGGCCGCTGGGGGTGGACGTGGTGGATTGCTCCTCGGGCGGGATCGGCGGTTCGGCGACGGGCAGCAAGCGGGTGCCGCGCGGCTATGGGTTCCAGGTGCCCTATGCGGCGCGGATCCGGCGCGAGGCGGGCATCGCCGCCATGGCGGTGGGGCTGATCATCGGCCCGCACCAAGCCGAGGCGGTGCTGGCCGAGGGCGAGGCGGACCTGATCGCGGTGGGGCGCGAGGCGATGGCCAATCCGAACTGGGCGCTGATGGCGCGCGGCGTGCTGGAGCCCGGCAGCACCGAGGATCTCTATGCCTGCTGGCCGCCGCAGCATGGCTGGTGGCTCGAGAAGCGGGCGGCGGTGATGGAGGCGCTCGGCCCGCCGCCGGGTTGATGCGCGTCAATGCGCGCCGCCGCCGCCGGCGCCAGCCTGCCCGCGCAAACGGGGGTGCGGGAGGCGAGGCATGACGGCAGCGGAGACGACGGAGAAGGACGGGGGCCGGCGATGGATCGGCCTCGGTCTCGCGGTGCTGGTGCTGGCCGCCACCGTGCTCGCGCCCCCGATCGAGGGCCTGCCGGTGGCCGGGCAGCGGGCGATCGGCATCCTGCTCTTCGCGGTCGTGCTGTGGGTGAGCGAGGCGGTGGACCTCTCGGTCTCCTCCTTCCTGATCGCGGCGCTGATCATCCTGCTGGTGGGCACCGCGCCCGACCCGCAGAACCCCGAGCGCATCGTCGGCATCGCCACCGCGCGCAACTGGGCGATCGCGGGCTTCGGCAACAACGCGGTGGCGCTGGTCGGCGCCGCGCTGGTCTTCGCCGCCGCCGTCACGGCCACCGGGCTCGACCGGCGCATCGCGCTCGCCACCCTCTCGCGCTTCGGCGGCGGGGCGCGCGCGGTCTTCGCCGGCACCCTCGTGGTCGGCATCCTGCTCGCCTTCGTGGTGCCCTCGGCGACCGCGCGGGTCTCGGCGGTGGTGCCGATCGTGCTCGGCATCATCGCCGCCTACGGGCTGACGCGCGACAGCCGCCTCGCGGCGCTGCTGATGATCGGCTCGGCGCAGATCTGCTCGGTGATGAACATCGGGGTGCTGACCGCGGCGGCGCAGAACGCGGTGTTCCTCGGCCTGATCGGGCGCGCGGTGCCGGGGGCGACGGTCACCTGGCTCGACTGGTTCATCGCCGCGCTGCCCTTCTGGCTGATCATGGCGCCGATCGTGTTCGCGGTGCTGTGGCGCTGCCACACGCCGGAGGCGCTGAACCACGCCGGCGGGCGGGACGCGCTCGCCGCCGACTACGCCGCGCTCGGGCCGATGAGCGGGGCGGAGAAGCGCACCCTGCTCGCCGGCCTGGTGCTGCTCGGCTTCTGGTCCACCGAGGGGATCCTGCATCCGCTCGACACCGCCTCCTCGACCATCATCGCGGTGGCCATCCTGCTGCTGCCCGGCATCGGGGTGATGAGCTGGAAGCAGGTGCAGTCGAGCGTGCCCTGGGGAACGCTGATCCTGTTCGCGGTCGGCATCGCGCTCGGCACCGTGCTGGTGCAGACCCGCGGCGCGGCCTGGATGGCGAACGAGATCGTGGACCTGTTCGGGCTCCGCCACGCGACTCCCTTCATGGTGGTGGCGGTGATGGCCGCCTTCCTCATCGTCATCCATCTCGGCTTCGCCTCGGCCACCGCGCTCGCCGCCGCCTTCATACCGATCGTGATCTCGGTGCTGCTCGAGGTCTCGCGCGCGGGGGTGCCGGTCAACGTGGTGGGCGTGACCATGATCCTGCAGTTCACCATCTCCTTCGGCTTCATGCTGGTGGTGAACGCGCCGCAGAACATGGTGGTGTTCGGCACCGGCACTTTCCGCGGGCGCGACTTCACCCGCTCGGGCGTGCCGCTGACCGTGATCGGCTATGCGCTCGTGCTGCTGCTGACCCTGACCTGGTGGGACTGGCTCGGCTACGTGCGAGGGTAGCGGCGCATGGTCCTCCGCGGCCGCCGCGCGAACGGATGCCGGCGGGCCGCATTCGCGGCCTTGGCACGGCCGCCGGCAAGAGGGCGGGCAGCAGCGCGCGCGGGGCCGTGGGCGCCACCCGGGCTGGCGAGGCACGGCCCCTCGCCGGCCCGGCGTCAGTATTCCCATTCGAAGGAGAGGCCGACGCGGTCGCCGGCGGCGCTGTTGCCGCCGGTCTCGGCCTCGATCCGCACGCGCGGCAGCACGTCGATCTGCACGCCGACGCGCGGCGGGCCGCCCTCGGCCGGCTGGCGCAGGCCGAGATAGACGCCGTCGGCCACGTAGCGGCCGGTCTCGAGCGTCGCACCCTGGCCGCGGCCGCCGTCGCGGCGCCGGTCCTCGCCCACCGCGAGGCGGTCGAGCGCGAGGGCGCGGCGGATGCGTTCGAGGATTCCGCCCGCGCCCGGCGTCTCGATGCCCGCCGCGCCGGCCAGCACCTGCGCGAGCTGCGCGAGCTGGAAGGGGGAGAGCTCGCTGGCGCGCCGGTCGAACAGCAGGCGCGAGAGGATCTCGTCCTGCGGCAGTTCCGGAGTGGAGGAGAAGGCGATCCGCGGGTCGTTGGCGGGCCCCGTGACGGCGACATTCGCCGTCACTTCCCGCGTGCGGGAGGCGGCGAGGAAGTCGAGGCCCGGCACCAGCGTGCCGGCGTCGAAGGCGATGGTGCCGCGGCGGAAGGCGATGCGGCGGTCGAACACGGCTATCTCGCCGCGGCGCAGCAGCAGCGCGCCGGTCACCGTCGGGTCGGCGAGGGTCCCGCCGATGCCGAGCGTGCCGCCGAATTCCGCGTCCATGCCGAGGCCCCGCACGAAGACCGCGCGCGGCGCGGCGACCTCGATCCCGAGAGCGATGTCGGCCATCCCCTGCGGCGTGCCGGGCGGCGGCGGCGGGTCCAGGGGCGGCGTGCCGGGCGGCCGCGCGCCGCGCTCGCGCACGCCGTCGAGCCGCTGCACCGAAGGCGGCAGCCGCTCGGGCACGGTGATGTCGAGCCGCCCGACGCCGATGCGCCCGACGAGCCGCGCCTGTTCGAGCAGCCGCCCCGCGAGGCGGAGATCGGCGTCGAAGGTGCCGGTCACGATGTCGGAGCGGACGGGGCGGGCGTTGCGCGCGGTCAGCGTCAGTTCGGCAGGCAGGCCGGGCGCGGTGGGGGAGAGGCTGCCGGCGATGCCGATGGTCCCGCCGCCCGGCGTGCGGGCTTCCAGGCGCTCGATGGTGACGCGCTCGCCCTCGCCGCGCAGCGTGGCGGCGATGCCGGTCAGCGTGATGCCCTGGGCGAGGTCGCGGAAACTGCCATCGGCGAGGGTCAGGCGCCCCCCGAGGCGCGGCGCGCCGAGCGTGCCGGTGGCCTCGGCCTGGAGGTTCGCCCGCCCCGTGACGCGCTGCGCGCCGGCGGCGAGCAGCGGGCCGGCGAGGGCGCCGAGATCGGCGCTGGCGTCGAGCCGTGCGGCCAGCGGGGCCGTCGCGGCGAAGCCGCCGGGCAGGCGCAGCGTGCCGCCCGCGCGCAGCGCGGCGCCGGCT
>Ga0207951_100625_pt1 | contig 16308 bp, 16 predicted proteins | sample Subbio12Aug_8Bad_FD_184830 | JGI IMG/M metagenome (GOLD analysis project Ga0207951, IMG submission 184830) | Serpentinite rock and fluid subsurface biosphere microbial communities from McLaughlin Reserve, California, USA - CR12Aug_8Bad (SPAdes) | ecosystem: Environmental > Terrestrial > Deep... | reverse complement strand
CTGCGCGTGCTGAGCGGCGGCTTCGGGCTCGGCCCGGCCGGCACCTCGCGGGCGCGGGCCGGAACCCGGTTCACCGCCAATGGTGTATCGAATGTGAACCTGTCCCAGCCCGGATCCCGCCAAGTCGTTGAGGTCCGGAGCGGAATCGAACCGCTGTAGAGGGTTTTGCAGACCCTTGCCTGACCACTCGGCCACCGGACCACGCGGGGACGTCATATCGGCCGCAAGCCGGGCGCGGTCAAGCGGCCGCTTGGCGCGCGGACGGCGCGGGACCTATAAGGCCGCGTCGAATGCGAAGGGCGGCAGGACATGGATTTCGCCGAGGCGCGCCGGTTGATGGTGGATGGCCAGCTCAGGCCGAACCGCGTGGAGGATCCGCGCATCGTCTCGGCGATGCGCGAATTGCCGCGGGAGCGCTTCGTGCCGCCGGCCGCGGCGGCGCGCGCCTATGCCGATGCCGATGTGCCGCTGCCGGGCGGCCGCGCCGTGCTCAAGCCGCTGGTGATCGCGCGCCTGGTGCAGCTCGCGGCCGTGCGCCGCGGGGAGCGCGCGCTGGTGCTGGCGGCCGGGACGGGCTTCGGGGCGGCGCTGCTGGCGGCGATCGGCGCCGAGGTCACGGCGGTCGAATCCGACCCGGCGTTGCTTGCCATCATGCGCGCGGCGCTGCCCGCGGCGGTGCCGGCCGGCGCCGTGACGGTGGTGGAAGCGGCACCCGAGGCAGGCCATGCGGCGGGCGCCCCCTACGACGCGATTCTCATCGAGGGCGGCGTCGCCACGGTCCCGCAGGCGGTGGAGCAGCAACTGGCCGAGGGCGGACGCCTTGTCGCGATCGGCCTCGAGGGCGGCCCGCCGGGCCGGGCCCTGCTGGTGCGACGTGCCGGCGGGACGGTGACGACCACCATCGGCTTCGACGCGCATGCGCCGGGCCTGCCCGGCTTTGTGCCGAGGCCGGCCTTCGCCTTCTGATCCGGCATGCCGCGCCCTGTGCGCCCGGGCCCGGGCCTGGGCAACACATTTCTTTGCCGGCGCCAGGGTGGTGCGGTGCTGTTGCGCCGCGTTAAGGTCATTGTTCCACACTCGCGGCGCGGCGGGCCTGCCCTTGCTGCCCGCGCCGCTTCCTGTCGGGGGTTCCACGACGTGATAACCAGCCTGCGCCGGGCTATCCTGCTCTCCGCCGCATTGGCCGTTCCGCCGGGTGCCGCCGCCTGGGCGCAATCCCTGCAGGAGGCGTTGGCCGCCGCCTATGCCAACAACCCGGCGCTGCTCGCCGCGCGCGCCCAGCTCCGCGCGGTGGACGAGAACGTGCCGCAGGCGCTGGCGGGCTGGCGGCCGACCGTGGTGCTCGGCGCCGCGGCCGGCTATTCGGACACCACCTCGCGCAACCAGGCGACCGTGCCCGTGCAGCGGGATTTCGCGGGCAATGTCCGCAACCCGGACACGGCGGGCCAGCCCTTTTCCCTGTTCACCGACGTGCCGCGCAACACCGGCAACGTGACCGCCACCGTCACGCAGCCGCTCTACCGCGGCGGGCGGACCACGGCGGCGACGCGGCGGGCCGAGAACCAGGTCTTCGCCCAGCGGTCGCGCCTGCTGGGCACCGAGCAGCAGATCCTGCTCGAATCGGTCGCCGCCTATGTCGCGGTGATCCGCGACCAGGAGGAGGTCCGGCTCAACACCAACAACGTGCAGGTGCTGCAACGGCAGCTCCAGGCCACCAACGAGCGCTTCCGCGTCGGCGAGATCACCCGCACCGACGTCGCGCAGGCCGAGGCGCGGCTCGCCCAGGCGCGCTTCCTGCTCGACCAGGCGCAGGGCAACCTGCAATCCTCCCGCGCGGTGTTCCGGCGGCTGATCGGCATCGAGCCGGCCCGCGTCACCGCCCCCGCGCCGCTCGTGCTGCCCGTGCGCTCGCAGCAGGAGGCGGTGCGGCTCGCGACCGACAACAACCCCGCCGTCGTCGCCGCGTTGTTCGACGAGCAGGCCGCGCGCGACAACATCGACCTCCAGTTCGGCGCCCTGCTGCCGCAGGTCAGCGCCCAGGCGCAGGCCTTCCGCATCGACAACAGCGGCGCGCGCGGGTCGCGCCAGACGGGCGCGCAGGTCACGGCGACACTGACGGTGCCGGTGTTTCAGGGCGGCGCGGAGCACGCGCAGGTCCGCCAGGCGCGCCAGCAGGCGCAGCAGGCCCGCCAGGTCGTGCAGGACGCCCGCCAGATCGCCGCCCAGCAATCCACCCAGGCGTGGGAGACGCTCGGCAGCGCGCGCGCGCAGGTTCAGAGCGTCCGCGCCCAGATCCGCGCGCAGGAGATCGCGCTCGACGGCGTGCAGCGGGAGGCCGTCGTGGGCAGCCGCACCACGCTCGACGTGCTCAACGCCGAGCAGGAACTGCTGAATGCGCGCGTACAGCTCGTGCGCTCGCTGGCGACGCTGATCAACGCCTCCTATGCGCTGGCGGCGACGATCGGGCGGCTGACGGCGCAGGATCTCGGGCTGCCGGTGCAGCTCTACGACCCGCGGGCCTATTACAACGCGGTGCGCGACCGCTGGGTGGGCACGGGGGATTTCTCCGAGGTGGCGACGCCCGCGCGGCCCGCGGGCGCGGTGCAGGTGCAGAGCCTCGCGCCGGTCCCACCCTCCCCGCAGGCACGGAACAGGCCATGAACAGCGCCTCCGACAAGCCCGCCGCCGGACCGGCCGCGGCCACCGACCAGTCGATGGAGGACATCCTCGCCTCCATCCGCCGTATCCTGAACGAGGACGAGACGCCGGCCGCCGCGGAGGCGGGCGCGACCGACGAGCCCGAGGGGCCGGCCGAGCCGCCGGCCGCCAGCCCGCCGGCGGATGAGCCGTTCCTGCTGACGGAGGAAATGATGGTCTCGGCCCCCGAGGATCCGCCGGCCGTGACCGCGTCCGCGCCGCCGCAGTCGCAGCCCGCGGCACCGGCCGCCCCCCTGGCGTCGGACGCGCTGCTCGCGCCGGCGGCGGCGGCGGCGGCGGCGGCCTCGGTGGGCCATCTGCTGCGGGCGGTCAGCGCCGAGCGCGGCAGCGCCGTGACCCGCGGCGGGCCTACCATCGAGGATGTCGTGCGGGAGGAATTGCGGCCCCTGCTGAAGGCGTGGCTCGATGAGCACCTGCCGCCGCTGGTCGAGCGCCTGGTGCGCGCCGAGATCGAGCGCGTGGTCGGCCGGGCGTTGGGCTGACCGGGCGCGACCCGCAGCGTCGCCCTTGACGCGGGGCGGCCGGCGGGGAAGGGATGCGCCTCATGCTGGACAAGTCCTTCGACCCTGCCGCGATCGAGCAGCGCCTCTATGAGGGCTGGGAGAATTCGGGCGCCTTCTCGGCGAATCCGTCCTCCCCGGCCCGGCCCTTCACCATCATGATCCCGCCGCCCAACGTGACGGGGTCGCTGCATATCGGGCATGCGCTCGACAACACGCTGCAGGACGTGCTGATCCGCTGGCGTCGGATGCAGGGGCGCGACGCGCTGTGGCAGCCCGGCACCGACCATGCGGGCATCGCGACGCAGATGGTGGTGGAGCGCCTGCTGGCGCAGGACGGCAATGCCGACCGCCGCAGCATGGGCCGCGAGGCCTTCATCGGGCGCGTGTGGGAGTGGAAGGCGGAATCGGGCGGGACCATCACGCGGCAGTTGCGCCGGCTCGGCGCCTCGCTCGACTGGCCGCGCGAGCGCTTCACCATGGATGAGGGGCTGTCCGCCGCGGTGCGCGAAGTCTTCGTGCGCCTCTACCGCGAAGGGCTGCTGTATCGCGACCGGCGCCTGGTGAACTGGGACCCGAAATTCCTGACCGCCATCTCCGACCTGGAGGTGGAGAGCAGGGAGGTGAAGGGCTCGCTGTGGCACCTGCGCTACCCGCTGGAGGGCGAGCCCGGCCGCTTCCTGGTGGTGGCGACGACACGCCCCGAAACGATGCTGGGCGACACCGCGGTTGCCGTGAATCCCGAGGATTCGCGCTTCCGCGACCTGGTCGGCAGGCGCGTGATCCTGCCGCTGACCGGCCGCGCCATCCCGGTGCTGGCGGACGAGTATTCCGACCCCGAGAAGGGCTCGGGCGCGGTGAAGATCACCCCCGCGCACGACTTCAACGATTTCGAGGTCGGCCGGCGGCATGCGCTGGCCATGCCCTCGGTGCTGGATGCCGAGGGGCGCGTGATGCTGGACGAGATCGCGGCGTCCTTCGCCGCGGTCGAGGGTGTGGCGGACCTCGATTTCGTGCGCGGCCTTTCCGGTGCCAACCGCTTCGCGGCGCGCAAGGCGATCGTCGCGCGGCTTGAAGAACTGGGTCTGGTGGAGAAGATCGAGCCGCACACCCATGCGGTGCCGCATGGCGACCGCTCGGGCGTGCCGATCGAGCCGCGGCTGACCATGCAGTGGTACGTGGATGCGAAGACGCTGGCCGCGCCCGCGATCCGCGCGGTGGAGACCGGGCAGACGGTGTTCACGCCCAAGCAGTGGGAGAACACCTTCTTCGCCTGGATGCGCGACATCCAGCCCTGGTGCGTCTCGCGCCAATTGTGGTGGGGGCACCAGATCCCGGCCTGGTATGCGCCCGACGGCGAGGTGTTCGTCGCGCACTCCGAGGAGGAGGCGCGCGCGCAGGCGCGGGCGAAGTTCGGCCGGGATGTCGAGCTGGCGCGCGACGAGGACGTGCTGGACACCTGGTTCAGCTCCGCGCTGTGGCCCTTCAGCACGATCGGCTGGCCGGAGAAGACGCCGGAACTGGCGAAATACTACCCCGGCGACGTGCTGGTGACGGGCTTCGACATCATCTTCTTCTGGGTCGCCCGCATGATGATGATGGGCATCCACGTCATGGGCGAGGTGCCGTTCAAGACGGTCTGCATCCACGGCCTGGTGCGCGACGAGAAGGGCCAGAAGATGTCGAAGTCGAAAGGCAATGTCCTCGACCCGCTGGAACTGATCGACGCGCATGGCGCCGATGCGGTGCGCTTCACGCTGTGCGCGCTGGCCGGTCCCGGGCGCGACATCAAGCTGGCGAAGCAGCGCATCGAGGGCTACCGCGCCTTCGCGACGAAGATCTGGAACGCGGCGCGCTTTTGCGAGATGAACGGGATCGCGCCGCGCGCCGGCTTCGATCCCGCTTCGGCGAGCCTGCCGCTGTCGCGCTGGATCCTGGATGCGGCGAATACCGCGGTGGCCGAGGCCAATGGCGCGCTCGAGGCCTTCCGCTTCGACGAATACGCGTCCGCCTGCTACCGCTTTACCTGGAACACCTTCTGCGACTGGTTCGTGGAATTCGCCAAGCCCGTTCTGCTCGGTCCGGAGGGGCCGGAGAAGGAGGAGGTGAAGGGCGCCGCGCAGCATGTCCTCGGCACCATCCTGCGCCTGCTGCACCCGGTGATGCCCTTCATCACCGAGGAGTTGTGGCACCGGATGGGATACGGGGCGGAGGGCTCGCTGATCCGCACCGCCTGGCCGGAGGTAGTGGCGGTGGAAGGCGCGGCGGAGGCGCGGGCGGAACTGGATTGGGTGGTGCGGCTGGTCTCCGAGGTTCGCACGGTGCGCTCGGAGATGAATGTCGCGCCGTCGGTCACGGTGCCGCTGCTGCTCGCCGGCGCCTCGGGCGAGAGCCTCGACCGCGCGAGGCGCTGGGAGGAGGCGATCAAGCGTCTCGGCCGCGCCACCGGGATCCGCGAACTGGCCGGCGAACCGCCGAAGGGCGCGGTGCAGGCGGTGCTGGGCGAAGCGACCATCATGCTGCCGCTGGCCGACGTCATCGACCTCGCGGCCGAGCGCGCGCGCCTCGCCAAGGAACGCGCCCGCGTCGCGGGCGAGGCGGACAAGATAGTGGCGAAGCTCGGCAACGAGACCTTCGTCTCCCGCGCACCGGAGGAGGTGGTGGAGGAGAACCGCGAACGCCTCGCCGCCGCACGCACCGAGGTGGCGCGTCTGGACGCCGCCATCGCCCGCATTTCCGCCTGACCGAGAGAAGCCGAGGAAACGCCATGACCACCTGGGACAAGTCCCGCCTGCCGAGCCGCCACACCACCATGGGCCCGGAGCGCGCGCCGCACCGGTCCTACTACTACGCCATGGGGCTGACGAAGGAGGAGATCGAGCAGCCGCTGGTCGGCGTCGTCTCCTGCTGGAACGAGGCGGCGCCGTGCAACATCTCGCTCTCCCGCCAGGCGCAGGCGGTCAAGGTCGGCGTGAAGGAGGCCGGCGCGACGCCGCGCGAATTCACCACCATCACGGTGACCGACGGCATCGCCATGGGGCACCAGTCGATGAAATCCTCGCTCGCCTCGCGCGACGTGATCGCCGATTCCATCGAGCTCACGATGCGCGGGCACTGCTACGACGCGATGGTGGGCATCGCCGGCTGCGACAAGTCGCTGCCGGGGGTGATGATGTCCATGATCCGCCTGAACGTGCCCGCCGTGTTCATGTATGGCGGGTCGATCATGCCGGGGCGCCACCATGGCCACGACGTGACCGTGCTCGACGTCTTCGAGGCGGTCGGCCAGCATGCGGCGGGCAACATGTCGGACGAGGAGCTGCGCGAGCTCGAGGAGCACGCCTGCCCCGGCGCGGGCGCCTGCGGCGGCCAGTTCACCGCCAACACCATGGCCTGCGTGTCCGAGATCATCGGCCTGGCGTTGCCGTTCTCGGCCGGCGCGCCGGCCGAGAACCTCGACCGCGACCGCTGGGCGGCCGAATCGGGCCGGGCAGTGGTCGAGCTGATCCGCCGCAACCTTCGCCCGCGCGACATCGTGACCATCGACAGCCTGCACAACGCCGCGGCCATCGTGGGGGCCACCGGAGGCTCGACCAACGCCGTGCTGCACCTGCCCGCCATGGCGCATGAGGCGGGCATCCGCTTCACCCTGCGCGACGTCGCCGAGATCATGCGCCGCACGCCGCACATCGCGGACCTGAAGCCGGGCGGGCGGTACGTCGCGGCCGACGTGCACCGCATCGGCGGCGTGCCGGTGATCATCAAGGCGCTGCTCGATGGCGGTCACCTGAAGGGCGACTGCATGACGGTCACGGGCAAGACCCTCGCCGAGAACCACCGCGAAGTGATCGTCCCGCGCGACCAGGACGTGGTGCGCCCGTGCTCCGACCCCATCAGCCCGATGGGCGGCGTGGTCGCGCTGCATGGCAACCTCGCCCCCGACGGCGCCATCGTGAAGATCGCGGGCATGACGAACCTCCGCTTCGAGGGCACGGCGCTCTGCTTCGATTGCGAGGAGGACGCCTTCGCCGCCGTCGAGGCGCGCGCCTACCAGGCCGGCGACGTGATCGTCGTCCGCTACGAAGGCCCCAGGGGCGGGCCGGGGATGCGGGAGATGCTCTCGACCACCTCGGCGATCTACGGCCAGGGCATGGGCGACAAGGTGGCGCTGATCACCGACGGGCGCTTCTCGGGTGCGACGCGCGGCTTCTGCATCGGCCATGTCGGGCCGGAAGCCGCGGTGGGCGGGCCGATCGCGCTGCTGCGGAACGGCGACAGAATCGTCATCGACGCCGACAAGGGCACCATCGACATGATCGTGCCGGAGGAGGAGATCGCCCGCCGCCGCGCCGCCTGGAAGCCGCGCGGGCACGACTACAATTCCGGCGTGCTGTGGAAGTACGCGCAACTGGTCGGCCCCGCCCATCTCGGCGCCCTGACCCATCCCGGCGCCGCCGCCGAGACGCATTGCTACGCCGACCAATAGGCGGGGAAGATCGCGACGCGGCGATGGTGCCGTCGAGCGGAGCGGGCCGCCGGGTTCGACGACCGAGGAGGCTGGCAATGGTGAAGCGATTTGTCTGGGCGCCCCTGGTGCTGCTGGGTCTGGGCGGGTGCGTGGTCGAGCCTGTGGGCGGTGGCGTCGCCCCCGTGCCGGTCTATGTGGCGCCACGGCCCTATTACGCCCCGCCGCCGCGGCCGCTGTTCGTGGCGCCCCCGCCGCGCCGCCACTGGGTGCCGCGGCAATGCGACCGCTGGGGCCGCTGCTGGGGCGGCTACTGGCGCTGAACGCCCCGGCCGCGGGCAGCGGCGTTCACACCAGCGTCGCCATCACCGGCGTGTGGTCGGAGGGCTGCGCCTCGCCGCGCGGCATCGTGTCCACCGCGCAGGCTTCGAGCCGCTCGGCGAGGTCCGGGCTCAGCAGCACATGGTCGATACGCAGGCCGCGGTTGGTCTCGAAGGCAGCGCCGTAGTCCCAGTAGGTGAACAGCGTCTGCGCCGGATGCAGCGCGCGCAGCGCGTCGGTCAGGCCCAGGTGCAGCAGCGCGCGGAATCGGGCGCGGGTCTCGGGGCGGACCAGCGCATCGGTGGGCGGCAGGGCGCCGGGGGCGAGGTCGGCTTCGGTCGGGCAGACATTGAAGTCGCCGAGGATGGCGAAGGGCAGGAAGGCATCCAGGCGCTCGGCCGCGACCGCGCGCAGCCGGTCCATCCAGGCGAGCTTGTAGGCGAAGCCGGCCTCGCCGCCGGAATTGCCGTTGGGCAGGTAGATGCCGGCGGCGTGCATCCCGCCGGCGCGCACCTCGATGTAGCGGGCCTGGCTGTCCTCGGAATCGCCGGGGAGCGATTCGGCGACCACCTCGAAGGGCACGCGCGCGAGCACCGCGACGCCGTTGCGCCCGCCGCCCTGGCCGACGGCGTGGGTGCGGTAGCCGAGGCCCTCGAATTCCATGGCCGGGACCTGCTCGGCCGTGCAGCGCGTCTCCTGGAGGAACAGCAGGTCGGGCTGCTGGCGCTCGAGGAAGCGCGCGACATGGCCGGCACGCTGGCGGATCGAGTTGACGTTGAAGGTGGCGAGTTTCATGGCGAATGACCGGGGGAGAAGGGGATTTCCCCCCTGCTCCTCTTTTGCCGAACCGGCAAGCATGGCTGACAGGCAGGAGCCGAAAGCGGCCCCGCGGGCCGAGGTGTTCTGTAGAAGCCTGCACTTGATCTGACGGTCATCGACCTGGCGTGGCGGGTGTCCGCCAGGTCGGAGCTGTCAGGCGGCGCGGGTCACGCGGCCTCGCCGATCTGCTGTTTTCGCGCGCGAGCGGGCGGCTGTCCAGGAAGGTCTGCATCGGCGTCTTGAGGATGTTGAAGGCCAATCGACGCGGCTCTCTCAACCAGGACCGGTACCGCGCCGCCATCGGCGGCCTCGCCCGATTGATCAACCTCCTCCGCATCCCAGAGCGTTGAACAGCCCTGCGCCCATGCCCACCTCCACGGCGCAGGACCGGATCTTCCGCGACGTCCTCCGCACCCTCCGCCGCCTCCACCGCCGCGCCTCGGGCGTCCGCACCGTCCTGCGCGCGCTGCGCCTGGGCTGGTCATGACAGCCCCGGCCCCACACCCCCCCCCTGGACAGCGGCTCCCGGCCTGCCGACAAGGCAGCCCATGACCGCCGCCGCGCCCACGCCCCTCGACCCCGCCCGCGCCGCCCAACTCGCCGCCGAATTCGGCCTCAAGCCCGAGGAATACGACCGCGCGCTCGCCATCCTCGGCCGCACCCCCTCGCTGACCGAGCTCGGCATCTTCTCGGTGATGTGGTCGGAACACTGCTCCTACAAATCCTCCCGCGTCTGGCTGAAGGAACTGCCCACCAAGGCGCCGTGGGTCATCCAGGGCCCCGGCGAGAATGCCGGCGTCATCGCCATCGGCGATGGCCTGGCCGCCGTCTTCAAGATGGAATCCCACAACCACCCGTCCTGGATCGAGCCCTACAACGGTGCCGCCACCGGCGTGGGCGGCATCCTGCGCGATGTCTTCACCATGGGCGCGCGGCCCATCGCCAACCTCAACGCCCTTCGCTTCGGCGCCCCCGACGCGCCACGCATGAAGCGGATCATCGACGGCGTGGTGCGGGGGATCGGCGGCTACGGCAACTGCGTGGGCGTGCCCACCGTGGGCGGGGAGGTCAACTTCCACCCCGCCTACAACGGCAATCCGCTGGTCAACGCCATGACGGTCGGCATCGCGCGGGCCGACCGCATCTTCACCGCCAAGGCGACCGGCGCCGGCAACCCCGTGGTCTATGTGGGTTCCAAGACCGGCCGCGACGGCATCCATGGCGCGACGATGTCCTCGGCGGAATTCAGCGCCGACAGCGAGGAGAAGCGCCCCACCGTCCAGATCGGCGACCCGTTTGCGGAGAAACTGCTCATCGAGGCCTGCATGGAGCTGATGGCCACCGACGCCATTGTCGCCATCCAGGACATGGGTGCCGCCGGCCTGACCAGTTCGGGCGTCGAGATGGCCGGCAAGGGCGGCATGGGCGTGGAGCTGGTGCTGGACAACGTCCCCCAGCGCGAGGAGGGCATGACCGCCTACGAGATGATGCTCTCCGAGAGCCAGGAGCGCATGCTCATGGTCCTCAAGCCCGGAAGGGAAGCGCAGGCGGAAGCCATCTTCCGCAAATGGGAACTGGACTTCGCGGTGATCGGCCACCTCACCGACACGGGGCGCATCGTCATCCGCCACAAGGGCGCGATCGAGGCCGACATCCCCCTCGCCCCCCTGGAATCCGAAGCCCCCCTCTACCGCCGCCCCACCGAGGAAACCCCGAAGCAGCCCGTCCTCGACCCCGCCACGGTCGCGAACCCCACCACCATCGAGGACGCCCTGCTCCGCCTCGTCGCCTGCCTCGACCTCTGCTCCCGCCGCTGGATCTGGGACCAGTACGACGCCCTGGTGAACGGCCAGACGGTCAAGCGCCCCGGCGCCGCGGACGCCGCCATCGTGCGCATCGAGGAAAGCGTGGAGCAGGGTGGGGCCCGCGCGCTCGCCATGACCACCGACTGCACGCCGCGCTACGTGGTCGCGGACCCCGAGGAAGGCGGCAGGCAGGCCGTCGCCGAGGCTTGGCGCAACCTCACCGCCACCGGCGCGCTGCCCTTGGCCATCACCGACAACATGAACTTCGGCAACCCCGAGAAGCCGCGCATCATGGGGCAGTTCGCCGGCGCGGTGCGCGGCATGGCCGCCGCCTGCGTCGCGCTCGACTTCCCGGTGATCAGCGGCAACGTCTCCCTCTACAACGAGACCGAGGGCCGCCCGATCCTGCCCACCCCGGCGATCGGCGGCGTCGGCGTGCTGGACGATGCGCGCCAGGCGGTGGGTCTGGCCCTGCCCGCGGATGTGGACCTTGTCCTGGTCGGCGCCACGGCGGGCCATCTCGGCCAGTCGCTCTGGCTGCGCGAGATCGCCGGCCGCGAGGACGGCGCCCCGCCGCCGGTGGACCTTGTCGCCGAGCGCCGCAACGGCGACTTCGTCCGCGCCCGGATCCTCGACGGTGCGGTGCTCGCCTGCCACGACTGCGCCGATGGCGGCCTGCTGGTGACCATCGCCGAGATGGCGATGCAGACCGGCACCGGCGCCACCCTCGCCCCCGCCCCCGCCGGGGTGCCCGAGCACGCCTTCTGGTTCGGCGAGGACCAGGCCCGCTACGTGGTGGCGGTGCGGGACGCGGGGGCCTTCCTCGCGGCGGCCCACGCGGCCGGCGTGCCGGCCACGCGCCTCGGCCGTTCGGGCGGCGGGGACTTGGTTCTCCCGGCAGGGCGTTCCATATCGGTGGCTGCGCTGCAGGCGGCCCACGAATCGACCCTGCCCGCGCTGATGGAAGGGAGGAGCGCCTGATGGCGATGCAACCGGCGGAGATCGAGGCGCTGATCAAGGCGGCGCTCCCCGATGCCGAGGTGACCATCGAGGATCTCGCCGGCGACGGCGACCACTATGCCGCCAAGGTGGTTTCGGAATCCTTCCGCGGCCTCTCCCGCGTCAAGCAGCACCAGATCGTCTACGCCGCGCTGCAGGGCCGCATGGGCGGCGTCCTGCACGCCCTCGCCCTGCAGACCTCCGCCCCGGAACAGGACACCGCGCGATGAGCAACCCGACCTTCGACCGCATCCAGGCCGACATCACCGAGAACCCCGTGGTGCTCTTCATGAAGGGCACGCCGGTCTTCCCGCAGTGCGGGTTCTCGGCCCGCGTCGTGCAGATCCTCAGCCACCTCGGCGTGCCCTTCAAGGGCGTGAACGTGCTCGAGGACATGGAGATCCGCGAGGGCATCAAGGCCTTCACCAACTGGCCGACCATCCCTCAGCTCTACGTGAAGGGCGAGTTCGTCGGCGGCTGCGACATCGTGATCGAGATGTTCCAGTCCGGCGAACTGACCGCGCTGCTGAACGAGAAGGGCATCGCCAACAAGGCGGAGGCCTGACCCCCCCCCGGCGCCCGCGGCCCCCCCGCCTCGGCGGCCTGCGAGGCGCGTGGGGCCGCTCGCCCGCGCATGGGCGAGTTCCTCCTCCGCAGGCGCATGTCCTGCACCCGCACCATGATCCGGTTGTCCGCCGGGATGTCGCTATGGATCGGTGCATCGGGTTCCTCCGGCCTGCAAGGCAGGTTGCGGCGCGCCGTCTCGCTCTGCCCCTGGGGCCGATCACTTCGCAGGCGCCCCGGCGCCGGGGGGGGGAGGCGCCATGCGGTCAGGCGGCGCCGTCCTCGCCCGTCGCGGCCGCCCCCTCGCGCACCAGCCGCAGGATGTCCGCGCCATAGCGTTCCACCCGTGAACGGCCCATGCCCGGCACTTCGAGCAGCGCATCGGTGGTGAGCGGCCGGCGCGCGGCGATGCCCGCGAGCGTACGGTCATCCGCCACCACATAGGCCGGCACGCCCTGGCCCTGCGCGATGGCCCGGCGCCAGACGCGCAGCGCCTCGAACAGCGGGTCCTCCGACCCGGTCTGGGGCGCGGCGCCCGCGGCCACGGCGCGGCGCGCGGCGGGCTGCATCGTCTCCTCGCGCAGCATCACCGCGGCTTCGCCGCGCAGGACGGGCCGCGCGGCCTCGGTGACGACCAGCTCGCCGTGGTTCTCCACCGCGACATCGAGCGTGCCGCGCGCGACCAGCTGTCGCGCCACGCCGCGCCAGGCGCCCTCGCTCAGCTCCTTGCCCACGCCGAAGGTGGGCAGCCGGTCATGGGCGAACTGCGCGACCTTGTCGGTCAGGCGGCCGCGCAGCACGTCCACCACATGGCCGACGCCGAAGCGCTGGCCGGTGCGCAGCACGGCCGAGAGCATCTTCTGCGCCGCCACGGTGCCGTCGAACAGGCGCGGCGGGCTGCGGCACACGTCGCAGGCGCCGCACTCGGCCTTGTCGGGTTCCTCGCCGAAGCAGCGCAGCAGCAGCGTTCGGCGGCAGGTCGCCGCCTCGGCCAGCGCGATCATGGCGTCGAGGCGCGATCGCTCGACGCGCTTCTGCTCCTCGCTCGCCGGGCTCTCGGCGATGCGGTGGCGCGCGATCGCCATGTCGCCGGCGCCGAACAGCAGCAGCGCGCGCGCGGGCAGCCCGTCGCGCCCCGCGCGGCCGATCTCCTGGTACCAGCTCTCCGGGCTGCGCGGCAGGTCGAGGTGCGCGACCCAGCGCACGTCCGGCCGGTCGATGCCCATGCCGAAGGCAATGGTCGCGGCCATGATGACGTCGTCGCCGCGCGCGAAGCGGCGATGCGCGTCGCGCTTGGCCGAGGCATCCATCCCGGCGTGGAAGGCGAGCGCGTCGTGGCCGTCGGCGCGCAGCCATTCGGCGGTGCCCTCGGCCTTCGCACGGCTGCCGCAATAGACGATGCCGCAGCCCCCCGTCGCGCGGATCAGGGCGCGCAGCTGGGCCCGCTCGCTCTCGCGCGGGGCGGCTTCGATGACGATGTTGGGCCGGTCGAAGGAGGCGCGGAACACCGGCGCATCGGCGAGGCCGAGCTGGTGGCGGATATCCTCGACGGTGCGCGGGTCGGCGGTGGCGGTCAGCGCGAGGCGCGGCACGCCGGGGAAGCGCTCGCCGAGCACGCCGAGGCCGCGGTATTCCGGCCGGAAGTGATGGCCCCACTGGCTGACGCAATGCGCCTCGTCCACCGCGAACAGCGCGATGGGCAACTCATCCAGCCGCTGGAGCATGCCGTCGAAGGTCAGTCGCTCCGGCGAGACGTAGAGCAGCTTGAGCCGCCCGCCATGCAGGTCGCGCAGCGCGGCGCGCGCCTCCTCGGGCGGCAGGTCGGAATGCAGCGCGGCGGCGGCGACACCCTGCTGGCGCAGCGCGGCGACCTGGTCCTCCATCAGCGCGATCAGCGGCGAGACCACGACACCGAGACCGGGCCGGCACAGCGCCGGCACCTGGAAACACAGGCTCTTGCCGCCCCCGGTGGGCATGAGCACGAGGCCGGAGCCGCCGTCGGTGGCGTGACGGACGATCTCCTCCTGCCGCCCGCGGAAGGCCTGGTGGCCGAAGACGCGGCGGAGGACCTCGCTCGGGTCCTCCAGGGCGCGCATCACCCGCCGATGCGGATCTCGACCCGCCGGCTCTCGGTCGCCATCGCCTCGAAGGGCACGGGGCCGCGCGGGACGATCCGCACGCGCTCGCGCGCCACGCCGTTCTCGATCAGCATGTCCGCGACGTGCTGGGCGCGCGCCTCGGAGAGCGCGCGGTTGTAGGCCGCGCCGCCGGCGGGGCCGGCGAAGCCGAGCACGGTGATCGGGGCGGTCGAGCCGCGCGCGGCCACGGCCGCGCGGCGGACCACCTCGGAGGCCTCGCCCTCAAGGCTCGCGCTGTCGGCGGTGAAGAAGACGGCGATCGCGGGCGGCGCGGAAGCCGGCGCGGCGCAGGCAGTCACCAGCAGGGCCGGGGCGGTGGCGAGGAGATGACGGCGGTGCATGGGAACGACTCCGGTTGATCGCTGCACGCCTTGGTCGCGCGCCGGATGGCCGGCCGTCAACCTCCACGCCGGTTCAACGCGAACAGGCCGCGCCGCCGAGCACGCAGAACTTCGCGCAATGCGGGTGGTTCAGCGCGACCGGCCGGATGGAATCAGCGAGCGTCGGGCCGAGTTCGAACTGCGGGTCGTAGGGCAGCAGGGTGCAGGCCACCACCGCCGGGCGCTCGGCGCCGCGCCGCTTCACCACCATCCGCGCCGAGGCGCACATCAGGCTGTCGGGGGATCTTCGCAGGATTCCCCAGCACGCCTCGGTGATCTCGGGCACGTCCACCGCGGCGTCCATCTCGGGGAAGAGCATCAGCGCGACGGGGTCGTCCGCATCCACCGCGATGCCGTGCGCGGCGAACAGCGCGGCGTAGCCCGCGCGCATCGCCGCCTCGTCGCCCGCGCCGAAGCCTGCGCGCCCGGCCACATGGATGCGGAAGCCGTGGCGGGCGAGCCAGTCGAGGCCCTCCATGGTCTTCGCGAAGGCCCCGGGGCCGCGTTCGAGGTCGTGCAGGGCGGCCTCGTGGTGGTCGAGCGAGACACGGATGGTGAGCCGTCCGCCGCAACCCTCGCGCAGCGCCAGCAGCGCCTCGGCATGGTTCATCATCGGCTTCATCGCGTTGGTCAGCACCAGCGCCGAGAGGCCGCGCGAGAGCACGTCGCGCAGCATCGCGACCAGGTCGCGGTTGAGGAAGGGCTCCCCGCCGGTGAAGCCGACCTCGGCGAGCGGCGCGGCGATCGCCGCGGCCTCGTCGAGGAAGGCCGCGACCTCGGCGGCCGAGAGATAGGCCAGCGCATCGTTGGTCGGGCTGCTCTCGATGTAGCAGTTGCGGCAGGTGATGTTGCACAGCGTGCCGGTGTTCACCCACAGCGTATGCAGGCCCGCGAGGGCGACCACCGCCCGCTGCTCGCCCTTCGCGGTGAGCGCGGGGTCGCGGAACTTGGCGGGGTCGAGCGCGGCCGGCCGCGCCAGGACGGACGCGGTCATGCCGGCGCCTGCGTGGACCTTGATTCAGCGCAAGGAACCGCAACGTGGCACGGCGTACGGGGAGGCCGCCCGGCCAGGCCGGACGGCGTCCCGCCGGGCCGTGTCTTGATCAGGAGGGATATCGTCATGATGCCTCGTATTCCGGTGCCGCGCGGAGAGCCTTCGTCGGAACCGTTCGGAACGTTACAGCGGGAAATCAACAGGGTCTTCGACCACATGTTCGGTGGCCTCTCGGCGCCCGCAAGTGGCTTCGCGCCCTCGGTGGAGATGAAGGCGACCGAGGAAGGCGTGATGGTGACGGCGGAACTGCCGGGCATCGAGGAGAAGGATGTCGAGATCGCGCTCGAGGGCGACGTGCTGACCATATCGGGCGAGAAGAAGCAGGAGAGGAGCGAGGAGAAGGGCGGCTTCCACCTCTCCGAGCGTTCCTATGGCAGTTTCCGGCGCAGCATCCGCCTGCCCTGGCCGGCCAGCCCTGCCGACGCCAGGGCGGCCTTCGACAAGGGCGTGCTGACCATCGCGCTGAAGCGGCCGCCCGAGGCGGCGCCGAGGGTGAACCGCATCCCGATCGGCGGGGCGCCGCCGAGGGGCTGAGTGCCGGCTGA
>Ga0207951_100624_pt1 | contig 16343 bp, 12 predicted proteins | sample Subbio12Aug_8Bad_FD_184830 | JGI IMG/M metagenome (GOLD analysis project Ga0207951, IMG submission 184830) | Serpentinite rock and fluid subsurface biosphere microbial communities from McLaughlin Reserve, California, USA - CR12Aug_8Bad (SPAdes) | ecosystem: Environmental > Terrestrial > Deep... | reverse complement strand
CCGCCGGCGAGGAGCCGCAGGCGCATTTCGCGGATGCGGCGGTAGAGGACCGACCGCGGCAGGGGGCCCTGCTGGCCGAGCTCGTGCGGCGTGCACTGCGGCAGGGCTGCGCAGATGCTGTGGTCGCGCTGGTCCAGGACGGCGCCCGCGCGATCCAGATCGAGGCGGCGTTCCAGGGCGTCCACCGCGTCGGTCTGCTGGCCGCACCACGCCGCATACCCCTCGGATTCGGGGATGATGTCGGCGAGGGTCAGTTCCTCCTCCTGGCCGGGCACCGCGTCATCCAGCGACGCCTCGTGCCGTTCGCGCTTCTCACGGCGCAGGCGTGTGGCAAGACGGGATGCGCGGTGCTGGAAGCAGACCGTGGCGAAGGCCGCCAACGTCCCGCGCGCCGGATCGAAGCTGGGCAACCGCGCCAGGAGGTCGAGCAGCATGTCCTGCTCCATATCCTCCCGCTCATGGCTGGGCCGCCCCAGGGTCCGGCAGAGGCGCCGCGCGTAGCGCGAGGCAAGCGGGTGAACGACGTCGAGATCGGCGAGGGAAAGCTGGGTGGGCATCGGGCATGGCTCCTGCTGGGCGGCTATGACGTCCAGAAGCAACCACACGACCTGCGGGGGCGGAGAGGCGGAATGGGGCGGAATGGGGAATAAGGGGTAGTCTGGGACTAATTCCCCATCGTTAGATCAATGGCTTAAGCGAGTTCTGGGCCGAAATCAGGGGGATAAGGCGCCGATTTACGCCCCACCCATGCGGGAACCGCTCCCCCAGCCGATCGCCTGTGGATATCGGAGACAAGCGAACATGAGGAGAACATCGCTGTTGACCAATCACACAGCAATTCGTCATGATCCCGGCATGTCCATCACCGTTGAGTACCCGCATCACGCCGCCTCGGGCGCGCCTCGGCCGTTGTCGGCCCAGACCCTCTGGGCGGTCGCCGCGCAGGTGCGTCGCCAGGCCATGACGATGCCTGGCGGATTCGCGCTGTCGCTCGCCACGCTGGTCGCCGCCACGCGGACGGTGTCGGCGAATGGCCGGCCCATCCTGGTCGCCTGGGAGCTCGACCATCCGGTGCATGATGGCACCGGAGAGGCGGTGCTCGGCGTCTGCGAGACGGATCCCGACATGCCCGGCACGGCGCTGGTCTCGGTGAATGCGCGCATGGTGGCCGGCCGGCCGGACTTGGCAGTCAGCACCGCGGCGCACGAGCTGGGCCACGTGGTGTTCGACGTGCCTGTGGCACTCGGCACGCCAGCGCGGCGCTATCGCTCAGTGACGGCCGGCCCAAGCGCGCTGCTCGATCGGACTACCGCGGTCTCGGAGCGTCGCGCCAATGAGTTCATGGGCGCGCTTCTTGCTCCCCCGGTGCAGCTCCATCTTCAGATGCTGGTTCACGCGCGGTCCGAGAGGCTGCGCACGGTGCATGCGGCGCATCGGGGGCGGCAGGGCAGCCGCGTGTTGGGATCCGACAACCCGCCCGAGCTGATCGAGGGCGTGGTCGCCGCGCTGGCCGGCGACTTCGGTGTGTCGGAGCGCTTTATCGCCGTGCGGCTGAGCCGTTACGGCCTGGTGCAAGGAGAGCAACAGTGAGCTTTGGATCGGTCATCCGCGAGCGACGGACTACGCTCGGCATCGGGTTGAACGATTTCGCGGAGCGATTGGAAATCTCGGCGGCCTATTGGTCGCGCATTGAGCGCGACCAGGAGAATCCGCCCCGCGACGAGCTGATAGAGCGCGCCGCCGCCATTCTCGGCCTGCGGATGGATGATCTGTTCGTCGAGGCGCAGCGACTGCCGCCCGACATGCGGAAGGATATGGCCAAGGTTGTGCAAGCGTATCGGCGGTTGCGCTTTGTCGGGAAGGGATGAATGTCGTGGGCGGCCGAATTAGCAAGAAGCCTCACTATGGAATCGAAGAGGCCTGCCGGCGATGGGAGATTTCTGCGGCCGACCTCGCTGGCTTTGTGATTGAACGTGAGATTGTGCTGTCGGTCGTTGTGGCGAGGCTCCCGGTCGATGTCGGTACCATTGAGGACATGGATGGGGGCGACTGGTTTCGAATTCCGGAGGGGCGGCGGCACCTTACTGGCGCGGTAGATCTTCTGCCGATCGACGCATGGCATGTCCTTACTGCTGGCTCGCAGACGATCACCTCATTCAGGGGCGAAGGCGATGCCTACATCGACATTGCCGATCGTGGTGATGAGCCGGGTGACATGGTGATCGCGCGCGAGCAGCTGATCGTTCGGCACGCCGAACTCGTGCGATTCGAGGCGGCACAGGATGAGGGCATCGCATCGGCGAGCGGTCTGGCCACGCCGGCGACGCCGCCACCGGCCGCGCGCGGCGCAGCACCGCGCTATGACTGGGACGCTTTCTGGGCCGAGGCGCTGGTCAGCATGTTCCAGGACGGCCCGCCGGCGACGCTGGCGGAATACGTCCGCCGCATGGAGGCGTGGTTCGCTGATCGTGGCGAGCATCCGGACTCCAGCACGATCAAGAAGAAGCTCAGCCAGCCCTGGCGGCGGATCGCGCCTCAGTTGGAACGCCGCCGCGCCTGATTGGGACGGATCGCCGCCGCGGCGGGTAGGGCTAAGTATGAAGCCATCGCCCGTGGGACTGAATGCTCACCTCCCGCCGCACCTTCGTGAGGTCTCCGGCATCCTTGCACGTGGCCTGGTGCGGCTGCGCAGCCGCGCTGCCGACGAAGTTGCGCGCGAGGCTGCTGACCAGGGAGAGCGCGACCTACACTTCCCGCCCCCCCAGCGCCTGGATGCGAACCGGACCAACCGGAGACCCGCATGACACGCGCCACCAAATCCAAAGCCGGCACCCCGCCGGCGCCGACCATCCCCGCCATCCCGCCGGCCGGCGTGCTGGGCCGGCTCGCGGCCCTGAAGACTGCCCCCACGCAGGACCTGAAGCAGCAATGGCGGGACCTCTTCGCCGCCGAGCCGCCGCCCTACAACCGGCGCTTCCTGGAGAGCCGCCTGGCCTACCGGATCCAGGAACTCGCCTATGGCGGGCTGAAGCCAGAGACGATCCAGCGCCTCGAAGCGCTGGGTGAACAGCTGGATGGTGGGAACCCTGTCCTGCGGCGTATCCGCGGCGACGACAAGCCCATCACCGGCACGCGGCTGATCCGCGAGTACCAGGGCGTCGAGCACAGCGTGACCGTGCTACACGACGGCTACGAGTATCAGGGGCGCCCCTACCAGTCGCTCTCCTCCATTGCCCGCGCCATCACCGGCACACGCTGGAATGGCTGGCTGTTCTTCGGCCTGAAGAACCGGAGGGGCACGGCATGAAGCGCAAGCCAGCCGCCGACGCCGCGATGCCGGCCACGGTCCGGAAAATCCGCGCCGCCGTGTACACGCGGAAGTCGAGCGAGGAAGGGCTCGACATGGAGTTTAACTCGCTCGACGCCCAGCGCGAGGCATGTGAAGCATATATAACGAGCCAGCGGTCGGAGGGCTGGGTGCTGGTGCCGGACCGCTATGGTGATGGCGGCGTCTCTGGCGGCACGCTGGAGCGGCCGGCATTGCGCCGCATGCTGGCGGATATCGAGCGCGGCCGCCTCGATGTTATCGTCTGCTATAAACTGGACAGGCTGTCCCGCGCGCTGATGGACTTCGCCAAGCTGGTTGAAGTGTTCGATGCGAATAATGTGACCTTCGTTTCTATTACCCAATCTTTTAATACTACTACCAGCATGGGCCGCCTCACGTTGAACATCCTCCTCAGCTTCGCCCAGTTCGAACGTGAAGTGATCGGCGAGCGCATCCGCGACAAAGTGGCGGCGTCGCGGGCGCGCGGGATCTGGATGGGTGGCTTCGTGCCGCTCGGCTACGACGCGCGGGATCGCAAGCTGCTGGTGAACGAGGCTGAGGCTGCGCTGGTACGCCGGATCTTCGAGGGCTTCGTCGAGACGGAATCCGGGACGAAGCTGGTCCTGGCGCTACGTGCCGAGGGCGCCACCACGAAGCGCGGACGCCCCTTTACCAAGAGCGACGTCTATCGGGTGCTGAGCAACCGCACCTATCTGGGCGAGGCCATGCACAAGGGGAAGTCGCACCCCGGCGAGCATGCCGCCATCGTGCCCCAGGCGATGTGGTACGCGGCGCATGCGCTGCTGACCATCAGCCCGCGGACCCGGGCCAACAGGACACGCTGCCAGACGCCCTCACTGCTGCGAGGGCTGATCTTCGGCAGCGACGGGCGTGCCATGTCGCCCACCCACGCGCGGGGGCGCCGTGGCCAGCAGTACCGCTACTATGTCAGCCAGTCCGTGCTGAAGGGCAGCGCCGCGGACGGGCCGGCCATCGCGCGCATTTCCGCCGCGGAGATCGAGGGCGCGGTCATCGCGCAGGTTCGGGGGCTGCTGCGCCAGCCGGAGGTGGTGCTGGGCGCCTGGCGCGCGGCACGGGCCTCGGCGCCGGACATGACGGAGGACGAGGCTCGCCTGGCGCTGGAGCGGCTCGACCCGCTGTGGGATGAACTCTTCCCCGCAGAGCAGGCGCGCATCATCCGCCTCCTGGTCGGCCGGGTGGACATCGGGGCGGGCGGCGCCGACGTGCGGCTGAAGCTGGAGGGGCTGGGCAGCCTGGCGCGGGACCTCGCGGCGCCGCCGGCCGACGCAGCGAGGGTCGCAGCATGACCGGCGCCGCGCAGATGCTGACCGTGCGGGTGCCGCTGGCGGTTCGGAAGCATCGGGGCGGGCGAAAGCTGATGGTCGCGCCTGCCAGCACCACGAACCGGGGCTCCTCGGCTTCAGACACCACGCTGGTGAAGGCGGTGGCCCGGGCGTTCCGGTGGCGCCGGATGATGGAAGCCGGCCGCTACGGCACGATCAATGATCTGGCGGCGGCGGAGAAGATCAATTCGTCCTACGTCTCCCGCCTGCTGCGCCTGACCCTGCTGGCGCCCGATATCGTCGAGGCGATCCTGGACGGGCGGCAGCCGGAGGGGATGACACTGCCGCGGCTGATGGAGCCGTTTCCGGTTGAGTGGGAGCAGCAGCTGATACTGTGAGCGCGGTCGTGATGAAGACGCGTGGTGAGTACCTGCAAAAAAGATAAGGAAATCGTGGCCTACCAAGAGCTACGATGCATAATGTCATAACGCAACATTTGGGACGGACGCCGGTGGGGATGACATATACAGCGCTTGTCGCACTGCTTCGGGGATCATCGGCGTTTCGGCGGCGGCGGCGCCTGCAACCTGCCGGCGGCCCAGGGGACAAGCTGTTTCCGCCGACCTATCCTCCTTTGGACAGCGCCAAGAAGGCTGATCCCAATGCGTCGCCGCGGCATGTGTTCGAACGCCGGCGTCTCGACGGCCGTGAAGCCTGGTGCGTGCTGATCGATAGCGTGCAGTCGCAGGCCAATCGCCTGGAGGAGGCGCTGCTGCGCGCGGCCGAGGAGGGGAGAATCGAGTTGCCTCGCCTGGTGGTGGATTTCGCACCGAGCGGGCTCAACAGCCTCGGCGCCATCAGTTCGCTGGAGGCTCCGCACCGGGTGTTCGACGCCATCCTGCGCGACAGCATGCTGGATGGCGTGGTGCTGTCGAAGACCGATCTCGGCGAAGGTCTGCGTCGCGCGACGCTGCGCGATGCCAGCGCGATCCTGGAAGCCTCGCCCAGTGCGCTCCTGTTCGGCGCCTGGAACTCCACCGGCGGGGGCGGGGGCCTGGGTGCCAAATTCACCCGCGCCATCGTGTCGGAGATCATCGGCGTCGATGTGCCGGTCGAGGAGATCGCGCCCGACCGGCGCACCGGCGAGATCGAAGTGCGTACCGCCGGGCGGCGCACCGGAAGCCGCATCGACCCGCTCGGCGTGCTGAGAAGTGTCGAGGTCTTCAAGGGCGAGGCGGGCTGGGACGTGACCGAGGCGGCGGCGGGGAAGGGTGCCAGGCGGGTTCGCCCTTCGGAGGTCAACCACGGCAACATCGCCCCCTCCGAAACTCCGCTCGGAATCACCTGCGCCTATGCCGAGCAGACCGCCGTCATCACCCTGGCCGGGCTGCGCCGGTTGCGATTCGGTGGCGCGCCCGACCGCGACGACGCCGCGCGCGCCATGATCGCCGCCCTCGGCCTGGTCGCCCTGATCGAGCAGGACGCTCAGGGCTACGCGCTGCGCTCGCGCTGCGACCTGGTCTGCGATGGCCCCGCGCCGCTGGAGATCGTCGGCTTCGACGGAACGGTGACACCCTTTGAACTGACCCGCGATGACGCCGCGGCACTCTACGCCGAAGCCGTCGCCGCCGCGCGGGCAGCGGGCTTCGCCTTGGCCGCCGAACCCGTGCGCCTGCTGCCGCAGGAAAAACTCATCCACATCGTCCGCGAGAGCATGAACAAGGCCCTGGCCGACGAAGCCGAGGGCGACGATGCTGGCGGTTGAGGTCGAATACCTCACCGGCGTCGCGCGCGCCGCCAATGACCGGGGCGATGCGCCCGATTGGCCGCCGCAGCCGGACCGGCTGTTCTCCGCCCTGGTCGCCACCTGGGCCGCCCGCGGCGAAAGGCCGGCGGAGCGCGCGGCGCTGGAATGGCTGGAGCGTGCGGAGCCTCCGGTTATCGAGGCCTCGTCCGCTGCGTGGCGGAGCATGGCGAAAGTGTTCGTTCCGCCGAATGACGACGCGGCCACGGCCATCACGGTCATGCCCGAGCGCCGTCGGCGGCAGGAACGTCGCTTCCCGGCCTGCATTCCGACCGATCCCGTGGTCCGCTGGGTCTGGCCGGTCGCGCCGGGCAACGCCGTGGCCGAGGCGTTGGATGCGCTTGCGCGCGACACCTCCTACCTCGGCCACTCCGCCTCCCTGGTCCGCTGCACGGTGCGGCGCTTGGCGGCGCCAGGCGACGCGGTCGCCGCGCGTCGCGCGATCTATCCGGGCCGCCTTGACGAATTGGTGCGAAGGTTTGAGGCCGGTCAGCGGCCATCACCAGGTGCCAGCCTGGCACCCCTCCCGGCCGCCACCCCCGCCCCGCCCGCCAGCATCTTCGGCACCGACTGGATCGTCTTCGCCCATGCCGGCGGCTGGCGGCCGGATGCGCGGGCGGCGGCGCTGCTGGGCAAGACGCTGCTCAAGGCGGTGCAGGCCGGCTACGCTCCGGATGCAGCGCCCGCCTGGGTTTCCGGCCATCAGGCGGATGGCGGCCCGCTCGCGACCCCCCATCTCGCCGCATGGCCGCTGCTGGATGCGGGCTGGGAATGGTCGCAGGGGCGGCTGATGGGGGTGGCGCTGGCCCTGCCGCGTGCCCTGGAACAGGTCGGCGGGCCGGAGGAGGCAGGGCTGTTCCGGGCGCTGTCCCGCATCAATACCCATGGCCCGGACAGTCTGGAGATCAGCCTGCGGCAGCCCGGCGGACAGGCATGGCGGCTGCGCCGCGAGGCCATGCCGGACGCGAAATCCCTGCGCCCCGATCGCTACGTGGAGGCAGCCCGGATCTGGGCCAGCGTCACCCCCATCGCCCTCGACCGCCATCCCAAGGCCGAGGGCGAGATCGAGGCGATCATCGCAATGGCCTGCGAGCGCATCGGCCTGCCGCAGCCGACCCGCATCGTCCCCGGCAAGCACGCCGCGATTCGCGGCGCGCCGTCCGCTCAGCCGGCCGCCGCCAGCCCGCCATGGATCGGCTGGCGCCTCCCCGGCTCGCTCGCGGGGCGGCGGTTGACCCATGCCGTGATCGAATTCGCGGAACCGGTCGCCGGCCCTGTCCTGCTGGGCGCTGGCCGTTTCGTGGGACTCGGCCTGTGCCTGCCCCTGCGCGGGGCGCGCGAAGAATGACCCTGCCATCGCTTGCGGCCGCCGAATTTCCGGCGATCTTCGCGGCCGTTCACGGCGTGCCGCCCTTTCCCTGGCAATGCCGACTGGTGGATCGGCTGGCGGGCGGTGGGGGATGGCCGGAGGCGCTCGACCTGCCAACCGGCACGGGCAAGACGGCTGCGATCGATGCGGCGCTGTTCCACCTGGCCTTGCAGGCCGGTGGCGGGGCGGAGCGGCAGGCGCCGGTCCGCATCGCCTTCGTCGTGGATCGCCGCATCATCGTCGATGCCGCCGCAGCCCGCGCCGATACCATCAGCCGCGCCCTGCGCGATGCCACGGGCGATGGCCCCCTGGCGCGGATGGCCGCGCGGCTTCGACATCTGGCGGGACCAGGCGCGCCGCCGCTGATGGTGGCCCGCCTGCGCGGCGGCCTGCCGCGGGAGGAAGATTGGGCGCGCTCGCCCGGCCAGCCGACCATCCTCTGCTCGACCGTGGATCAGGTGGGATCGCGCCTGCTGTTCCGCGGCTACGGCATCTCCGACAGCATGAAGCCGGTCCATGCCGGGCTGCTGGGCGCCGATTGCCTGCTGCTGCTGGACGAGGCGCATCTCGCGGCGCCCTTCGCCCAGACCCTGCGGCGGATCGCCGCCTATCGCGCGCCGCCCTGGTGCGAAGCCTCGCCCGGCGCCTGGGGTTTCGTCAGCCTCTCGGCGACGCAGAACGCCGCCGGCCCGCGCTTCGCGCTGGAGGCGGCGGATCGCGCCCATCCCATCCTGAAGGCACGGCTGGAGGCGCCGAAGCCGGCGCTGCTGCGCCGCGTGGACGTGCAGACCGGGACGCCGGAGGAGCATGCGAAGGAATTCGGCAGGGCGGCCAGGGAGATGCTGCGGCCCGGGCAGGCGCGTGTGATCGCCGTGGTGGTCAATCGCGTGGCTTTGGCGCGCGCCGTGCTTGAGGACCTGACTGGCACGGAGGCCGACCTGATCCTGCTGACCGGCCGGATCCGCGGCGTGGATCGCGACGCGTTGCTGGCCAAGCACGGGGATGCCTTGCTGATGGGTGCCGCGCGGGGCGCGCGGTCCCTCATCGTCGTAGCCACCCAGACGATCGAGGCCGGCGCCGATTTCGATTTTGACGCTCTGGTGACGCAGGCTGCGCCGCTTGATTCCCTGCGGCAGCGCTTTGGCCGCCTCAACCGCGCAGGGCGCCCGATCGACGCAGGGGCGATCATCATCGCGGCCAGGGATGAGATCGCGGCCAGGGCCGATGATCCGGTCTATGGCGACCGCACGAAGAAGACGTGGGATTGGCTTGTCGCCAAGGCTGGCAAGCCGCCAAAGAAAGGCGAGGCCAGCCTCGATTTTGGCGTCGCCGCCCTGGACCGGCTTCTGGCGGCCGAGCCAGAGGTCGTGGCGGGGCTTTGCACCGAAAAGCCGCAGGCCCCCATCCTGCGCCCCACGGATGTGCTGTTGCTGTCTTGGACCGCGCCGATCCCGGCCGTGGACCCAACCATCGCGGCCTTCCTGCACGGACCGAAGGCCGGGCCGGCGGATGTTGCCATCGTCTGGCGCGCCGATATCACCGAGTCCAGCTTGGCTCAGGCTTCGGAATGGATCGCGCTTTCGCCGCCGCATTCGGGAGAGACCCTGTCCGTACCGCTCTGGGCGGCACGCGCCTGGCTCGGCCGCGATGTCAGGGCCGCGGGCGAGACCGCCGACATCGAAGGCGCGCCCGCCGAGACGGATGACCAGGGCGCCACGCGCCGCGCCCTGCGCTGGGCCGGTGCGGATGCGCCGGCGACGGGCGTGGTCGCGGCCGCGCAACTGCGTCCCGGCGATGTGATCCTTGTCCCGGCCAGCTATGGCGGCTGCGATGCCTTCGGCTGGAACCCGGCCTGCGCCGCCGCGGTCACCGATCTTGGCGACCAGCGCGGCGAGGGGCGGCGCAGCATCCGCCGCCTGTATCCGGATGGCCCCGGCTGGTCCGGCGCGGCCACGATCCTGTCGCCCGAGGCCGGTCTCGACACCGCCGAGACCCTGGCGGCCCTGGCGGATGCGGGCCTGATTCCGCAGGCCAGGGGCTGGCGTATCCTCCGCCCCGACGCCTATCCGGGCGCCGTGCTGCTCGGCCCGGGGCGGGATGGCGGGGCCGCGACGACGGAGGATGATGCCGCGGGCTCGGTGGCCGCTCAGGCACTGTCGCTGGCGGCGCATGCGGAGCAGGTGGAGGCCAAGGCCGGCGCCTTTGCCACCGCGATCGGGCTTTCGGCCGAAGGTGTCGCCGATATCCGCCTCGCCGCGCGGCTGCATGATGCGGGCAAGGCCGATCCGCGCTTCCAATCCATGCTGGCGGGCGGGGATCGGCTGCTGGCGGCGCTGCGCGCGGGCAAACCGCTGGCGAAATCCAGCCTGGAACTCACCCGCGCCGACGCCGCCGCGGCACGGCGGCGCGCAGGCCTGCCCGAACGCTGGCGGCATGAGGCGCAATCGGTGACGCGGGCGATGGCCGATCCGCAGCTCGCGCAGGCGCATGATCCCGAACTGGTGCTGTGGCTGATCGGCACCCATCACGGCCACGGCCGCCCGCTGTTTCCCCATGATGATCCGCGCGAGCCATCCGACGCGCCCGGTCCGCAGCGCCTGGATTTCCAGTTCCGGGAGCAGGATTGGCCGCAGATTTTCGAACGCCTGAAGGCCCGCTACGGCCCCTGGGAACTGGCGCGGCTGGAGGCGGTGCTGCGCCTGGCCGACCACCGCGCCTCGGCGGAGGGTGGCGCGTGACGGCCGCAACCGCGCATCGGCTGGAGGGGCTGGAGCCTGACAATCTGCTGGCCTTCCTGGCCCTGCTGGGCCTGTTGCGGGCGCTGGAAGCCGCCGGCTGGCGCCCCCGCGCGCATTGGGAAGGGCTGCCGCTGCGCCCGGCGCTGACCTTGCGGGAGGCGGCGACGCAGGCGCAGGTCGCGCAGGCCGCGGCCGAGGGATGCGTGGTGTTGGCCAAGGACCACGATTTCGACGGGGAGAAGGACCTCACCTTCGACGCGACGCGGGCAAGATCCTTGCTGGAGGCGGCGCAGCGTCCGAACACGCCCGGACGATCGGCATTGCTGGGCAGCCTGTTCAGCGATGGTGCTGTGAAAGACGACGGCCGGATTCTCGCCGCGCCGCTCTGCGCCATGTTCGGCCAGGGGCATCAGCATTTCCTGACCCGCCTGGCGGAGGTGCCGCGCGGCGTTCTCCCCAGGGCGATGGCGAAACGCCGTCCGCCACCTGACCTCAACGCGCCGGCATATCTGCACGCGGCGCTGTTCATGCCGTGGTCGCGAAGCGATGAGACGGATGGGTTCCGCTGGGACCCAGCCGAAGACCGCCGCTACGCCCTGCGGTTCAAGAATCCCTCCGGGGATGCCGGGCGCACGGTGCATGGCGCGAACCGGCTGGCCAGTGTCGGGCTGGCCGCCCTGCCGGGTGCCGCGGTGGTGCGGCGCCGCGGGGTGCGCTTCCTGACGCTCGGCGCAGAGGCCGGGCCGGATGGCGCGTTGGGGATCACCTGGCCGATCTGGACGCGCGCGGCGTCGCTCGCCGCCATCCAGGCCCTGCTCGGGCATCCGGCCCTGGTGCCCGGCGACCATGGCGACATGCGGCACCTTGGCGTGGTCGAGCGCCGCCGCGCCAACCGCATCGCCAATGGCAAGTTCATGAACTTCACCCGCGCCGAGGTCGTGTGATGACACCGCCGCGCGTGCCGTGACCGAACCTGCAACACCCCAGCCCGAACTCGCGCTAGCCTATCCGCTCGCGGCCGGTGCGGAGGTTCCGCTGCTGCCGGCGCGCATGGTCAACGAGTTCGTCTATTGCCCGCGGCTCGCCTACCTCGAATGGGTGCAGGCCGAATGGGCCGAAAACGCCGATACGGCAGAGGGCCGCGTCGCGCATCGCCGCACGGACAGCCCGCGCGGCGCCATGCCGGAGGCGGAGGAACTCGACGAGGCCGCCCGCATCCACGCCCGCTCCGTCACCCTCGCCTCCGAATCGCTCGGCGTGATCGCCAAGCTCGACCTGGTCGAGGGCGAGCAAGGCCAGATCTGGCCGGTGGACACCAAGCGCGGCCGCCGCCCGCATGTCGAGCGTTCCGCCTACCTGCCGGAGCGCGTGCAGGTCGGGCTGCAGATCCTGCTGCTGCGCGAGCATGGCTACGGCTGCGACGAGGGCATCCTGTATTTCGCCGAAAGCCGCGAGCGCGTGCCGGTGGTGCTGGATGAGGAATTGCACGCCGAGGTGCTGAAGGCGGTGCATGGCCTGCGCCTCATGGCGGCCTCCGGCCACATCCCGCCGCCGCTGGAGGACAGCCCGAAATGCCCGCGCTGCTCGCTGGTCGGCATCTGCCTGCCCGACGAGGTCTCCTGGCTGCGCGCCGGTCGCTTCGAGCCGCGGCCGCTCGCTGTCGCACAGGTGGATGCCCTGCCATTGGTGGTGCAGGACCACCGCGCGCGCATCGGCAAGGACGGCGAGACGCTCGAGGTCACGGCGGATGGCCAGAAATTGGCGACGGCGCGGCTCGCGGAGGTCTCGCAGGTCGTCGTCTATGGCAATGCGTATCTGACCACGCCGGCGCTGCACGAGTTGATGCGGCGCGAAATCCCGGTGAGCTGGCACAGCCATGGCGGTTGGTTCATGGGCCACACGGTGGGCCTTGGTCACCGAAATGTGGAGATCCGCACCCATCAGTGGCGGCAGAGCTTCGACGACGGATTTTGCCTGCGCCTGGCACGCGGCCTGGTTGCCGCGAAGATCCGCAATGCGCGCACCCTGCTGCGTCGCAATTGGCGCGGCGAGGCGCCACCTGATGCGCTGCTTGCGGCCCTGGATCGCGACCGGCAGGACGCGGAGATGGCACGCGACCAGGCCTCCTTGCTCGGCATTGAGGGGCTCGCCGCACGGCGCTACTTTGAGGGCTTCGCGGCCTGCATCGCGCCGGGGATGCTGGGCGAGGGGAGCTTCGACTGGCCGGGCCGCCATCGACGCCCACCGACCGATCCGGTGAACGCACTGCTCTCCTTCGTCTACGCCATGCTGGCACGCGCCTGGACGATCCAGCTCGCGGCGGTTGGTCTCGACGCCTATCGCGGCTTCTATCACCAGCCGCGCTATGGCCGGCCCGCGCTCGCGCTCGACATGATGGAGCCGTTTCGCCCGTTGGTCGCGGACAGCGCGGTGCTGTTGGCGATTAACAACGGGGAAGTGGGTGCCGGCGACGTACTGTTGCGGGCTGGGGCGGTGGCGCTGACGCCCGCCGGCCGACGGTCGATCATCGCCACCTTCGAGCGCCGGCTCGACCAGGAGATCACCCATCCGGTCTTCGGCTATCGCGTTTCCTACCGCCGGCTGTTCGAGGTGCAGGCGCGCCTGCTCGGCCGTTTCCTCGCCGGCGAGATCCCCGAACTTCCGCACATCACGCCGCGATAGGAGATTGGCGATGCGCGGGGCCGACCACCTTTGGGTTGTCACCTACGACGTCAGCGATCCGAAGCGTTGGCGACGCGTGTTCAAGGCCATGAAGGGCCGCGGCGAGTGGCTGCAGCTCTCCGTCTTTCAGTGCCGCCTGTCGCGCAGAGGCATGGTGGAGTTGCGCGCGGCACTGGCGGAAATCGTCAAGCACGACGAGGATCATGTGCTCTTCCTCGACCTCGGGCCCGCGGACGAAGTCCGGCCGCGTGTTTCGACGCTTGGAAAGACTTTCGCTGCTGTGGAGCGGCGCACGATCATCGTATGATTCTTACCGGTGTGCGGCTGGGCAGCACTGCCGCGGTGCCGCGAGCGCTCCGGTGGCGCTGAAAGGCGCGGCACCGCTCGCTGCGGCTCTTTCACAACTGCATCAGATGGTTATGCGGCAGATGCCGGCCCTGTGGCGGGTCGACGGTGCTCCGCACGGCGCGCGGAATCGGAGCGCTCGCACCACGCCTTGCAAAGCGCTGCCCTCGCGTCAGAATATCAGCGGGGCCTCTTCCCCGGCAGCGATGCCGGGGCCTCATTGAAGCATGCCGGGCCGCGCGTCAGATTGCTCGCGGATGTGACTCTTCCCCGGCAGCGATGCCGGGGCCTCATTGAAGCCAGCAGATGGGTCACGGTCGCGCTCACCGCCACGCCCTCTTCCCCGGCAGCGATGCCGGGGCCTCATTGAAGCCAGGCGATCGGCGCGGGCAGCACCTGGACCATCACGCTCTTCCCCGGCAGCGATGCCGGGGCCTCATTGAAGCGTGGTCGAGGGTGGACATGCCCACCTCCATGCGGAGCTCTTCCCCGGCAGCGATGCCGGGGCCTCATTGAAGCATGCCCGCGATGGCGCGCAGGCGCGCGGAGATGCGCGCCTCTTCCCCGGCAGCGATGCCGGGGCCTCATTGAAGCCGCTTCGCGCATGTGCCGTGTCGCGCATCCCGCGTCCTCTTCCCCGGCAGCGATGCCGGGGCCTCATTGAAGCGCCTTTTCGGCGGCGCAGACTTTCCTCATCGTCCTCTACTCTTCCCCGGCAGCGATGCCGGGGCCTCATTGAAGCGCTCGGTGGATCGTCGCTGGTCGAATCGCTTCCGGGCCTCTTCCCCGGCAGCGATGCCGGGGCCTCATTGAAGCGAGATTCGCCACTCGCCAGACGCCACGACTAATTTAGCGGCTCTTCCCCGGCAGCGATGCCGGGGCCTCATTGAAGCGATGTGACGCTGCGCCTGAGCGTGGCGGACGACTCGGGCTCTTCCCCGGCAGCGATGCCGGGGCCTCATTGAAGCCGGCGGATCTCCTGGGCGATGGCCAGGTACTCCTGGTCTCTTCCCCGGCAGCGATGCCGGGGCCTCATTGAAGCGCTGGGGCTGGAACATCCTCGCGACGACGTCACAGGCTCTTCCCCGGCAGCGATGCCGGGGCCTCATTGAAGCCCGAAGTCGGACAGCGCGAATGTGCTCGCTGACCTCACCTCTTCCCCGGCAGCGATGCCGGGGCCTCATTGAAGCGCCTGGCGCACTGCGTTGGAGCGGGCGGCGAGACGACTCTTCCCCGGCAGCGATGCCGGGGCCTCATTGAAGCGGTCGGCGCCGCCCCGCTGGGGCAGTCAGCACACGGCCCTCTTCCCCGGCAGCGATGCCGGGGCCTCATTGAAGCTCCGCACCCTTCAGGGTCCGCACCGACTTGCTGCCCTCTTCCCCGGCAGCGATGCCGGGGCCTCATTGAAGCGCGAAGTCGGTGGCAAGGATCATCGCGCAGGCAGCGCTCTTCCCCGGCAGCGATGCCGGGGCCTCATTGAAGCGCCCGTTTGGGTCATGAACACGCAGCGCATGATGCTCTTCCCCGGCAGCGATGCCGGGGCCTCATTGAAGCCTTTGCGAACCGGCGGGATTGCCGGTGGTGCCCGGGCCTCTTCCCCGGCAGCGATGCCGGGGCCTCATTGAAGCGGATCTGACTGGCCCCTGACGACCATGGCCGTGCCCTCTTCCCCGGCAGCGATGCCGGGGCCTCATTGAAGCAAAGATTCGGGAAACCCGCGGTTTGCTTGGGGTTCAGCTCTTCCCCGGCAGCGATGTCGGGGCCTCATTGAAGCCCCAATCGACCTGATCGGTCCCGTAGCCGCACAGGACTCTTCCCCGGCAGCGATGCCGGGGCCTCATTGAAGCGACAGGCAGTTGCCCCTGCCAACCTTTCAGCACGGCCTCTTCCCCGGCAGCGATGCCGGGGCCTCATTGAAGCGCGTTAGCCATCGGCTGCCTCGCAGCGCAGCGGCGGCCTCTTCCCCGGCAGCGATGCCGGGGCCTCATTGAAGCCCGTTCCCTCGCGGCACCCAGACAGAAGCCTGGCGGACTCTTCCCCGGCAGCGATGCCGGGGCCTCATTGAAGCGTGAAAGTGAATGCGAGCGGGAGGAAGGTTCGCGGCACTCTTCCCCGGCAGCGATGCCGGGGCCTCATTGAAGCGGCGGCATCCGCCATCCCTTCGCGCGGCGGCGCTGGCTCTTCCCCGGCAGCGATGCCGGGGCCTCATTGAAGCGACAATCTGCGCCCGCTTGCGCGCCGCGCCGGCCGACCTCTTCCCCGGCAGCGATGCCGGGGCCTCATTGAAGCTCGCCCGAGGCCGCGACGGGGCACGACCCCTTATCCTCTCTTCCCCGGCAGCGATGCCGGGGCCTCATTGAAGCCCCAGCTCGTGGCGCAGCGCGTGCCCGTAGTCGGCCCTCTTCCCCGGCAGCGATGCCGGGGCCTCATTGAAGCGCGGTGGTGCGCTTCGCGTCGGCGTAGCGGCGCAGCATGCCTTCCCCGGCAGTGATGCCGGGGCCTCATTGAAGGAAGCAGAGGGCTGTCGCGCGCGATCCGTACCGAAGTGTTCGCTCTCGAAGTACGGATTTCGGGCAAGTGAGGTTCGAACCGGGGCAAGCACCGACCGCCCGGAAACCGGCCTTTGACCTAGGTTTTTGAGTTCCGTACTGAAACGCCCAAGTCAGGAGGTCCGGCAGGGCTGTTCAACGCTGCTGCGGCAGGGGGGGGTGAGTCCGTAGCGCAACAGGGGTCGAGAGAACGGCGGCAGTGGCCGAGAAGCGGGATTCCCTGC
>Ga0207951_100622_pt1 | contig 16369 bp, 17 predicted proteins | sample Subbio12Aug_8Bad_FD_184830 | JGI IMG/M metagenome (GOLD analysis project Ga0207951, IMG submission 184830) | Serpentinite rock and fluid subsurface biosphere microbial communities from McLaughlin Reserve, California, USA - CR12Aug_8Bad (SPAdes) | ecosystem: Environmental > Terrestrial > Deep... | reverse complement strand
AAGAGGTGATATTTCATGACGAGCCAGGGCAGGATGGCGAGAAAGACGAGAAAGAGGATAGACCAGACAAGGATGGTGTTACTTTTAAAAAGTTCAATATCTTCGTAATAATTTCGCTTTATGTCCATAGAGACTTGCCTGAGACTGCGTTTATGTGGAAGGTTGATGGGAACCCTTCGACTGGCTCAATGGCTCATTCATAACGGCGATATGTATTATATTCGCCAAATCTTTCTTGTCAATCTTTTTTTTGAGATTTTTGAAAACCACTAAAAATCTCTGATTACACCGATTTAAAAAGAGGATTGCAGAGATTTCTGGGTTTTTCAGAAATCTCGATAAAATCGATTGAATCGCCCCCCTGGGTCTGTTAGAATTTGGGCGTTCACCCCGTTAGAAATAACCCGCTGCGCCAGCGCTTGCCTGCCGCGACGGTGCGTGAGCACGGCGGGCGCGGCGAGCGTCTTGCTCGGGCTCCGCCCCAGCCTCCGGCTCGTAAGAGCCTACGGCTCGGAGAGAGGGGCTTCTGCCCCGGAGGGTTTCGAGTTGCAACGACTTGAATTTCTAACGGGGTAAAATATAAAATATTGTAATGGGTATTACAAGCACGTTTCAAAAGGAGACCCATCTTGAGGATATTTGATCTTTTTAAAGGAGGGGGGCAGGGAAGAGGGGGGAGAACTGAGCCTCCGGTGAATAAAGAGGAAAGGTCTTATGACCAGCTCATCGATGAGCTCATGGCATGGAATATTGAACACACTGATATTCTCGGGATATTGCGAAAGGAGATTGATGAAGAAAGGTTATTGAAGTGGTCTGATGCTCTGGAGAAAGGGATCAGAAAGAATGTTGATTCAAAGTTCGGCAAGAGGGAGGACAATCCCTTTTTCCCTGTTTGTCTTGACCTTTATCAATGCGTTAGAGGCCTGAGAATAAAGTTGTTAGGAAACCCCGCGATGAAGAATGTAAAACCCCTGGAGAGATCGGACTCCCTTGTCGTTTGCATTATCTGTGGGATTCGGGCTTTACAGAAGGAGAAAGGGGCGAAACGGCCGATTGACACCCTTCAATGGATGATGCTGGAAAGATATCTCGGGTAAAATTTTCTTTTGAATCATTATTGACTTTTAAAGATAATCTAATAAAATAGAAAAATCAGGGCGCTTAGTTCAGGGGGAGAACGCCTGCTTCACACGCAGGAAGTCACTGGTTCAAATCCAGTAGCGCCCACCATTTTCGGTAAAAACAAAAAGAGGACAGGCTACTTTTTAAAAGGTTGCCTGTCCCTTTTTTTAGTATCCTGCCTAAATGATGGAGAGAAAATGAACTGCGGGAGTGAGAATAATGTCTTTTGAGGTGTAAACGTTATTAAACCCTTCTGGCTTACGCACACACTGCACCGCATACCTCGGTTTGAGCCGGTCAACAAAATATCGAAGGTTCGGGTCCACATTTCTCGCTGTCAACTTGGCTTCCACCAAAGCATAGGGTTTCTGGCGATCCGTAATCAGGAAATCGACCTCCCTCTTTTCCCTGTCCCGAACATAATAAAGGGCGAAATCGCCGAACCCCCAATCCGTCCAGGCATCACAGAGTTTATACAAATGAAGAGCAACCAGGTTTTCAAATCTTGCTCCGGGGTCCTCAATGGTTGAAAAGTCGAACAGGTAGACTTTCTCTTCCCTGCGAAGTGTTCGGGCCAGTCGTCCAGCGTAGGGGCGAATTTTAAAGATGAAATAGAGACGCTCAAGAGCTTCCATCCAGCCCTGAACGGTCATGAAATTAACCCCCAGATCTTCTCTAAGGGCATTGATAGATAAAGGCGAACCGACCCGTTCCGGGAGAAGCATGGCTAACGTTTCGATAAGGCCAATCTCACGAATTCGGGTAAGGTCCCTCAAATCTTCTCGAATGACTAAGGTCTGATGAGAGCGACGCCATCGCCGAAGACGGGATTCATTCCCGGAAAAGAGAGGTTCGGGAAATCCTGTCAAAGTCTCCAGATCCCGAAGGCCTTCGCCGGCCCCAGCAGGGACTTGTCCGTCTTTGAGATTCTGCCAAAACTTTTCCGGGGGGAGAATCGTATTCCGGTCTTCCCGAAGCATTTCTCCCAGGGTGAACGGGTGTAGATGGTAAAGATGATACCTTCCCAGCAAGGAATCGCCTCCCCGCTGATAGAGATCGAGCCGCCCACTACCAGTAATCAGTATTTCGATATCTTTCCTCGTTGCATCATAGAGGCCCTTTAAAAATCGCTTCCACCTGGGGTACTTGTGAATTTCGTCCAGGCTGATGCGACACTTTCGCCGTGGAGGCAAAGCCGCGGTCCTTTTCCAAAAATCTTCAGGATTTTTGATAATGGCTTTTCGATGACTTTCAATGTCCCAATTAAAATAGAACGCCTCCATCCGAACCTCAGAAAGGAGATGTTTGGCCAAGGTTGTTTTACCCACCTGCCTGGGACCGGCAATGAAGGCCATTGGGGTCTCTTCAGCAAAAAATCGAGTGATTTCAGGAGCCAGATATCGCATAGGCATGATTTTTATATGGCTATAAAATTGTCATGACAATTTTATAGGATTATATAAAGCTGATTTAGACTTGTCAAGGGGTCAATATTTACCCGAAATGAAGGCCCCCGGCCCTGCCTATCGCAGGCGTGAATTCCCGCTATCTCGCCATAAGAGGTTGTGTCATAAACCCCTTTTTGTCACCCTGAACTTGGTTCAGGGTCTCGTAAGTATTTGATTTTATGAGATGCTGAAACAATACTGAAACAAGTTCAGCACAAGGTTCAGCATGACATTTTTTACCATTTCCCCTATTACGACACAGCCTCATAAGGGAGAGGGGGTACGTTCCGGTCAGAACCTTCGATATTTTTAGATTAAATTATTGATACGTTCGACCGCGCCAAACCCCGATTTTTAAATCGGGGCAATGGTTCGACAAGCCTCTCGACAGGCTCAAGGCCCTGAGCCTCTCGGCCCTGAGCTCGAGGCCGAAGGGTTTATCGAAGGGGCTCACCATCCCGAGCAGAGTCGAGGGAAAAGCGCCGCTCAGTATCAACCCTGAGCCCCTCGGCTGTACTCGGGGCCTTGAGCTTGTCGAAAGGCATACTCCGGACGCCTGTCCTGAGCGAAGTCGAAGGGTCAGACAGGGGAGTCGAATGGGTTGATTTCAAATCGTTTCAATAGGGTTCTTGATAAACCAAATTTTCCCTTGCTTTTCGTTGGCAAATGTTATATTTTTATTTTCGGCAATTTTTGAAAGTAGAATGTGGAAGGTGGAATGTGGTTTTTCAGTAACGACTCGCCACTTTCTACTTTCCATCTGCGAGAGTGAAGCGATATGTCCGGACATTCAAAATGGAGCACGATTAAGCGAAAGAAGGGCGCGGCAGATGCCAAGCGAGGGAAGCTCTTCACCAAGATCATCAAGGAGATCATGGTTGCCGCCCGCTTCGGAGGGGGGGATATCAATGCCAATCCGAGGCTCCGAACAGCGGTTCTCGCCGCCAAGGCAGAGAACATGCCCAAAGACAATATCGAAAGGGCGATCAAGAAGGGGACCGGGGAACTGGAAGGGGTCCACTATGAAGATCTGGCCTATGAGGGGTATGGGCCGGGTGGCGTGGCCATGATTTTAGAAGTCCTGACCGATAATAAGAACCGGACCGTGGCAGACGTGCGGCACGTCTTTTCAAAGCATAATGGAAACCTGGGCGAGACCGGTTGTGTCTCCTGGATGTTTGAAAAGAAGGGATTGATCGTCATCGATAAGGGCGGCGTTGACGAGGACCGTCTGATTGAGGTAGCCCTGGATGCAGGCGCTCTCGATGTGAAGGATGCGGGGAAAGAGTTTGAGGTGACTGTTCCTCCTGGCAGCTTCGATGATGTGAAAAAGACCCTTGAAGAGGCAGGCTTTAAATTTAACACTGCTGAAGTGACCATGGTACCGCAATCCACAGTCCATTTGACTGGAAAAGAAGCTGAACAGATGCTTAAACTGATGGAGGGACTTGAGGATTCTGATGATGTCCAGAAGGTTTATGCCAATTTTGATATCACTGACGAAGAGATGGAACGCCTCAGTGCTTAGAAGCCATTTTTTTGTTCTGTTAAAAAAGCCACCGTATCATCACAATAAAGATGGGTGGCTTTTTTAACATCCGGAGAAGATCTTCCCGTGAAAGCGATTGGAATCGATCCTGGTCTGGCCATGACAGGCTTTGGAGTGGTTGAGACTCTTTCCCGTGGAGGGAATGCCTGCGATTGGGGAGCCATTCGGACGGAATCCGATTGTCCCATTTCCCTCCGTCTCAAAATCATTTATGATGGAATAAAAGAGCTGCTCGAAAAATGGAGGCCGGACCTTCTTGCCATGGAGCAGGTCTTTGTGCTCAAACAATTTCCGAAGGCAGCCATTCAGTTGGGAGAGGTGAGAGGAGTGATTTTTCTCGCCGCCCAGGAAAAGGATATTCCCGTGGTCGAGGTGAGGCCCACGGAGGTAAAAAGTGCGTTGACCGGAAGCGGCCGGGCGGATAAGAAACAGATTGAGAGGGCCATCCGGCAATTACTTAAGATTGAGGGATCCCTTGGGTCGAGCCATGCCGGCGATGCCCTCGCTTTAGCCCTGACCGGCCTTTCCCGAAGTAGAAACTTTAGATGGTAAGCTCTGCTTCTTCGAAAAGAAGCAGAGAAACAACAAATTCCAAGCATCAAATTCCAAATGAGCGCCAATGTTCAAAATTCCAATGTGATAAACGAAAAAGTTTTGAATTTGGATATTCGAATTTGGGTATTACTTTAGCGCTTTGCAAAATACTTCATAAAATCCCTCCCCACATCCCTTTGCAAAAGGGAGGAGAAATACTTCCCCCTTTGAAAAAGGGGGATTGAGGGGGATTTGGGGGTTTAAAAAGATGATCCGCTACATCGAAGGAAAATTATTAAAGAAGGAAGAGGATCGGGTGGTTATTCTGGCCAATGGAGTGGGTTATGAGATTCTCCTTCCCGCCATTGTTCGAAAGACCATCCAGCCCAGGAAGGCGGGTGAGGATGGAGAGGTCGTCAAATTCTACATCCATTACCACCAGACGGAGAGGCAGCCTAAACCCACGCTCATCGGATTCAACTACGAGACGGAGAAGGAGTTCTTCGAGAAATTCATCACGGTGGAGGATATCGGTCCACTCACGGCCGTGAAAGCCCTTGTCCAGCCCATCCCCAAGATTGCTAAGGCCATTGAAGAGAGGGATTCAAAGACCCTCGAAAGCTTGAAGGGAGTCGGAAGGAGGACTGCGGATAAGATCATCGCAACGCTTCAGGGAAAGGTGGGGAAATTCGCCCTGATGAGAGAGGATCAGATTCCGATTGAAGTGGAGGTCGTGGACTTTAAGAGACAGGTGGAGGAGGTTTTGGTGAGGGACCTCGGCCACAAAATGGGCGAGGCACAGAAACTGGTCTATGAAGCGATGTTGAGGAATCCGAATATCTCCACACCCGAGGAACTCTTTGAAGAGGTCTACCGGGGCCAAAAAGGGGCCTCATCTTAATCTTCCAGTTGCATAAACGGCCACGGGTAAACCGCTCTTCAAGGCTTCGGACGGCGATTGAGTTGACATGTTAAGGGAATCGGCGGACTTCGAAAAGGTGAACTCCAGCAGGGGTCGGAGACGTATGTGCTGACCGACTTAAAGGTTCGCCCCGAAGCCTTTACGACCGGTTCACCCATGTCCGTATGACTAAATTTTCTGCAATGTTAAGGTTAAAGGAGCAGGAAGATGACTGAAGAGGAGAAAGGGCTGGGTCAAGAGAGGCCGGAAATCGAGGATTACCTCGATCTGAGGCCCAAAAAGCTTTCGGAGTATATCGGGCAGGGACAGGTCGTCGAGACCCTGGAGATTGCGATCGAGGCGGCGAAGAAACGGGGAGAACCTCTCGATCACGTCCTCTTTCATTCCCCTCCGGGACTGGGAAAAACAACCCTTGCCCATATCATTGCCACCGAGATGGGCGTGCAGATCGTGACCTCCTCGGGCCCTGCCCTTGAAAAAGGAGGGGATTTGATCAGCATCCTCACCCACCTTGAGAAGGGGGATGTTCTCTTCATCGATGAGATCCATCGTCTTCCTAAGATCGTGGAGGAGTTTCTCTATCCGGCCATGGAGGATTTCTGTATCGACTTTATTTTTGATAAGGGAGCCCATGCGCGAAGCCACCGGTATCGGCTCGAGCGGTTCACGCTCGTCGGGGCCACTACACGGGCCGGGCTCCTATCCGCCCCGCTTCGTGAACGGTTCGGGATATTGAGGAATCTCGAGTTCTATTCTCTCGAGGAACTGGGCCGGGTAGTTAAACGCTCTGCAGCGCTTCTGGGCGTGCCCATCGATCGGGAAGGAACAGAGGAGATCGCCAAGCGTTCGAGAGGCACACCGAGAATTTCGAATCGACTTCTCAAGAGGGTGAGAGATTATGCAGAGATCCGCGGGAACGGGAAGATCACAAAAGAGATTACCGATGAAGCATTGCGTTTAGAAGGGGTTGATGAGATGGGTCTGACCAGTCTCGACCGGAGGTTCTTAGAGACCATCATCCGCTATTATAGGGGAGGGCCGGTGGGTCTGGAAGCGATTGCTGCGACTCTACAGGAAGAAGCGGACACGCTGGTCGATATGGTGGAGCCTTTTCTTCTTAAGATCGGCTTTGTGGCAAGGATGCAGAACGGAAGAAAGGCCACGGAACTGGCCTACGAACATTTCAGAATTCCCTATCATGAGTCCGGAAGACAGCTCACGCTTCCCACCCGCAAAAAGCATTAAGGATGTTTTGACGTATCCATCTCCTGCGCCTACCCTATTTCTTTATTGATTTTCCTGTCCTGATTTAGTAAACTCCCATCCATTAAAAGGATTTTCTAAAACATATATTTAGACTCCCCCCATAGTTTAGACGTGAGTCCGAAGTGGAAGAAAAACCATTAAACCCGGCCAAATCATAACCGGAACATTCTTTAACGAGCCTATGAGGGTGGAAACGGTTCGTGCCAATGGGCCTGACACATGAATAGAATTTCCGACATTCAGAAGGAATGCCCGCGCATGAGTTTGGGATCTGGTTCGTTCGATTTTGAAGAATCTGCGCTCGTCTGGAAAGGTGGGATGTCTCGGCAGAGGACAGAACGCTGGGTGGGAGAGGACACCTAAGTGGATATAGGTAATACCCAGTCAATTGGATGGATGCCATGACAGGGTTAATCAGGAGTTCCGGACGGGTTGTAATAATTCTTCTTATAGGAATCTCTCAACAGGGTGAGCGATTCTTTGACCTCGCTGAAGGATCGCTTTAACGCCTCATACTTTCTTTCCATCTCCGCATTTTGAGCCAGGGCCTCTTTGAGTCGGGACTGGAGTTCCCGGTTCTCCTCATGGAAATGGGAAGCCTCGCGTTCATTCAACCTTCCTTTGATCTTAACCAGTTCGTTCTGATCCATCTGGGATTCAAGTTCGCGAATCCGGAGAAATGCCTCATCCCTCTCCCTTCCGGTCTTTGTCAGGTTTTCTTTCAAGTTCTTCAATTCCTGCTGAAACTCCTGTATCTTCTGGAGGGCCTCGTCGTTCTCCTCTTTCAGATAGATCGACTCGGCATGGGCCTCTCTGAACCTCTGAAGTTCTTTCCTCTCCACCTCCAGCTCGTTTCTCAAGTCCTTATTGTCCTGAGCGAATTGATGAATCGTTTTCTGGTGAGATGTCAAATCCATCTCCAGGGCTTTCTTCGCCCGGCTTGAAACAAGAAGCTGGGTGTGGAGGTCCTCGATCAGCCCGAACACATCCATATCCTTGCCTGACTCCGTGGCCGGCCTGGAAGGTTCCAAAATAGCCCTTTTTTCGATCGGTTTCTCCGGAACCACTATCTCCTGAATCACTTCAGAGCGGTCCTCTTCAAGGGGCCGAAGCTCCTCTTCCTGTTCCTGAAGAAGAGGCTCCTCCGATTTCCTCATCTTCGGCATCTTTTCCGCCACACTACGGTCGAATCCATCGGCTGTCATGAGCTGCGTCTTTATCTTCATCTCTCGCCTCCTCCTTAACCTTCTTCAAAAAGGAAGCCTCTCCCACTCCCTTTTTTATCAATTATTTGAGCCGTTCCCTCATATAATCTTCCATCGCCTTTAACATCTCGACAATCTTCTCCACCTCTGACTTGATCTTATTGACCTCCTCCAGAACCAGGTTCGCCCTCTTGAGGTCGAATTCCAGAGCGGATCGCACAGTCAGGGAGGTGCGAAGTTCCGAATAGAGCGTATGGATCCGGTCCGTAATCTCTTCACGTTTGGGCTCCTCAACGATTTTCTTGATCGGGGAAACCACCTTAGATTCCGTGACATCCCAGGGTTTTTCAATCGATTCCTTGTTCAGGGTGTTGGGAAATTTCTGCGCGACATTGTTGGTAAACTCATCCGCCATCTCCGTTTCCTTTCATTCCGAAAATTTCTCCGATCAGGTTCTGTATATCCTCTGCTCCCTTTGAGGATTGGGCAAAGAGAAAGATGGGGGTTCCCTGACTGGTCGCCTCCGCTATCTTCGTATCCTGCCGGATGACCGTGTTGAGGAGATACTTCTTGTAATGGGTCTCCAGGGCCTTCTTCGAGCGCCTGCAGATCCGGTGGGACTCATTGTACCGGTTTAAAAAGATGAAGATGTTTTCAAAGACGAAAGAAAAATCCTCTTCAATCGTGGAGAGGGTCTCGAAGAGGATCTTGAGGCCATGATAGGAGAGGAAATCGGCCAGAACAGGGATGAGGAGGTCATTGGAGGCAAGGATCGCATTGAGGTTTAAGAGCCCGATGCTTGGAGAGGCGTCCATCACGATCACGTCGTAACTCTTTTCCATTGAACCAAGCAGTCGTTTCAACCGGAACTCCCTCGAGTTCATTGAAAAGAGCGAAAGCTCCACGGGCGAGAGATTGAGGTTCGATGGGATGATATCGAGCGTGGGGAGATCCGTTTTGATGATGACCTTTTCGACCTCCTCCTTTTCGACGAGCGCATTATAGAGGGTCTTGGGGTACTGCTCATTGTTGAGGCCCAAGCACTGGGTGAGGTGTCCCTGCGGGTCGAGATCGATCAAAAGGATCCGGAATCCCATCTGGGCGAGACGGAACCCATAAGAAGCCGAGAGGCTGCTCTTTCCTGTCCCACCCTTAAAGTTGAGGAAGAGCTGTTTCCGGACCGACGGGATGGACGATGGAATGGACAGGTAGTTGCGATATTTGACGACATCTTCCGGTTTGTAATACCGTTCTTTTCTCTCATTTCTCTTGGCTGGAGGGGTGATGCCCTGGGACTCCTTTTCGAGAAGCTCCTGCTTTGAGATTCCGAGGAGCTCGGCAAAGGCATGAGGAGAATAGACTCTGTCCCCAAAAATCTGAGCTTTTTGAATCAGAGGAAGAGATTGAAGCGCCATCGTTTTCGGTCTCAACTTCACCTCGGAAGGAGAATGGATATTTTTGTCGCCGGTCTTTCGATCTTTCTATTCAATTGGTCTCTTGCCCATTTACGAATATCCGGGTCAGCATCGGTCATCGCCTCCATCAACCGTTGCTCTCCTTCCTCGGGATAGAGGGTGACAAGGGAGAAGATGGCCGCCTTTCTTACCATTGAATCCTGATCCTTCGACATCTCCACGAGGATGGGCAAGACCCCTTCGATCTGGTTCCATCCCAGGAGAGTGGCGATTTTCCGTCTCACCCATGGGGAATCATCGCTAAGGAACTGCATGAGAAGATTCAAATCCATCTTCTCTTTGAATCGGAACATCCCTCTGAGGGCGACCATCCTGACCATGGGGTCATGATCCCTGAGATGTTTTTTCAAGAAAGGAGAAACGATTGGGCTCCCGAATGTGATCAGGGTGGAAAGGGCTTCCGCCCTCACGCGTGAATCGGGATCGGATAAAATCCCCCGAAGGAGGTCCAGGGTGATGGAGAGATGTGATTTCTCGAGATAATATTTTACGGCGAGAATCCTCACTTTCGGATCGGGGTGTTTGAGATCTGCCTTTGCCTGTTTAAGAATCTCCCTGGTCGCGTGGGTTTCGGGATCGAGGTTGTGAGATGAGGCAAAAGATCTGCATGGATCTTTCGCCTCATCAGGCAAAGGGAGAATTCGATCCAAAGGGTTATTTTCCATCCCCATCGATTTCAGATAGATCAGCCGAAAACGATCTGTCACAATGACTTCCTCTTATATGCCAAAATCCTTCTGGAAAACTCTTTCTTTGAAGGAGTCTTTGAATTCTAATTTCAACTGTTCAGAATATTTATCCAGGAGCATATCCAGGGCCTCTCTTACATAGACGGCCTGGGGCACCTTCGTCCTATCTGATAGTTTCTTCAGGGCTTCTACCTGATCGCTGTTAATATAGATTGTTCTGGCAACCTTTGTCTGGGACAAGTAAGCCCCTCCCCCAATAGTTTAAAACACAATACAATACAATACATTTATTGTCAAGAAAAAAAATGAAGCCCCTCAAAAATTATTTCTTTGGGAATTAGAGGAACATCGCGAGTAGGTTCCAATACCGGTCTATGGCGGGGTTACGTGGGATGCCAAGATTCCACCTCGGTGGGATCCGTTACTGTCTCAATCACAGTTCAATTCTTCAGCCGAAGCCCTCCCTATTTTCTGTCCCAGCCGTTCAATGGAAAGCGTTCTGATTTGAAGGACGGCCCACACAATGTCGCCTCTCAGTATTCGGGCCATCCTCCCACCTCAACCGACAGACCTTCCTTGGCCATGGCTTGCTCGAATTTTCTATCCAGTTTGGCGCACTCCCTTGCCAGCCGGTCCGGTCGCTTAAGCAGGTTTTCATCTAATATTATGGCCACTTTTGCTGTGCTCATTTTACTATCTCCTCTGGTATCACAAATTATCATACCGTTATCGTTTTATCAAGCGAGCGCTTGGATGCACTCATCTTTTAACGAGAATAGCCTGCAGCATGAAATTCTGGGCTTTCCTCTCTACGGACCGATTGACGGGAGGGGATGAAATTTGAGTTCTTTTACAGGATAGTGTTTTATATTGCAGGTGACCAGAATCAAATCATATAAAACGCAAGTACTGGCAATGATCGCATCGGGCAGATCCAAAGTGACCCCTTTTGCTTTATACTCCCGAATGATTTGAGCAGCCTTATTTGCAATCTCGATATGAACATCAAAAATTTTTAAAGATCTTAGAAAACGGTCTGTTTTTTCCTCCTCCCCTTTCTTCACTCCCAATTGAACTTCGAGGACAGTAAGGGCTGAGCAACCCGGCAATCCAAAGCTCTGTATATCTCTAAGCATCTCCATGATTTCCCTTCTGCCTCGAAGATGCCAGATGATCACATCGGAGTCTAAAAGGAATTTACTCATTTTAAAACTCCTTCACCCTTTTACGGTAAGATTGTCTTTTCCCTCTCACGTAGCGCTCTATATCTTTGTTGGTTCTTAATTCAGGATGATTTTGGTCAGCCCATGCCCCATGTGTCTCTTCAAGGGTTTTTAGAAATCTTTCTTTTTCCAGTTTTTCTCGAGTGGCTTCAGCAATAAAAAGACTTCTCTTCTTCTTACCCGCAATTTTATCCACTTCTTCCAGTATCTCAGTAGGGATAACCAGGTGAGCTTTCGATTTCATAAGGGCCACCTCCTATGTCAACAAATAGTTCCATATGAAGTATACAATTTTGTGGCACTTTGTCAAGGCTTCAAATGACCTGAATATGGAAGTGAAAGGGGGGCATTAGAGATTTTTAAGAATGACAGGCATTAGAAAATGCGCCCTAAATTAGCATGCGCTATTGGATTAACCGTTTCACCAAGTCCTCAGCCTCAATGATAATGATTCCCCCTCAATTACGGAATGTAAAATGTAATATGCAACTATCTAAGAAAAACAGCCTTTCGTGCACTAACTCAAGTCTTTGAAATCACCTTCCCAGGGAATCACTCGCTCCGGCTTGATCTTTTTCGTCTTGGTGGCAGTTCCCGTCTTCAGCCTAATGGAATGTTTGCGTACGCTTAAAGGGATTGGGCCGCAATTTTTTCCTTTGCCAGCAGGGTCCGCTTGGTCTGTGTTCCCCAACGATAACCACCTGGGCGCCCATTTTTCAGTACTACCCTATGACAGGGAATTATGAGAGCAGTCGGATTGGAAGCGCATGCTTGGGCCACGGCCCGAACCGCTTTGGGATGGCCTATGGTCTCGGCCACCTCTGCGTAAGAGCGAGTTTGACCATAAGGGATAGCGCGCAGTGTTTCATAAACCCGCCACTGAAAGGCGGTGACTCGTACATCCAGAGGTAGATTCAGATCGGGTTGCTTTCCATCAACATATTTTAAGAGGGCGCTGACATACTCACCCAGTCCGGCCTCATCTCGGCGAATTTTGGCAGCCGGGTACTCATCGGATAGGGCACCTTCCAGGGCCACATCGGATTTTCCGATGCTGACCGCAGAGATTCCCTTCTCTGTTGCAGCCACCAGCAATCGCCCAAGGGAGGAATTGATAATTGTATAGCGGATGCACATGCCTTTCCCTCCTCGCAGATAGGTGCCGGGTGTCATCCCAAGACGAGTGGACGCTCCTTCGTAAAGTCGACTGCTGGAGCCATATCCGGCTTCATAAAGTGCAGAGGTTACATCTTTCCCATTCTTGAAGAGGCCTTTTAACCGGCGCACGCGGCAGGCCTCAGCATACTGCTTGGGCGTAATGCCCATATTGCGTTTGAAGATGCGCTGTAGATGGTAAGGGCTAACTTGTACATACTTGCCCATGGTGGCGAGGGTTAACGGTTCTTCCAAAGAATCGTAATTCTCAATGTAACGGCAAAGACGCTGGACCAGGTTCACTTGAGGGTCCTGATCTATCACTTCGTCCGGCCGACAACGGCGGCAAGGGCGAAAACCTGCCTGTTTCGCCGCTTCAGGCATTCGGAAAAAAGACACCTGATCCTGTCGAGGCCGTCGGGCAGGACATGATGGGCGACAGTAAATTCTTGTTGAGTGCACCCCATAAATTGCATAACCGCCTTATTTGGGAGAGTGGCTTTTGTTTATTTCCGATTGAACTGTTGTATGGAATGGTAAATTGAGAAAATCACCATTTCAGGGAGGAATCACCAATAAGTTTATGGATTATGAAAGGCAATTCCTGGCTTTTATAAAAATAAAAACTTACCTGGAGAAAAGATCATAATCCCCTGGCACAGATTAGGACACATGACCATGAACCGATAATATTTGACACTGTTTCAATGCTTATGATATAAATGATCAAAATCGAATAGGTGTTCAGGTGGCTTGAAGCCCCAAAAGGGAACCCCGTGAGAATCGGGGACGGCCACGCCGCTGTAATCGGGGACGAAACCTGCCGGTAACCACTGCCCTTCGACAAGCTCAGGGTGGGAAGGGGCAGGAAGTAGGATGATCCGTAAGCCAGAAAACCTGCCTGAATGCACTTCACGATGGGTCTTCGGTGGAAGGCGGTGAAGGGTGATGTTGAAAAAACCCGGTCTTTCTCCCGAAGATCGGGTTTTTTTTCGCTCTATGGAGCACCAGTCAAAGATGTTTTCAAAGTTTTAGAATGCGTTTTTTTTATGTAGTCGCAAAGCACCGTCATTTTATTTATAGTCGTTAACTTAACCGGCTATCCGACGCATTGATTACTTAAAGGTTTCCGCTCTAAAACTTTTTCAACATCCCTGACCGATGCCCCATAGAGCTGAGATGTATTTTTTCAACATATCAAGATGAACGGAACCTGGAACCTCAAACTCTTTATACCCATTTCCTTGGGACTCCACTTCTTTGTCCTTTCCCTTCTTTCCATCCTCTTGCCGGATTTTAAGATCACTCAACTTCCGCCTCTAAACATGGAGGTCTCTTTTCTTCCTCTGGTAAGGGAGGACAAAGAATCCCCCAAAAGAGTGGAAAATAAGTTTAAAGTTCGGAGTAAAGAAGAGGAACCGTTAAGAATAGTTGATAAAAAAGAGGAGGAGATCAAGAGTGAACCGCCTGTGACAGGTCATGAAGAAAGGAAGGTATCTCATGTTGAAAAGGTAGAGGTGGCGCTTCCCGCACAGGAGCAGGAACCTGTATCCACTTCACCTGTTCAGAGCGATGTTAAAATCGTTTCCGCCAGTGAACCAAAGCCATCTCCATCAAACAATGAGAAAATTGAAATGGGGAGCAAGCAGGAAGAAAGAGTCGTCATGGCATCGCTCGGAAATCCCGTTTCTTCCGTCAATCCCTCTGAAAAGTCATGGATGGCAATGAAGAGCCCATCCTTATCTGAAAGTGAAATCCTCTTTGCCCAACCCAGGTATTCTGAAAACCCCAAACCTCTCTATCCTCAAGAGGCAAGAAAAAAGGGATATGAAGGAGAGGTTTTGCTCAGGGTTGAGGTCTTATCCAACGGACGCGTGGGAGAGATCGAGGTCAGGCGTTCTTCGGGTCATGAGGTTCTGGACCGTTCTGCCATTACAACCGTGAAGCAGTGGAGATTTGTCCCTGCGAAAAAGGGTGAAACCCAGGTTCCTGTATGGGTGAATATCCCCGTCGCATTCCAACTTCGATGATTGATTCGTTACGGAAAAAATATTTTCACCCTCACCCTGCCCCTCTCCCCCGCCTGCTCCCGCTTGCGGGATTCGGCGGGCAGGCATCGAGGGGGAGGGGAAAGACAGTTTTTTCCCATCAAGGGAGAAAGAGAGGGGGATTTCTTTTTATTCTTTGCATGCTCATTCTTTTTGCCCCATCTTTTTCATATTCGGCCACATTAAAATTAAAAGATGAAGTCGGAAGGGAAGTGACGTTTCCTTTTCCTCCGAAGCGGATTGTCTCCTTAGCGCCCAACATCACTGAAATCCTCTTCAGCCTCGGCCTGGATGAAGAGGTGGTGGGCGTCTCCATCCACTGCAACTACCCTGAGAAGACGAAGTCCAGGGTCAGGGTCGGAAGCTATATCAGCATTGACTTTGAGCGGGTCATCTCCCTCAGACCCGACCTGATCATTGCGACAGGGGCTGGAAATCCAAGGGAGATGGTGGAGCGGCTGGAGAGATTGGGGTTTCCAACTTTTGCAATCTTTCCAAAAAGATTTGATGATGTCCTCCAGAGCATTCGTCACCTCGGTCAGGCGGTGGGCCGAGAGAGGGAGGCCCACTCGATTATCCAATCCATGCAGAGACGGAAAGAGAGAGTGGTCGAACGGACTAAAAACCTTTCCCGTCCAAAAGTCTTTCTCCAGATCGGAGAAGCGCCCATTGTGACGGTCGGAAAAGGAAGTTTTGCCGACGATCTCATCCGTCTGTCAGGCGGCGAAAATATTGCGGGAAATGATAGAGAGATGTATCCCCGGCTGGGAATGGAAGAGATTCTGAAGAGATCGCCGGAGGTGATTGTCATCAGCTCCATGAACCCGAAAGGGGATTATGAAAAGGTCTTTCGTGAATGGGAGCGATGGAAGATGATCCCTGCCGTAAAACAGGGTAGAATTCACCTCATCGATTCAGACCTGATCGATCGCCCCTCGCCCAGAATCATCGATGGACTGGAGGAGATGGCAAGGCTTCTTCATCCGGAAAAGTTTAAGAAACCAATGCAAAATTAGCACCCCTCACCCTTCCCCTCTCCCCAATGGGGAGAGGGAGGGGGTGAGGGGGCATTGAGACTTGAATGAAAATCCTTACCCTCAAAAAAGTCGTTACCGTTTCTCTTCTTCTCACCTTGCTTCTGGCATTGGTTATTCTGTTCTCGGTGATGGTGGGGAGCGTGAAGGTTGATCCCGAACGTTCCATCTTGATCCTTCTCCAGTCACTTCTGGGCCTGACAGAGACCGAGACTGAGATGGAACGGACGATCATTCTCTCCCTCCGATTTCCCAGGGCTTTACTGGCAGGACTGGTCGGAGCGGGGCTTTCTGTCTCAGGAGTCATCTTTCAGGCCCTTCTGAGAAATCCCCTGGCCGACCCCTATATCCTCGGCGTCTCCAGCGGCTCAGCAGTCGGAGCGATCATTGCGATTTTTCTGGGGTTGAGCACGCTATCGTTTGGTCTCCCACTTGCCTCGTTTGCAGGCGCGCTCATCACCATTGCCCTGGTCTTTTATTTCGGAAAACAGGAAGGCAAGATTCATCCCAATATCCTCCTTCTTGCCGGAGTCATCACAGGGTCTTTTCTTTCTGCCATCATCATGTTCTTCCTTTCCATCTCCCAGAAGGAGGAGCTCCACACCATCATCTTCTGGTTGATGGGAGACTTCAGCTTTGCAAATCCCCGGGCGATCGGCATTGTCCTTCCCTATATTGTGGCGGGCTTTTTCATTC
>Ga0207951_100620_pt1 | contig 16414 bp, 15 predicted proteins | sample Subbio12Aug_8Bad_FD_184830 | JGI IMG/M metagenome (GOLD analysis project Ga0207951, IMG submission 184830) | Serpentinite rock and fluid subsurface biosphere microbial communities from McLaughlin Reserve, California, USA - CR12Aug_8Bad (SPAdes) | ecosystem: Environmental > Terrestrial > Deep... | reverse complement strand
GCAAGTGACTTTCCGCTGCTTCCGGAAGCCCTCATACTCGGCAAAACCGTGCTGCATCCCAAGCGTCCTCCGGGATGGAGCGAATCATATTCGGCGCCGCGTCGCATAGGGCTTATTCAGAGATTCCCTAGAGATCCTTCAGCACCGCCCAAAGGTCGTTCTTCGCCTCGAAGCCGATCCCCGGCAGGTCGGGCATGCGGATGCGCCCATCGACCACCGGCGTGTCGGTGGCGAAGCCGCCGAAGGGCGCGAAGACCTCGGGGTAGGATTCGTTGCCGCCCAGGCCCAGTCCCACCGCGATGTTCAGCGCGAACTGATGCCCGCCATGCGGCACGCAGCGCCGCGCAGACCAGCCATGGCTGTCCAGCATCTCGAGCGTGCGGAGATACTCCACCAGCCCGTAGGACAGCGCCGGGTCGAATTGCAGGATGTCGCGGTCCGGCCGCAGCCCGCCATGGCGGATCAGGTTGCGCGCATCGAGCATGGAGAACAGGTTCTCGCCGGTCGCCAGCGGCGGCGCGTAATGCTCGGCGAGCGTCGCATGCGTCGCGTAGTCGAGCGGGTCGAGCGGTTCCTCGTACCAGCGCAGTTTCAGCGGCGCGAGCGCCGCGCCGTAGGCGAGCGCCGCATGCAGCCCGAACCGCCCGTTCACATCCACCGCGAGGCGCGATCCGTCGCCGCCCAGCAGTTTCAGCACCGCCTCGATGCGCGCGACATCCTCGCGCAGCGCGTCCTTGATGGGCGCGCCCGGCGCGCCGCCGATCTTCATCTTCACCGTGGTGTAGCCGAGGCCGAGGTAGCGCTTCATCTCCTCGACCAGCGCGTCCACGTCCTTGCCGGGATAGTAGTAGCCGCCGGCGGCATAGACCCAGGCCGCCTCGTCCGCCTCGCCGCCGCGGAAGCGGTCCGCGAGCAGTCGCCAAAGCGGCTTTGCCTCGAGCTTCGCCGCCGCGTCCCACAGCGCCATGTCGAGCACGCCCACCGCGACGGAGCGGTCGCCATGCCCGCCCGGCTTTTCGTTCCTCATCATCGCCGCCCAGGCGCCCTGCACGTTCAGCGCGCCGTCGGGCGCGGTCAGCGTCGTCTCGTCGCAGGCCTCGAGGCGCGGGACGAAACGCTCGGCGAGCAGGCCCGGCTGCGCGTAGCGCCCGTTCGAGTTGAAGCCGTAGCCGGTGGCGCGCCGGCCAGCGCCGTCCTCGACCGTGACGGCGACCACGCTCGCCGTCATCTTCGAGAAATCGATGTAGGCGTTGGCGATGGCGCTGCTGATGGGCACAACGCCCTGACGGATGGAAGCGATGCGCATGTCGGGCGTCCTCGGCCGGAAGGCGCCGGTGGTAGCCCCGCCCCGCCCGGCGCGCAAACCGTCCCGCCCCGGTCCTGCGGTTGCCCGCCCGCCGGGCCGAGGCTATGCGGCGCCATCCATACCGGAAGGCGCCCCCTCCATGACGACCCTCGACATCCTCGGCATCGGCAACGCCATCGTGGACGTGCTGGCGCGCGCGGACGACGCCTTCCTGGTCCGCCACGGGATGGCCAAGGGCGGCATGGCGCTGATCGGTCCCGAGGACGCCGAGCGCATCTACGCCGACATGGGCCCCGGCGTGGAAAGCAGCGGCGGATCCGTCGCCAACACCTGCGCCGCCGCCGCCGCGCTGGGGGCGAAGGTCGGCTATCTCGGAATGGTCGCCGACGACGCGCTCGGCCAGGTGTTCCGCCACGACATCACCGCCGCCGGCGTGCGCTTCCCGACCGCGCCGCTCGCCGGCGGCGCGCCCACCGCGCGCTGCCTCATCCTCGTCACGCCGGATGGGCAGCGGACGATGAACACCTTCCTCGGCGCCTGCGTCGCCTTCGGCGAGCGCGACCTCGACCCCGTCGCCATCGCCGGCGCGCAGGTCACCTATCTCGAAGGCTACCTGTTCGACCCGCCGGCGGCGCAGGCCGCCTTCCGCGCCGCCGCGCGCATCGCGCACGCCGCCGGGCGCAAGGTCGCCATCACCCTCTCCGACCCCTTCTGCGTCGAGCGCCACCGCGACGCCTTCCGCGCCTTCGTGAAGGAGGAGGCGGACATCCTGTTCGCCAACGAGGCCGAGATCCGCGCCCTCTATCACGCCGACAGCTTCGAGGCCGCCGCCGCCGCCGCCCGGCAGGAGGTCGCCCTGGCCGCCCTCACGCGCAGCGAGCAGGGCAGCCTGATCCTCGCCGGCGCCGAGACCCACCCCGTCGCCGCCGCGCCGACCAAGGTGGTGGACACGACCGGCGCCGGCGATGCCTACGCCGCGGGCTTCCTCGCGGCGCTGACGGCGGGCCACCCGCTGCCCGAATGCGGCCGCTGGGCGAGCGTGGCCGCGGCGGAGGCGATCTCCCATTTCGGCGCGCGGCCGCAGGCGGATCTCCAGGCGCTGGTGGCGGGAGGGGCGAGGGGGATCGCGGCCGCGCTGGGCTGAGCCTCCCCCGAACGGCCCCGCGGGAACCGTCATGCGCGCAGGGCGGGGCTTTTTTTCTCGCCTTCCGCGCCGCGAGCCCCTATGTGTGCGCCGCATCATTCCGCCAGGACGCGCCGCGCCGCCCGCCCACGACCGGGGCAGGGACGCGGTCGCGCCCATGGCGGCATCCGGGACGGGAGTGCGCGATGAGCGCCGCAGATATCCGCAACGTCGCGATCATCGCGCACGTCGACCACGGCAAGACCACGCTGGTGGACCAGTTGCTTAAGCAGGCCGGCGCCTTCCGCGCCAACCAGCAGGTGGCCGAGCGCGCGCTCGACCGCAACGACCTCGAGCGCGAGCGCGGCATCACCATCCTCGCCAAGTCCACGGCGGTGGAATGGAAGGGCGTGAAGATCAACATCGTGGACACGCCCGGCCACGCCGATTTCGGCGGCGAGGTGGAACGCATCCTGTCCATGGTGGACGGCGCCATCGTGCTGTGCGACGCGGCGGAAGGCCCGCTGCCGCAGACCAAGTTCGTGCTGACCAAGGCGCTCGCGCGCGGCATCAAGCCCATCGTCGTCATCAACAAGGTGGACCGCCAGGACGCCCGCCCGCACGAGGTGCATGACGAGGTCTTCGACCTCTTCGCCGCCCTCGGCGCGACCGACGAGCAGCTCGACTTCCACACCCTGTTCGCCTCGGGCCGCCAGGGCTGGGCCGATACCTCGCTGGAGGGTCCGCGCCAGGATCTCTCGGCGATGTTCGACCTCATCCTGTCGCATGTCCCGGCGCCGGACGTGGATTTCGACGCGCCCTTCGCCATGAACGCCTCCATCCTGGAATCCGACAACTTCCTCGGCCGCATCCTGACCGGCCGCGTGGCGCAGGGCGTGGCGCGCCTGAACATGCCGGTGCGCGTGCTGCGCCAGGACGGCACGGTGGTGGAATCCGGCCGCCTGACCAAGCTGATGACCTTCTCGGGCCTCGAGCGCGTGCCGGTCGAGGAGGTGCGCGCGGGCGACATCATCGCCATCGCCGGCCTGTCGGACGCCACCATCCCCGACACCATCGCAGCGCCCGAGGTGGCCGCGCCGCTGCCCGCCATCCCGGTGGACCCGCCGACGCTCGCCATGACCTTCCGCATCAATGACGGCCCGCTCGGCGGGCGCGAGGGCAAGAAGGTCACCTCGCGCCAGATCCGCGACCGGCTGTTCAAGGAGACCGAGGGCAACGTCGCCATCAAGGTGAAGATCAGCGAGGAAGTGGACGCCTTCGAGGTCGCCGGCCGCGGCGAGCTCCAGCTCGGCGTGCTGATCGAGCAGATGCGTCGCGAGGGCTTCGAGCTCACCATCGGCCGCCCGCGCGTCCTCACCCGCGACAACCCCGAAACCGGCGCGCGCGAGGAGCCCTTCGAGGAAGTGCTGATCGACGTGGACGAGACCCATTCCGGCGTGGTCGTCGAGAAGATGTCGCTGCGCCGCGGCCAGATGCAGGACATGCGCCCCTCGGGCGGGGGCAAGCTGCGCCTGACCTTCCACATCCCCTCGCGCGGGCTGATCGGCTACCACGGCGAATTCCTCACCGACACGCGCGGCACGGGCATGATGAACCGCCTGTTCCTCGGCTACCGGCCCTGGGCGGGCCCGATCGAAGGCCGCCGCAACGGCTCGCTGATCTCCAACGCGGACGGGGAGGCGGTGCAATACGCGCTGTTCTACCTCCAGGAGCGCGGCACGCTGTTCGTGAACCCGGGCGACAGGGTCTATGTCGGGATGATCCTCGGCGAGAATTCGCGCGACAACGACCTCGACGTGAACCCGATCAAGGAGAAGAAGCTCACCAACATCCGCGCCGCCGGCAAGGATGAGGCGCTTCTGCTGATCCCGCCGCGGCGGATGTCTCTCGAACAGGCCATCGCCTACATCGAGGACGACGAGCTGGTGGAGGTCACGCCCGGCGCGGTGCGCCTGCGCAAGCGCTACCTCGACCCGCATGAGCGCAAGAAGCACGCCCGCCGCGCCGAGAGCGAGGCAGCCTGACCCGCCCACGCCGCGGTTTCCTCCGCAGCGTGGCGCTTGCTAGGCTCGCTCCATGGCGAGCCGCATCCGCTTCACCCTGAACGGCGAGGACAGGATCCTGCCGGCGGAAACCCCGCCGGCCATGACCCTGCTCGACTGGCTGCGCGGCCCCAGCGCCATGCCCGGCACCAAGGAAGGCTGCGCCGAAGGCGATTGCGGCGCCTGCACCATCGTCATCGAGGAGCCGGACGGCACGCGCAGCCCAGCCAATGCCTGCCTGCTGCTGCTCGGCCAGGTCGCCGGTCGCGCCATCCGCACCGTCGAGGGGCTGCGCGCCGCGGATGGCGGCGCCCATCCCATCGCCCGCGCGCTCGCCGCGCATGACGGCACGCAATGCGGCTTCTGCACGCCAGGCATCGTCATGGCGGCCTGGGCCTACACCCGCGCCGGCGGGGATCCGCACGAGGCGCTCGCCGGGAATCTCTGCCGCTGCACCGGCTACCGCCCCATCCTCGACGCTCTGGCCGCGATGGAGGATGACGGCGCCACGCCCCCCGTCGCGCACGACCCGCCCACCGAGATCGTCACCGCGACCCAGCGCTTCCTGCTGCCGCAGACCGTGGCCGAGGCCATCGCGCTGCGCGCCGCTTACCCGCAGGCATGGCTGCTTGCCGGCGGCACCGATCTCGGCCTGCGCGTCTCCGAACATCGCGAGCAGCCGCCGCTGGTCATCGGGCTGCAGAACATCCCGCGCCTGCGCCGGCTGGAAGTGAGCGCCGACGGCATCGAAGCCGGCGCGTCCGCGCCCTACGCCCGCCTTCTCGAAGCCTGCGACGCCGATGCGGATTTCGCCCCGCTCGCCGCCCTGCTGCGCCGGCTCGGCTCGCGCCAGATCCGCGCCCTCGGCACGCTCGGCGGCAATCTCGGCACCGCAAGCCCGATCGGCGACGCCCTGCCGCCGCTGATCGCGCTGGGTGCGACCGTCACCCTCGCCTCCCCGCGCGGCGAGCGCGCCATGCCGGTCGAGGCCTTCCTCACCGGCTACCGCAGCACCGCCCTCGCTTCCGACGAGATCATCACCCGCGTCACCATCCCCCGCCCGCCGCCCGGCGCCATCCTCGCCTGCGAGAAACTCTCCAAGCGCCACGACCAGGACATCGCGACGGTCGGGCTGTCGGTGCTGCTGACGCTGCGCGAAGGCGTCGTCACCGCCGCGCGCATCGTCCATGGCGGCTGCGGCCCGTGCGCCGCACGCGCCCCGGGCGCGGAAGCGGCCCTGGCCGGCGTGCCCTTCGACGCGGCCGCCGCCGACCGCGCGGCGCAGGCGCTGGAGGCGGAGATCACGCCGCTGTCGGACCTGCGCGGCAGCGCGGAATACCGGCGGATCGCGGCGGGCAACCTGCTGCGGCGGCTGGCCATCCGCGCACCGGGCATCGGCGGCATCGCGGCGCCGCATCATCCGGTGTTCGTCGCGTGAGCAGGCAGGCGACAGCATCGGGGGGAGTGAACTCCCCCCGAATCCCTCCTCCTTCTTCGGATACTTGGCACCAACCCCCGCCGTCAGTCCCCAAAGGCCAGAGAAGGGAGGGGGTGCGGGGGAGGTTCACCTCCCCCGGTTCCTTGGAACGATGAGCACAGCGACCGACGACAGCACCGAATCCATCCGCATGATCCGCGACAGCGCGGGCGCTGTCGCGCCGCGCGGCGGCGACACCAAGCGCGTGCGCGCGCTGCGCTTCCAGAGCCCCGGCTACGACAAGGCGGTGCTGGTCCAGATGGGCGAGCTCGGCTGGATCGGCCTTGCCGTGCCGGAGGAAGCCGGTGGCGCCGGCCTCGGCATGAGCGAGGCGGTGGCGCTGGCCGAGGAGGTCGCGGGCGGCCTCGCGCCCGAGCCGCTGATCCCGGCGATGCTCTCGGCGCGGCTGCTGGCCGCGGCCGAGGCGCCGCAGCTCGGCGCCGTGCTCGAAGGGAAGTCGCTGCTGCTGACGGCGTGGCAGGAAAAGGCCGACAGCCTCGCCGTGCCGGCGACGCCGGACGCGCCGCGCCCCTTCCTGCCGATGGCGGGCGGCGCCGACGGGTTCCTCGTGCCGGTGCGCGAAGGCAACCGCATCGCGCTGCACCTGCATCCGGCCGCGGGCGCGGACCTCGTCCTCGAGAAGACGATGGATGGCGGGCATGTCGGGACGCTGCGGCCGGATGCCGCGCGCACGACGCGCATCGGCGACGACATCGGCGCGCTGCTGGAGCAGGCGCTGGACGAGGCGGCGCTGCTGACCGCGGGCGCGATGCTCGGGCTGATGGAGCGCGCCTTCGACCTCACGCTCGGCTATCTCAGGACGCGGCAGCAGTTCGGCCGCATCATCGGCACCTTCCAGTCGCTGCAGCATCGCGCGGCGGACCTCAAGATCCACATCGCGCTGACGCGCGCGGCGGTTGAGGCCACGGCCGCGGCGCTGGACGACGGCGCGACCGGCGCGGCGCGCCAGGCGGCGGTGTCGAAGGCCAAGCACCGCGCGGTGGAATCCGGCATGCTCGTGCTGCGGCAATGCATCCAGTTGCATGGCGGCATCGGCTACACCGACGAATACGATGTGGGTCTCTATCTGCGGCGCGGCATGGTGCTGATGAACCAGTTCGGCTCGGCGACGCTGCATCGGCGCCGATTCATGGCGCTCGCGCCGGAGGATGTGGAATGAGCGAGATCGCGCGCGTCCGGGAGGAGATGGACGGCAACGTCCTGGTCCTGACCATCGACTATCCGTCGCGGAAGAACGCGATCGGCCCCGGCGTGCGCGCCGCGCTTGAGGAGGCGATCGAGCGCGCGCATGACGACAAGGCCGTGCGCGCCATCGTCGTGACCGGCGCGGGCGGCACCTTCTGTGCGGGCGGCGACATCTCGAACATGAATGTCGGCACGGCGCTGGACGGGCGCGACCGGATGCGCCGCACGCACCGGCTGGTACGGCTGATGGCGCGTGGGGCGAAGCCGCTGGTGGCCGCGGTGGAGGGATGGGCGGCCGGTGCCGGCATGGCGGTGGCCTGCGCCTGCGACACGGTGGTCGCGGCCGAGGATGCGCGCTTCGTCGCGGGCTTCCACAAGATCGGCCTGATGTCCGACATGGGGCTGCCGTATTTCCTGCCGCGCCGCGTGGGCGTGGGACGGGCGCGGCGCATCCTGTTCTACCATGAGGTGACGGGTGCGGCGGAGGGCGAGCGGATCGGCCTGGTGGATTTCGTGGCACCCCCGGGCAAGGCGCTGGAGGTGGCACTTGAGAAGGCGCGCTTCCTCGCCGCCGAGGCCGCGGGGCCGATCGAACTGACGAAGAAGATCCTTTCGGAGGGCCTCGACGAGGCGCTCGCCGACGAGGCCACCTTCCAGGGACTCCTGTTCACCACATCTGACTTCCAGGAGGGCCGCGCGGCCTTCCTCGAGAAGCGCAAGCCGAAGTTCGGAGGCTGAAGCCATGTCCGTCAGCATCGCGCCCAAGGAGACGACCGACCTCAACCAGATGGAGGACGAGGCGTTCCGCGCCCATGTCCGCGCCTGGATCGAGGCCAACTACCCGCCCGAGCTGCGCAACCCGCCCAAGCGCCTGCATTGGGAGGAGAACAAGCCCTGGTACTCCATGCTGGCCGAGAAGGGCTGGCTGTGTCCCGGCTGGCCGCGGCAGTTCGGCGGGCTCGGGCTCAGCCCCGCCAAGCAGATCATCTTCACCGAGGAGATCGAGCGCCACGGCTGCGCGCGCACCAACGACCACGGCATCGTCATGGTCGGCCCGCTGCTGATCAACCACGGCACGGCGGAACAGCAGCGGGAATTCCTGCCGAAGATCCTCTCGGGCGAGCACGTCTGGTGCCAGGGCTATTCCGAACCCAATGCCGGTTCCGACCTCGCCGCGCTCCGCACCGAAGCGGTGCTGGATGGCGACACCTACATCGTCAACGGCCAGAAGACCTGGACCACGCTGGCGATGGACGCCAACTGGTGCTTCCTGCTGGTCCGCACCGACAAGGCCGCGAAGAAGCAGGAGGGCATCTCCTTCCTGCTGGTGGACATGGCCACGCCCGGCATCACGGTGAAGCCGATCATCAACCTCGAATACCACGACGAGTTCTGCGAGGTGTTCTTCGACAATGTCCGCGTGCCGGCGCGCAACCTGGTGGGCACGCCCAACCGCGGCTGGGACATGGCGAAGGCGCTGCTGTCCTTCGAGCGCATCTACCTCGGCTCGCCGCGCCTGTCGGCCTATGCCTTCACGCGGCTGCGGCAACTGGCCGAACGCATGGGCGTGTGGGAGGAAGCGGCGTTCCAGGAAGTCTACGGGCGCCTGCGGCTGGATCTGGAAGACCTGAAGTCGCTGTACGGCTCCTTCGTGGACAAGCTGCGCCGCGGCGAGACGCTCGGCCCCGATGTCTCGATGCTGAAGGTGTTCCAGACCGAGCTGTTCCAGCGCATCACGGACACCATGCTCGAGATCGCGGGCGAGAATGCCGGGCTGCTGGAGCCGATGGAAGGCAACCGAAACCTCAACCCGACGGGGCTGTATATCCAGGCGCGGCCCGCCACGATCTATGGCGGGTCGAACGAGATCCAGCGCAACATCCTCAGCAAGAACGTGCTGGAGCTGCCGGGGTGATCCGGCGGCGCTGACCGGAGGGAACCTCCATCCCCTTCCTGGCCGCGATGGCTGGTCGATGTCCGGCGCCTGTGCGCCTGTGTGCCGCGCACCCGCGCATCGGCGCCGTTCGGGCCACCGGCCGGAGGATGCGTGCGTGAAGGCGGCCTCGGTGGACGCCGCCCTCGCGCGTCCGCCCGGTGCGCGTCACTCCCGACGGATCGGCGGCACGCTTCCCTTGGGCGGCTGGCCGTAGCCTGGCGGCGGCTGGCCGTAGCCCGAGGGGTGCCCACCCTGCGGCGGCGCCTGCCAGCCCTGCTGCGGCGGCGGTTGCCAGCCCTGCGCCGACGGCTGCTGCCATTGCTGCGGCGGCCAGCCCTGCGGCGGCACCCCCTGCTGCTGCCAATGCGGCGCGCCCATCCCGCCCAGCGGATCCGGCCCGTAGCGGTTCGGCCCCTGCGTGCCGCGCAGGAAACCGGTCTCGACGATCAGCCAGATGCCGAAGGCGAGCATGAACAAGCTGAAGACGATGATCAGCATGACCGACATGCCCGCACCGAATGCACCGCTCGCTATCCCCACCATGGCCGACATGCCCATGAGCAGGGCGCCACTGAAGCCGATCATGTAGAAGGCGCCGATCCACCAGCCGGAGCGGTCGCGGTCATGCAGGCGCTTGATCGAACCCGCCAGCGATGGCCACAGCAAAAGCAGCGAGACGATGGTGCTGATCGGCGCCGCCTGCGCCGCCATGTCCGCCGGCACCGCATCGGCACCGAACGGCGGCGCCAGGCCGAGCGTGGTGTCGAGAATGCCGGCCACGATGCTCGCCGCGAGCACCGGCACGACGTAGCCGAGCCAGAATGTCTTCCGCCGGATGCGGCCGCGGAAACTCAGCCATTGCCCGAACGTCATCGCCCCGCACTCCTGGCCCCCGGAAGCGCTTCACAGCACCATGCGGCGGGACGTTCGCGCAAGCCCGGGGCTGCTTGTCGCCCTCCTGGTCGTTGCATAACCTTGTCGTATCGAAACCCGGGCGAGCCCGTCGGCGCGCCTGACGACTCGGGAGTTCGCCTCGCATGGTCCGTCGCAAGCTGCTCGCCGCCCTGGCCGTCGCGGGCGCGGCCGTCGTCTCGGCCTGCGTGCCCCAGCCGGTCTTCATCCCCCAACCGATGCCTTTCCCGCAGGCGCCGAGCTGCGACACGCGATTCCAGGTGCTGAACAATTCCTCGCGCACGGTGCTGACGCTGCAGTACAGCCATGCGAGCCTGCCGGGCTGGGGCCTGGACCAGCTCGGGCAGAACGTGCTGCGGCCCGGCCAGGTGTGGAACGCGCGCGCGGGCAACACCGGGCTCTACGATTTCCGCATCCAGTGGGCGGGCGGCGGCGCGGCCGAACTCCGCCGCGTGGACATCTGCCGCGCCAGCCAGATCGTCGTGACCAATTCGGGCATGTTCGCGCGCTGACCCGCTCGCGGCCGGCGCCGCGACGCGATAGCCTCACTGGCCTGACCGTCGGGGAGGCTTTCTCATGCCGGACGAACGCCGGGGCATCCTCGGCCGCGTCATCGGACCGCAGCCGCGCACCGCATGCGGACGCAGCGGCGCGCGCCCCATGACCCGGCCGGATCCGCGGCTGGGCTGATGCCGATCTGGGTTGCCGCCGCGCTGCTCGCCGGGCTGTTCCAGACTTGGCGCACCGCGCTCCAGCAGCGGCTGCGCGGGCAGATGTCGGTCGATGCGGCGGCGGTGGTACGCTACCTCTATGGCGTGCCGGTCGGCGTGCTGCTGGTCGCGCTGCATCTCGCGCTGATCGGCGGCAGCCTCTCGGGTCCATCCGTTCCCTACCTGATCTACTGCGCGCTCGGCGGGCTCGGGCAGATCATCGGCACCAACCTGCTGATCATGTCCTTCGCGCAGCGCGGCTTCGCGGTCGGCACCGCCTATTCCAAGACCGAGGCTGTGCAGGCCGCGCTCATCGCGCTGGTCTTCCTCGGCGAGGGCTTCGGCGGGCTCGCCTGGCTCGGCATCGCGGTGTCGGTGGGGGGCACGCTGTATCTCTCGCTCGCCGGCCGTGTCGCCTCGCTGCGGGAGGTGGCGGCGGCGACGCGCCAGCCCTCGGCGCTGTGCGGCCTCGGCGCTGGCTTCGCCTTCGCGCTCTGCGCCATCGCCATCCGCGCGGCGACGCAGGAACTCGACGGGCCGGACGCGACGCTGCGCGCGCTCGAGACGCTGGTCGTCATCAACGCCATGCAGACGCTGATGCAGGGATCGTGGCTGGTGGCGCGCGAGCCCGCCTCGGTGCCGATGCTGTTCCGCACCTGGCGCTCGTCGGCGCAGGTCGGCGCGCTGTCGGCTTGCGGATCGGCCTGCTGGTTCACCGGCTTCGCCCACGCGCCGGTCGCGCTGGTGCGCGCGGTGGGGCAGACGGAGATCCTGTTCACGCTGCTGTTCAGCCGATTCTTCCTGCACGAGAGGATGAAGCGGACGGATGTGATGGGGGCGCTGGCGGTGGTGGGGGGCGTGGTGCTGGTGCTGTTGGGAAGGTGAAGGCCGGGGAGGGGAACCTCCCCGCACCCTCATTTGTCGAAGCGCCGATCGCGGAGCCGGAGCGCATCAGCAGCCTTGCCACGAGAGACCGGGCACGGGTCAAGGCATGGGGGCGCCGGTATGACATGATTGTTCCGCCAGACTGTCATATGCACGTAATGAGTAGCCTTTAGGGGAACCCCCGTCAGTCGGAGGTCCCCCATGCTGCAGATCGAGGGTTTGACGCGCCGCTTCGGCGCGGTCACGGCGGTGGATGACGTGAGCCTGAAGGTGACCGCCGGTCAGATGGTCGGCGTGATCGGCCGGTCGGGGGCGGGCAAGTCCACTCTGCTGCGGATGATCAACCGCCTGCAGGAGCCAAGCGCGGGCCGCATCCTGTTCGAGGGGCGCGACATCACCGCGCTGCGCGGCGCGGCGCTGCGTGGCTGGCGCAAGGACTGCGCCATGGTGTTCCAGCAATTCAATCTGGTGCCGCGCCTCGATGTGCTGACCAACGTACTGGTCGGGCGGCTGCACCACGCACCCGGCTGGCGCGCCATGATCCGCGCCTGGCCCGAACTGGATCGCGCGGTCGCTCTCTCGGCGCTCGAGCAGTTCGACATGGGCAGGCTCGCGGCCCAGCGGGCCGAAAGCCTGTCGGGCGGCCAGCAGCAGCGCGTCGCCATCGCCCGTGCCCTGGTGCAGGAGCCGCGCATCATCCTGGCCGACGAGCCCGTCGCCTCGCTCGATCCGCGCAACACGCTGCTGGTGATGGAGGCGCTGGCCGAGATCAACCGCAGCTACGGCATCACCGTGCTGGTCAACCTGCATTCGCTCGACCTCGCGCGCGGCTACTGCGAGCGGCTGGTCGGCCTCGCCGCCGGGCGCCTCGTGTTCGACGGCCCGCCCGAGGCGCTCACCGACGCTGTCGCGCGCGACCTCTACGGGCTGGAGGCCGCCGAGGCCTTCGGCCCCGCCGAAGCCGGGCCGGGCATCCTGCGCCTCGGCGCCGATTCCGCCCCGGCCCTGGTCTGACCATTTTCCGCATCCCACACCCGGAGCCACACCCATGCTGAACCGTCGCTACCTGATCGGCGCCGCCCCGATGCTCGCCCTGCCCGGTCTCGCCGCCGCGCAGCCCGCGCCCGCCTGGCGCGCGCAGTTCCCGGAACTCGTCTTCGCCGTCATCCCGGCCGAGAACGCGACCGGCGTGACAGAGCGCTACCAGGGCTTCATCGACTACATGACCCGCACGCTGGGCATCCGGGTGGTGCTGCGCCTCGCCAGCGACTACGCTGCGGTGATCGAGGGCCAGCGCGCGGGCAACATCCACATCGCGATGTACGGCCCGGCCTCCTTCGCGCGCGCGCTGATGATCGGCGCGCGAGTCGAGGCCTTCGCGATCGAGGTGAACAGCGACGGCACCAGCGGCTATTATTCGGTGTTCTACGTGCGCGCCGACTCGCCCTTCCAGAATATCCAGGATCTGCGTGGGCGCAACCTCGGCCTCGTGGATCCCAACTCCACCTCGGGCAACATGGTGCCGCGCTTCGCGCTGCACCGCATGGGCATCAACCCCGAGCAGTTCTTCGGCCGCGTGGTCTATACCGGCAGCCACCAGAACGCGATCATCGCGCTCCAGCAGGGCACCGTCGACGTCGCCGCCAACTGGTGGAACGACGAGCAGGAGAGCAACCTGCGCCGCATGGAGCGCCGCAACATGGCGCGCCACGACGATTTCCGCATCATCTTCCGTTCCGACCAGATCGTGAACTCGCCGATGGCGATGCTCTCCACCCTGCCGGACCCGCTGAAGACCGCGATCCGCGAGGCCGTGCTGTCCATGCCGGCGCGGGAGCCCGAGGTGTTCCGCCGCATGACCGACGGCCAGTCGGGCGGGTTCCGCGCGGTCTCCAACGATGCCTACAACCCGATCATCGAACTCAACCGCTTCGTGGATGGCCTGCGCCGCCAGCGCGGCTGAGCGCGCATGAGCGCGGCCGGCACCGGTCTGCACCACCTGCCCGCGGAGAGGCTCCTGCCTCTGCGCGACGCCTATGACGCCGTCCGCCGCACCGAGCGGCGGCGGCAGCTGGTGGGCGGCGTTTTGGTCCTCGCCCTTGCGCTGCTGGCCGGCTGGGTGGCCGAGGTGCGGCCCGGCCTGCTTTGGGAACGCGGCCACGAGTTCTTCGGCTACATCGCCCGCACCCTGACGCTGGAGGCCGGGCCGCATGCCGGCCAATGGGTGTGGCACGATCCGGGCGAATGGTTCTGGGGCTGGGATCGCTGGCTGCTCAAGCTCGGCGACACGCTGCTGATCGCCTATGTCGGCACTCTGGTGGGCTGCGCCGGGGGCTTCGTGTTCGGGCTGCTGTCGGCGCGCAACCTCGTCCCCTCCTGGCCGCTGCGGGAGGGGGTGAAGCGCCTGCTCGAATTCTGCCGCACCGTGCCCGAGATCGTCTTCGCGCTGATCTTCGTCATCGCCTTCGGCCTCGGCCCGCTGGCCGGGGTGCTCGCCATCGCGATCCACTCGCTCGGCGCGCAGGGCAAGCTGTTCTCCGAGGTGGTCGAGAACATCGACATGAAGCCGGTGGATGGCGCTGTCGCCTCCGGCGCCTCCTGGCCGCTGATGGCGCGCTTCGCGGTGGTGCCGCAGGTTCTGCCGGGCTTCATGAGCTACGCGCTGCTGCGTTTCGAAGTGAATGTGCGCAGCGCCGCCGTGCTCGGCTTCGTGGGTGCGGGGGGGATCGGGCAGGACCTGGTCGAGGCGGTGCGCAAATTCTACTACAACGACGTGGCGGCGCTGCTGCTGCTGATCATCCTGACGGTGACGCTGATCGACCTCGGCACCGGCTGGCTGCGCCACCGCCTGCTCGAAGGAGGGCAGCGCGCATGAGCCGCAACGGCACGCCTGACCTGGCCGCGGCCGCGCGCGCCCGCCTGCCGGTGCTGCGCGCCCACCATCCGGAGCAGTTCCGCCGCATCACGCCGGGACGCCTGACCGCCGCCGCCGTGCTGGCCGGCATGGCCGGGCTCTTCGCGCTCGGCGTCTGGCGGCTGGAGATCGATCCCGCCCGCCTGCTGAGCGGCGTCGGGCAGATGTTCCACTTCATCGGGCTCATGATCCCGCCCGCGCCCGCGCGCGGCGCCAGCCTTCAGGGCGTGCTGCTGGCCCTTGCCGAGACCTTGGCCATCGCCTTCCTCGGCACGCTGCTGGCCGCCATCATCGCGCTGCCGCTCGGCTTCCTCGCGGCGCGCAACACCACCATCAGCCAGGCGCTGCGCTTCCTCACGCGGCGCGGCCTGGACGGGCTGCGCGGGGTGGATGCGCTGATCTGGGCGCTGATCTGGGTCAGCGTGGTCGGGCTTGGCCCCTTCGCCGGCGTGCTCGCGATCATGACCAACGACATCGGCACCTTCGGCAAGCTCTATTCGGAGGCTATCGAGGCCGCCGACCGCAAGCCGCAGGAAGGCGTTGTGGCCTCGGGCGGCAGCGGCGCGCAGCGTGTGCGCTTCGGCGTGCTGCCCGAGGTGCTGCCGGTGATCGCCGGCCAGACCCTCTATCTGTTCGAGAGCAACACGCGCTCCTCCACCATCATCGGCATCGTGGGTGCCGGCGGCATCGGGCTTGTCCTGGCCGAGATGATCCGCACGCTGGAGTGGAACGCGGTGGCCATGATCATCCTGCTCATCCTCGTGATGGTGGCGGTGATCGACTTCGTCTCCGCACGGCTGCGGCGGCGGCTCATCGGCGGGCGTTGACGGGGCGCGGCGGCCTTGCTGGTGAGCACGCCGCCTCCGGCTCGCCGTGCCGGCCAAAGGCGATGAGCGCGCTAACCCGGATGCCGAAGGAATCCGGGTTTGCCGCGCGCCGGTTCGGCGGGCGGCGGCGCGCAGGACAAGGCCGAAACCCGTCTTCCTTCGGCGGGCGGGTTCATGACCAGGGCGTGCCCGACCGCTGCGGCACAGCCCTTGAACGACCGCGACCCGCCCTATTCGGGCTGCACCCCCGCTGCCCGGAGCACCGCCGCGTAGCGCTGGAGCTCGGAGCGGATGAAGGCGTCCACCTGCTCGGGCGTGACCACATCGGCGCTGATCTGCGCGCCGAGTTCGTTGAGCCGCGGCTCCAGCCGCCGCGCCGCGGCGTTGAAGGCGGCGTTCAGCACGGTGATGGCGGGCCGGGGCGTGCGCACCGGGGCGGCCACGACGATCCAGATGTCCTGCTGGAAGGCCGGCAGCCCACCCTCGCCCGAGGTCGGCACATCCGGCAGCGCTGGGCTGCGGCTGGGCGCGCTGACCGCCAGCGCGCGCACCGCCCCGCCGCGCACATGGCCGAGCGCCTCGGCGGTCGAGACCGCCGTCAGATGCGCCTCTCCGCTGATGACCGCCTGCAGGGCCGGCCCGCCGCCGCGATACTGCACGAACTGGATCTGGACCTCGGCGGCGGCACGGAACACCTCGCCGGTCAGATGCACCGTGCTGCCGATGCCCGCGGCGGCGAAGTTGAACCGCCCGGGACTGGCGCGGAGCAGCGCGAGCAGCTCGCCCAGATTCTGCGCCGGCACGCTCGGGTGGCAAACCAGCAGCATCGGCGCGCGGCCGAGCAGCGAGACGCCCGCGAAATCCGCCGCCACGTCATAGGGCATGCGCGCGACCAGCGCGGGCGCGATCGCGTGCGCGCTGCTGTTGATCAGGATGGTGTGCCCGTCCGGCGCGGCCTTGGCGACCGCATCGGTGCCGATCAGCCCCGCCGCGCCGCCCGCGCGGTTCTCGATGACGACCGGCTGGCCGAGCAGGGCGGAGACCGGCTCGGTCAT
>Ga0207951_100619_pt1 | contig 16420 bp, 15 predicted proteins | sample Subbio12Aug_8Bad_FD_184830 | JGI IMG/M metagenome (GOLD analysis project Ga0207951, IMG submission 184830) | Serpentinite rock and fluid subsurface biosphere microbial communities from McLaughlin Reserve, California, USA - CR12Aug_8Bad (SPAdes) | ecosystem: Environmental > Terrestrial > Deep... | reverse complement strand
AACGCCTTCGTCGCGCGCGCCACGCCGGACGGCTACACGCTTCTGATGGCGCTCTCCTCCATGGCGCTGCTGCCGGAAGCCGCGCGGGTGAATGGGCGCGAGCCGACCTACACGCCTGAGATGCTGACGCCGATCAGCCTTTTCTCGGCCGACCCGGTCGTGCTGGTGGTGCCGAGCACGAGCCCGATCCGGACCATCGAGCAGTTCATCGCCGAGGTGCGCGCGCGGCCCGGGCAGTTCGCCTATTCCTCGGCCGGCAACTATTCCGCGCTGCATGTGCCGATGGCGCAGCTCAGCCAGGCGGCGGGGCTCGACATGCTGCACGTCCCCTTCCAGGGCGGCGGGCCGGCGCTGCAGGCGATACTGGGCGGGCAGGTGCAGTGCCTGGCGTCCGGTCCCGGGCCGGTCGCGCCGCATATCCGCAACGGCACGCTGCGCCCGCTCGCGACCTGGGGCCGCAGCCGCCTCGCCGCCTTCCCCGATGTGCCGACGCTGATCGAGAAGGGCTTTCCCGACTGCGAGTTCTACATCTGGGTGGGCCTCTTCGCGCCCGCCGGCACGCCGGCCCCGGTCATCGAGCGCATCCGCCTCGCCGCCGCGCAGGCCGCGCGCGACCCCGACTTCCAGCGCGCCATGGCGGCGAGCGGCAACACGGTGGACCACCGCGACGGCGAGGCGTTCCTGCGCTTCTACAACGAGGATGCGGCGCGGCTGGTGCGCGTGGTGCGCGCGCTGGGGCGGATCGAGTAGCGCGCCGCCCCCTTTGCGCCGCGCGCGCGGGGTGCGAGCCTCGCGGGGAGCAAGGAGAGCCCCCCATGAGCACCGAAGCGCAGATCACCGCCTGGCTGGCATCGCAGAAGGAGGCGATGCTGGCCGAGCTCGCCGAGATGGTGAACACCGACGGCGGCTCCTACGACAAGGCGGGCGTGGACCGCACCGGCGCGCAGGTGCGGCGCTTCCTCGAAGGCCACGGCATCCGCACCGAGACGGTGCCGGGCGGCAGCCACGGCGACTGCATCCGCGCCTTCGTCGAGGACGGGCACGCCATCGGCACCGGCAACCAGCGCAGCAACATCGTGCTGATGGGCCATCGCGACACCGTCTTCCCCAAGGGCGAGCCCGAGCGCCGGCCCTTCACCATCGAGGGCAACCGCGCCTACGGCCCCGGCGTGGCGGACATGAAGGCCGGCGTCGTGATGAACATGTTTGTCCTTGCCGCCTTCGCGAGGTTCGGCGGCGCGCCAGGGCCCCTGGTAGGGCTGTTCACCGGCGACGAGGAGATCGGCAGCCCCGAGGGCCGGCCCGTGATCGAGGCGGAGGCGCGCAACGCGCGCGCCGTCTTCAATGCCGAGCCCGGCCGGCCCTCCGGCAATGTGGTGAAGGCGCGCAAGGGCGGCGTGTTCTCGGTGGTGGACATCGAGGGGAAGGCCGCGCATTCCGGCGGCAATTTCGAGGCCGGCATCAGCGCGATCGGGGAGGCGGCGCACAAGATCGTCGCGATCCACGCGCTGACGGATCTCGCGCGCGGCATCACGCTGAATGTCGGGCTGGTCCAGGGCGGGCAGAGCGTCAACACCGTCGCCCCCGCCTGCCGGTTCCAGATCGACCTGCGCTATGTCGAGCCCGGCCAGCGCGACGAGATCATGGGCCGGATCCACGACATCATCGCGCGCGCCTTCGTGCCCGGCACCCGGGCCGCGCTGGCCATCAAGGGCGAATTCCTGCCGCTGAACCCGACGCCGGAATCGAGCCGCGTCTTCTTCCTCTACCAGGCCGCGGCGGCCGAAGCGGGGCTGGCGGTGGAGGGCGAGTTCTCCGGCGGCTGCGCGGATTCCGGCTTCACCGCGGCGATGGGCGCGCCGACGCTGTGCGGTGTCGGGCCGGTGGGCGGCAAGGCGCACAGCCCGGAGGAATACCTCGAACTGGACAGCGTGGTGCCGCGCGCCCAGACCATGGCGCGCGCCATACTGAGGCTGGGGCAGGCGGGCCTCTGACCCCACATGGGCTGGCGGGAGGGCCCGCCGTCATGAAATCCCCCGTCGCCGACCGTATCCTCGACGCCGCGCTCGCCGAGGGCGCCGCCTCGGGTTGGTACGACCTGCGCCTTGCCGCCGTCGCCGCCCGTGCGGAAGTGCCGCTCGCGACCGTTTTCAAGCACTACCGCGACGCGGACGCCATCGCCGATGCCTGGTTCGCCCGCGCCCTCGCCGCCATGCTCGAGGGCGATCCGCCGGACGCCGCCGAGCCGGCGTCGGCGCGCGTGGAGGCGGTGATGATGCGCTGGTTCGCGGCGCAGCAGGCCCATCGCCGCATCGCCGGGGCGATGCTGCGGGCGAAGCTGCACCTGTCCCACGCGCATCACTGGGTGCCGATGGTCTTCAGCCTCTCGCGGCTGATCCACTGGATGCTCGATGCCGCGCGGCTCGATGCGCGCGGCCTGGCGCGCCAGGCGCAGGAGGTCGGGCTGACCGCCCTGTGCCTGCTCGCGCTGCCGGTCTGGCAGCGCGACGACACGCCGGGCCTCGAACGCACCCGCGCCTTCCTGCGGCGCAACCTCGGCTGGCTGGACCGGCTGCCCGCGCGCTGATCAGCCCCGCCAGGGGCGGGCCTGCCAGAGCCGGCGGATGTTGTCGTCAATGGACTGCGCGAAGGCGCGATACTCGTCGCCGACCAGCGGGCGCAAAGGCATGTGCTGACGCTGCGCCTCGCGCTTGAAGCCCTCGTCGTTGAGGGCGTTGCGGAAGGCGGTGGTCAGGCGCTGCACCACGGCGGGCGGCATGTTGGGCGGACCGACGATTCCGCGTGAGGCGCTGCCGACGACGTCGAAGCCGGCCTCGCGGAAGGTCGGCACGTCGCTCGCTTCCGGCCGCCGCTGCGCCGCGCCCTGGGCGAGCATGCGCAGCCTCCCCTCGCGCACCAGCTGCGTCGCGTCGTTCACGTTCAGCACCGCAAGATCCATGTTGCCGCCGAGCAACTGCGGGATCAGCGGCGCCGCCCCGGCGAAGGGGATCTGCACCATGGGCTGCAGACTGGCCGCGGCCTCGAAGGCGAGCATGAAGAGGTGGTCGTCGCTGCCGATGCCCGTGGTGCCGTAGGTGACATGGCCGGGCCGCGCGCGCGCGGCCTCCGCCACGTCCGCCACGGTGCGGAAGGGGCTGTCGGCGCGCACGAAGAAGGCGTTGGGGTCCTCGACGACATTCGCGATGAAGGTGAAGTCCATCGCCCGGTAGCGCACCTGGCGTTCGAGCGGGATGGCATTGTGCGCGGGGATGGTGGTCGCGCCGATGGTGTAGCCGTCGGCCGCCGCATTGAAGGTGGCCTCGAGCCCGATCTGGCCGGCGGCGCCGGTGCGGTTGACGACCACATGCCGGAGACCCGGGAGCTGCGCCGCAACGAGCGGCATGACCAGCCGCGTCATCACGTCCACGCCGCCGCCGGGGGGGAAGGGGACGATGACTTCCACCGGCTTTTCGCCCGGCCAGGCGGCCTGGGCGCGGAGCGTGGCAGGCGCGGCAAGCACTCCAGCCCCGGCGAGCAGGGCGCGGCGCGTGGTCATGGCGGGCTTCCTCCCGAGCGGTTCGTTGGCAGAAAGGCTATGCGCCGCCGTAGCCTCCCGCAAGACCGACCGGGCGCGCGGGCGGCGGCGGCTTTGCGGACGCCTTCGCAGGCCGCAGTATCCGGCCCGGGACATGGCAGGATCGGCACGATGGATGCGGCACTGCGCGCGCGCTTCGGGGTGGAGGGCGATTGGGCCCTCTGGCAGGAACACACCATCCGCTGGGCGGAATGCGACATCTACGCGCATGTGAACCACGCCGCCTACCTGACGCTGTTCGAGGACATGCGGATCCGCTGGTGGCTGGAGGCGGGCGGCGGCTTCTCGGCGACCGCGGCTGGCCCGGTGGTGGGCTCGCTGGAGGTGAAGTACCTCCGCCCCGGCCATTTCCAGGACCGCGTGCTGCTGACCGCGCGCACGGCCTCCTTCCGCCGCGCCTCCTTCGTGCATGAATACGGGATGTGGCGCGACGGGCTGCTGTGCTCGGCGCGCGCGCTGTGCGTCGTGGTGGACAATGCGACCGGCCAGAAGTCGCAGATCCCGGATCCGATGCGGAGGCTGATGGTCGAGCGGGACGGGGCGTCGGCGGAAGCCTGAGATCACGAAATCGTCATGTCCTCCACGCTTGCGCGGACCGGCCGCCATCGGACCAATACACCGGTTGCCTTGGTGGAGCGGATCGGATGGCCATCACGTTCTCCTATTGCGATGATCCCTTTCTGCGCGGCGGCACCCATGCCCAGGCCGCGCTCGTCGAGTCACTCAAGACATCGGTGTCGGTGCCGGCGAACCGCGATGCCTCGAACCGGCGCATCCCGGATGCCGCGGCGAGCGGACGCGTCGTGTCGATGCGCGCGATGTTCGCGCGCGACACGATCCTGGTGCTCCGCGCCTACTGGGAAGAGGTCGGCGACCGCGAATTCCGCATCGTGCATGTCAAGCAGGGCCGCACTTTCTACCTGATCTTCTGCCGGAACGTGGGCGGCCACGGCGCGATGCCGGGGGCTGGCTGGTATGCCGAATGCATTGCGCCGGGCCCCGCCATTCCCCTGCCCGCCTATCGCGAGACCATACCGGCGACGTCCGGCGGACCGGGCGCCATGCCCATGTCGCCCCGGATGGCGAGCCGGAGCCTCGGGCCCGGCGCGCTCGCCGCGATCGTGCGCCCCAACGGCGAGTACGAGATCACGCCGGCAACCCACGACTACGAGCTGTCGCCCTACTCCGACGGTTCCTACGACTCCCCGCCAGCGCCCGGCCATTCGCCCTATGGCACGGCGTTCACGCCCTATGGTGTCGAGCGGGACATAGACTAGGTTCCTGTCCTTCCGTGGACCCCGCTCAGGGCGCGGGCGCGCGCCACTTCCCCGCGCACGAACGTCATGACCCGGTCCCGGTGATGCCGCCTCGCAGGCTCACCCCTGGGCTCACGCCGCGCCGCCGCCTTCGAAGGCGCGCTACCCCGGCGGCAGCGCGCGCTCGGCGCGTGTCGCCGCGAGATCGTCCTCGATGAAGGCGCGGACCAGGTCCTCGGGCGCTTCCTGCTCGGCGAAGCCGAGGCGCCGCGCGCGCGTCGCCGCGAAGGCGGCGGGCCAGCCTACGACGATGTCGTAGACCTCCCTGTCGAAGACGAAGCCGACCTTGGCCCGCGCGGGGGCTCCGGCCACGGACTCGAGCGCACTCAGCATCTTGCCGACCGTCGCACTGCGCCCCGGCGGGTTGATGCCGCGATCGGCGCCGAGGGCCGAGGTGTCCATCGTCGCGGCGTGCAGGAACCACTCCATCGCGCTGCGCGGGGAGCAGATCCAGACGGCGAATTCCGGCGGCACCGGGCAGTCTGTCGAAAGCCCCAGCAGCGGTTCGCGGATGATCGCCGAGACGAAGGAGGACGCCGCCCTGTTCGGCCGCCCGGGCCGGACCATCACCGTCGGCAGGCGGATGTTCACCGCATCGAGGAAGCCCTTGCGCGTCGCGTCCTGCAGCAGCAGCTCGCCGATCGCCTTCTGCGCGCCATAGGAATTGGTCGGCACCTGGCGCCCGTCATCCGCCACCACGGCATCCTGCCCGCCGCCGAAGGAGGCGACGGAGGAGGTGAAGATCACCCGCGGCCGCGTGCCGAGCGCGCGGCACGCATGCAGCACCGCGAGCGTCCCGTGCAGGTTGACCTTCATGCCGAGGTCGTAGTCCGCCTCGGCCGCCGCGCTCACCACGGCGGCGAGGTGGAACACCACCTCGCTCCCTTGCGGGATGGCCGCCGCGACGGCGGCGGGGTCCGCCACGTCGCCGCCGAGGCACCGCACGGGGAAGGGCGCGGCCAGGGGCGCCGGCGCCGCGAGGTCGAACAGCGTCAGCCCGGTGACCGCCCGCCCGCCGAGGCGGCCGTCCTTCGCCAGCCTGTGCGCGAGCTTCCGGCCCAGGAATCCGCCGCCGCCGAGGATGGTGATCTTCATGCCGTCGCCTCCGATGCGCCCCCCGTTTGGCGTGCGGCGCGGCCCGGCGCAATATCCGCCGCCATGATCCCCCGCGGCCCATTCCGATTCCTGATCAACCGCCATCACGGCACGCCCGGCACCGTCGTGCTGCCCGATGGCGGTTTCCGCCGCGCGAAGGAGGAGATCGCCTCCTGGCCCGGTTACGCGCCGACGCCGCTGCTCGACCTGCCCGATGCCGCCGCCGCCGCGCGCGTCGGGCGGGTCGCCTACAAGGACGAGGGCGGGCGCTTCGGCCTCGGCTCCTTCAAGGCGCTGGGCGGCGCCTATGCGGTCATGCGGCTGCTGCAGGCGGAACTCGCCAGGCGCGGCGCCGCCAACGCCGCGACCGCGGCCGCGCTGATGGACGGCACGCACAAGGACGCCACCGGCGCCATCACCGTCACCTGCGCGACCGACGGCAACCATGGCCGCTCCGTCGCCTGGGGCGCGCAGCGCTTCGGCGCGCGCTGCGTCATCTTCGTGCACGAGACCGTCAGCCAGGGCCGGCGCGACGCCATCGCGCAACGGGGTGCGGAGATCCGCGTCGTGCCCGGCAACTACGACGATGCCGTGCGCGAGGCGCAGAAGCAGGCCGGCGCGAATGGCTGGTTCGTCGTCTCCGACACCTCCTATGCCGGCTACACCGAGGTGCCGCGCGACGTCATGCAGGGCTACCGTGTGATGGCGGAGGAGGCGGCGGAGCAGTTCGGCGCTGCGCCGACGCATGTGTTCATCCAGGGCGGCGTGGGCGGCGCCGCGGCGGCGGTCTCGGTGCAGATGCGCGCGCGCTTCGGCGCCGGCGCGAAGGTGATCGTCGTCGAGCCCGACAAGGCCGCCTGCCTGCTGGCCAGCGCGGAGGCGGGCGCGCCCACCGTCGTGCCAGGCGACCTCGACACGCTGATGGCAGGGCTCGCCTGCGGCGAGCCCTCGCTGCTCGCCTGGCAGGAGCTCGAGCGCGCGGCCTTCGCCTTCATGGCCGTGCCCGATTCGAGCGCGGTGGACTGCATGAAGGCGCTGGCCGCCCGCAAGCCCGCGGTGGTGGCGGGCGAAAGCGCGGTGGCGGGGATGGCCGGGCTGCTGCTGGCGGCGGCCGAACCCTTCGCGCGCGCGGCACTGGGCCTCGATGAGTCCAGCCGGGTCCTGCTGTTCGGGACCGAGGGCGCGACGGATCCCGAGGTCTATGCGCGCCTCGTCGGCCGCCTGCCGGATGCCGCTTCATCTGACTGACGCGAATCGGTAATCTCAACGTCAAGGGAGGCGGCTACCTCGCGGCATCCCAACAAACGGAGAGGACAGCGTCATGATGCGCCGCACTATCCTGGCCGGGGCGGTCGCCCTCGGCCTCAGCACCCCGGCCGCTGCCCAGCAGCAACCGATCGAGATCCAGTTCTGGCACGGGCTGACCCAGCCGCTGGGCGGGATGCTCGAGCAGATCGCCGCCGACTTCAACGCGAGCCAGTCCCAGTATCGCGTGGTCGCGACCTTCCGCGGCTCCTACCCGGAGACGATGGTCGCCGCGATCGCCGCCTTCCGCGCCAACCAGGCGCCGCACATCGTGCAGATGTTCGAGGTCGGCACCGGCACCATGATGGCCGCCGGCCGCGCGGTGAAGCCGGTGCACGAGCTGCTGGCCGAGACCGGCGTGCAGATCCCCTTCGACGACTACCTGCCCGCGGTGCGCGGCTACTACAGCCTGCGCGACGGGCGGATGATGTCGATGCCGTTCAACTCCTCCACGGCGGTCGTCTTCTACAACAAGGACGCGTTCCGCCGCGCCGGGCTCGACCCCGAAGCCTTCCCGCGGACATGGCAGGCGCTCGAGCAGGCGGCGCGGCGGCTCAGGGCCGCGGGCGTCGAATGCCCGATGACCACGGCCTGGCCGACCTGGACGCAGGTCGAGCAGTTCAGCGCCATCCACAACATCCCGCTCGCCACGCAGGGCAACGGCTTCGGCGGGCTGAACGCCGAGCTGCGCATCAACAACCCGCTGATGGTGCGCCACCTGCAGAACCTGGTGGACTGGCAGCGCGAGGGCCTGTTCCGCTACGGCGGGCGCGACGGGCAGGGCGACGCGCTGTTCCCCAACGCCACCTGCGCGATCATCTTCGGCTCGTCCGGCCTGCGCGCGCGCATCCAGCGCGAGGCGCAGTTCCCGTGGGGCGTGGCGATGCTGCCCTACTACGAAGGGACCGCCGGCGCGCCGATCAACTCGATCATCGGCGGCGCGTCCTTCTGGGCGATGAACCGCGGGCCGAACGCGACGCGCAGCGCCGCGGAGAACCTCGGCATCGCGCAGTTCTTCGCCTGGGTCTCGCGCCCCGAGGTGGTCCGCAAGTGGCATGTCGATACCGGCTTCCTGCCGGTGCGCGTCAGCGTCTTCCGGGCGCTGGAGGCGGAGGGCTTCTACCGCCAGAACCCCGGCGCCGACATCCCGATCGCGCAGCTCATGCGCGGCGGCGGGCAGATGACGGAGAACTCGATGGGCATCCGCCTGGGCGGCTTCGTCGAGATCCGCACCATCATCCAGGAGGAGATGGAGCGCGCCTTCCAGGGCCATCAGAACGCGGAAACCGCGCTGAACAGCGCGGCGCAGCGCGGCAACGTGGTGCTGCGCAACTTCGAGCGGCAGAACCGCCAGTAAGGGGCAGGGGGGCGCAAGCCCCCCGCCCGGACGGGAACGAATGCACAAGAAGGTCATCTTCCGCGGCGTGGCGCTGCCGGCAGCGCTGCTGCTGCCCCAGCTCGTCATCACCGGCATCTTCTTCTTCTGGCCGGCGGGCCAGGCGGTCTGGTCGTCCTTCCTGCGGGAGGACGCCTTCGGCCTGTCGCGCCAGTTCGTCTGGTTCGAGAACTTCACCGACGTCCTGACCGACCCGAACTACCTGACGGTGGCGTGGAACACCGCGGTCTTCTCGGCTTCGGTCGCCGTGCTGGCGATGGGTGCCGCGCTGTTCCTCGCCGTGCAGGCCGACAAGGCGATCCGCGCAGCGACCGCCTTCAAGACGCTGCTGATCTGGCCCTATGCCGTGGCGCCCGCGGTCGCGGCCGTGCTGTGGCTGTTCCTGTTCCACCCGCAGATAGGCATCTTCGGCCGCGCGCTGAACAGCGCGGGCATCCTGTGGGACTACAAGATCAACGGCGGCCAGGCGATGACGCTGGTGATCATCGCCGCAGCCTGGAAGCAGGTCTCCTACAACTTCATCTTCTTCCTCGCGGGGCTGCAATCCATCCCGAAGAACGTGCTCGAGGCGGCGGCGATCGACGGCGCGCGCCCCACGCGCCGCTTCTGGACCATCATCTTCCCGCTGATCTCGCCGACCACCTTCTTCCTGCTGGTGGTCAACCTCGTCTACGCCTTCTTCGACACCTTCGGCATCATCCATGCGCTGACCCAAGGTGGGCCGGGGAACGCGACCACCACGCTGATCTACCGCGTCTATGTGGACGGCGTGCAGAACCTCAACTTCGGGTCTAGCGCCGCGCAGTCGGTCATCCTGATGGCGCTGGTGATCGCCATGACCGCGGTGCAGTTCCGCTTCATCGAGCGCAAGGTCCACTACTGATGCACACGACCCAGGCGCTCGCCGCCGCCACGCGGCGCCGGCAATGGCGGGGGCGGGCCCTGGCCTATGCCGCGCTGTCGCTCGGCGTGCTGGTCTTCGCCTTCCCGATCTGGATGACGCTGGTCGGCTCGACGCACGATGTCGGCAGCATCGGCCGCGGCGACGTGCCGCTGTGGTTCGGGCCGCACGGGGTGGAGAACTACGCCACCGCCTGGACGACGGGTGGCGCCGGCACGCGCAACACCTTCGTCGTGCCGGCGTCCTCCATGCTGCTCAACAGCGCGCTGATGGCCGCGCTGATCGCGGTGGGCAAGATCGCCATCTCGCTGCTCTCGGCCTATGCGGTGGTGTTCTTCGCCTTCCCCTGCCGCATGCTCGCCTTCTGGCTGATCTTCATCACCCTTATGCTCCCGGTCGAGGTCCGCATCATCCCGACCTTCGAGGTCATGGTGAACATGGGCCTGACCAACACCATGGCCGGCCTGACCGTCCCGCTGATGGCGAGCGCGACCGCGACGCTGCTGTTCCGGCAGTTCTTCCTCACCATCCCCGACGAATACGTGGAAGCCGCGAAGATGGACGGCGCCGGCCCCTTGCGCTTCTTCCGCGACGTCGCGCTGCCGCTCTCGGTCACCAACATCGCCGCGCTGTTCGTCATCCTGTTCATCTACGGCTGGAACCAGTATCTGTGGCCGCTGCTGATGGTGAACGACCGCGCGCTCGAGACCATCGTGGTCGGGCTGACCAAGATGATCGGCACCGGCGATTCCCAGAACGAATGGAACACCATCATGGCGACCGCGATGATGGCGCTGCTGCCGCCCGTGCTCGTGGTGGTGCTGATGCAGCGCTGGTTCATCAAGGGCCTGACCGAGACGGAGAAGTAGGCCGGTGGCGAGCCTCGACATCCAGGGCGTGACCAAGTCCTTCGGCGTGACGCCGGTGCTGCACGGCATCGACCTCGCGGTGCGGGACGGCGAGATGGTGGTGATCGTCGGCGCCTCGGGCTGCGGCAAGTCCACCCTGCTGCGCATCGTGGCGGGCCTCGAGGCGCCGAGCGCGGGCGCCGTGCTCATCGAGGGGCGCGACGTCACGCCGCTCGAGCCCGCGGACCGCGACATCGCGATGGTGTTCCAGACCTACGCGCTCTATCCGCACATGTCGGTCTTCGACAACATGGCCTATGGCCTCAGGATCCGCGGCCTGCCGAAGCCCGAGATCGCCGCGCGCGTCCAGGAGGCGGCCGATCTTCTCTCCATAGGCCAGCTGCTGGAACGCAAGCCGCGCCAGCTCTCCGGCGGGCAGCGCCAGCGCGTCGCAATGGGCCGCGCCATCGTGCGCCACCCGAAGCTGTTCCTGTTCGACGAGCCGCTGTCCAACCTCGACGCCCGGCTTCGCGTGCAGATGCGCGCCGAGATCCGCCGGCTGCAGAGGCGCCTCGCCGTCACTTCCCTGTTCGTCACGCATGACCAGGTCGAGGCCATGACGCTCGGCGACCGGCTGGTGGTGATGCATGAAGGCCGCGCCGCGCAGGTCGGCACGCCCATGGAAGTCTGGTCCAGGCCGGCCGACACCTACGTCGCTTCCTTCATCGGCAGCCCGTCGATGAATCTTCTGCCCGCGGCGCTGGCCGAAGGGGGCCATGCCGCGCGGCTCGCCGACGGAACGCTCTGGCGCTTCGCCGATGGCGCGCGCGCCGGCGGCGATGGCCGCGAGGTCACCATCGGCATCCGGCCGGAGCATCTGATGGCCAACGGCGCCGACGGCATCGCGCTCACGGTGGAACTCGCCGAGCCCATGGGCTCCGAGACGGTGGTGCATGGGCGGCTCGCGGACGGCACCGCGCTCACCGCGCGCCTGCCTGGCGCCACCGCCGCCGACAGCCTGCGCGTCTCGCCCGACGCCGCGGCGCTGCATGTGTTCGATGCGGCATCGGGGCTGCGGCTGGACCCCGCCTGACCGGCCATTGACCCTGCGCTGCGGTGTGCTCACATGGACCCATCGGCGCAATGCCGCACGTCCTGGAGGGAAGCATGAACCGTCGCAGTGTGCTCGGCCTCGGTGCCGCAGCCGCCCTTTCGGCCCGCCCCGCCTTCGCTCAGGCGCCGGCCTGGCCCAGTGGACCGGGACGCATCGTCGTGCCCTTCGCCGCCGGCGGGCCGACCGACATTCCGGCCCGCCTGCTCGCGGAGCAGATGTCGAGTTTCCTGCCTCATCGCCTGGTGGTCGAGAACCGCACCGGCTCGGGCGTCGTCGTCGGCACGGATTTCGTGGCCAAGGCGCCGAGGGACGGCCAGACCATCCTCTACACGACCGTCGGGCACGCCTACCTGCCGGGGCTGTTCGACCGCCTGCCCTTCGATCCCGTCGCCGACTTCACGCCGACCGCCTTCATCGGCCAGATCCCGCAGATCCTGCTGGTGCACAGGGATTTCCCGGCGCAGACGCTGCCCGACCTGATCCGCCTGCTGCGCGAGAATCCGGGCAGGTTCGACTACGCCTCCTCCGGCAATGGCGGGGCGGTGCATCTCGGCACCGAGCTGTTTCTGCACATGGCGGGCGGGCTGAAGGTCAACCACATCGCCTTCCGCGGTTCCTCCGCTGCGATGCCGGAGGTGCTCTCGGGCCGCATTCCGATGATCTTCGACGTGGCCGCGAGCGCGCTGCCCTACATCGAGCGCAACGAGCTCCGCCCCATCGCGATCAGCACGCGCACGCGCATGCCCTTCGCCCCGAACATCCCGACCTTCATCGAGGGCGGGGTCGCGGATTTCGAATGCTACACCTGGCACATGGCGATGGTGCCCGCGGGCACGCCGATGCCGACGGTGCGCGCGATCAATGCCGCGTTCAACCGCGCGCTCGCCATCCCGGCGGTGCAGCAGCGCCTCGCGCAGCTCACCATGACCGTGACGACCGACAGCACGCCCGAGAGCGCGGCGCGCTTCCTCGCGAGCGAGATGGCGAAGTGGACGCCGGTGATCCGCGCCGCCGGCATCCGGCCGTCGTAACGGGCGCTACGCCGCGCCCATGAACCGCGCGAGCAGCGCGATCTGGGCGGCGAGCATAGGCTTGCCGCCATGGGTCGCGCAGCCGCGCCGCGCCGCTTCCGCAAGGAAGGGCGTCACCTCCGGCGACATGATGACCTCCGCCGCCAGCATCGGCGGCGCGAGGCGCGACGCGTCGAGCGGCAGCGCGTCGCCCTCGTGCATGCCGAGCGGGGTCGCGTTCACCACCACCGCGTGGCCCGACGGGTCGGGGCCGCCCGCGCGCGTGTCGCAGGCCGGATAGGCGGCGCGCACCCGCGCGGCGAGGTCCGCGGCCTTCGCCGCCGTGCGGTTGTGGATGGTCAGCCGCGTCGCGCCGTGCCGCGCGAAGGCGAAGGCGAGACCGGCGGCCGCACCGCCGGCGCCCGCCATGAACACCGCGCGCCCGGTCACGTCATGACCCGCGCCGCGCAGCCCCGCGACGAAACCTTCGCCGTCGAACTGCCCGCCGGTCAGCCGCCCGTCCTCGTCGCGGCGGATCACGTTGACCGCGCCGACCTGCCGCGCCTCCTCCGTCAACTCGTCGCACAGCGCCGCGATGGCTTCCTTGTGCGGGACGGTCACGACGATGCCGCGCAGGTTCCGCATCGGCCGCAGGCCGGCGACGACGGTCGCGAGATCCTCCGGCGGCACCTGCAGCGGCACCATCACGCCGTCGAAGCCGAGCGCGTCGTAATGCGCGTTCATCGCCTGCGGCGCGCGCACATGCGCGACGGGATGGGCGAGGATGACGGTGATCGCCGTGCGACCCGAGATGGAGGCGCGCGTCTGCATCAGCGCCGCCCGCGCTCGCGTTCCACCGCGAGCAGCGCGGACTCCACATCCGCCTGCGTCGCGCGCGCGGCATGTTCCAGCGCCTTGGAGATGGTCGGGCTCGCCTCCCCGCCCGTGACGCGCATGACGGGCGCATCGAGCCAGTCGAACAGCCGCCGCTGCGCCGCATCGGCGAACCAACCCCCCCAGGACGGTCCCTGCGCGCCTTCCTCCACCACGATCAGCGCGCCGGTGCGCTTCACGCTCGCCTCCACCGCCGCCCAGTCGAGGCTGGCGCGGTCGAGCGTGCGCAGATCGATCACCTCGGCGTCCACGCCGCTCGCATCCGCCGCCGCGACCGATTGCGCCACCATGTTGAGGTAGGTCGCGACGGTCACCGCATTCCCGCGCCGCACGGTCTTCGCGGAGCCGATCGGGATCACGTAGTCCCAGTCATGCTCCGGCGCCTCGCCCTCGCTCTGGTACAGCGCGACATGCTCGAGCACGAGCACCGGATCGTCGCACAGCAGCGCGGCGTTCATCAGCCCGACATAGTCGTAGGGCGTGGCCGGCGCGACGATGCGCCAGCCCGGTGCGGTGGCGAAGATGCCGGCCGGGTCCATCGAATGCTGGCTGCCGTATCCGGTGCCGATCGCCACCTTCGTCCGCAGCACCAGCGGCGCCTTCGCCGTGCCGCCGAACATGTGCCGCGCCTTGGCCGCCTGGTTGAACACCTGGTCCGCCGCGACCCAGAGGAAGTCCGGATACATGAACTCGACGATGGGCCTGAAGCGGCCGTCCATCGCCATGCCGCCCGCGAGGCCCATGAAGGCAGCCTCGGCGATCGGCGTGCCGAGGACGCGGTCCGGGAAGGCCTCGGCGAGCCCGCGCGTCGCGCCGTTGGTGCCCCCGCGCAGCCGGTGGATGTCCTCGCCCATCAGGATGATGCGCGGGTCGGTCTCCATCCGCCGCCGCATCACCTCGGACACGCAGTCGATGAACTTGCGCTGCACGGTGCCGCCGCGCAACGCGGTGCGCGCGCCGCGCAGTTCCGACAGGTCGCCGCGGATGTGATGGTCCTTGGTCGCCGGATCGGGCCACAGCGCGGGGCGGATGCGGCGCGCATTGCCGGCGGGCTCGGTGAATTCCTCGACGATCGCGGCCATGGCGGCGTCGATCTCCGCGCGCATCCTCGCGGTCTCTGGCTGCGGCAGCCGCCTGCCCAGCATCGTGATCGGGTCGCGCGCGCGCCAGGCGGCCTCCTCCTCCTTGCTGCGGTAGCCGAAGGCCGAACCGGGCAGCGGCCCGTTCTGGTGGAAGAAGCGGTAGCACTCGGCCTCGATCAGCGCGGGGCCGCGGCCTTCGCGGCACAGCGCGACGGCCTGTTCCATCGCCAGGCGCACCGCCAGCGGATCCATCCCGTCCACCTGCCAGGACGGGATCCTGAATCCCATCCCGCGCGCCGCGAGTCGGGGCTCGCGCGTGCTCTCCGCGACGGTGGTCGCGACCGCGTAGCCGTTGTTCTCGATGAAGAAGACCATCGGCAGCGACCAGGCCGCGGCGAGGTTCATCGTCTCGAGCGCCGCGCCGATGTTCGTCGCGCCGTCGCCGAGGAAGGTGACCGCGACATTCTCCGTGCCGGCGAACTTCATCGCCGCCGCAGCGCCGGCGGCGAGCGGCACGCCGCCGCCCACGATCGCATTGGTGCCGAGGCAGCCCGCCTCCGCCCAGCGCAGATGCATCGAGCCGCCGCGCCCGCCGGCCCAGCCCGGCGACAGCCCCATGATCTCCGCGAGTGCCTGGCGCAGCACGCCCCGTGCTGCCGGCGTCACCGCATCCGTCGCGCCGGCGTGCCGCAGAGCCTTGGCGAGAAACTGGTGGTGCCCGCGATGGCTGCCGTTGATCTGGTCGCCCGGCCGCAACGCGAAGATCGCGCCGGTCGCCCCGCCCTCCTGGCCGATGGAGGAATGCGCCGGGCCATGGACCAGCGCCTCGGAAGCCAGCCGCAGCACCGCTTCCTCGAAGGAACGGATGGCCTGCATCGACCACCACATGGCGCGTGCCTGATCGGGCGGCAGCGTATCCCAGTCGGCCTCGGTCGCGCTCAGGCGCAGGCAGGGTGCGGAAGGCAGGATCGGTGACGTGTCGGGCATGGGTCAGGGCGCGCCGTTGGCCGACCAGCCGGCATCCACCGGCAGCACGGCGCCGGTGATCGCGGATGCCGCTGGGGAGGCAAGGAAGCAGGCGAGTGCGGCGACTTCCGCCGGCCGCACGAGGCGCCGCAGCGGCGCGCGCGCGGTCAGCGCCGCGGCATCGAGGCGCCCGCGCGCGACCAGGTCGCTGACCAGCGTCGTCTCGGTGTAGCCCGGCGCGAGAGCGTTCACCCGCACGCCGTGCGGCCCCCATTCGCAGGCGAGCGACCGCGCGAGATTCGCGACCGCGGCCTTGGTCGCGCAATAGGCCGCGCGCTCCGCCCCGCCGATGCTGCCATAGAGCGAGGAGGTGAACAGGATCAGCCCGGCGCCGTCGCGCAGCATCCGCCGCGCCGCCGCCTGGGCGGTGAGGAAGGCGCCGGTCAGGTTCACGTCCAGCGTGCGCCGCCATTCATCGACGGGCAGGTCGAGCGTCGGCGTGTTCATCGCGAAGCCGGCATTGGCGAGCGCGACATCCACCCCGCCCCAGGCCTCGTCCATCGCGGCGAAGGCGGCCTCGACCTCCGCTGCCTCGGCCACCGAACCGCGCAGGCAGAGCCAACCCTGCGGCGCGTCCGGCACGGCGTCGCGGTCGAGGATGGCGATGCGCGCGCCGCCGGCGGCGAAGGAATCGGCGACCGCGCGCCCGATGCCGCGCGCGCCGCCGGTCACGAGCAGCCGCGTACCGGGCGGCGGAGATGAGGCGATCGGGACCATGCGCGTGTCCTCAGCCCGCGCCCAAGCGCGCCCGCAGCGGCGCCACCGCGGCCTGCGCGGGAAACACCGCGGCGATGCGGCCCTCCTGCCATTGCGAGAGGATCGGCAGGGCGCGCGTGTT
>Ga0207951_100618_pt1 | contig 16456 bp, 15 predicted proteins | sample Subbio12Aug_8Bad_FD_184830 | JGI IMG/M metagenome (GOLD analysis project Ga0207951, IMG submission 184830) | Serpentinite rock and fluid subsurface biosphere microbial communities from McLaughlin Reserve, California, USA - CR12Aug_8Bad (SPAdes) | ecosystem: Environmental > Terrestrial > Deep... | reverse complement strand
ACAGAGGGGAGGGGGCTAATTTTTCTTGACAATCAAAAAAAATGGTGCATGTTAGTGGCAAAAGCGAAGCTTAATGTTCATAAATGGAGCGCATTATTCCAGGTCTCCTATTGACAACGCTACCAAAGTTTTGGCTAAAAAGGGAAGAATAGAAAGAGGGCGGAGAGAAGAAAGATCGTCTGTGAAACTGGTTGGCTGCCCTGCCTGCCGCTCTCTTGATCTCCCTTGGGTGACTTCTGAAGGGATCTTTTTAAGGAACGAGGACCTCCTTTTTAAGAAAAAAATTCTCGACCGTGAGATCATGGAGTAGGACCTTTTTTATAAAACGGGTAGCAGGAGGACTCTTGATTTTTTCTTTAATAATCGTACAATGATAATGTACAAATGATGAGGAGGGTCAAGATCTATGGAAACGGTTCGTGTGAGCAAATTGAGAGAACATTTAGTGTCCTTCTTAAAACGTGTCGAATTGGGCGAAAATATTATTATAACCTCCCGGGGCCGTAGGGTGGCAAGGCTTGCTCCCTTAGGAGATAAAATGATAAAAGCAAGAGAAGCCCTTCAACAACTCAGGAAAAACGCTGTGGTGGGCGATGTCATTTCTCCTTTGGGAGAAAGATGGGAAGTCACTGAATGATCGTTGCAGACACACATGTCATTATTTGGGATGCCTTAAGGCCTGAGTCGCTATCCCGTAAAGCTAAATCGGCCATCTCAAGGGCCAACAGGGAGGATGGAATCACATTCTGTGAAATCTCTTTATGGGAAATCGCAATGCTCATGAAAAAAGGAAGAATTCATGTGGGTATTGGGTTTTTGGAATTCGTCAATCTGGTAAGAGAATCCAACCATTATGTTTTTCAAGGCATTACGCCTGAAATTGCTGAGCTTTCTTCCCATTTATCCTTGGGGCGGAACAAAGACCCTGCCGACAGAATCATTGCAGCAACATCTATCATCCAAAATGCAAGATTAATCACCGCCGATGAGGACTTAAGACATTCCACGAGGATCAAAACCATCTGGTAGGGATATTGTCAAAAGGAAAACGAATAGAGTTCGTGCCCGTGTCTTTTGCGCTGCGGACACGGACACGAATCACCGGCATGTTATTTTCAGTTTAGAACTCTTTAAAATCCCCCTCTCCCATTGGGATCACATGGCCGGGCTTGGGCTCCATTGCCCTGGGGTGAATCTTCACATCCTTCTTCTCAGCTCCGTTCGTCACCCGGCTGACAAATTGACCTGCCTGCTTCTTCCCATTGCCATTGGTTCTTTTTGTCTCCGAACTCCCTGCTCCGAACTCCGAACTGTTTATTCCATTGCCATTCCTACCTCCCACCAATGCCACTAACTCCCCCACAAACTCCTTCACCATCTCCGCCTGGGCGCTCATCTCTTCTGAGGCCGAAGCCGACTCCTCCGCAGACGCCGCATTTCTCTGGACCACCTTGTCCATCTCAGAAACAGCCTTGTTGATCTGATCAATTCCCTGGGCTTGCTCCTGACTGGCTGTCGTGATTTCTCGCATGAGATCCGTAACCTTCTTGAGGGTAAGGGCCGCCTCTTTATAGGATGCATCGGTCTGATGGACTAATACAGAACCCTCTTTCGCTCTTTTGATCGTATTTTCGATAAGTAAAGAGGTGTTTTTTGCCGCATCCGCCGCCCTCATGGCAAGATTCCTCACCTCATCCGCCACTACGGCAAAACCCGCGCCTGCCTCTCCTGCACGGGCCGCCTCCACTGCCGCATTAAGAGCTAACAAATTCGTCTGGAAAGCAATTTCATCAATAGCTTTGATGATCTTACTTGTATCTTCGCTCGACCGGGAGATATTCTCAATTGACTGAACCATTGCTTTCATTGATTCACGGGCATTCGCCATCAGGTCTGATCCTTTTTCCGTCAGTTGGCTTGCATACCGGGCATTCTCAGCATTCTGTTTTGTCATGGAAGACATCTCTTCAATTGAAGAGGAAGTCTCCTCTATCCCTGCGGCCTGCTCAGAGGCCCCTTCTGCCAGCGCCTGACTTGAAGAAGAAATCTGCGCTGAGGCGGAAGCGACTTGCTCCGCTCCTTCTGTAAGCCCCGTCACCACACGATTGATGGGTTTGGTGATGGACCGGCTGATCATGACGCCCATGATGAGTGTCACTACGGCAATCATGCCTCCGACGATTGAAATCATTAACACCATTCTTCGTGCTGTTTGATTGAGTGAAACCACAACCTGTTCCTGATTAGCGCCGGCGCTCGACACCTCCTGGTTGCTGATTTCCAGATGCTTGGCTGTAATACTCCGCATCTCACTGTTCAACTTTTCCAATTCCTCTCCATTCTTGATCGATGCTCTCACCTTTTCCGCAACCCCTCCCTTGCCTGAAAAAGAGTCATAAACACTCGACAAGTTATTTGAAAAAAGAAAAATCGTTTGCATCCCTCCGCCAAACCCTTCTTTCACGAGCAAGTCCTTCAGTTTCTGACCTGTATTGTTGGCATCTTTGAAGAGTTTATCGAACTGTGAGACCTCCTGCTCAAATATTTTTATATCCTTTGCCTGAACAGAGTTGTTGATATGGGCGACAATGGAGACGTTGACCAGGGAAAGTCCGGAGGCGAGTGAAAGAATCTGGTTTGTATTTTTAAAACTATTGATATTCCTTGCCATATCTCCAGTGTTCATCTTTAACTCATTATGGGCCTCCTGGTACTCCTTTTCGATTGCCTGAAGGATGAGGGTAATTTCTTGTACTGTTTCTCTTAACTTGGCCTGAACCAGTTCTCTCTGCCTATCATCCCCATCGCTGATTGCCTTAAGTTGCTGCGATGCGAGCCCTCCATTATTGATCAACTTCTCATTGAGGAGGGTCAGCTTAGGGATGATCTGATCGCCGACCTTTTCAGTCTCCTTCAGGTCTTTCAGGGATTGAATGATCTCCTTGATCTTTTTGGCCACATTCTCCTTCCATTCCGTAACGAAGTGCTTCTCTGTCATCATAGGAATTCTAATGGAGAGCAGGGATAGATCCTTTAATCCATCTTTGACTGCAATCAGATGTCCGAATTGCCGATTCGCAATGATCAATCCATCCGCACCCCTTGCCATCAATCCCGAACTCTTTTCCTGAATGTCCTGTATGAAATCCTCCATCTGTTGAATGCTTTTTAAGAGTTTATCATTTATGGGTTTTGAAGCAAGAAGCGCTGTCTCCTGGCCTTTGATTTTACGCTCGGTGTTCTCCAGAATGGCTTTCGTAATGTCGGAAATGGCTTTCTCTTCTTTCGATTGCTCCCCTTTCAGTTTGGCCATCTCTTCTGAGGCCTTCGTCACCTGAGGGAGAGAGGCCAGGGCAATGGATGATCCCTTCTGATATTCCTCCATTGTTTTGGAAGCGGAAAGGTTCACTAAATTGGTTGTATGGGCCTGAAGTTCCCTCTGGTGATGGAGCGCCTTGAGCTGGTAAGGCGTGGTTTTTTCGGTGAGTTCATAAATATTTTTGTTGGTTGCCTTTGCCCCCATCAGCGCGGCAAGCACAATGACAGATAGGGCAATTAGAACAACAATGACATTCAGCGAGAGTTTTGTCTTGACGGTCATTCTCTCCTCCTTCTCAGAACTCCTTAAAACTGCCTTCTTCCATGGGGATGATCTGCTCGGGTTTTGGCCCTTTCAGGTTCGATACTGGAATCTTCACATCCTTCTTCTTCACTCCGTTCGTCATCCGGCTGACAAACTGACCCACCTGCTTCTTCCCATTCCCGCTTTGTATCTTTGTCTCCGAACTACGAACTCCCAACTCCGAACTGCTGATTCCATTCCCATTTCTGCCACCCACCAAGGCCGCCAGATCACCCACAAATCCCTTCATCGTTTCCGCCTGAGCATTCATCTCTTCGGACGCCGAAGCCGACTCCTCCGCAGAAGCCGCATTCTTCTGCACCACCTTATCCATCTCCGAGACTGCCTTGTTAATCTGGTCTATCCCCTGGGCTTGCTCACTGGAGGCCGCCGCTATCTCCCCCACCAGCTCCCCTACCTTCTTCGCTCCGGTTGCCACCTTTGAAAACGCCTCGTTCGTCTTTGATACTATATCCGAGCCGTTCTTGATCTTCTTGACCGTCCCCTCAATCAAATTGGCTGTGTTCTTGGCCGCATCCGCCGCACGCATCGCTAAGTTCCTTACCTCATCGGCCACCACTGCAAACCCTGCCCCCGCCTCTCCGGCTCTCGCCGCCTCCACTGCCGCATTAAGAGCTAATAGATTTGTCTGAAAGGCTATCTCATCAATCGTCTTGATGATTTTGGCCGTCTCCTCAGAGGCCTGGGAAATCTCCTTCATCGATCCGGTCAGTTCACTCATGGAGCGGTTGGCCTCATCCACCACCCTGCTCGTATCCGTCATCAGGGTGTTGGCCTGCTGGGCGTTGTCCGCATTCTGCTTGGTCATGGACGACATTTCCTCTATCGAAGAAGAAGTCTCTTCAATCCCTGCCGCCTGCTCAGAGGCCCCCTCTGCCAAAGTCTGGCTGGCTGAAGACACCTGGGTTGAAGCCGATGCCACTTGCTCAGCCCCATCCGTAAGACCTTCAATGGCGCGGCTGATAGGCCGGGAAATGGATCGGGCCATAAAATAAGAAAGCAATAGCCCTCCCACAAGGAGAATGGCTCCTGCGCCGAAAACCACATAGACGATCTGGGCTAACTCTTTTTCCACATCGTCAATATAGATTCCGCTCCCGACAATCCATCCCCATTCCGGAAACAATTTAACGTAAGATATTTTGGGCACGGGCTTTGTAGAACCTGGTTTGGGCCATTGATAATCTACAAAACCAGCCCCACTTTTCTTGCAGACTTCAGCCATCTCGACAAAAAGTCTTTTTCCATTCGGATCTTTATTATCGGACAGGTCTTTTCCGTCTAACTCTGCCCTGATGGGATGCATCACCATTCGCGGCCCAAGATCATTAATCCAGAAATAATCATCCGCAGCATATCGGAGGTTTTTGACCGCTTCTTTTGCCTTATTTTTTGCCTCTTCCAGAGAAATGCCTTTAGCCGCCTTGGTTTGCTTTCCATAATAATCCAGAATACCCCAGGCCGCCTCCACGACATGCTTTGTTTCTGAATATTTCGCATCGTACATGTTTTTCTTGACCCGCGGGATAATCCAGGCAAAGACCAGAGAAAAACACACGACAATGAGCGCCCCTAACAACATAATTCTCGTTGAAAGCTTCATTTTCCTTAACATTTTCCTTTCTCCCTTCAAGCAAATAAGTGTGTGATTATCATCCTGGCAATTTAATTAATGACTGCCAAGAGTGTAAGCCTGACCTAATTTTATGCGGCTTTATCCAGCATGTTGATTTCTTCGGCTCCGAGCACTTTGTCTATGTCCAATAGGATCTTCACCCCTCCGTTCATCTTCGCCATCCCCAGGATGTAATCCGTATCCAGCCTCGCCCCGAAAGTCGGCGTCTCCTCGATATCCGCACCCTTGATGTTCAATACCTCTGAGACCGAATCCACCACAATCCCGACCAATACCGATCCCGACTGACCTCTCGTCTCCACCACGATGATGCAAGTCCGCTCCGTATAGCCCATCTCCTCCATTCCAAACTTAAGCCGGAGGTCCACCACCGGTATCACCTTACCCCGAAGATTGATCACACCCTTGACGAAGGAAGGTGTTCGAGGAACCGTCGTAATCGGCATCATCCCGATGATCTCCTTGATCTTCAAAATACTGATCCCATACTCCTCTCCGGCCAATGAAAAGGTTAGATACTTACCCTCCCGGTTGACCATCGCCTTCACCCCGTTAGAAATAAGGTCCCTCTGCCCAGCAGCGGGATTACGTTCCATTATCATTCCAGCAGAGTTTAATGCCCCGCTCGAATTTCTAACGGGGTTAACCGCCTGATCCATAGTCCTTGTCACTTCCGTCATCTTTTTACCTCCTCTCGTATGAAGTAGCAAAGCGCATAGCGCATAGAGCAAAACGCAAAAAAAACAAGATCATAGCGTCGGCATTTGCTGCCGACGACATCTCTTATCGCCCTCAGTAAATGAGGGCGCTACCACAGACATCTCTTATCGCCCTCAGTAAATGAGGGCGCTACTACAGACATCTCTCGTCGCCCTCAGTAAATGAGGGCGCTACAGTCTTGCCTCTTGTTTTGTTCCGATGATTCGCTTTTTTGGCCTCTTTGATCCGTTTCAGGATCTCATCCATGTCGAATCGCCATGAGTCTCCGATCTTAAACCCGGGAAGCTCTCCGCCCGAGGCTAATTTGTAAATCGTTGATTCGGACAGTTTCAGATATTGACCCAGTTCCCTGGCTGTCACGATATTTGGCATATGGTCCCCTCATTGTTTTCAAGGCTGCGAGTAGGCAACCGGCCTATCCGTCTCTCTCTTCCGTTCTTCAAAAAGAAACCTGATCATCACATCGGGGCTTTCGCAGAACTTGACATCCCCGTCACAGATCGACCAGATGACACCGAGATCGCAATACCCGATGCCACGGCCAAAGTGAGGGCTGCCAGTGTCCCTGTAAAACCGACAACCTCTCTTCATCAACATGCCCATCACCTCCTTCATCCCCGTCTCTTTTTTGAGAGAGCTCTGAAAAACTAATTTTCGCTCTCTAATCAGGACTTTTTCAGAAATCTCATCGAAATGGACTCCCCTTTTCCCCCTCACCTCCCTGCCAAAGAATTGATTCGGCGGGCAGGCTGCCCCCCTCTCCTCAAAATGAGAGGGTTGATATTTAAGAAGCATTTCAATAAACTTTTCGACATATAGGCGCAAAAACTTTAATTAAGTTTAAGTGGGAAATGCGGGTTAAAAAGGAAGGAATAGGAAAGAAGAAAACAGTCGGGGTTACTAATCAGTCCATAATTGTATAGACACTCGCCTTGCTTTGTCATTCCTGGCTTGACCAGGAATCCAGTCTTTTCTCTGGATTCCCGCCTTCGCGGGAATGGCGCTATGTCTTGTCAATTATGGACTCCTTAGTAACCTTATGTTTCACCAAGATAAATATTCTTGTTTGACATAACAGGGTTTTGCGGGTATCGTAAGTTGATGGAACCGTAAAAAGTCGTCATTCCCGTCCTGCGGCAGGAACGGGAATCCAGAAAATTCTAACTACAGGAAAATACTGGATTCCTGCTTGCGCAGGAATGACTGATGATGGGTTTTTCCGACTTTTTACGAGGCCGTTAAGGTTAGCATCATCAATTTGTTGGAATTTGTATTAAAGGAGGTGAAATAAATGGGTCTTGCTTTTCCAGAAATCAGACAGAAGGGCTGGAATGCCCTTATTAAAGAGCTCGGTTACGGAGGGGCTACGAAATTTATTCTTCTCTATGAGCAAGGAGAAGGAAATTACGTCGAGAACAGGAAAGAAATTTTAAAAGGTATATCCCTCGAAAAAATTAAAAGAGAGGTATTGCTTAAAAAATAACTTCTTAAAATCCCTCCCAGCCTCCCTCCTTCGACAAGCTCAGGATGGTGAGCATGTCGAACCATTTGTCAAAGGGAGGGGTAATTATCACTTCTTATCCAGAATCTCCCTCAGTTTAAGCGAAAGTTCCTTGATCGAAAAGGGTTTCTGGATGAAGCCTTTGCAGCCGTGTCTCATGATCTCCCTGGTTTGCCCGTTCATGCTGTATCCGCTCGAAAGAAGCGCCTTCACTTCTGAATGGATCTCTCTCAGGGCATCGAAGGTCTCCCCTCCTCCTTTGTGAGGCATGATGAGATCGAGAATGACCAGGTCGATCTTATCCCGGTTCGTCTTATAAAGTTCGACAGCTTTCTCTCCGCTATCAGCGATCAGGACTTTGTAGCCTAACGTCTTTAAAATCTTTTCTCCCACATCGAGGACATGTTCCTCATCATCCACAAGGAGGACTGTTTCTCTCCCCATCAGGACCTCTTCACCCTTCTTGATCTGTTCCTCAACCTTCCCTTCTGAAGCCGGAAGGTAGGTGAGGAAGGCGGCCCCTTTTCCCACTTCAGACCGGACGTTGATGTATCCGTTATGCCCCTTGATAATTCCATAGGCCGAGGCCAGTCCCAGCCCTGTGCCTCTGCCCAGTTCTTTTGTGGTGAAAAAGGGGTCGAAGATGCGCTCCATCGTCTTCTGATCCATTCCGATTCCCGTATCAGTCACCGAGAGCAGAACATAGTTTCCCGGGACCGGCTCATAAAGATCGGCCTGGATCTCCTGATGAGTCACATTAAGCGTTTGCAGAAAGAGGTTTCCTCCCACGGGCATGGCATCGGCCGCATTGACCAGCAGATTCATTAGGACCTGCTCCATCTGACCCGGATCGGCTTCCAGAGGATGAAGGTCCCTGTAAAGGTCCATATGGATCACGATATTCTTTCTGGTCCGACCAAATGCCTCTGCAGTCTCTTCCACCAACTGATTCAAAAGAATGGGTTTGACTTCATAGCGGCCCTTTCTCGCATAGCCCAAAAGCTGCGCCGTCAGTCTTGACCCGTTCTGCACCTTCTTCTCGATGCTTCGGAGCATCTCATAATGGGGATGGGAGGGGTTCATATCGAGAAGCATGAGCGAAACATTTCCCTGAACCACCATGAGAAGATTATTGAAGTCGTGGGCAATTCCTCCGGCCAGGGTGCCGATGGCCTCCATCTTCTGAGCATGAAGAAGCTGGGCCTCCATCTTTTTTCGCTCACTCACATCGTTGAGAAGAATGATGGTCGTCCGGTGCTCTTTGTCCAGGATGGGTAAAAGGCTGAGGGAAACCTGTTTGCCATTCAGTTGCAGCGGGGGATCGCCGTTGACCGTCTTTCGTTGAGCGCTGAAGGTGGAAAGAAGCCCTTTCATTCTTTCTTTGTCTTTATCGTAAAACAGGTTGAGGAGGTTGGAGGCCAACAACTTTTCTTCAGGGATTCCAATCAGAGAAATGGCTGACGGATTGCTGTAGACAATTCTTCCATGAGGGGTAATCTCCAGGATTCCTTCCGCCATACTTCCCAGAATAACTTCAAAATGCTTTCTGTCGCTCAGTAACTCCTTTGTAATCTGCCGTGGGAAGGCATCCTCAAGGCCGATGACATGTTCTGTCCTCGCGACGGGAGCCCTTCGATCCACTTCGTCCAGGGCTTTTCGAATATGTTTAGTCATCTTATCGAATGAACATTTTGCAATACAAAGGTCCGCTCCAAATTGAAGGAGGTTAATCTCTTCCTCCGATGCCGTGGCGGAAAAGACCACCAGGAATACGTTCTTCAGGTCAGGGTCTTTCCGGATCATCTGACAGAGTTTCTCTCCGTCGATATTCGGCATGATGAGGTCGGTGAAGATGATATCGGGCCTGTGGCTTTTCAAAATATCCAGGGCGGACAGACCGTCCTCCCCGGTCAAGACTTGATACCCTTCCTTTTCGAGGAGGTTCGTTATCCACTTCAACATGACCGGATCATTATCGACAACAAGGCTTTTTCTCTCCATCTCTCCCGTCCTTTCTCTTATCATCCTTTACCCCGTCCATTCATATGGCCTTGCCGACATAGCCATTCCATGTTGTTGAGGATGCCGAAACCAGTTCAGCAACCTGTTCCACCTCGGCTTTGATGGTTTGAACTGCTCTGCCGGCCCCTGTCAGGTTATTCGCGCGGGCATTCGCCTCCATCCCCCAGGCGGCTCCGGAGATTCCAGTCAATCCAAGGCAGGCCGCAGAACCTTTTATGGAATGAGCCGATTCGATGACCTTCACGGTATCTCCTGTCCCTACGGCAGTCTCCAGTTGAATGAGGTGCAGGGAGGTCGTCTTCAAGAAGAGGCCTATCATATCCTGATACTCAGCTTCATCCAGATCCACTTTTTCCGCCAATGTCTTCAGGTTCATAATCAACTCCTTTTGAATTGCCTAAATAATAGAAACGAAAGAAACTTCCTCTCCCATCAAGGGAGAGGGAGAAATTCTTACTTATGTCGAATCCATTTTTTGATCATTTCAGAAACAGCCTCTTTTTGAACGGGTTTGGACAGGTAGTCGTCCATGCCCGATTTCAGACAGCGCTCGCGGTCTTCGGCCATGGCGTTGGCTGTCACTGCAATAATCGGGATATGCCCGGATGGCCCTTCCCTCTGACGGATCTCCGCGGTAGCGGTATAGCCGTCCATCTCAGGCATCTGGCAGTCCATCAACACCAGATCATAAGCGAATCGTTCAATCCTTCCGATCGCCTCTATCCCATTTCCAGCCGTATCAACGCCACAGCCAAGTTTCTCAAGGATTTTTACCATCATCTTTTGATTGACCGGATTGTCCTCCGCCACAAGAATTCGAAGCGGTTGCTTGATCCCATCCCTGGCCTGTCGATCCCTTTCGCACCCAATCCGTATCGATTCCTCCTCCTTCTTTTCATCTCCGAAAAGCCGCTCCAGGAGTTGGAAAAGCCTGTCCCTGCGGACGGGCCTGTTGAGAAAACCATCAAACCCCGCCTCCCTGAACTTCTGTGCATTACGCTCCAATGGCGGAGAGAGGCTCAGAATGAAGAGGTCTGGCATCCCCGCCTGTCTGACCTTCTGCGCTGTCCCGAATCCCCAAGGGATATCAATATCGATGAAGCAGAGATGAAACGGAGTCCCTCCATCAAAGAATCTTTTCAATGTGGGAAGAATATCTTCTTCCTCCGTGAGGGTGGTCACACGAATCCCGGCGGATTCGAGAATGGATTGCATCAGGTTCATGCGGGCCTGCTGGCGATCGACAAGGAGAATCCTTTTAGAGGAAAAAGACGGGGAAATAAATCTTTTTACCTGATCGTTTTCCGATTTTTCAAGCCAGGCTGTAAAATGAAAGAGGCTTCCCTTACCGGGTTCGCTCTCGGCCCAGACCTCACCGCCCATCGCCCCGGAAATCTGTTTGCAGATCGACAGCCCAAGCCCTGTCCCTCCATATCTTCTGGTCCTGGAGCCATCCGCCTGCTGAAAAAGTTCAAAGATGGCGGTCAATTTATCCTTCGGGATGCCGATCCCCGTGTCCCGAACCATCACATGGAGCCTCACCCGGCCTCCCTGTTCTCCATCCTGATCGATTGCAATTTCGATCTCGCCTGACCCCGTGAATTTGGCGGCGTTTCCCACAAGGTTCAACAGGACCTGTCTGAACCGGTGCACATCCCCTTTTACGGAAGAGGGAAGATTTTCACCGATCCGGCATAAAACTTCCACCGGTTTTCGGTTGATCTTAGGGACGACCATCTTGCAAACCTCATAAACCGCCATCTCCGGGTCAAAACCGATCTTCTCAAGATGGATCTGCCCCGCTTCCATTTTTGAAAAATCGAGAATGTCATTGATCAAGGAAAGCAGGGCTTCGCCGCTGCTCCGAACCGTTCGGACAAAGTCGAACTGTTCCTCTTCGAGCTTTGTTTCAAGGAGCATATCCGTGAAACCGATCACGGCATTAAGCGGTGTGCGTATCTCATGGCTCATATTCGCAAGGAACATGCCTTTGGTCACACTGGCCGCCTTCGCCAGTTCGAGCGCATGCTGTAACTCTTCTGTCCTCTTCTGAACGATCTCTTCGAGGCTTCGATTCTGCTCATTGATCTTCTGGTAGAGAATCGCATTTTCGAGCCCCTGGGCTGTATTGAAAAGGATAAGGGTCAACAGATTGGACTCCACATCGCTCAAGGAATGGCTCTCCGAAGTCAGCGCGCCTGCAAATATTCCCACCACATTCGATCTCGTCACCAGGGGGTGAAAAATCAGGGAATGGTCGAAATATCTTGGTGAAACTATCAGACTTCGATTCTGTTGAATGGCCCAGGCAAAGTGTCCCTCCTCGATCTGGAATTCCAGCTCCTTCCGGAGCAGAGGCCGGTCGGCTTCCGGCTCACAAAATGAAATAACGAAATCGAAATCTTCCTCTTTGACGGTCAGAAATGAGATGGTTTGAAATGGTATCAACCGTTTCAGGTATAATCGGGCTGTGCTTAAAATCTTGAAGAGTCCCTGGTCCGGTGAAAAACCGATCAGGACGTCTCCGAGGGAGACCATCCATTCAAGCGACTCCATCATCCACCGGTTATGCTCCTCCAGCAGTCTGATTCGATCTATCAGCGCACCGGTGTCCTGAAATTCCCTCAATGGATGAATCATCATCCTGAACTCCCTAAAATCGAATGGACTGCCTCATTGACCTGTCCTTTCAGGCTACTTATCAGAGAGGGCAGAACGCTCGCCGGAAGTCCGATGAGGTCCCACGCCACAGTCTCTAATGGAGGCGCACAGTGTGCGCCGCTTGTTCCCCACTGGAGGGCATTGGCCACAATATCCGCTATATGAACCACAGCGGCTTCAACAGGATAGCAGTTTGCCAGGCTGGGGTGATGATGAAAGGCCGCCGCTTCCTCCAGACTCTGAGGAAGGCTCCATGACTGCAACAACATTCGGCCCATTTGACAATGGTCGAATCCAATGACTTCCTTCTCCGCCCAAAAAAGCGGGGCGCCGCACGCTCTGGACCGCATCAGGGCGGAACGTGACAGATCACCGATCTTTTTATACATGATGAGGCGCCCAATATCGTGGACCATCCCCGCTATGAGAAATCGTTCAATATTCGCCTCGTGCCGATAAGCAGCAATCATCCTGGCCGTAAGACCACAGGCGATGCTGTGTCGCCAGAATGACTCCATACTGACCAGGTCCTTCGGAATCCCCTGGAAGAGGTTGACGATGGAAGTGGCCAGAACAAGTTCACGTAACTGTCGGGTTCCAATGACGACGAGAGCCTGTGTGATCGTCTCAACTTTAGAAGGGAAGCTGTAAAAGGCACTGTTGACCAGACGGAGCAGTCTCACGGTTAAGCCGGGGTCTTGCCCTACGATCTTACCGATATCTGCCATGGAGGTATTTTGTCGGCTGACGACTTCATCAATCTTATAATAGATCATGGGGAGGGACGAAACTTCCAAATATCCCTTCAGAAGGTCGCGGGGATCAAGAGCCACGGCTTTGGTCCTCCAGCCTGCAGAGATTCTCGAGTGTGATCAGGCGGAATAATTCCCTGATGAAGGGATGGGCAAGGTCATTGTGACAGAACAGCTCAGCCGTTCTACTCTCTGCCTCACGGAGCAGATCCGGGTCGATCTCCGAAGCGGTTTTCGAATAGGCGTCTTCTTGCTCTCCCCCCTGGATATGGGCTTCGAGAATGCCCCACATCTTAAAAATTCTAAGATGTTTTTCAGTGATCTCCGCTCCGGCTGAAAGCAGCGCCCTGCCATTTCGATCCTTGACATCGCCGGCCAGGATCATACCCGGTTTGATCGAATCGAGAGAGACGACTCCCATAGGACAGATAGACTCCTCCGGCCTTCTCTTTCTAATCGAATCACTTATCGGCTTTTTTCTGATTTTCCTTGAGGGGGGTTAAGATGGGGATTCAATCTTTTTGGGAGTTTTTTTCGTCTGGTCCAGGATTTCTCTGATTTTCTTCCCTAAGTCCCTCAAAGTCACGGGCTTATGGAGTATGGGGACCTTTAAACTCCCGCTGAAATATCTCTGGACAATCTCTTCGCTATACCCCGATAAGAAGAGACAGGGCAGATCAGGAGAGGAGGAGACGATATGTTCATAGACCTGGGGGCCGTTCAATTTCGGCATCACCGCATCGAGGATGGCGAGATCGATCCGGCCTCGATAAGCTGAGAAGAGTTCGATTGCCTCCTCTCCATCGCAGGCGATCAAAACCTGATACCCGAGCCCATCAAGGAGGGGTTTAAATGTCTCTTCTAACATTGACTTTAAAAAGCTCCTCTTTTGAATCGTATCCGAATAGCTTCACGCCGGCCGGATTGATATCGACAAATCTTCCTTCTGCGGTCGTCATAAAGATGGCATCCTTCGACTCTTCAAAGAGGCTTCGATACTTCTCCTCGGACTGTTTGAGTAAGTCCTCTGCCTCCCGCCGCTCTGTGATGTCGCTGACGACAAAGATCATCCCTTTTACTTTTCCCTTCTCGTCCCGGAAGATGGAATTGGTCAGGAGGGCGGGGAAAGCGCTCCCATCTTTTTTAATCCCGCTGCATTCGCCTTCCCAGTAACCGGACTGTTTTAAGGTGGCGAGGTTGCGTTCAGAGATGATTTCCGTGATGTGCTTTCCATTCACTTCATCGTTTCGCCATTGGAAGAGGCTCTCTGCAAATCTATTCCAGAAGATAATCTTTCGATCCAGATCCGTTGCGATCACCGCATTCCTGGTCTGGTCAAGAAGGGAGGCCTGGAAAAACATCCTCTCTTCGATTCGCCTGTGCTCGCCAAACAATTTTGCGCTATGAATGGCGCCGGCGATCTGGGCGCTGACGCCCTCTGCCAGCCTGAGATCAGCTTTAGTATAAGCATTCGGTCTCTTCGATCTCAGATGAATAAATCCGATGATCTGATTCTTCGAAATCAGCGGGACCGAAATCATCGATTGAAGCCCGGCCTGAATAGTATGGAAGAGCCTTTCATCCTGCTCGATCCATTTCTGGATATCTTCTCCCTGGATCAGCATCCCCTTCCGGGTTTTGACGATCTTTTCGAGGATGGTTCCGGAGATTGTTCCCTTATTCCCGGGCCCACAGAGCGGGACCTTCAGGCCTCTCACATAGTCGTAGTTGGTGGAATGTCCTTCGGAGTCCATGAGAACGATGGCAATACGGTGAAAGGGGATGAGTTTCCTGACCGCTTTGCCAAAGCGTTCATAAATCTCTCCGATATCGAGAGAGGAGCTGACGACCCGGCCGATCTCCGCCATGACTGCATTCTCTGCGGCCAGACGTTTCAACTCATCCATGATTTGTCAGCCCTGTTTTAAGAGATTTCTGAAAAAGTCCAGAAATCTCTGATCAGAGAGCGAAAAGTAGTTTTTCAGAGCTCTCTTTAAGATAGAAGGATAATAAATCAAAACGGATGATGAATCAAGGAGGGTAGATATGGGGCCACCCTTGACATTGGACATTCATAGGGTCACGACAATTTAATATTTGTCCATTGTCAAGGGCTGACTCTGCATGTGTTGTCTCTTCCCTGCTTGATCGTCTCGACGGGTCCATGAACTTCCTTCTCTTCACCGCCGGCGTGAAGTGAGATGTCAAAGGTCGTCCCTCTTCCCGGCTCGCTTTCGACTCCGATCTCGCCTCCGAACCGTTTGATGATTCCGTAGGCCATGCTTAACCCCAGCCCTGTATTCGTAAAAGGCTTGGTGGTGAAGAAGGGTTCGAAGACCTTCTTTCTGATCTCCTCAGACATTCCGAGGCCCGTATCCGACACCTGGATACAAACCTTCCCTGTCCCCCTGAAGGTCCTGATCTCAATTCTTCCCCCTTGAGGCATTGCCTCAACGGCATTGAAGACCATATTGGTGATCACCTCTCTCAGCTCCGAGACATTCCCTGCCGCATGAGGAACTTTCTCAAAGTGAGTGGTCATTTCGATATGAATTCCCCTGCCCTGGGATTCATCCCTCCATTTCGGACGGGTGATTTCAACCGCATCTTTTACAATGGCATTGATATCCATCTTGAAAAGATCCTGCCGCACCTTACTTCTTGTAAACTCCTGAAGGCGCCGGACGGTCTGTGCGCCGTCTTTAGCCACCTTCTCAATAATCTTCAATGCATCCGCCTGTTCCTTATCCTTTGCGCCGAGGATTAATAACTGGGTATTTCCGAGGATAATGGCCAGAGCGTTGTTAAAATCGTGGGCCACGCCGCTCGCCATCTCTCCCACGGCCCTCAGTTTTTCCGCCTGAAAGAGCTGTTCTTCCATTTTCCGTTTCTCGGTGATGTCCTTCAGAAATGCAATTTTGTTCGTATTCCCATGATAATCGCGGATCATCGTAGAGCTGACTTCCACATTCCGCACTTCTCTGTTTTTCCGGAGGATATTGACCTCATATCGGGGCGGCGCCTCCATCCCTCTTTGATGCAGGAGACTTCTCTCTATCAGGATTTGCCGGCTTCTCTCGTCGAGGAAGTCCAGAAATTCGGCCCCGATCAAATCTTCTCTTTGAAAACCCAAAAGTTCGGTCAGCCTCTCATTCACATAGGTCAACCGAAAGTCCTCTCCCATCACCAGCACTCCGTCGAGCGCGCTTTCGACCACTGTCCTGTACCGCTCCTCGGATCTCACATTCTCGATGATGCCGGCCAGATGCCCCCCTGCTGTCTCAAACAACCGGAGGTCCTCATCCGAGAAAGCGTTCTGTCTCCGGCTTTGGGCATCGATGACCCCGAGCGCTTTTCCACCCATTAGGAGAGGGGCGCACATTTCTGAAAGAACATCCTCTCCATTCCTAATATATCTCGGATCGTTCCCGACATCATTGACCAGAAGCGAAGTCCCGTTCTCAGCCACCCATCCGGCAATGCCCTTTCCCACCCTGAGTTGCAAAGGTTCAATTGCATCG
>Ga0207951_100617_pt1 | contig 16482 bp, 13 predicted proteins | sample Subbio12Aug_8Bad_FD_184830 | JGI IMG/M metagenome (GOLD analysis project Ga0207951, IMG submission 184830) | Serpentinite rock and fluid subsurface biosphere microbial communities from McLaughlin Reserve, California, USA - CR12Aug_8Bad (SPAdes) | ecosystem: Environmental > Terrestrial > Deep... | reverse complement strand
CCGTGGCGTGGCTTGAGCGCACGCTGAAGGACTACACGGGCACGGTGCTGATCGTCACCCACGACCGCTACTTCCTCGACAACGTCACGGGCTGGATCCTCGAGATCGACCGCGGCCGCGGCATCCCGTACGAGGGCAACTACTCCACCTATCTCGAACAGAAGCGCCGCCGCATGGCGCAGGAGGAGCGCGAGGAGAGCGCCCGCCAGCGCCAGCTCGCCGAGGAACGCGACTGGATCGGGCGCTCCCCCTCGGCCCGCCAGGCGAAGTCCAAGGCGCGCATCGCGGCCTATGAGGACCTGCTGCGCGCCAGCCAGGACAAGTCGCCCGACCCGACCGAGATCGCGATCCCCCCCGCCCCGCGCCTGGGCAACACCGTCATCGTGGCGGAGAACCTGTCCAAGGGCTTCGGCGACCGGCTGCTGATCGACGACCTTTCCTTCAAGCTGCCGCCGGGCGGGATCGTCGGCGTCATCGGCCCGAACGGCGCGGGCAAGACCACGCTGTTCCAGATGATCATGGGCAAGGAGAAGCCCGATGGCGGTTCGCTCACCGTGGGCGAGAGCGTGCAGCTCGGCTACGTGGACCAGTCCCGCGACAGCCTCGACGACAGGAAGTCCGTCTGGGAGGAGATCTCGGGCGGCGAGGACACCATCACCATCGGCAAGCGCACCGTCGCCTCGCGCGCCTATGTCGCGGCCTTCAACTTCAAGGGCGGGGACCAGCAGAAGAAGGTCGGCCAGCTCTCGGGCGGCGAGCGCAACCGCGTCCACCTCGCGAAGATGCTCAAGCGCGAGCACAACGTGCTGCTGCTCGACGAACCGACCAACGACCTCGACGTGGAGACGCTGCGCGCGCTCGAGAACGCGCTGATGGATTTCGCGGGCTGTGCGGTCATCATCTCGCACGACCGCTTCTTCCTCGACCGGCTGGCCACCCACATCCTCGCCTTCGAGGGCGACAGCCACGTCGAGTGGTTCGAGGGCAACTTCGAAAGCTACGAGGAGGACAAGCGACGCCGGCTCGGCGACGCGGCGACGAACCCGCACCGGATCAAGTACAAGCCACTGGCCAGGTGAGGGATGCGGGGGAGGGAACTCCCCCGCGCCCCCTTCTTTTTCCGTCTGTCGCCAAGGCGCGCCGGGCGCCGCGGGCGAGCCCGCCCGAAGGAGGGCGCAGATGAGCACCGCCATGCAGCCATTGAGGTCGAGCCGCATCGTCAGCACCGAAAGGCTGATGATGATACCGCCGGGGAAGGAGAACCTGCCGGACCTCGTGCGCCTCAAGGCCGACGAGCGCGTCTTCGGCTGGATGCTGCACGGCACCCGCACGCCCGAGCGCACCGCGGAGGAACTCGAGGATGACGCCGATTTCTGGGAGGTGCGCGGCTATGGCACCTGGTGCGTCTTCGAGCGCGGGAGCGGCGATTTCCTCGGCATCTGCGGCCTGATGGAACGCCCCGACGGGCGCGGCGTCGCGCTGCGCTACGCGCTGTGGCCGGAATGCCGCGGCCGCGGCTATGCGCGGGAGGCGGCACGCGCCGCGCTCGGCTTCGGGCACCGCGCGGGCCTTGCGCGCATCATCGCCATTGCGCGCGAGGAGAATCTCGCCTCGCGCGCCGTGATGGCCGATATCGGCATGGCCCCGGCGGGCGAGTTCCGCCACCAGGGGCACCGGATGCTGGTGTTCGAGAGCCGGGGCTGAGGCCGCAGATCAACGGCGTGCCGGACGATCGCGCGACGACCCTCCTTTACGCCGACGCGCGGCGGTGAAGGACCATACCAGCGGCCGAATGCTTCGCCCGCTGGCATCCGTTTTTCCGCCCCCTCAGGCGCCGGGCGCAAACCTCCGGTCTGCTTGGCTTTCGCCGGACCGCCGGCGGGCCGCACTCGCGGCCTCGGCAAGAGTCCAAGGACTCGTGCCGCCCGTATCAGTCTAGGCTCTCACGGCCAGCACCCGTTCCGGTGAAACGCCCCCGGCACTGCACGTGGCCCGCCGGGCGGTGTTGATCAGCGTCAAAAAAGCCGCGTGGCCGCCGCCGGGCCGCCCGGTGGTCAGCTGCGGCTCTCGCGCGCGGCGAGCAGGGCGATCTGGTTTCGCATCGCCTCCAGCAGCACCTCCATGCGACCGCCGCCGCGCTGGAGCACCGCCGCGTATTCGCTGCGCGTCGTCAGCCGCAGGGAGGTGCCCTCGGCGATGACGTCCACCACCCTGGGCCGGCCGCCGATCTCGGCCACGCGCCAGTCGAGCACGAAGGGCGCGGTGTTCGGCCGCTCGATCACGGTGGTCACCAGCGCGTCCTCCTCCGTCCGCTGCTGGCTGCGCCCGAGGGAGAAGCGCACGCCGCGGAAATCCCCGAAGCGGGCGGAGAGGTTGCGCACGATGATGTCGTCGAACAGCCGGTTGTATTCCGCGAGCTCCGCCGGCGTGGCCTGCCGGACATGGCGGCCAAGGATGAAGCGGCCGGTGCCCTCGATGTCGATGGCCTGGCGCAGCACGGCCGCGACGCGCTCCCGCCGCGCGGGCAGGTCGAGGGCGGGGTCGTTGATGGCCCCCACCAGCTCGCTGCCGGTGGCCTCGATGAAGGCGGTGGCGCGCGCGAGGTCCACCGCGGCGCGACCCGGGCGGGGCAGGGCGAACAAGCCGGCGGCGGCGGGGAGGAAGGCGAGCAGGAGGCGACGATTCATGGGCCGGATATGGGACGCGATGGCGGGGATGCGAGTCAGCGGGAGGGTGCGGCTGCGGGGTTCGGGCGCGCATCGGGGCCGGCCGGCGCCGTGACGCCCTGGCCGAAGCCGGTCACCCCGGCCGGGGCCACCACCCGGGCGGCGGGGGTCTCCCGGTTGCGGATCTCGAAGGCCCGGCGCTGGCGATAGGCCGAGCGCAGCGTGGAATAGGGGTCGAGGGAGGTCGCGCGGACCTGCTCGATGGGTTCGATCAGCGCCTCGCGCGTGTCCACCACGGTCAGGCCGAGACGCACCCAGCCCGCGGCGTCCACCGCCGCCCCCTGGCCGAGCCAGGTCAGCGGGTTCATCGCGATGTCCACCCCCTGGCCGAGCAGGTCGCGCGGGGAGGAGGGGCCGAGCAGCGGGAGGAACATGTAGAAGCCCTCCCCCACGCCCCAGACCGCCAGGGTCTGGCCGAAATCCTCGGAATGGCCGGGCACGCCCCAGTCCCGCGAGACGTCGAGCATCCCGGCAAGGCCGAGGGTCGAGTTCACCATGAACCGGCCGAGCGTGATCCGCGCCCGGGTGATGTTGCCCTGCAGCAGGTCGTTGGCGAGGATGACCGGCGCGCGGAGATTGCCCAGCGTGTTGCGGATGCCGTCGCGTACCGGCTGCGGCAGAAGGTCGCGATAGGCCTCGGCGATCGGTTGCAGCACGAAGCGGTCCGCGATCTCGTGGATCTCGAACATCGCGCGGTTGGCCGGCTCGAAGGGGTCGTTCGTCTCGCGGAATTCCGCCACGGCCTCGGGGTCGTCCGCCGGCGGTGGCGTGGCGCAGGCGGCGGCGAGCAGCACGAGGGCGAGCACCGGCGCCCGCAGCGTGGCGGGTCGGAAGCGGAACATCACGGCGCAATACCCGTCCCGCCGGCGTTTGGGAACCATGCGCGGCCGCATCCGGGCCACGCGCGGGACGCTGGGCACGTGGCCGGGCGCCGTGGCGCATGCCGACCCCGGCTGGGGTGCCTGCCGCCGAAAGCCTTGCCTTGCGCCGCGAGGTGCGCGAGAGGAACCGCCCGCTGCGTTGCGGCACCGAGGATCGAGGATCGAGCAGATGAACCAGGCCCTGTCCGGAACGCTGGCCCGCTGGCTGACGGCCCCCCGCATCGCGGGCCTGCCCGCCCCGGCCCGGATGCCCGCCCCGCGCCTGTCCTTCGAGTTCTTCCCCCCCAAGACCGACAAGCTCGAGGAGCAGCTCTGGGCCTGCATCCGGCGGCTCGAGCCGCTCGGGCCGCGCTTCGTCTCGGTCACCTACGGGGCGGGCGGCTCGACCCAGGAGCGCACCCACCAGACGGTGGCGCGGCTGGCCGCCGAGACCTCGCTGACACCGGCCGCCCACCTGACCTGCGTCGGCGCCACGCGCGAGGAGGTGGACGCGGTGGCCCGCCGCTACTGGGAGGCCGGGGTGCGGCACATCGTCGCGCTGCGCGGCGACCCCCCCGCGGGGGCGGCGACCTACACCCCCCATCCGGGCGGCTACGCCCAGGCCGAGGACCTGGTGCGCGGCCTCACGCGCATCGGCGCGTTCGAGATCAGCGTCGGTGCCTACCCCGAGATGCACCCCGCGGCGGTCTCGGCCGAGGCCGACCTCGACTTCCTCAAGCGCAAGATCGACGCCGGCGCGACGCGGGCCATCACGCAGTACTTCTTCGACACCGAGACCTATCTGCGCTTCCTCGACCGCTGCCTCGCCAAGGGCATCACGGTGCCGATCGTGCCGGGCATCCTGCCGGTGTCGAACTTCCAGCAGGTGGCGAAGTTCTCGGCCATGTGCGGGGCGTCCGTGCCGGGATGGATGGGGCAGTTGTTCGAAGGGCTGGAGGAGGACGCCGAGACGCGGCGCATGGTCGCGGCCGTGGTGGCGGCGGAACAGGTGCGGCTGCTTCAGGCGAACGGGGTGGACGAGTTCCACTTCTACACGCTGAACCGGCCGGACCTGACCTACGCCATCGCGCATATCCTGGGGGCGCGGCCGCACCGGACAGGCGCCTAGTGGCCCGATCGCTGCTGTCGGGAACCGACAGTGGCGGCAATCGGCCCGCCAACAATCAAGGCCAGTGGTGCGAGGCGCAACCGAAGGGCCGGGAACCGTCAGCATGGATCGCACCGCCAGCGCTCGAATGCTTCGACCGCTGGCATGCGTTTTTCCGCCCTCAGACGCCGGGCGCGAACCTCCGGTCCGCTTGGCTCCGCGCCACCCGGCGCGGCGCCCATCCGGGCGCTCGGACCGGTCAGGGGACCGGTCCGCCGGTGTCCATTTTTCCTGACCCTCAGACGCCGGGCGCGAACCTGCGGTCCGCCTTGCTTCGCGCCACTCGGCCCGGCGCCCGTCCGGGCGCTCGGACCGATCAAGGGATCGGTCCGCCGGCATCACGCCGGGCGGATCCGCCGATACACCGGCCCGAGCAGGAAGGGGCTGAGGAACAGCGGGAACTGGCAGAGCGCGAAGAAGATCATGATCCGCTCATCCGTCGCCGCCGGCAGCACCGCGAGATAGAGCGCCATGTTCCGGTTGCCGGCGAGCAGCCCGCCCGCCAGCGCGACGCGCCGGCCGGCGGCCAGGAAGGCGAGCGCGGTCAGGACATTCATCCCGATATTCCCCGCGAAGGCGAGCGCGAGGCCGCCCAGCATCCAGGCGGGTTCGGCCAGCAGCTTCGCCAGGATGCCGTCCATCACGCCGAAGCCGTAGAGCACCACCAGCCAGACCACCGCCCCGTCCACCGCCGGGCCGTAGCGGCGCAGAGTCTCCCGCCGCACCAGGTGGCGGATGACGATCGAGAGCAGCAGCGGCAGCCCCACCACCAGCGCGAGGCGCGCCATCAGCCCGCCCAGCGAGATGGCGAGGTCGATGCCCATCAGCCCCAGCGCCAGCGGCGGCGCGGTGAAGGGCACGAGAAGCGTGGTGACCACCGCGACGACGAGGGAGATCTCGCCATCGAGCCCGACCAGGCGCGCAAAGGCGGGCGAGGAGGTCGCCGCGCAGCCGGTCGCGCTGATCACCAGCGCCGCGCCGAGCGGCCCGTCGAGCCCGGCGGCGAGCGCGACGGCGTAGGTGATGACGGGCATGGCGAGCAGCAGCCAGAAGGTCAGCGCCGCCACCAGCACCGGGCGGCGCAGATAGGCGATGACCTGCGCGGGGTCCACGCGCAGCAGCACCAGCGTCATCAGCCCCGCCACGGTGATCGTCACGATGTCGCGGAACAGCGCGGCGAGCGGGGGAATGAACAGTCCCGCGAAGATGCCGAGCGCGAGCAGCGCGCCGCCCTGGCGGGCCGACCATTCCAGGAAGCGCAGCGGAGCGAGGATGACGGGAAGCCCGGCCGGTGGTTGGAGGAAACCAAGGAACGTTCTATATCCCGCCTTGTGCGTATGCCATCCTCGCTCTTGACCCTGCTCGCGGGGCTGGCCCTTTCGGCCGGCCCGGCCCTTGCCAGATGCGCCAACCCGCCGGCGCCCGGTGTCGATTGGCGCCGCTGCCTGCTCGATTCGGCCGAACTGGCCGGCGCGGATCTGGCGGGGGCGCATCTGCGCGATGCCTCCTTGCAGCGCGCCACGCTGACCGAGGCGAAGCTGATCGAGGCGGATGCGCAGAGTGCCCGCTTCGTCTCGGCGGAGATGGCCGGGGCGGATCTCTCGCGGGCAATCCTGCGCTCTGCCGACTTCACGCGCGCCAATCTCGCCGGCGCGCGGCTGGCCGGGGCCGATCTGCGCCGCGCGACGCTGTTCCGCACGAACCTCGAAGGGGCCGACCTGACCGGCGCGAACCTCATCGGGGCGAATCTGTCCGGGGCCATGCTCGGCGGCGCGCGCTGGGTCGATGGCCAGCGCATCTGCGCGGCGGGTTCGGTCGGCAACTGCCAGTGACCTGCCGGGGGCGCGCGCGATGAGCGACGCGGACTACCTGGCCCGCCTCAACTCCGAGCAGCGCGCGGCGGTCGAGGCGGTGGACGGGCCGCTGCTGGTTCTCGCCGGCGCGGGCACCGGCAAGACCCGCGTGCTGACCACGCGCTTCGCGCATATCCTGCTGCAGGGCAAGGCGTATCCGTCGCAGGTGCTCGCCGTCACCTTCACCAACAAGGCGGCGCGGGAGATGCGCGAGCGCGTCTCGGCCATACTGGGGCAGCCTGCCGAGGGGCTGTGGCTGGGCACCTTCCACGCGCTCGCCGCACGCATGCTGCGCCGGCATGCCGGACAGATCGGGCTCACCTCGAACTTCACCATCCTCGATGCCGACGACCAGAACCGGCTGCTCAAGCAGGTGATGGAGGCCGCGCGGGCGGACACCAAGCGCTGGCCGGTGAACGGGCTGATGGCGGTGATCCAGCGGTGGAAGGACCGCGGGCTGGAGCCGAGGGCCGTCACGCCGGCCGAGGACAGCGACTATGCCGGCGGGCGCGCGACGGAACTGTACGCCGCCTACCAGGACCGTCTGCGCGCGCTCAACGCCTGCGACTTCGGCGACCTGCTGCTGCATGTGGTGAGCCTGCTGCGCGGCCACCCGGACATCCTGGCCGAGTACCACCGCCGCTTCCGCTACATCCTGGTGGACGAATACCAGGACACCAACCTGGTGCAGTACTACTGGCTTCGGCTGCTCGCGCAGGCGCACCGCAACATCTGCTGCGTGGGCGACGACGACCAGTCCATCTATTCGTGGCGCGGGGCGGAGATCGAGAACATCCTCCGCTTCGAGAAGGATTTCCCCGGCGCGCGGATCGTACGGCTGGAATCGAACTACCGCTCGACCAAGCCCATCCTCGCCGCGGCCGCGGCGCTGATCGCGCACAACACCGGGCGGCTGGGCAAGACGCTGCGCCCGGGGCGCGCGGATGCGGAAGGGGAGAAGCTACGCGTCGTCTCGCTGTGGGACAGCGAGGAGGAGGCGCGCATGGTGGGCGAGCGGATCGAGGCGGCGCGGCGCGGCGGCTTGCCGCTCGGCGAGGTGGCGATCCTGGTGCGCGCCGGGTTCCAGACCCGCGCCTTCGAGGAACGGATGATCTTGCTCGGCCTGCCCTATCGCGTGGTGGGCGGCGCGCGCTTCTACGAAAGGCAGGAGATCCGCGACGCCATGGCCTATCTGCGCGTCGTGGCGCAACCGGCCGACGACCTCGCCTTCGAGCGCATCGCGAACCTGCCCAAGCGGGGCCTGGGCGACACGGCGCTGGCCGCGATCCACGCCATCGCGCGCGAGGAATCGGTGCCGCTGTCCATCGCCGCCGCGCGCGCGCTCGAGACCGGCGCGGTCAGGCAGGCCAAGGCGCGCGAGGGCTTGCGCGACCTGCTGCACGGCTTCGAGCGCTGGCGCGCGCAGAACGGCACGGAAGGCCATGTGGCGATGGCCGCCGCGCTGCTCGACGAATCCGGCTATGCCGCGATGTGGCAGCAGGACAAGTCGCCCGAGGCGCCGGGACGGCTCGACAACCTCAAGGAACTCGTGCGCGCCATGGGCGAGTTCGAGAACCTCTCGGGCTTCCTCGAACACGTCTCGCTGGTGATGGAGAACGACGAGGCCGCCGAGGGCGAGCGCGTCAGCCTGATGACGCTGCATGCCGCGAAGGGCCTCGAGTTCGACATGGTGTTCCTGCCGGGCTGGGAGGAGGGGCTGTTCCCCTCCCAGCGCAGCCTGGACGAAGGGGGCGAGAAGGCGCTCGAGGAGGAACGGCGCCTCGCCTATGTCGGCATCACGCGGGCGCGGCGCGTGGCCGTCGTCAGCCATGCGGCGAACCGGCGCATCTACGGCAACTGGCAGGCCTCGGTTCCCTCGCGCTTCCTCGACGAACTGCCGGCGGGCGAGGTCATCCGCGAAGGCGGCGCGCAGCGCGAGGCGCGCGCCCATGGCTCGGTCTTCGGCGGCGGCGGGCTGTTCGCGCAGCGCCCGCGGCGCACCATCGAGGCCGGCGCGTGGGAGGTGAAGGAACGCCCCGCCGCGACCGGCGCCTTCGTGGTCGGCGAGCGCGTCTTCCACCAGAAGTTCGGCTACGGCCGCATCACCGCGATCGAGGAGAACCGCCTCGACATCGCCTTCGAGAAGGCGGGACCGAAGCGGCTGCTCGACAGTTTCGTGGAGAAGGCCTGATGCGGCCCTCCGGCCCCGACGCGCCCGGCGCGCTGTCCCGCCGCCGTGCCGAACCGCTGGAGGCGCTGGTGATCGACGGCCTGCCCGAGCACGCCGTGCCGGTCTTCGAGGCGGCGCTGGAGCGGGTCTGCGCGACGGTCGCCTATTTCCGCGACGAACCCACCGACAGCTGGCGCCTCGAAGGCGTGCGCGAGGCCGGCGCGGGCGACGATGACCTCGATGCCGCGCTGGCGCTCGCCGCCGCGGTGGCCGGCATCGAGCCGCCCGCGCTGCTGAGCGCGCCGGTCGAGGCGGATGGCTGGCTCGCCCGCACCGTGCAGGCCTTCCCGGAAATGCCGATCGGGCGGCGCTTCCTGATCCGCCCGACGCATGTGCCTGACCCGCTGACGCATGGGCGGGTGGTGCTGAAGCTGGACGCGGGGCTGGCCTTCGGCTCGGGCGAGCATGCCTCGACGCAGGGCTGCCTGCGCGCCTTCGAGGGTGTCGCGCATCGGCGGCCGCGCAGCGTCTGCGACCTCGGCAGCGGTTCGGGCATCCTGGCGATGGCGGCGGCGAAGACCTTGGCCTGCCGGGTGCTGGCGACCGACATCGAGCCGTGGTCGGTGCGCGTGTGCGACCAGAATGCGCGGATGAACGGGCTCGGGCCGCGGCGGATGCGCGCCATCCTGGCCGATGGCTGGAAGCCCCGCGCCATGAAGGGCGTGCGCTACGACCTCATCTTCGCGAACATCCTCGCGCGCCCGCTCTGCGCCATGGCGCGGGAACTGGCGCGGCATCTGGCGTCTGGCGGCACGGCGATCCTGGCGGGGTTGCTCGGCACCCAGGCGCGCATGGTGCTGGCGGCGCACCGGCGGCAGGGGCTGGTGCTGGAACGGCGTATCGATGTGGGGCCGTGGACGACGCTCGTGCTCAGGCGCCGCGGCTGAGCAGGGCCCGTTCGACCTCGGCGTTGCGTTCGAAGGCCCTGCCGTTCGCCTCGCAGGCGCGGCGGGCGAGGATGCTGTCCGCCAGCGCGCATTCTGGTTCGCCGCTGGCCTGTGCGGGGTCAGGCGCTGGTTGCCGGCGGGTGGCGCGGGGAGGAGGGATCGGCCGCGCGGGCCGCGCCCTGGGCCGGGGTGGCGATGGCGACGGCGGCCTCGGCGAGGCGGTCCGTCGCGCGCCGCATGCCTTGCGCCGAGACGTCGACGGCGACCTGCATCGTCTCACTCCGCGGCCTTCGCCGAGGCTGCCGCGTGCTGCCGCAGCCTCGGCATCACCTCCTCCGCCAGGCGCTTCATGGTCTCGGCTTCCCAGGCCGCGTTCACGCCCGACCAGTCGAGTCCCGGCATCAGCAGATGCCCGAATGGCCCGGTTTCGTCGCGCAGCGCCACCAGCCGGTCGAGCACCGTGTTCGCGGATCCGGCGATGACGCAGGCCTCGATCATGTCTTCCGTGGTCGCGGCCATGGGGTCCATGTCGTCCCGCGGTGTCATGGTTCCGGCGAGGCCGGCGCGCTTGGCGAGGCTGCCGAGGTAGTCGAAATAGTAGCGCGTCGCGCCTTCGGGGGCGGTGGCGCGGGCTTGTGCCTCGGCATCGGTGGCGGCGAGGACGATGTTGCGCGCGACGCGCCAGCCGGCGCCGTCCACCGGGCGGCCCGATTCCGCCAGCCCCTTGGCCATGCTGCGCCAATGCCCGGCGAGCACGCGGTGGGCGACGAAGTTCGCGCTGATCACGCCCCAGCCGCGCGCGGCGGCGACCGTGACGCCGTAGGATTCCGGCTGGCGGGCCGAGATGTGGATGGACGGCCCGCCGGGCTGGAAGGGCTTGGGCATGAAGCCGACGCCATAATCGGGCAGGACCGTGCGCGACAGGCGGATCGGCCAGGTGCGGCCCGGGATGTCGTAGGGCGGGCCACTGTCCCAGATGGCCTGGATGGTGGCGATGGATTCGAGCATGCGCTTGCCGCGCTCCATCGGCTCGATGTCGCCGAACAGCTCGAAATCGGAGGCGAGCCCGCCTGCGCCGACGCCGAACAGCAGCCGCCCGCCCGACATGTGGTCGAATTGCGCGACCTCGGCGGCGACGATGGCCGGGTGGTGGTTGGGCAGGTTGATCACGCCCGTGCCGAAGGTGAGGTTCGTGCGGTGGATCAGCCCGGCCATGAACATCAGCGGCGAGGCGATGGGTTCGGAGGTGGCGGAGAAATGCTCGCCGACCCACACTTCCTGGAAGCCGAGCCGGTCGGCGAGGAGGGATTTCTCGGTGTCCTCGGCGAGGGTTTCGTGCATCGGCCGCTGCGGCGGGTGCAGCGGCATCATGAACAGGCCGAGATTCATGGCTAGGTCAGGCCCCTTTCCTGGACGGGCCCGAGCCTATGGCGTTCCGGCGCGCTTGAGAATGGCCGCGGCCGGCGCGGCGCCCCCCCTGAGGAGCGGGGCGCCGCGCGCGCCGTCAGGCAGCCCGGGGGGAGGGCCGCTCGCCGGCGTCATTGGCCGGGCGCAGGGTGAAGCCGGGTTCGAAGATCCGGCCGATATCGGTGCGCGACACGCCGATGTCGCGGAGTTCGCGGTCCGTCAGCGCGCTGAGCGCGTGGTAGGTGGCAAGGCGCTGGGGGAAGGCGGCGACCGCGTGCAGGAGCGCGGCGATGCCGCGCAAGGCCACGTACAGGACGGTGGCGAGAGTCTCGCTGCGCGCGGCGATGGCGGCGAGGCGCAGGACCTCGACCTCGGTCATGCAGCGGGTGGAGGGCAGCAGGAGGGCGGCCTCGGCCTTGGTGATGCATGTGTCCATGGTAAGTCTTTCCGATGTGGGCTGGCCTGCCGTGCTTGGCGGGCAAACCTTACAGGAGCGCAATATAGATGCACGAAAGACACAGGTGGTGCGCCAAGGTCACGCACAAGCCATGCGTCAGACGCGCATGTTTCTGTGGATGAATGCATTAATCCGGTAACGAGGAGCCTGCCCTGACACCGACCGAACGCCTCGCCGTCCTGCGCGTCCGCCTCGCCGAGGCCGGCGTGCAGGGTTTCGTCATCCCCCGTTCCGACGAGTATCTGGGCGAATACGTCCCGCCCTCGGGCGAGCGTCTCGCCTGGCTGACCGGCTTCACCGGGTCGGCCGGCATGGCCATCGTGCTGCCCGGCCGCGCCGCGGTGTTCACCGATGGGCGCTACACGCTGCAGGTGCGGACGCAGACGGACCCCGCGCTCTGGGAATGCCGCCACGTCACCGAGGAACCGGCGACGGAGTGGCTGAAGGCGCACGCCCAGGACCTCGCCATCGGCTACGACTCCTGGCTGCACGCCGCCCCGGCGATCGAGCGCCTCGCCGTGCCGGGGGTGCGCTTCGTCCCGCTCGCGGCGAATCCGCTGGATGCCGCATGGCCGGACCGCCCCGCCGCGCCGATGGCCGAGGCGGTGCCGCATCCGCTCGACTTCGCCGGCAAGCCGGCCGCGGAGAAGCGGGCCGAGGCCGCCGCCGCGCTGCGCGAGGCGCGCGAGGACGCCGCCATCCTCGCCGATCCGCATTCCCTCGCCTGGCTGCTGAACATCCGCGGCGGGGATCTCGCGCATACGCCGCTCGCGCTCGGCTTCGCGCTGCTGCATGCGGATGCGCGGGTCGAGCTGTTCATCGCGCCGCGGAAGGTGCCGGCGGCAACCCGCATGCATCTGGGCAGCGAGGTGACGGTGCGCCCGCGCGAGGAACTCCCACAGGCCCTCGATGCGCTGCGCGGGCGCCGCGTGCGCGTGGATGCCGAGGCGACCCCCGCCTGGTTCACCGACCGGCTGCGCGCCGCCGGTGCCGAGATCGGCGCGGGCGAGGATCCGTGCCGGATGCCGCGCGCCTGCAAGAACGCGGTGGAGCGCGAGGGCGCGCGCGCCGCGCATCGGCGCGACGCGGTGGCGATGGCGCGATTCCTCCACTGGTTCGCGCGCGAGGCGCCGCAGGGCGCGCTCACCGAGATGTCGGCCGCGGCGCGGCTGCTCGACTTCCGGCGAGGCGGCGACCGCTTCCGCGCGGAATCCTTCCCCGCAATCTCCGGCGCCGGCGAGCACGGCGCGATCGTGCATTACCGCGTGACGCCCGAGAGCGACCGCCGCATCGCGCCCGATGAGGTCTATCTGATCGATTCCGGCGCGCAGTATCTCGACGGCACCACCGACATCACGCGCACGCTGTGGACCGGCCCGGGCGGGGCGCCGGCGGCGGTGAAGGAGCGCGCGACGCGCGTGCTGAAGGGCCACATCGCGCTCGCGACCGCCTGCTTCCCGGCCGGCGTCGCCGGGCCGCACCTCGACGCCTTCGCGCGCCGCGCGCTGTGGGATGCGGGGCTCGACTACGACCACGGCACCGGGCACGGCGTCGGCTCCTTCCTGTCGGTCCATGAGGGGCCGGCGGCCTTCAGCCGGGCGGCGCGCATCGTGCCGCTGCGCGAGGGCATGATCCTGTCCGACGAGCCCGGCTTCTATGCGGCGGGCGAGTACGGCATCCGGCTCGAGAACCTGCTGCTGGTGGTGCCCGCCGACCTGCCGCTGGCCACACGCCCCTTCCTGCGCTTCGAGACGCTGACCCTCGCGCCCTTCGAGCGCGCGCTGATCGAGCCCTCGCTGCTCAGCCCGGCCGAGCGCGCCTGGCTCGATGCCTATCACGCGCGGGTGCTCGCCGAGGTCGGCCCGCTGCTCGAGCCGGAAGTCGCGGCCTGGCTCGCCGCGGCCTGCGCGCCCGTGTGATGCCCGCTGGATCGGCGCCCGGCTGCGCGCAGAGGCACCGGATGAGCGTGGCGCGGCGGCGCGCCTCCCCCGCGGCCGGGGCGAGCGGTGCGGCGCCGCAGCCGCTGCCTGCGCGTCGCGTCCTGCTCGTCTATGGGCTGATGGGCGAGGTGGTCGCCGCCTTCCGGCCGCTCGGCCTCGACTACATGCACCGGCTGCGCGACTGGCTGCGCGAGCAGGGCGGCGAGCCTTCCGTCGTCAGGCTGCCGACGGCCGAGCGCGTGGCGGCGAATGCCGCGCGCCTCGCCGATGCCATCCGCGCCGAGGAGGAGCCCGTGCTGATCGTCGCGCACAGCAAGGGCGGGCTGGAGGCGCTCGCGGCGCTGCTCGAGCCCGATGTGCGGGCGCGCTGCGCGGGGTTCCTCGCGATGCAGTCGCCCTTCTACGGCAGCCCCGTCGCCGATGCGCTGGTCGGCTCGAAACCGCTGGAGGCGGCGGCCGCCGGCCTGGCCCGGCTGTTCGGGATCGGCTCGGGGGAGGGCGTGCGCGACCTGACGACCGCCGCGCGCTGCGCCTGGATGCAGGAGCACGGCGCCGCGGTCGCGGCGCTGGTCGCCGCGCTGCCGGTCGCCTGCGTCGCGACGACGCTGCGCGAGGGTGGGGCGCGAGGGCGCGAGCGGCTGCACCTCGCCGCCGCGCAGTGGATGGACAAGCGCGGCCTCGGGCCCAGCGACGGGCTGGTGCCGGTGGCGAGCGCGCTGATCCCCGGCGCGGCGCATGTGGTGCTGCCGGGCAGCCACATCGCGACGGTCAGCGCCGGGTCCGGGCGCGACCCGGTGGCGATGCTGCGCGCGGGGCTGGCGGCGCTGCCCGGCACATGATGCCGGCGGGCCGAACCCGGCTGCCGGCCGGGAGCGGGTGTGCGGCTACAGCCCGGCGAGGTCGCGGTATTCCGCCTCCGTCAGCACGCGGAGGCCGAGTTCCGCGGCCTTCGCCGCCTTGGATCCGGCATCGGCGCCGACGATCACGAAATCCGTCTTCTTCGACACCGACTTCGTCACCTTGGCGCCGAGGCGCTCGGCCTGCGCCTCGGCCTCGTCGCGCGTCAGCGTCTCGAGCGTGCCGGTGAAGACGAGCGTCCTGCCGACGAAGGGGCTGTCGGCGGCGGCGGCGGATTCCGCGGGCAAAGGCGGGGCCTCGCGCGCGAGGTCGTCGAGGGCGGCGAGAGCGCGCGGTTCCGCGAAGAACTCGACCAGCTCCTCGGCGATGGCGGGGCCGATGCCCTGGATGGAGCCGAGTTCCTCGCGCGCCTCGGATCCGATGACCCGCGCGGCGGCCATGCGCGCGCGCCACTCATCGAGCGTGTGGTAGTGGCGCGCGAGCAGCTTGGCGTTCTGCTCCCCGATGCGGCGGATGCCGAGGGCGAAGATGAAGCGTTCCAGCGCCACGCTGCGGCGCGCCTCGATCGCATCCAGCAGCTTCTGCACCTTGCGTTCGCCCCAGCCTTCCAGCGCCAGCAGCGCGTCGCGCCGCGCGTGCAGGCGGAAGATGTCGGCGGGGCTGCGAACCAGGCCGCGGTCGAACAGCAGCTGGATGTTCTCCTCGCCCAGCCCCTCGATGTCCATGGCGCGGCGGGAGGCGAAGTGGCGCAGGCGCTCGGCCACCTGCGCGTCGCAGGTCAGGCCGCCGGTGCAGCGGCGGACCACGTCCTCGCCGTCGCGCACGGCGTGGCTGCCGCAGACCGGGCAGTGGTCGGGGAAGCGATAGGGCTGCGCGCCGGGCGGGCGCTTCTCGGTCACCACGCCGAGGATCTGCGGGATGACGTCCCCGGCGCGCTGGAGGATCACGGTGTCGCCGATGCGGATGTCCTTGCGCGCGATCTCGTCCTCGTTGTGCAGCGTCGCGTGGCGGACGACGACGCCGCCGACGGTGACGGGCTGCATCACCGCGCGCGGCGTGAGCGCGCCGGTGCGGCCGACCTGGATTTCGATCGCTTCCAGCACCGTCGTCGCCTGCTCGGCGGGGAACTTCCAGGCCGTGGCCCAGCGCGGCGCGCGGCCGACGAAGCCGAGGCGGCGCTGCCAGTCGAGGCGGTCGAGCTTGTAGACCACGCCGTCGATGTCGTAGCCGAGCGCGGCGCGCTGTTCGCCGATGCGGCGCTGGAAGGCTTCCGCGCCGGCCTCGCTGTCGAGCAGCGTGGACAGCGGGTTCACCTTGAATCCCCAGTGTTCCAGGCGCCGCAGGAAGGCGTGGTGGCTGTCGGCCGCCGGCTCGCTCGACGCACCCATCGCATAGGCGAAAAGCCTGAGCGGACGGGAGGCGGTGACGCGCGCATCGAGCTGGCGCACGGAACCGGCGGCGGCGTTGCGCGGATTGGCGGGGACGACCACCGCATCGCCCAGCTTCTCGCCGCGCGCGCGGCGCTCCTCGCGGTCGGCCGCCGCCTGTTCCTGCGCGGCGCGGAAACGCAGGAAATCCGCCTTGTCCATGAAGACCTCGCCGCGGATCTCGATGCGCGCGGGGAAGGGGGCGTTCAGCCGCCGCGGCAGGTCGGCGATGGTGAGCAGGTTCGCGGTGACATCCTCGCCTTCGGTGCCGTCGCCGCGCGTGGCACCACGGATGAAGGCGCCGTCCTCATAGAGCAGGTTGATCGACAGGCCGTCGATCTTGGGCTCGGCGACGAAGGCGAGCGGTTCTTCAGGCGCGAGGCCGAGGAAGCGACGGATGGAGGCGCAGAACTCGGCGAATTCCGCCTCGGCGAAGACGTTGTTCAGCGAGAGCATGGGCTCGCCATGCCGCGCCTTCGCGAAGCCTTCCGCGGCGGCGTGGCCGACGCGGCGGGAGGGGCTGTCGTCGCGCACCAGCTGCGGGAAGCGCGCCTCGATGGCGCGGTTGCGCGCGGTCAGCGCGTCGAAGGCGGCGTCGCTGATCTCGGGCGCGTCCTGGCCGTGGTAGAGCGCGTCGTGGCGCGCGATCTCGGCGGCCAGCGCGGCGAG
>Ga0207951_100615_pt1 | contig 16500 bp, 16 predicted proteins | sample Subbio12Aug_8Bad_FD_184830 | JGI IMG/M metagenome (GOLD analysis project Ga0207951, IMG submission 184830) | Serpentinite rock and fluid subsurface biosphere microbial communities from McLaughlin Reserve, California, USA - CR12Aug_8Bad (SPAdes) | ecosystem: Environmental > Terrestrial > Deep... | reverse complement strand
TGTGGAAGTGCTCGGCCATGAAGTCGCTGCCATGGTCGTGGCGCAGCGCGAGGCCGCGGGCGGCGCCGGCGCGGAGTTGGCCGAACTGCTGGCGGGCGGCCATGGCGAGCGCCTGGGTGGCCTCGAGCCTTCAGGCAACGCCCGCAGGGCGGTAAGCGGGTGCCGGACTTCGTCACGTGCCAGCCGAGGAGTTCGGCGTTCCAGTGCTCCCTCACGCCGAAGATCCAGACCTTGCCGTGCTGGACGGTGGTGATGCGAACACGAAGGATACAGGACAGGCCGAGTGGGCGATGCTCGTCGGCCTCTCCATCCTGTGGGGCGGGTCGTTCATGTTCAGCGGCCTGCTGGTGGCGGAGCTGCCGCCGCTCACCATCGTGCTCGGCCGCGTCGTCATCGGCGCCGCCGCCCTGCTCTTCCTCGTGCGCGTCGCAGGCCACGCCATGCCCTGGACCTGGGCGGCTTGGGGCGCCTTCGTCGGCATGGGCGTGCTGAACAACCTCGTCCCGATGGGTCTGATCATCGAGGCCCAGACCCGCATCCCCGGCGGTCTCGCCGCGATCCTGATGGCCACGACGCCGCTCTTCACCACCATCCTCGCTCACCTCCTCACGCGCGACCCGGGCGAGCGCCTCACCCTGAACCGGGCGGGCGGGATCCTGCTTGGCCTCGCCGGCGTCGCCGTCATCGTCGGACCGGAGGCGCTCGCGGGCCTTGGCGCAGACGCCTGGGCGCAGGCGGCCGTGGTGCTCGCCTCGATGTCCTACGGCTTCGCCAACGTCTTCGGCCGCCGCCTGCGGGGGGGGGTGCCGCCGCTCGTCGCCGCGGCCGGCCAGGTGACCGCGACGGCAACCCTCGCGATCGTTCCCGTGCTGCTGCTGGACCGGCCCTGGACACTGCCGGCACCCTCGGCCACGGCTTGGGGCGCGCTGCTCGGCCTCGCGCTCCTCTGCACGACGCTGGGCTACGTCGTGTTCTTCGCGATCATCGGTCGCGCCGGGGCGACGAACATCTCGCTCGTGACGCTGTTGATCCCCTTCAGCGCCATCCTTCTCGGCGCCGTCGTGCTCGGGGAGTGGCTGGAACCGCACCACGTCGCCGGCATGGCCCTTATCCTCGCTGGGCTCGTCTTCGTGGATGGCAGAATGCGACTACGACGCGGATGATGACGGAGGTGCCGCGGAACCAGCAGGCCGGGACGGAATGCGCGTGATGGCTAACGCGGTCCGCGCATCTGGATCAGGTCACGATTCCGCATCATCAACTCCTGCAGCATCTTCTCGATCCGCGCCTGAAGCCGCGCACTCGCCACGCCGACCACGCCGTGACCCGGCGGCGCCAGATCAGGAAACCACGCGGCAGCAAGCGGCACCTGCGCCAGGCAGCGCAAATCCATGTGGAATGGCTTCTGACCGACCGCCTTCGTAGGTGGCGTTGCCGAGCACCGGACTGATGGTGTGCGCCATGGGGTGGCAGGCTTCGATCTGCTCGAAAAAGGCCACCATCTCGGCACCGGTGATCAGCCCGGCCTCGCGGGTGATGACCTCGCGCGCGGGCCACGACAGCGCGCCGTTCAGTGTCACCTTCGCCCGACCGTGGTGGCTCTTGAGGGTGGCGGTCTGGCCGCGCCGGATCCAGCCCTGCGCGGGGTGGGCGCCGTAGGCCGGATGGGTGGCGTCCACGAACAGCAGCGCGCTGGCCGGGTCGGTCTCGGCGGCGGCCATCAGGGGCAGCAGGACCTCGTCGAGGAAGGTGCGCGGTGCCGCCGGATCGGCCTTGGCCGGCAACCACCTTCGGCCGCTTCCAGACATGGCCGGGACGGCCGAGCAGGCGCGCCATGGCGTACGGCGTAGAGGCCAGGCCGAACCGCGCCGCGACGAAGCCGCACACCGCCGCCGCCGTGAGATAGACCCGCCCCGAGAGCTCGGCCGAGAGTTCCGCCGCCTGCGCCTCGTCCAGCACCGCAGCGTGGCCGACACAGGCCAGCCGCTCTGCCCCGGACCGGCCGCGCGCGGCATGAAGGCGGCGGTGCGCATGCACCGCCTCGGCGTCGATGAACAGCGCCCCGGCCACCCGCCCCGCCGTTCAGCCGTCGTCCAGCAGCAGCGCGTTCATCGGACGATGCACCGCGCTGTTCGTCTGCAGGCGCATCATCGCCGGGAAATCGGCCCGGTCCTCAGACGGCAGCAGCACGCCGGACATCAACGCAACGAAACAGGGCAGCTCGCGTCGGCGCAAGCAGCTTGCTGCAGAGTCGGGGTTCATCACTCCACGACAATGGCCGGCCCGCCCCCGCCCGGCGCGCGCGCCTTCTCCCACAGCCGGGCGGCGATCCGGCGATAGGCCGCGGCCTCCTCGGTGTCGGGCTGGGCGGTGACGATCGGCGTGCCGGCGTCGGCGAGTTCGCGGATGGCGAGTTTCAGCGGCATCTCGCCCAGGAACTCGACGCCGAGCCGCGCGGCCTCGCGCCGCGCCCCGCCATGGCCGAACAGCTCGGCCCGGTGGCCGCAATTCGGGCAGCAGAAGAAGGACATGTTCTCGATGACGCCGAGGACGGGGACGTTCACCTTTTCGAACATCCGCACGCCGCGCCGCGCATCGAGCAGCGCGACATCCTGCGGCGTGGAGACGATGACCGCGCCGGCGAGCGGCACGCGCTGGGACATGGTCAGTTGCGCATCGCCCGTGCCCGGGGGCATGTCCACGATCATGATGTCGAGGGCGCCCCACTCGACCTGGCCCATCATCTGCTCGAGCGCGCCCATCACCATCGGCCCGCGCCAGATCATCGGCGTTTCCTCATCGACCAGGAAGCCGATGGACATGGCCTTCAGCCCCCAGCGCGAGAGCGGTGTGATGCGGCTTCCGGTGACGCGCGGCCTCTCCCGCGTGCCCAGCATCTGCGGCAATGACGGGCCGTAGATGTCGGCATCGAGCAGCCCGACGCGCAGCCCCTGCATCGCCAGCGCCACCGCCAGGTTGACCGCGGTGGTGGACTTGCCCACGCCCCCCTTGCCGGAGGCGACGGCGACGATGGCGCCGACCTCGGGCAGCAGCATCGGGCCCTGGCCGGAGGGCGCGCCCGCCGCCTGGCGGGGTGTCGCGGGCTGCGGCGCGGCGGGCCTGTGCGCGGTCAGCACCGCCGTGGCGCTGAGCACCCCCGGCACGGCCGCGGCCGCGGCCTGCGCCGCAGCGCGCAGCGATTCCATCTGCGCGGCGCGGTCGCGCGGAACCTCGAGCGAGAACTGCACATGACCATCGCGCGTCGCGAGGCCCTGGACCATGCCCGCGGCGACCACGTCCTTTCCCGTCGCCGGGTCCGTCAGCGCCTTCAGGGCGGTGGTCACCGCCTCCACAAGACCGTCAGTCATCGCTTGAAAAACCCTCGTCTCTGGACAATATCGCCCTGGCCGGGCGAGGTTCACCGAATTCAACAGGCGTCCACCCCGGCGCCTGCCATCGACCATATGGTCGGGCGCCGACATCCATGCATCCCCCATGGTCGGCGCCCAGGCGGGCTATGGTGCGTCATTGGGTTTGGTCATGAACGGAGGCGGTCAGTCGAATGCCCTGGAACAACAGCGGCGGAAACAGTCCCTGGGGCAGCCCCCGGCCCGGCGGGCCCTGGGGCTCCTCACCCCCACCCGGGGGCAGCGGCCCGGGAGGTCCTTCCGGGCGCGGTCCTGACATCGACGAGCTGATCCGTCAGGCGCAGGAGGCTGCGCGCCGTTACCTGCCGCGCGGTGGCGGCAAGAATTTCGCGCTGCTCGGCCTCGTGCTTGTCGCGGTCTGGGCGGCTTCGGGCTTCTATCGCGTGCAGCCGGACGAGCAGGGCGTGGTGATGCGCTTCGGTGCCTTCGACCGCACGACCCCGCCCGGCCTGAACTACCACCTCCCCTGGCCGGTCGAGAGCGTCACCACGCCGCGTGTCACCCGCATCAACCGCGTGGACGTCGGCTTCGTCAGCTCGCCGGAGACCCAGGTGACGGGCGGGCGCATCCAGCCCGCGCGCGACGTGCTGGCGGAAAGCCTGATGCTGACGGGCGACGAGAACATCATCGACATCGACGTCGCGGTGTTCTGGCGCATCCGCGACGCGGGCGATTTCCTGTTCAACACGCGCAACCCGGAAAACACGGTCAAGTCCGCCGCCGAATCCGTGATGCGCGAGGTGATCGGCCAGATCCCCATCCAGCCCGCGCTGACCGAGGCGCGCGCCCAGATCGAGCAGGATGTCCGTCGCGGCACCCAGGCGATCATGGACCAGTATCGCGCCGGGGTTGAGATCGTGCAGGTCCAGCTGCAGAAGGTGGATCCGCCGTCTCAGGTGATCGACGCCTTCCGCGACGTGCAGCGTGCCAATGCGGACCGCGAGCGCCTTCGCAACGAGGCGGAATCCTTCCGCAACGACATCATCCCCCGCGCCCGCGGCGAGGCCGAGCGCCTTGTCCAGGAAGCGCATGGCGTGCGCGAAAGCCAGATCGCCCGCGCACGAGGCGAAGCGGCGCGCTTCCTCTCCGTTCTCGCCGCCTACCAGATCGCGCCGGACGTCACCATCCGCCGCATGTATCTCGAGACCATGGAGGAGGTTCTCCGCCGCAACCCGATGGTCATCGTGGACGACCGGCTGCAGGGCATCGTGCCCTTCCTGCCGCTGGGTGAGGGGGCGGCGATGCCGCGGCCTCAGCAGCAGCAGCCCGCCGCCGGCTACCCGTCAACCCGACCGCCGCCGCTGCCTGCGATGCCGCAGGGCCAGGGCGTCGTGCAGATCCGCCCGCAGGGGGTGCCGCGATGAACCGCTCCGTGATCCTTCTCGCAGCACTGGCTGTCGTCGTGGTGACGGCGGTGTCGTCGCTGTTCACCGTGCATCAGACCCAGCAGGTGCTCATCACGCAGTTCGGCCAGCCGATCCGCGTCGTCAGCACCCCCGGGCTGCACACCAGGATCCCGTTCGTCCAGACCGTGATCGCCTTCGACCGGCGGCTGCTCGACTTCGATGCGCCGGGCGAGGAAGTCATCCTGGGCGATCAGCGGCGTCTGATCGTGGACAGCTTCACGCGCTACAGCATCGTCGACCCGCTGATGTTCTTTCAGACGGTCGGCGCGACCGAAGGCGGCATCAGGGCCAGGCTGAACTCGATCGTGTCGTCCTCGCTGCGCCGCGTGCTCGGCAACGAACACCTGCTCTCGGTGCTGTCTGCGGATCGTACGCGGATCATGGCCGAGATCCAGCGGCAGGTGAATGCGGAGGCCAGGCAGTTCGGGATCGAGGTCCTGGACGTCCGCATCCGCCGCACCGACCTGCCGGAGGAGAACACCCAGGCCATCCTGGCGCGCATGCAGTCCGAGCGTGAGCGCGTCGCGCGCGAAGCGCGCGCGGAAGGCGCGGAAGTCGCCCAGCGCGTGCGCGCCGGCGCCGAGCGCGAACGCGCCGTCCTGCTCGCGGAGGCTCAGGCCCAGTCCGACGTGCTGCGCGGCCAGGGCGAGGAGGAAGCGATGCGCACGGTCGCCGAGGCGTTCGGCCGCGATGTCGAGTTCTTCCAGTTCTGGCGGTCCATGCAGGCCTATCGTGAGGCCTTCGCGGACGGGAATGCGCGGATGATCATGACGCCCGAGGCCGAGTTCTTCCGCTTCCTGCGGGGCAGCACCGGGCGCAACAACGATACGGCGCCGGTCCCGGCGGCGGCGATGGCTGCCCCGGCGAGGTGACCCTCGGCGGATTGCTCCAGGGCGTGGCGGTCGTCCTCGCCCTGGAGGGACTGGCCTATGCGATTGCGCCGGCGGCGATGCGACGGGCGCTCGTCGCGCTGGCCTCCACGACCGACCAGGCGCTTCGCTTGGGCGGCTTGGCCGTGGCGGTCATCGGCGTCGGCTTGGCTTGGCTGCTGCAAGCGGGCTGATCCCGGCAGCCCGGTCCGTCGCATGATGGCGCCTTCCGTCCCTGGCGGAAGGCGCCATATCCTCATCGCTCCCCGCCCGGACCCCTCGTATGAGGTTGCCCACTATGCGCCTTGCCGTCCTTGCCTTCGCCGCCGTCATGGCCGCGCTGCCGCTCGCGCCTGCCGCCGAGGCCCAGCGGGTTCCGGAGACCTTCGCGCCGCTCGCGCGGCAACTCCTTCCCGCGGTGGTCAACATCTCGACCACCCAGGCGGTGCGGGCGCGGCCTGGACGCCCCGATGCACCGGATATCCCCCAGGCGCCGCCGGGCAGCCCCTTCGAGGAATTCTTCCGCGACTTCTTCAACCGGAACCGCCCCGGCCAGGAAGGCGCGCCGCAGCAGCCGCAGCGCCCGCAGAGGCGGCCGCAATCCCTCGGCTCGGGCTTCATCATCGACGCCGAGCAGGGCATCGTCGTCACCAACAACCACGTGATCGACGGCGCCGACGAGATCAACGTCATCCTGGCCGACAACACGACGATCCGCGCCGAACTCGTCGGCGCCGACCCGCGCACCGACATCGCCGTGCTGCGCATCCGCACCGACCGGCCGCTGACGGCCGTCCCCTGGGGCAATTCGGACGAGGCGGAGGTCGGCGACTGGGTCATCGCCATCGGCAATCCCTTCGGCCTGGGCGGATCCGTCACGGCGGGCATCGTCTCGGCCCGCGGGCGCGACATCCGGCAGGGCCTGTATGACGACTTCATCCAGACGGATGCGGCGATCAACCGCGGCAATTCCGGCGGCCCGCTGTTCAACATGGCCGGGCAGGTGATCGGCATCAACACAGCGATCCTCTCGCCCACGGGCGGGTCGATCGGCATCGGCTTCTCCATCCCGGCGAACCTCGCGCAGCGCATCGTCGTACAGTTGCGCGACGGCGGCCGGGTGCGTCGCGGCTGGCTCGGGGTGAACATCCAGCAGGTCACGGACGAGATCGCCGAGGCGCTGCGCCTGCCCGGCGGAGCGCGCGGCGCGCTGGTCGCGCGGGCGCAGGAGGGCGGACCCGCCGCCGCCGCCGGCATCCGCAACGGCGACATCGTCCTGCGCTTCAACAACGTCGAGGTGCGGGACATGCGGAGCCTGCCGCGCATCGTCGCGGACAATCTGGTCGGCGCGCGGGTTCCCGTGGTCGTCTGGCGCGACGGGCGGGAGGAGACGATCACCGTCACCCTCGGCGAATTGCCGGCCGACCAGGCCCAGGCGGCGACGCCGCCGCCGGCGCAGCCGGACCGGCCCGTCGAACTCGCCGGGCTCGGGCTCCGCGTCATGGCGATCACCGACGAACTGCGCCAGCGCTTCAACCTCCGGCCGGACCAGCGCGGCGTGGTGATCGTCGAGGTCGCGCCCGACAGCCCCGGCGCGGAGCGGGAACTGCGCCCCGGCGACGTGATCGTCGAGGTGCAGCAGGAACGCGTGACGACGCCGGCCGAAGTGCAGGAGCGCATCGCGCGCCTGCGCCAGCAAAATCGCGGCGTCGCGCTGTTCGCGGTGGAAGGCGCGGGCGGGCAACGCTTCGTCCCGCTCCGCCTGCGCGGCGAGCGCGGGGCACCGGGCTGACGCAGGGCAGGGGAGGGCAAGCCCGCCGCCCCGCGCGCCTTGCCCGCCGCGCGGTTCCGGCCCTGCCCGGCGCCGGGACGGGCGCGCGGCAGGCCGGGGCCCGTGGGCAGCAGTCCTGATCCGCCGGTCCGTCGCCGAGATGCACACCACCTCCCGCAAGGCCGAGATCGCCGGCATGCTGGCAGCGGCGGTGCTCGGGCTGTTCGTCATCAACTCGGCCTTCGGCGGCTTCATCCTGCCGCCGGGTGATACCGGCTGGATGCTCTCGGGGCGCATCGGCCCCGATCCGGTGCAGTACTGGCTCGGCTGGACCGCCTTCGCGCGGGATTCCTGGCGCTGGCCACCCGGAGCGAATCCGGGCTGGGGCATGGAACTGGCGTCGTCGATCTTCTACTCGGATTCCATTCCCCTGCTGGCTTTCGCCTTCAAGGCGCTGCGGCCGGTCATCGAGGTCTCCCAGTATTGGGGCCTTTGGATCTACGCCTGCGGGGCGTTGCAGGCGGCGCTCGCCTGGCGGCTGATGGGCCTCGCGACGCCGGACCCCCTGGCGCGGCTCGCGGTGGCCGGCCTGTTCGTGATGCAGCCGCTGCTGCTGGGGCGCCTCGGCGGGCATTTCGCGCTGGGCGGCCAGTTCCTGCTGCTGATCGGGCTGTGGCTGTGCGTGACGCCCGGTCGGGGGGGGCGCCGTGCGGCGGCCTGGGCCGCGCTGCTGACGGCGGCGGCGATGGTCCAGGCCTATCTCCTGCCGATGGTGGGCGCGCTGTGGGCGGCGGACTGGCTGGCGCGCGCGGCCGATCCCGCGCGGCGGGAGGGCTGGCGGATCGGGGCGGAGGCGCTGCTCGTGCCGGGTGCCGGGCTTGCCGGGCTCTGGGCCGCCGGGTTCTTCCTGCTCGGCGGCGGCTTCGGGGGGACCTGGGGCGGCTACGGCAAGATGCAGCTCGACCTGCTGGCGCCCTTCGACCGCGGCTACTGGGGCGCGATCCTGCCGGACATCACGACGGCGGGTCATCTCGAGGCGGGGAATTCCTACCCCGGGCTCGGTGCACTGACGGTGCTCGCGCTCGGCGGGCTTGCCTGGCTGCTCGGGCCGCGTGGCGGACTGCGGCGGCATCGGGCGTTGCTGCTGGTGCTCGCGGGCCTGCTGCTGCTGGCGGTGACGCATCGCGTGGCGATCGGCGGGCGCGAGTTTGAGGTGCTGCCCCTGCCCGACTGGATCGTGGCGCAGGCGGACGCGCTGCGCGCCTCGGAACGTTTCTTCTGGCCGGTGCTCTATGCCGCGCTGCTCGGGGCCTCGGTGGCGCTGGTGCGGCGCCTGGGCGGGCGGCGGGCCGGCTTCGTGCTGTTCGCGGCGCTGATGCTGCAGGCGGTGGATCTGCGTCCCGGCTTCGCGCGGCTGCATCACTATTTCATCGTCCAGCCGCCGACGGTGCCGCTGCGCCTGTCCGATCCCTTCTGGCTGGACGCCGCGCGGCGCTACGACGCGGTGCGCGTGGTGCCGACAGGGATGCAGGCGCCGAACTGGGAGGAGGTGGCGGTCTATGCCGCGACGCTCGGGCTGCGGACGGACGCGGTGTATCTCGCGCGGCTCGACCCGCGCGCGGTGGAGGCGGTGAACGCCCGCGTCGCGGCCCTGCTCGAACGCGGCGAGCACGAGGCGCGCACCCTTTATGTGCTGGGCGACGAGGCCTCGCTGGCGCGCGCGCGCGCCGGGATGGACCCGGAGCGCGACCTCCTCGGCCGCTTCAACGACCGCTGGGTGCTGGCGCCGGGCTGGCGGGTTCAGCCGGCGACGAACTCGCCCGCCCGGTAGCCCTGCGCGAACAGCAGCGCGCGGAGGTCGCCATGGTCCACCCGCGCCCGCGCCGCCGCGGCGACCACCGGCTTGGCGCGGAAGGCCGCGCCCAGCCCTGCGGCCTTGATCATGTCGAGGTCGTTGGCGCCGTCACCCACTGCCAGGGTGGCGTCGAGGCCGATGCCTTCCTCGGCGGCGAGGCGCTTCAGCGTGGCGAGTTTCGCATTGCGCCCGAGGATCGGCTCGGCGACATGGCCGGTGAGGCGGCCATCGGCCTCGAGCAGCGTGTTGGAGTGGTGTTCGTGGAACCCGACGAGTGCGGCGACGCGTCCGGTGAAGAAGGTGAACCCGCCCGAGACCAGCGCGCAGCGCGCGCCCTTCGCGCGCATGGTCGCGACCAGTTCGCGCGCGCCGGGCATCAGTTCCGTCTCCTCCCAGGTGCGCCGCATCGCCTCGACCGGCAGGCCGGCGAGCATGCCGACGCGCTCGCGCAGCGCGGCCTCGAAGTCGAGCTCGCCGTTCATGGCGCGCTTCGTGATGGCGGCGATTCGGTCCTTGATGCCGGCCTGGCCGGCGAGTTCGTCCAGCGTCTCTGTGGTGACGATGGTGCTGTCCATGTCGGCGATCAGCAGGCGCTTGCGACGCCCGGCCGAGGCCTGCGCGATCAGGTCGATCGCCGCGCCGGGCAGCGCCGCGCGCGCGGCCGCCTCGGCCTGCTCGGCCGCGAGGCCGGCGAAGGGCAGGTCGGCCGCTTCCTCCGGGGCCAGCCAGTCCGCCGCGCCGGTGGCGGCGCCGAGGGCGGCGAGCGCGTCGCGCACGGCATGAAGGGTCGCGGCGGCGAGGCCGCCGCGCGGGGCGATCAGGGTCAGCACATGGTCCATGGGCGCCGGGGTATGCCCGCGCCATGAGCCGGGATCAACCGCCCGCGCTGCTGGTCGCCGGCCCCACCGCGAGCGGCAAGTCGGCGCTGGCGCTCGCCATCGCCGAGCGCCTCGGCGGCATGGTGATCAATGCCGACAGCATGCAGGTCTACCGCGAGTTGCGCATCATCACCGCGCGCCCGACGCCGGCGGAGGAGGCGCGCGTGCCACACCGGCTGTATGGCGTGCGGCCGGCGGCGGAGGCGGCGAGTGTCGCCTGGTGGCGGGGCGAGGCGCTCGACGCGATGGCCGCGGCGCGCGCGCAGGGCCGGCTGCCCGTGCTGTGCGGCGGTACGGGGATGTATTTCGCCGCGCTCACCCAGGGGCTTTCGGACATCCCGCCGATCCCGCCTGCCGCACGCGAGGAGGCGCGGCGCCTGCTCGCCCAACAGGGGCCCGCCGCCCTGCATGGGCACCTCGCGGCGCACGACCCCGACACGGCGGCACGCCTGCGGTCTTCCGACAGCCAGCGCATCGCGCGCGCCTGGGAGGTCTGGCGCGGCACGGGACGGGGGCTTGCGGCGTGGCAAGCGGCCGGCGGCACCGGCCCCGCGCCCTGGCGCTTCGCGGCCATCCTGTTCGATCCGCCGCGCGCGGAACTGCGGGCGGCGATCGCGGCGCGCTGGAACGCGATGCTGGCGGACGGCGCGATCGAGGAGGTGCGGGCGCTCGCCGCGCAGGGGCTCGATCCCGCCTTGCCGGCGATGCGCGCCCATGGCGTGGCGGAACTGGCGGCGCATCTCGCCGGGCGGATGAGCCTGGAGGACGCTTCCCGCCGGGCCGTGCTGAACACCGGGCAATACACCAAGCGCCAGGCGACCTGGTTCCGGCACCATCGCCTGGCTGATCCGATCCTGACGCATACGATCCATGCGCGTATGTCGGGTCTGGCGCAATTTTCGGAAAGAATTATGGCTGATGCCTTCACATTTATTGACCGGGTGCGTTGACGCGCTGCAACAGCGGGTCTAAGGGAGCGCCCTCGCCGCCGGCAACGTCGCGCAGACGGTGATCCGTTCAGGCCATTCCAGGAAAGAGAGCCCCGATGTCCGCCGCCACCAAGCCCGCCAGCACCGCCGACGCCCTGACGATGTCGGGCGCGGAGGTTGTCCTGCGCGCGCTGAAGGATCAGGGGGTCGAGGTCATCTTCGGCTATCCGGGCGGGGCGGTATTGCCGATCTATGACGCGCTGTTCCAGCAGAACGCCATCCGCCACATCCTCGTGCGCCACGAGCAGGCCGCGGTGCACGCGGCCGAGGGGTATGCGCGCTCGACCGGCAAGGTGGGGTGCGTGCTGGTGACCTCCGGCCCGGGGGCGACCAACGCCGTGACCGGACTGGTGGATGCGCTGATGGACAGCATCCCCGTCGTCTGCCTGACCGGCCAGGTGCCGACGCACCTGATCGGCAACGACGCCTTCCAGGAGGCCGACACCACGGGCATCACGCGGCCGGCGACCAAGCACAACTACCTGGTCAAGAAGCCGTCCGACCTCGCGCGCGTGGTGCACGAGGCGTTCTATGTCGCGCGGTCGGGGCGCCCGGGGCCGGTGGTGATCGACCTGCCCAAGGACATCCTGATCAACAAGGCGCCCTACACCGAGCCGCCGCAGACCGAGCACCGGTCCTACCGCCCGCAGACCACGCCGGATGCCGAGCAGATCTGCAAGGCGGTGCGGTTGCTGAAGGCCGCGCGCAAGCCGATCGTCTATGCCGGCGGCGGCGTCATCAATTCGGGGCCGGAGGCCTCGCGGCTGCTCGGCGAGTTCGTGCGGATGACGGGCTTCCCCTGCACGAACACGCTGATGGGCCTCGGCGCCTATCCGGCGGAGGATCGGCAGTTCCTCGGCATGCTCGGCATGCACGGCACCTACGAGGCGAACTGGGCGATGCATGAGTGCGACGTCATGCTGAACGTCGGCGCGCGCTTCGATGACCGCGTGACGGGGCGGCTGAATGCCTTCTCGCCGAACTCCCGCAAGATCCACGCCGACATCGACCCGTCCTCGATCAACAAGAACGTGCCCGTCGAGGTGCCGATCGTCGGCGATGCGGGGAAGGTGCTCGAGGCACTGATCGCCGAGTGGAAGGCGGACGGCGCGGCCCGGGACAAGGCGGCGCTGACCGCCTGGTGGCGGCAGATCGACGAATGGCGGGCCAAGGACTGCCTGCGCTACCGCCAGGAGGGGCGCATCATCAAGCCGCAGCACGCGGTGAAGCGGCTGTACGACATCACGCGCGAACTCGGCCGCGAGACCTTCATCACCACCGAGGTCGGCCAGCACCAGATGTGGGCGGCGCAGTATTTCGGCTTCCAGAAGCCGAACCGCTGGATGACCTCCGGCGGGCTCGGCACCATGGGCTACGGCCTGCCGGCGGCGATGGGCGTCCAGATCGCGCATCCGGATGCGCTGGTGATCGACATCGCCGGCGAGGCCTCGATCCTGATGAACATCCAGGAGATGGGCACGCTCGCGCAGTACCGGCTGCCGGTGAAGGTGTTCATCCTCAACAACGAATACATGGGCATGGTGCGCCAGTGGCAGGAGCTGCTGCATGGCGGGCGCTATTCCGAGTCCTATTCGGCCGCGCTGCCGGACTTCGTGAAGCTGGCGGAGAGCTTCCACGCCGTGGGCATGCGCGCCGAGACGGCCGACGACCTCGACCGCGTGATCCGGGAGATGATCGCGGTGGACAAGCCCGTGATCGCCGACATCTGCGTCGCCAAGGACGAGAACTGCTTCCCGATGATCCCCTCCGGCGCCGCGCACAACGAGATGATCCTGGGGCCGGACCAGGAGGGTGGCGTCAAGGGCGTCACCGACGAAGGCAAGGTCCTGGTCTGAGGGGCGCGGGGGGATGTCGGAGAACGGAAACGCGCAGCGCGCGGCGACCATCGCCGTGCTGGTGGAGAACGAGTCCGGCGTGCTGGCGCGCGTCATCGGCCTGTTCTCGGGCCGCGGCTACAACATCGACAGCCTGACGGTCGCGCCGGTGGACGAGACGGGGCGGATCAGCCGCATCACGGTCGTGACGTCGGGGACCGAGATGGTGATCGAGCAGATCAAGGCGCAGCTGGGCCGCCTGGTGCCGGTGCACCGCGTCTCGGACCTCACGTTGGAGGGGCCGCATTTGACGCGCGAACTGGCGCTGATCAAGGTGGTTGGCAAGGGCGAGGGCCGCATCGAGGCGCTGCGGCTGGCGGAGGCCTTCCGCGCCCGGGTGGTGGATGCGACGACCGAGAGCTTCGTCTTCGAGATGACCGGCAATGCCGACAAGATCGACGCCTTCTGCGCGCTGATGCGGCCGATCGGGCTGGCGGAGGTGTCGCGCACCGGGGCGGTGGCGATCGCGCGCGGGCCGCGCGGACTGAACTGAAACCTGTTGGACGAACGCTAGAAGAAGGGAGAGCGCAGCCATGCGCGTCTACTACGACCGCGATGCGGATGTGAACCTGATCAAGGCCCGGAAGGTCGCGGTCATCGGCTTCGGCAGCCAGGGCCATGCCCATGCGATGAACATGCGCGATTCCGGCGTGAAGGACGTGGTCATCGGCCTGCGTCCGGGCGGGTCCTGGAAGAAGGCCGAGGCCGCCGGCTTCCAGGTGATGTCCCCGGCGGATGCCGCCAAGTGGGCCGATGTCGTGATGGTGCTCACGCCCGACGAGCTGCAGGGCGACCTCTATCGCGAGCACCTGCACGCCAACCTGAAGCCCGGCGCGGCCATCGCCTTCGCCCATGGCCTCAACGTGCATTTCAACCTGCTCGACCCGCGCCCCGATATCGACGTGTTCATGATCGCGCCGAAGGGCCCGGGCCACACGGTGCGCGGCGAATACCAGAAGGGCGGCGGCGTGCCCTGCCTTGTCGCCGTCCACCAGAACCCCTCGGGCAATGCGCTCGAGATCGCGCTCTCCTACGCCTCGGCCATCGGCGGCGGCCGTTCGGGCGTGATCGAGACCACCTTCAAGGAGGAATGCGAGACCGACCTGTTCGGCGAGCAGGTGGTGCTCTGCGGCGGCCTCGTGGAGCTGATCAAGGCGGGCTACGAGACGCTGGTCGAGGCCGGCTACGCCCCCGAGATGGCCTATTTCGAGTGCCTGCACGAAGTGAAGCTGATCGTGGACCTGATCTACGAGGGCGGCATCGCGAACATGAACTACTCCATCTCCAACACGGCCGAATACGGCGAGTACGTGACCGGCCCGCGCATCATCACCCCGGCCACCAAGGCCGAGATGAAGAAGGTGCTGGAGGACATCCAGTCGGGCCGCTTCGCGCGCGACTGGATGCTCGAGAACAAGGTGAACCAGGCCTCCTTCAAGGCGACGCGCCGCCGCCTGGCCGAGCATCCGATCGAGCAGGTCGGCGAGAAGCTCCGCGCCATGATGCCCTGGATCAAGACGAACCAGCTCGTGGACAAGTCGCGCAACTGATGCCGACGGACCGGGCGCCTGGGCGGTCCGGGCGCCCGAACGGGCGCCGCGCCGAGTGGCGCGAAGCCAGGCGAACCGGAGCTTCGCGTCCGGCGCCTCGGGGTCGGTAAAACCGCCGGTAGGGGGCCGCGGCCGCGCCCCGGCCGCCTCAGCGGCGCATCGTCATCCGCCCGACCACGAAGCCGAAGGCGAAGGTGCCGAGCAGGATGGCGCCGGCATCGCCGAGCAGCGCATGCGCCAGCGGCAGCCCGACCAGCAGGGCGAGCGTGAAGCCGCCCACGAAGACCCAGCGGCGCGCGCCCGGGCTGAACTGGAACCGGCCGCCGGACACCTTGCGGCTGCGCGCCGGCTTCGTCGCGGCCCGGCCGCTCATCGGCCGGGGCCGGGCCGCGAGGCGGCTTCGGCGCTCCCGCCGGCCTCGATCTCCGATATGTCATGCGCCGCCGCCATCATCGGCGCGCGACCGGCCGCAGGCGGCCGGCGAGCGCGCCTGGACCGAAGGATCGCAGCGGCGCGCTCAGGCTGCATCGCGGCCAAGCATCTCCATCAGTTCGCGCCATTCGCGCCTGGACAGTCCCGAGCCTTCCTGCGCGACCGCCTCGCCGGCCAGCATCCGCCGCACGATGCCCATCATCTGGGCGGACAGTGTCACGGCGCCGAGGCGGTAGTCGCGGAAGGCCTCGAAGGCCATGGGAACCCAGGCCTTGACGGTGTCGAGCACCGCCTCGGCATAGACGCGGATCTCGTGCTGCGCGTGGGCGTCGGCGCGCAGCGACAGGAAGTGCAGCAGGTTGTGCAGGTCGGTCTTCCAGTACCACTGCGTATAGGCGTTGAGGGTGAGGTTCATGCGCGCCAGTTCGCGCGCGAGCCCCCGGCGGCCGGGATCGCGCGTCGTGCCGTCATCGTCCTCGTTCAGCATCTCGAGGTAGTGGTCGTAGTTGCGGCTCGCGTCCTCGCGCAGCAGGGCGAGGACGCGCGCGGCCTCGGCGCCTTCCAGGATGTCGCCGCGCCCCTGGCGGTTTACCGCCGATTGCGCGGCAAGGTGGTCCGGGGCGGGGATGTAGAATTCCCGGTCGAGGATGGAATAGCGCGCGGAATACTCGTTCACGTTCGCCGTGCGATGCCGGATCCACTGCCGTGCGACGAAGATCGGCAGCTTCACATGGTACTTGATCTCGCACATCTCGAAGGGCGTCGAGTGGCGGTGACGCATCAGGTAGCGGATCAGGCCGCGATCCTCGTTCGCCGCACGCGTGCCGCGGCCATAGGATACGCGCGCGGCCTGCACGATCGCCGCATCGTCGCCCATGTAATCCACGACGCGCAGGAACCCATGGTCGAGCACCGGGATGGCCGCGAACAGCATCGCCTCCAGCGCAGGGACGCTCGGGCGACGCGTGCGGCCCTCGGCGGCGCGCGCGGCGTCGATTTCCTGCTGCTGCTCGGCGGTCAGCGCCATGCCGGTTCCCTTGCGACTCGAAAGGCTCGTCCTCCGGCTATAGCAGGGGAGCGAAAGCGGCGCCGCCCCTCTCGAACGCGCGCCATCGGCCGAGTTGCCCACGCGGGCCTCAAGGTCTTCGCCAAGGCCGCCGCGGATCCGTCCGGCATGGGCCGGAGGATGTCTCCTGGCGTCCCCGATGCGGCTCCCGGCCGGCCCGCATCCCTGCCGCAACGGGCGGCGCGGCCCCCCCCGTGCCCGGATCACGGAGCGCTTCGCTCGCGGCGGCCGTGCCAGGGCAATCGGGTGAAGCTTTCACCGCGCGAATAGGCTTGCGAGGAAGTCATCGTCCCAGGAGGCGGCCTTGCGTCGTCCGCGGAGGGACAGCTTTGCTGCTGGGCGTCGCAGAAGGTTGAGGGCC
>Ga0207951_100614_pt1 | contig 16516 bp, 19 predicted proteins | sample Subbio12Aug_8Bad_FD_184830 | JGI IMG/M metagenome (GOLD analysis project Ga0207951, IMG submission 184830) | Serpentinite rock and fluid subsurface biosphere microbial communities from McLaughlin Reserve, California, USA - CR12Aug_8Bad (SPAdes) | ecosystem: Environmental > Terrestrial > Deep... | reverse complement strand
GTCATCGGGGATTAATGCTTTCATTCATGCCACCTGAGCCCTATCTCTAACCGGGCCAGAGGCAAACCGCCAATGACGGACGACTTGACAGGGAGAGACGTTCATGGACGGCATCATATTCGCGGTCATATTGGTGGTGCTCGCCGTTCTGGGCGTCGCAACCGCAGTCGTAACCGTCAAGCAGGGCTATGAGTATACGCTCGAACGGTTCGGCAGATACACGACGACGCTGAAACCCGGTTTCTCGCTCATCGTTCCGTTCATCGACCGCGTCGGCGAGCGCATGAACATGATGGAGCAGGTGCTCGATATTCCGACCCAGGAAATCATCACCCGCGACAACGCCGTCGTCTCGGTCGACGGTGTCGTATTCTATCAGGTTCTCGATGCCGCCAAGGCCGCCTATGAAGTCTCGAATCTCAAGGCCGCCGTCACGGCGCTGACGCAGACCAACCTGCGCACCGTGATGGGCGCGCTCGATCTCGACGAAAGCCTCTCCAAGCGCGACGAGATCAACGCCCGCCTGCTGGCCGTCATCGACAACGCCACCGCGCCCTGGGGCCTGAAGGTGACCCGTGTCGAAGTGCGCGACATCCAGCCCCCGAACGACATCCAGAACGCCATGGCGCGGCAGATGAAGGCCGAGCGCGAAAAGCGCGCCGTCACGCTGGAAGCCGAAGGCCTGCGCGCTGCAGCGATCCTGAGGGCGGAAGGCGAAAAACAGGCGCAGATACTGGAAGCCGAAGGCCGGCGCGAAGCCGCCTTCCGTGATGCCGAAGCGCGCGAACGCAGCGCCGAGGCCGAAGCAAATGCCACCGCGATGGTCTCGAGGGCGATTGCCGAGGGCGATCTTCAGGCGATCAACTATTTCGTTGCGCTGAAATACACCGAGGCGCTGGCAAGCTTCGCCGCATCGCCCAACGCGAAAACGATCTTCCTTCCGCTGGAAGCCTCCAGCCTGATCGGGTCGGTCGGCGGCATCACGGAGCTGGTCAGGGGGCTGGGCGACAATCCCCGTTCGGCTGCTCCGCCGTCCGCCCCTGAAACCCGGCCCGCAAGCCCGTGGAAGGGCGTCTGATGGAACCGCCTGCCTGGGCCGCGCCATTTTTCACGGCCTGGGGCTGGCTGTCGCTGGCGGCGATCACCGCAGGCCTCGAGATCGTCATGCCGGGCGCCTTCATGTTGTGGCTGTCGGCGGCGGCTCTGGCAACCGCCCTCTCCGTCGCTGTTTTCGGCTTCGGCTGGGGATGGCAGCTTGTCGCATTTGCGCTTTTCGCGGTGGCGGCGATCCTGGGTTCCCTGCGCTGGAAAACGCGCAACCCGATCACCAGCGACGATCCTGCGCTGAACCGCCGCGGTATGCGCATGATCGGCGAGACGGTCGTGGTGGTGGCCCCGATCATCGGCGGCCAAGGAAGGGTGAAGCTGGGCGACGGCGAATGGATCGCCCGTGGCCCCGATGCGCCGCTCGGTGCGCGAATGCGGATCACCGGCGCAGACGGCTCTATCCTGAACGTCGAGCCGGACGCCTGATCAGCCGGCCTGCCGGACTGCCCGCCGGATCAGCAACAGCCGGCCTGCCGCAGTGGCGGGAAACGCATCTCCGGCGATCCGTGCAGCATCCCGCCTGACAAGCGACAGCACGTCGGCGCCGACCCCTTCGCCCACGATCACCAGATCGGCTCCCGCCATCAGGCGCAACTCGCGCAGGGTCAGCGCTTCGGCCCCATCGGGCCCGATCTCGATCAGCGTCGGGCCCGTGGGGTTTGCGGCTGGTCTTGCCAGCGCCCCGGCGATCGCCGCTTCGGGTTCCGCCACGTCCTGCAGCGGATCCAGCGGCCCGTTCGGCGCAAGCACCCCCGCCCAGAAGGCCCGGCGCCCGGCCACGCTGTCAAACCGCGCCGCAACCGCCCGGCGCGCGGCCTTGATGGCGTCTGCAAGCGCTCCGAGCCCGGTGGGCAGCAGCAGCTCCAGTCGTTCCTTCAGCGCCTTGGCGAGGCTGGCCGAAGCGCCGCCGGTGCCGATGGCCACCAGCAGCGGAGACCGGTCGATGATGGCCGGCACCGTGAAATCGCACAGCGCCGGCTGGTCGACGACATTCACCAGCATCCCCAGCGCCCGCAGCCTTTCGGCCTCGGCCTGCGCGCCGCTGTCCATTGCGCCGCTGTCCATTGCAACGAACGCCAGCCGCACACCCGGCCCGGGTTCATGCACCACGATCCCGCCGGCTTCCTCCACCAGCCGGGACTTCGCATCCGCCGCCGCGCCTTTGCCCAGCACCAGCACCCGCTGGCCCGACAGGCGATGAAACAGCGGCAGCGAATCCATGGCGATGCTATTTCGGCGGGTTGGCGGCAAGCCAGGCGCGAACGGCGGGGCCCACGTCGGCCCGTTCCAGCGCATAGGCGATGTTCGCGATCACATGCCCGGCCTTGTCGCCGCAGTCGTGCCGCACGCCGTCGAACGCCAGGCCGTGGAATGGCTGTTTGCCGATCAGTTGCGCCATGGCGTCGGTCAGCTGGATTTCATTTCCCGCACCGCGCTTGCCTTGCGACAATATCGCCATCACCTCGGGCTGCAGGATATAGCGTCCGATGACGGCAAGATTGGAAGGCGCGTCGGCCGGTTTCGGCTTCTCGACCAGCCCGACAACTTCGGTCAGCCTGCCTGATGTCGCGCCCGGGGTGATGATCCCGTAGCTGCCCGTGCGTTCGCGCGGCACCCGATCAGCCGCGACCAGGTTTCCGCCCACCGATGCATAGGCATCCACCATCTGCTTCAGACAGCCGGGTTGCCCCTGCACCAGGTCGTCGGGAAGGATCACGGCGAAGGGGCGGTTCCCCACGATATGGCGCGCGCACCACACCGCATGGCCGAGCCCGGCGGGTTCCTGCTGGCGCACATAGGCGATGCTCCCGGGCGGCAGCTGCGTCTGCGCAAGAATGGCCAGCTCGGCTTCCCTGGCGCGGGAATTCAGCATCGTGGTCAGTTCGCCCGCGACGTCGAAATAATCCTCCAGGCTCGATTTTCCGCGCGCGGTCACGAACACCATCTGGCGGATACCCGCCTCCAGGGCTTCATCCACGGCATATTGCAGCAAGGGCCGGTCGACGACGGGCAGCATCTCCTTGGGCACCGTCTTGGTGGCGGGCAGGAAGCGGGTGCCCATGCCGCCAACCGGAAACACTGCAACTTCGATCATGCGCAAAGCCCTCTCGCGGTCATTCGTCCAGCCAGTCGGGAACCCGGTCCAGCCCCAGAAGTTCGTCCAGTGTCTGGCGCGCGCGGATCACGGCAAAGCGCCCGCCATCGACCAGAACTTCGGGCACCAGCGGCCGGCTGTTGTAGGTGCCGGCCATGGTCGCGCCATAGGCGCCTGCTGTCATCAGCGCGACAAGATCGCCTTCCTGCATCGGGGTGATGGGCCGGTCCTCGGCGAACATGTCGCCTGTCTCGCACACTGGCCCCACGATGGTGGCCACCATCTGGCCTTCGCGCGGCTCGACCGCCCGGATATCATGATAGACGCCGTAAAGCGTTGGACGTATCAGGTCGTTCATCGCGGCGTCCAGCACCAGGAAGGTCCGCGTTGCCCCCGTCTTCACCGCCACCACCCGGGACAGCAGGATGCCGGCATTGCCCGCGATCAGCCGCCCGGGCTCGAACATCAGCCGCACGTCCCACCCGGTCGTTACCCGCGTCACCATCGCGCCGTAATCGGCAGGCGAGGGCGGCAGCGGCAGCTTCGGGTCATAGGGTATGCCCAGCCCGCCTCCGAGGTCGACCCGTTCCACGATCATCCCCGCTGCGCGCAACTGCCCGACCAGCAAGCCCAGCTTCCGGTAGGCGGCTTCCATCGGGGCCAGATCGAACAGCTGGCTGCCGATATGCGCTGCAATTCCAACCGGGCGTATTCCGGGCATCGCGGCCGCTTCGGCATACAGCTCCACAACCCGGTCCAGTGGCACTCCGAACTTGTTCTCGGCCTTGCCGGTCGAGATCTTGGCGAGCGTTCCGGCATCCACATCCGGGTTCACCCGGATTGCGATGTCCGCTGTCATCCCCATCGAAACCGCAACCGCGGACAGCCGGCGCAGCTCGCCCTCGCTCTCAACGTTGAGCTGCAGGATCCCGGCGTCGAGCGCCGCGCGCATTTCGCTGTCGGTCTTGCCAACTCCGGAAAACACGATCCTGCTGCGGTCGACGCCGGCGGCGAGCGCCCGGCGCATCTCTCCTTGCGAAACGACATCGGCTCCCAGTCCTTCCCGGGCCAGCAGTTTCAGCACCGCGATATTGGGGTTGGCTTTCACCGCAAAGGCAATGAGCGGATTGTCGAGCGCCGACAGCGCCTGCTGCATCACCTGCGCATGCCGGCGCAGAGTTGCAGCGGAATAGCAGTAGAGGGGCGTTCCCACGGCAGCGGCAATGGCCGGCAGCGGCACATCCTCGGCGTGCATCACGCCGTGTCGCTGCTCGAAATGGTCCATCAGCGATTCGGCGCAGGCGTGAGTCCGGGCGGCGATCCGGTCGGCGAAAGGCGTGGCGCGGGTTCGGGTTCCGGGTCGCCCGGAAAGGGAAGCGCGCGTGCGCGCGCGGTTCCTTCGGGCGGCAGGCTGAACAGGTCGTCAGGACGAACTTCCAGTCTCACGGTCAGTTCGTCCACCCGCACCGGGCGGGCATTGGCCGGCAGGGTCAGCCCGGCCTGCGTGCGCCTGCGCTCCTGTTCCAGGGCATCGCGCTGTTCATCCTTCGTCAGCGCCGGATCTGGCGGCAGCAGCCGCGTGACGGGCGCCTTGTATCCGCAGCCCGCCAGCGCAACGCCGGCGGCGATAAGCATTGCCGTTCTCAGGACCATCCCGGTATCTCCCGCAGGGCGGCCTCGGCGGCAGCCTTCACCCGGGCAGGCGCAGTTCCGCCCGGGCTGGCGCGGCTGGCAACGCTTGCCTCCACGCCCAGCACCGACATGACGCGCGCGTCGATCCGCGCGTCGATCACCTTCAGCATATCGATCGGCAGCCTGTCCAGCATGGTTTCGTGCTTCTCTGCGGCTTTCACGGCGCGTCCGGTGATATGGTGCGCCTCTCGGAACGGAACGCCCCCTTCCCGCACCAGCCAGTCGGCGAGGTCGGTTGCGGTGGAATGGCCGCTTGCTGCGATCGCGCGCATCGGCTCGGGCAGGAAGGTCAGCGTCTCCAGCATGCCGGCCATGGCGGCAAGGCTGAGTTCGAGGAGGTCGTGCGCTTCGAACAGCGGCGCCTTGTCGTCCTGCATGTCCTTCGAATAGGCCAGCGGCAGGCCCTTCATTGTCACCATCAGCCCGGTCATCAGGCCGAGGATCCGCCCGGAATGTCCGCGCACCAACTCGGCTGCATCCGGGTTGCGTTTCTGCGGCATGATGGACGATCCCGTGGACCACTGGTCCGGCAGCTTCACCCAGCCGAACGGCTGGCTCGCCCACAGGATGATCTCTTCGGCCAGGCGCGAAAGATGCAGCGCGCACTGGGTTGCCGAAGTCAGATACTCGATCGCGAAATCCCGGTCGGAAACACTGTCCATCGAATTGGCGGTCGGGCCATCGAAGCCAAGCGCTGCGGCTGTCGCCTCGCGGTCGACGGGAAAGCCCGTTCCGGCCAGCGCTGCTGCGCCCAGCGGGTTCCGGTTCAGCCGCGCGCGGGCATCGGCAAAACGGCCGTGGTCGCGCTTGAGCATCTCGACATAGGCCATCAGATGATGCCCCAGCGTCACGGGCTGGGCCACCTGCAGGTGGGTGAAGCCGGGCATCACGGTACCGTTGTGTTCCAGCCCCCGTGTCGCCAGCATGGTTGCCAGCGTGCGGATCGCGGCCAGATGCCCGTCGATCGCGTCGCGCACCCACAGCCGGAAACTGGTCGCCACCTGGTCGTTGCGGCTGCGCGCGGTGTGCAGCCGCCCGGCGTCGGGGCCGATGATGGCTGCAAGCCGGGTCTCCACGGTCATGTGGATGTCCTCGAGCGCCATGTCCACGGGCACGCCGCCGGTTTCATATTCGGCAGCGATCTGTTCCAGCCCGGCAACGATGCGCGTTGCGGCATCCGGTTCGATGATGCCCTGCGCCCCCAGCATCCGGGCATGTGCGACACTGGCGGCTATGTCCTGGCGCCACAGCCGCTTGTCGAACGGGATCGATGCATTTATCTCGGCCATCACCGCTGCCGGGCCGCCTTCGAACCGGCCACCCCACAGCGCATTGGCACCACCGCTCCCGCTTCCGGGGGCAGGCGCCTTTGCGCCAGACCTGTCGCTGGAGCCCGTCATGAAGAAGCGCCTCTTTCCTCTCGCGTTGCCGGCCCTGATCATTGCCTGCCAGCAGGTAGAAGCCCCTAAGGCCGAAGAGGGCGCGTCGCAAGCGGCAGCGCAGGCCGAGGCGCCGGCGCCGGGCCCGGTAAAGGCGGCGTTCGATATCAGTTTCGCCGGCCAGCCCGCGCCGGATCTTGCGCTGGAAACCGGGCCCGACGGCGCCACCGAGACCATCGCCGACATTCTTGCAGACAATCCCGGCCAGAAGGTTCTGGTCAACCTGTGGGCCACCTGGTGCGCGCCCTGCCTGAAGGAATTGCCGACGCTCGATCTGCTGGCGGCGGACACGAAGGGCAGGCTGGTGGTGGTCCCCGTCAGCCAGGACATGGAGGGCTGGAAGAAGGTGACGCCGGCCTTCACCGCCGAAAAATATCCCAACCTCACAACCCGTCTGGAAAGCGGGATGCAGTTCGGCTTCCGGCTGAAGGCCAGGGGCCTGCCCCTCACCATCCTCTATGGCGAGGACGGCAGGGAGATCTGGCGCTATGCCGGAGACCGCGACTGGAATGCGGACGAGGCCCGTGCAAGGATCGGGGTCTGAAACCCCGGCGCGTCAGCGCGCCAGCGCCGCCGCCTCCTCATACAGCTTGTTCACCCTGTGCCAGTTCACCACATCCCACCATCTGGCCAGATATTCGCCGCGACGGTTGCGGTAGGTCAGATAATAGGCATGTTCCCACACATCGTTCGCCAGGATCGGCTTGCCCTGCACAGGGGCAAGATCCATCAGCGGATTGTCCTGATTTGGGGTCGAAACAACGGCGAGCTTGCCGTCGGCCTTCATTATCAGCCAGGCCCAGCCCGATCCGAACTGGCTGGCGCCGGCCTGCTGGAACGCCGCCCTGAACCTTTCCATCGATCCCCATTGCTTTTCGATTGCCGCCGTCAGCCGCGCCGACGGTTCGCCGCGCTGGCCTTCGGGCGCCATCAGGCCCCAGAAGAAGCGGTGGTTCCAGTGGCCTCCACCATTGTCGCGGATGGCCTTGGGCAGCGTTGAAACCCGCGCCATCAGCTGTTCGAGGCTCAGGCCCTTCAGCGCCGGATCGGCGACGACCGCCTTGTTCAGATTGTCGACATAGGATCGGTGATGCTGGCCGTGGTGCAGTTCCATCGTTTCCCTGTCGATCACCGGCACCAGCGCGTCGGCTGCATAGGGCAGGGGATCGAGGGTGAAGGGGGCCTTGATCGCCTGTTCCAGCGGCACGGTCGCTGCAAGGACAACCGGAGCAGAGATCAGCAGCAGGGTAGCGATGGTCTGTTTCAGCATGGGGGTCTCCGTCGGCTGGCTCGGAAGATAGTTAGTTTGCCCCCGGCCATCGGCAACCCCTTGGGGCCTAAACCGCGTCCCGGCGACGATTATCGGTTGTCGTTGGCGAATCCGGGCGGTCGGCCTGTTCGATCATGGCGACAGTGTCGCCCTTGTTCACGACGACTTCGGAGTCCACCCGAATTCGAAGCGTGCCGGTCGCCGGCGCCTCCAGCTCCAGCGTCACCTTCTCGACCAGCACCTCGGCGATCTGGTCGCCCTTGTTCACCCTCGCGCCGTCGGCATAAAGCCACAGCACGACGGACCCGGTCCTGTCGTCTTCGTCCCACAGGTCGGCCGGGATGATAACGGGAGTGTTCATGCCATCAGCTTTCGGGCCCTGCAATTTCACAGACACGACACATGTTCTAGTTCGTCCCTTTCCCAAGCGCCGCCTGACGCTTGTGGCAGATCGGGCCGTCCGGCCCGCAGGTGCGGGCAGCAAAGATTCGCGTTTCCACGGCCCCGCCACATCGGCTAGGCGCATGGTCGATGCCACAAGACGAGACCCATGACCTGCTGATCATCGGCGGCGGCATCAATGGTGCGGGCGTCGCGCGCGATGCTTCGGGGCGCGGATTGAAGGTCGCTCTGGTCGAAGCCGGCGATCTCGGCTCCGCCACCTCGTCGGCTTCCACCAAGCTGGTGCACGGGGGCCTGCGCTATCTCGAATTCTACGCCTTCGGCCTGGTGCGCAAGTCGCTGGCCGAGCGCGAGGTCATCCTGCGCAACGCCCCGCACATTTCCTGGCCCATTCCCATCCTGCTCCCGCATGAACCGCATCTGCGCCCCGGCTGGATGATCCGCACGGGTCTTTTCCTCTACGATCTTCTGGCCCGGCGCAGGGAGGTTCCCGGCTCGTCCTCGCTGTCGCTGCATGAAGACGCAGCCGGCCCCGCCTTTGCTCCGCATCTCAAGCGCGCCTTTCGCTTCTGGGATGGATGGATCGACGATGCCCGTCTGGTGGTGCTGAACGCTCGCGACGCCGCCGACCGTGGCGCCACCATCATCACGCGCGACCCGGTCGTCGCCGCGCGCCGGGCAGCGCCCGGCTGGGAGGTCGAGACCGCGTCGGGCCGGATATTCGCCACGCGCCGGCTGCTGAATTGCGCGGGCCCCTGGGCCGAGCGCGTCGCGCGGGATATCATGGGGATCGACAACCCGCCGCGCCTCAACCTTGTACAGGGCGGCCATATCGTCACCCGCAAGGTGAACCGCACGCGCGACGCCTGGATGCTGCAGCAGCCCGATGGCCGCATCGTCTTCGTGATCCCCTACGAGGACGACTATTCGCTCATCGGCACCACCGAGACCGTGGTCGACGATCCGGCCGCCAGAACCCTGACGGCGGCCGAGGAGGCCTATCTTCTCGGCGCGGTCAACCGCAGCCTCGCCCGCCCGCTGACGCCCGCAGACATAGTCCACCGCTTTGCCGGCGTCCGCCCGCTTGTGCTGGAGGAGGGAAAAGGCGCGCGCGAAACCACGCGGGACTGGAAGCTGGTCCGGCACGAAGGCCAGTCCGCGATGACAGTCATCGGCGGCAAGATCACCACCTACCGCCTGCTTGCCGAAGCCGTGCTGAAGGACCTTTTCCCAAAAACCGTTGGCTGGACGAAGGACAGCCCGCTTCCGGGCGGCGACATCCCGCAATGCCGGATGGGCAACGGGAAACCCGGCAATGCCGAATTCCGATACGCGGCCTGGCTCGCCGAGCTGAAGGCGCGCAATCCGCTCTATGATCCGCGCATCATCGATCGCATGGCGCGGCTCTACGGCACGGCGACACAGGGCATGCTGGATCGCGGACTGGGCGAGAATTACGGCGGCATTTTCGAAGCCGAACTGGTCCACATGCGCGACCGCGAGTTCGCCCGCACTGCCGAGGACGCGCTCTGGCGCCGCTCCAGGATGGGCCTGCGCCTTGCGCCGGAAGCAAGGCAGCAGGTGGAGGCCTTTTTCGCGAGGCCTTTTTCGCCGGGACTGCCGACCGGCCCGGACACCGGACGGCCGCCGGGAAATAGATTTCAGGGATAGAGCAGGCGCATCGTCCAGCCATCCTCCGCGCGATCGAACCGCATGCGATGATGCTGCCGGCCGTGCCGGTCTTCCCAGAACTCGATCCACTCCGGCGTCAGCCGGTATCCGCCCCAATGCGGCGGACGCGGAACGTCGCCTTGAAAGCGCGCCGCCATCTCGGCCAGCCTGGCCTCGAAGCTGCTGCGTTCGTCGAGAGTCTGCGATTGCAGCGAAGCCCAGGCGGAAAGCTGGCTGTCGCGCGGGCGGGTGGCGAAATAGGCGTCGCTCTCGGCCTCGGCCACGCGCGCCACAGGCCCGGCGATGCGCACCTGCCGGCGGATCGACTTCCAGTGGAAATCCAGCGCCGCATGGGGACAGGCCGCAAGCTGCCGGCCCTTCGCGCTCTCGTAGCTGGTGAAGAATGTGAACCCTGCGCTGTCATGGCCCTTCAGCAGCACGATCCGCACATCCGGGCGCAAGCTGCCATCGGCGGCAATCGATACCGTCGCCAGCGCGCAGGCGTTCGGGTCGTTCACTTCACCGGCTTGCGCCTCGGCATAGCAGGCGGCAAACTGGGCAAATGGATCGGTCATGGCGCGTCTGCTAGTCCCGGCTGGCCGGGCTTGCAACGCAAGTCTTGCCGCGTCGGATGCGCTCGGCTATATCGACTGTGGCTTTTATGCAACATATGTGATGAACGGTAACTGATGGCCGATCTCTATTCTGTGCTTGGTGTCCCGAAAACGGCGGATGCGGCAGCCATCAAGCGCGCCTATCGCAAGCTCGCCAAAGAGCTTCACCCTGACAAGACAAAGGACAATCCCGGGCTCTCCGATCGTTTCAAGCAGGTCTCGTCGGCCTATGACATCCTGTCCGATGAAAAGAAGCGCGGCGCCTATGATCGCGGCGAGATCGACGAGCAGGGCAATCCGCGCGGTTTTGGCGCCGGCGCCGGCGGCTTCCACGGCACCCGCCCGAGAGGCGGGTCGGGAAACAGCCAGACCGGCGGCTTTCGCGGCGGCGGCGCCGAGTTCGAGTTCGGCGGCGATCCGTCCGACCTGTTCGCCGAACTGTTCGGTCGTGGCCGGGGCGGGGGCGCATCCGGCGGTTTCCGCGCCCGGCCCCCCAAAGGCGCCGACATCGCCTATAATCTGGCGGTTCCCTTTGTCGATGCGGCCCTTGCACGTCCGCGCCGGTTGCTGCTCGCCAACGGCAAGACCATCGATCTCGCGATTCCAGGGGGCGTGGAAGACGGCCAGCAGTTGCGGCTTGGCGGGCAGGGCGAACCGGGGCCCGCGGGCCCGGGCGATGCCATTGTCACGCTCATCATCCAGCCCGACGCCCGCTTCACCCGCGACGGGTTCGACATTCGCGCCGACATCAATGTCCCGCTCGCAACCGCCGTGCTGGGCGGCCGGCAGCGTATCCCGACGCCCGAAGGCGAGGTCAATCTCAACATCGCGCCCGGCACATCTTCGGGCAAGGTCATGCGCCTGAAGGGCAAGGGCTGGACCAGGAAGGACGGCAGCCGGGGCGATCTGCTGGCCCGGGTGATGGTCGAGGTTCCCCTCGATCCCGGCCTTGCGGATTATCTCCGCACCCGGCAGGCCGCCGCCTGACGATGAGCCCCCCGGGGGAGTCCGCGGGGGAGGCGGGGCTGCGCGGGTTCCTCGTCCGCCTCGCCGAACGGCTGCCGCGCACCTATGCCGTGGGCCGCCGCGTGCTCGGCAACGCCATCCGCGACGGGTACATCCATGCGGGCAACATCGCCTATCTCTCGCTCGTGACGCTGCTGCCGCTCGTCATCCTGATCACCGCCGTCACCGTCGCCGTCGGCCAGACAGACGTCGGCCAGGCCGTGATTGCGGGCATGCTGGGCGCGCTTCCCGCCGATGTCGCAATGCTGTTCCAGCCGGTCATTGCCGAAGTCCTCGTGGCCCGGACCGGCAACCTGCTCTGGTTCGGCGCGTTCGTCGCGCTGTGGACTGTCTCGAGCTTCATCGAAACCCTGCGCGACATCATCCACCGGGCTTTCGAAGTTCCCCTCGAACGGCATTTCATGGCGTATCGCCTGCACTCGATCGGAGCAACGCTGATCGCCATGCTGCTGCTGGTCATCGCCTTTGTCGCCCAGTTGGTGATGGTGTTGATCCTGAAAGCGGTCACCCCCATCATGCCCGAACAGCTCCACCTGCGCGACTGGATAGACTGGTCTCGGGCCATTACCCCTGTCGTCATCTTCCTTGCGCTCTGGGCGCTCTTCAGGACGCTGGCGCCCCGGGGCTACCGCCACAGCCCCTGCTGGCCGGGTGCGCTGATCACCACCCTTGCGTGGATCGGCGGCACCCTGCTGCTGGGCCCGGCCATTTCCGGCCTCAATCACCTTGGTCTTACCTATGGCGCACTTTCGGGTGTGGTGGTGGCGCTGCTGTTTTTCTATGCGGTCGGCTTCGCGCTGGTGCTGGGAGCCGAACTCAACGCCGCTCTGGCCATCCACGATGCGCCGTCCTAGAAGCTCCGCAAACTTTCAGGGAGTTTCTATGGCCGGATTGATGCAGGGCAAGCGCGGGCTGATCATGGGGGTGGCGAACGACCGCTCGCTGGCCTGGGGCATTGCCTCCGCGCTGGCCGCACAGGGCGCGGACCTTGCCTTCAGCTACCAGGGCGAGGCGCTGGAAAGGCGTGTCCGCCCGCTCGCTGAATCCGTGGGTGCGAGCCTGCTGTTCGATTGCGACGTGGGCGCCGACGACAGCATCGACACCATGTTCGCGAAACTGGCCGCCAGCTGGCCGACGATCGACTTTCTCGTCCACGCCATCGGCTTTTCCGACAAAAATGAACTGCGCGGCCGCTATGCGCAGACCAGCCGCGAGAATTTCCGCATGTCGATGGACATCAGTGTCTACAGCTTCACCGCTGTCGCCAGGCGCGCTGCCGCCATGATGCCCGACGGCGGATCGATGCTCACGCTCAGCTATTATGGCGCCGAGAAGGTGATCCCCCACTATAATGTCATGGGCGTCGCCAAGGCCGCGCTGGAGGCCAGCGTGCGCTATCTGGCGGTCGATTACGGGCGCGACAACATCCGCGTGAACGCCATGTCGGCAGGCCCGGTGAAGACGCTGGCCGCCAGCGGCATCGGCGATTTCCGCTACATACTGAAATGGAACGAGCTGAACGCGCCGATGAAGCGCAACATCACGCTGGAAGATGTCGGCGGAGCGGGCGTCTATCTCCTGTCGGATCTGTCGTCGGGCACCACGGGCGAAGTGCTGCACGTCGATGGCGGCTATCACGTCATCGGCATGAAGGCCGAGGATGCGCCGGATATCGCGCTGGCGTAGGGGTGCGGGCAGATCGCGATTGCGGATCAGCAAGGCAGCGCCTTCACAAGGCGGGAGGCGCCTCGACAATCATGGGAACGGGCGCAGCCGCTGCCGGCACGGCGAACGGCACATCCTCATCGATGAACGCCGTGATGGGCGAGCCAATCGGGATTTCCGCGCTTGTCCCGGTCATGAAGAAACCGGCTACCGGAACGAACACTATTGCACCGACGACGGCGGCGGTTCCCGTGATGCCCTTGTCGTCCATTTGCCCCGTAAGCCTGATCTGGCGCCCATTGGCGCGGACATGCAGGGCGCGGGCATTGATCTTGCCGGATTTCCCCCACATCCCCTTGTTGCGGACGTCTGTCACCTCGCCTGTCGCGGGGCTTCCGACCGGAATGACGACTGCGCCGTTCACCACGACCGCTTCTGCAACTTCCATCTGAAAGCGATGGCCGACCCGCAGATCCTTGCCCTTGGTCGTCAACATTTCGCGGGTCTTCAACGAGACCGGGGTTCCGGCTCGCAGGATGTTTTCCACGCCGCTCGGCATCAAGACGGCGACAGACTGTGCCGGTTCCGTCTCGGCAGCAGCCGGTGGAGCGGCGGGCTGCACTGCCGGCTGCGCCAAGGCCGGGCCGCCGAACGCGATCACAGCCGCGGCAAAAGTCGAGAAACGCCCGAACATTATCAACACTCCCCCTTATGAACTGGGGTTGAACGTCTGCCCTTGTCGGCTGCAAGTCAAGCCCGATGACACGGTCAGCAATTTGCCATGACGGTTTATTTGCGCCATTTCCCGCCCATGTCCCACAACAGCTTCGGCCACCTGTTCCGTTTCACCACCTGGGGGGAATCCCATGGGCCGGCGCTGGGCGCGGTCGTCGACGGCTGCCCGCCCGGCCTTTCGCTGACCGAAGCCGACATCCAGCCCTTCCTCGACAGGCGTCGCCCCGGCACCAGCCGCTTCACCACGCAGCGGCAGGAGCCCGACCGGGTGGAAATCCTGTCGGGCACCTATCAGGGCCGCACCACGGGAACGCCGATCAGCCTTTTCATCCGCAACGTCGATCAGCGTTCGAAGGATTATTCCGACGTTGCCGCCAAATATCGCCCCGGCCATGCGGATTATGCCTATGACGCCAAATACGGCCTGCGCGATCCGCGCGGCGGTGGCCGTTCATCCGCCCGGGAAACCGCAGCCCGCGTGGCCGCCGGCGCCGTTGCGAGGCTGGTGCTGGGCGAGGGCGTCATCATCCGCGCCTGCCTTGTCGAACTGGGCGGAGACACGATCGACCGCGCGAGTTTCGACGCCGCCGAGATCGACAACAACCCCTTCTTCTGCCCCGATGCCGCTGCCGCTGCCCGCTGGGAAGTGGCGCTGGATGCCGCGCGCAAGGCCGGCTCGTCGCTGGGCGCCATCGTCGAGGTTTGCGCCCAGGGCGTGCCTGCCGGTTGGGGTGCGCCCGTCTATCACAAGCTCGACAGCCAGCTCGCCGCCGCGATGATGGGCATCAACGCGGTAAAGGGCGTGGAGATCGGCGACGGCTTTGCCGCCGCCCGCCTGCGCGGCGAGGAAAATGCCGACGCCATGCGCCCCGGCGAAGGCGGCAGGCCGCGGTTCCTCGCCAACCATGCAGGCGGCACGGCCGGCGGCATCAGCACCGGCCAGCCGGTTGTCGTGCGCATGGCGCTGAAGCCCACCAGCAGCATCCTCACGCCGGTGGAAACCATCACGCACGAAGGCGAGGCGTCGGAGATCGTCACCAGGGGCCGCCACGACCCGTGCGTGGGCATCCGCGCAGCCCCTGTCGCAGAAGCGATGATGGCGCTGGTGCTGGCAGATGCCATGCTGATGCACCGCGGGCAAACAGGCTGAACCCGATCGATGCGCCTTTATAGCTACTTCCGCTCCGGCGCTGCATGGCGCGTCCGCATCGGCCTTCACTGGAAGGGCCTGCCCTTCGAGACCGTCGCGGTGGATCTGCGCGCCGGCGCCCAGACGACCCCTTCCTACAGCATGAAGAACCCCCAGGCCCTCATCCCCGCCCTCGAGCTGGACGACGGCGCCATCCTGACCCAGTCGCTCGCAATCCTTGAATGGCTGGAAGAAGCCCACCCCGATCCGGCCTTCCTCCCCGCCGATCCGATCACCCGGGCGAGGATTCGCGCCGTGGCGCTCGTGATTGCGGCAGACACGCACCCGATCCAGAACCTTGGAATCCTGAAACGCATCGAAGCCCTGACCGACGCCGAAACCGCAAGGGTCTGGGCCAGCGACACCATCACCCGCGGCCTCGCCGCGGTCGAAGCCCTCATCGCGCCCAACATCGGCCCCTACGCCTTTGGCGATACCCCGACGCTCGCCGACATCGTCATAACCCCCCAGCTTCTCAACGCCCGCCGTTTCGGCACAGACCTCGCCCCCTTCCCCCGCATCCTCGCCTCGGAAGCTGCCTGCGTGAACCTTGCAGCCTTCAGGTCCGCCCACCCCGATGCCCAGCCCGACGCGGACTGAAAAGGCAGAGCCGGTGCCACGCCTGTGAAAAACCTGCGGTCATCGGCAGAGCGCCGGGCTGATCTTGGCCGGCCCGGCGCTCTGACAGGCGAGCGGCGGAATGCGCCTTGCAACGGCTGCAAACATGGGTAACCAGGTGCTATATCGAAACCGACGAATCGGGATGGGTGCGCAGTTGCGGTTTAACCCGAGGGGCAAAGTGTGAATCAGGAAAAGCTGTCCTACGACCTGGCCGAGGGGGTCGCAACGATCCGGCTGAACGACCCGGCGACGCTCAACGCCATGTCGAGCGGCCTCGCCCAGGCGCTGCTGGAGGCGCTGAGGCGGGGGGAGCGGGAGGCGAGGGCCATCCTGCTGACAAGCGAGGGGCGGGCCTTCAGTTCGGGTGCAAATCTGACCGACGGGGCCTTCGACCTCAATGATCCGGGCCGGGACGTCGGAGGCCGGCTCGACGGATTGTTCAATCCGATCATCTACCAGATCCGCACATCCGAACGGCCGGTGGTGACGGCCGTTCGCGGCGCGGCTGCGGGTGTCGGGTGCGCAATCGCGCTTGCGGGCGATCTGATCATCGCCGCCGAGAGCGGCTATTTCCTGCAGGCCTTTCGCAATGTCGGTCTCGGCCCCGACGGGGGCTCATCCTATCTTCTCAGCCGGGCGATCGGCCGTGTCCGGGCAATGGAAATGATGCTGCTTGGCGAGCGGGTTCCAGCCGCGCAGGCGCTGCAATGGGGGCTGATCAACCGGGTTGTTCCCGATGATGCGCTTGATACGGTGGCGGCGGACATGGCGCGCAACCTGGCGACGGGGCCGCGCTCGCTGGGGCTGATCAAGAAGCTTGCCTGGGCGGCGCTCGACGCCAGCCTTGAAACCACGCTTTCGCTGGAGCGCGTCAGTCAGCGCGAAGCCGGGCGCAGCGATGATTTCGTCGAGGGCGTGACGGCCTTCCGCGAGAAACGCAAACCGCAGTTCAAGGGACGCTGATGATGACGACCGATGTTGCAACGCTAG
>Ga0207951_100608_pt1 | contig 16679 bp, 13 predicted proteins | sample Subbio12Aug_8Bad_FD_184830 | JGI IMG/M metagenome (GOLD analysis project Ga0207951, IMG submission 184830) | Serpentinite rock and fluid subsurface biosphere microbial communities from McLaughlin Reserve, California, USA - CR12Aug_8Bad (SPAdes) | ecosystem: Environmental > Terrestrial > Deep... | reverse complement strand
GAACCCCTGTCGCGGTAACGCGGCAGGGGGCTCTAATCCATTGATTACTCATCAGCCACGACGGAAGGAGGTGCATGTATGCCAACAATTAGCCAATTGGTTCGCAAGGGTCGCCAAACGTTAGAAAACAGGTCCAAGTCTGCTCATCTGCAAAGCTGCCCACAACGTCGTGGTGTATGCGTTCAGGTAAAGACTATGAACCCGAAGAAGCCGAACTCAGCTATTCGTAAGATTGCGAGAGTCCGTCTTACTAACGGTATTGAAGTAACTGCCTACATTCCTGGTATCGGTCATAACTTGCAAGAGCACTCTGTTGTTCTCGTACGCGGTGGTCGTGTTAAGGACTTGCCAGGTGTTCGCTATCATATCGTGCGCGGCACTTTAGATGCAGGCGGAGTTCAAAATCGTAATCAGTCCCGTTCCAAGTATGGAGCCAAGCGCGCCAAGGCGGCGCCAGTAAAGGGAGCAAAGGGAGCTAAAAAATAGTTACCCTGCGGTGACAGAAAAATAATTCTGCTGTCACCGAGTAACACATTGTTGTGAAGGAGGGAAAAAGATGCCAAGAAAAGGTTCGGTACCCAAGCGTGACGTGCTTCCAGATCCAATTTATAACAGCAAGTTTGTTACACGCTTTATAAATAAGCTGATGTATGATGGTAAGCGCGGTGTTGCCCAAGGTATCTTCTACAGTGCGATGGATCGCATTCGTGAGAAGGCCGGTAAGGAACCCCTAGAAGTGTTTGAAGCAGCTGTGAAGAATGTTTCTCCACTTTTAGAGGTAAAGCCTCGCCGTGTGGGTGGTGCAACTTACCAAGTTCCTATAGAAGTCTCTTCGGAGCGTCAGAAGATGCTATCCATACGTTGGTTAGTAACTTACTCTCGTGCCCGTGGCGAAAAGACCATGGAAGAGCGTCTAGCTGCAGAAATTTTGGATGCAGCACAGGGTGCAGGCGGTTCGATTAAGAAACGAGAAGACACCCACAAGATGGCTGAAGCCAACAAGGCGTTTGCACATTATCGCTGGTAAGCAGTGAGCTTTGAGCTTTGAGCTTTGAGCGTGGGCAAACTTTTGCTCTTAGCTTACCGCTCAGTGCTCATAGCCAACTCTCATTTTGCAAATATTAAGCGTCAGAAGGGAGGGACTGTCATGCCGAGAGAATTTGCATTAGATCGGGTTAGAAATATCGGAATCATGGCACACATCGATGCTGGTAAGACCACGACTACAGAACGGATTTTGTACTACACCGGAAAAACGCACAAGCTAGGCGAGGTGCACGAAGGCGCGGCCACTATGGACTGGATGGTTCAAGAGCAAGAGCGCGGAATCACCATTACCTCGGCTGCGACCACCTGCCAATGGCGCGATTGCCAGATCAATATTATCGATACGCCCGGGCACGTGGACTTTACAGTAGAGGTTGAGCGCTCTCTCAGGGTGCTTGATGGTGCGGTAGCAGTTTTCTGTGCCAAAGGTGGCGTAGAGCCTCAATCAGAGACTGTTTGGAGACAAGCAGACAAATACAAGGTGCCTCGTATTGCTTATGTAAATAAAATGGACATCATGGGAGCTAACTTTGATCGGGTTGTGTCGATGCTGCGTGAACGCCTCAGAGCGAATGCGATACCGATACAGCTTCCAATTGGGAGCGAAGAAACATTTTCTGGTATGGCCGACTTGGTTCGCGAAATAGCCATCATTTATCTTGATAATGAAGGCAAGAACCAGGAGGAAAGAGAAATTCCTGCTGATATGGTAGGTGTGGTCCGCAAGGCAAGGCACGAGCTTATTGAGAACATTGCCATGGCAGACGAAGAGTTTATGATGCGTTACCTTGAGGGCGAAGAGCTCTCGATAGACGAGGTTAAGGCGACTCTACGTAAGGCTGTATTGGCTGGCCTCATCGTTCCGGTTCTTGTAGGTTCTTCCTACCGTAATAAAGGTGTGCAGCGACTGCTTGACGCAGTTGTCGACTATCTTCCTTCTCCGCTAGATATCCCCGCTGTAGCTGGGATAGTGCCGCGTACTGAGGAAGAGACAATTTGCGAAGTTAGTGATAGCGCGCCGTTCTCAGCTTTGGCCTTTAAAATAGTCTCTGACCCCTTTGTTGGCAAGCTAGCGTACTTCCGTGTTTACTCCGGTAAACTGACGGCAGGAAGCTATGTGTATAATTCAACCAAGGGTAAGCGGGAGCGCGTTGGCCGTCTGCTCAAGATGCACGCCAATCACCGGCAGGAGATTTCTGAAGTGTTTACTGGTGACATAGCCGCCATCGTGGGGCTTAAGGATACCACAACCGGTGATACCCTCTGTCTTGAAACAGCCCCCATTATTTTAGAATCAATGCAGTTCCCAACGCCAGTTATTGCTCAATCCATTGAACCTAGCACCAAGCAGGATCAGGATAAGCTATCTATGGGCCTCATGCGCTTGGCAGAGGAAGATCCTACTTTTAAGACTCACACAGACCAAGAGACAGGGCAAACGATTATTGAGGGCATGGGTGAGTTGCATCTAGACATCATCGTTGACAGGCTGAAGCGTGAGTTTAAGGTTGGTTGCACTGTGGGTAAGCCACAGGTTGCTTACCGCGAAGCCTTCCGTAACACTGTGCGCGCCGAGGGCAAGTTCGTCCGCCAGAGCGGTGGCCGTGGTCAATATGGTCACGTTTGGGTGGAATTCGAGCCCCTAGCTCCTGGAGCAGGATATGTGTTTGAGAGCAAGCTTGTCGGTGGTAGTATTCCTAAAGAATACGTCGCACCTGTGGGCAATGGTATTCAGGAAGCAATGCAGAGCGGTCTACTGGCAGGGTATCCTGTAGTTGATCTCAAGGCAACGATTTATGATGGCAGTTACCATGACGTCGACTCGTCTGAAATGGCATTTAAGATCGCAGGTTCAATGTGTTTCAAGACTGCCATGGCGAAGTCTAATCCTGCGCTTCTTGAACCTGTAATGAAGGTAGAAGTGACCGTGCCCGAAGAGTACATGGGTGACGTACTTGGTGATATTACATCCCGACGCGGACGAATTGAGGGTATTGAGGCCTTATCCGGAGCCCAGATTGTCCGTGGAATGGTCCCTTTGGCTGAAATGTTCGGCTACGCTACCGACCTTCGTTCTAAAACGCAAGGTCGCGGAAACTATACAATGGAATTTGCGGCGTACGAAGAGGTTCCAAAGTCGGTTAGCGAAGCAATATTAGCAAAGCGTTAGTTAGGAGGAAAAAAATTGGCTAAGAAGAAATTTGAGCGTAACAAACCACACGTTAACGTAGGCACCATTGGTCATATTGACCATGGTAAGACTACCTTAACCGCAGCTCTAACCTCGGTTATCTCTACTACCGGTGGAGCGGAAAAGATCGCTTTTGACAAAATCGACAAGGCTCCAGAAGAAAAGGCTCGTGGCATCACGATTAACACAGCTCACGTAGAGTATGAGACCAGTAGCCGTCACTATGCGCACGTAGACTGCCCAGGTCATGCTGACTACATTAAGAACATGATTACAGGTGCAGCACAGATGGATGGCGCGATCCTCGTAGTATCTGCGGCTGACGGCCCAATGCCCCAAACCCGTGAGCACATTCTGCTTGCTCGTCAAGTAAACGTTCCTCACATTGTGGTATTCCTCAACAAGTCCGACATGGTTGACGATCCGGAGCTTCTCGAACTCGTTGAGATGGAAGTTCGTGATCTCCTCAGCATGTACGGTTATCCCGGTGACGACACACCAATTATACCTGGTTCCGCTCTTAAGGCCCTTGACTGCGGCTGCGGCAAGCGAGATTGCGAGTGGTGCGGCAAGATTTGGAATCTTATGGATGCGGTTGACGAATACATTCCGACTCCAGTGCGTGAGACCGACAAGCCCTTCCTCATGCCTGTAGAGGACGTATTCACAATCACCGGTCGCGGCACAGTAGCCACAGGTAGAGTAGAGCGCGGCATAATTAAGGTATCTGACGAAGTAGAAATCGTTGGATTCACCGAAAAGCCCCGCAAGACCGTATGTACTGGTGTTGAGATGTTTAGAAAGCTTCTTGACCAAGCACAAGCAGGCGACAACGTAGGTATTCTCCTGCGCGGTGTAGATCGCAAGGACATTGAGCGCGGCCAAGTATTGGCTAAGCCCGGTACCATCAAGCCTCACACCAAGTTTAAGGGCGAAGTTTACGTATTGTCTCAGGAAGAAGGCGGCCGCCATAAGCCCTTCTTCGATGGCTACCGTCCACAATTCTACTTCCGCACTACCGACGTTACAGGTGTACTCAACCTGCCCGAAGGCGTAGAGATGGTAATGCCTGGTGACAACATCACCATGACTATTGAGTTGATTACAACCATTGCGATGGAGCCTGGCGTACGTTTTGCTATCCGCGAAGGCGGCCGCACCGTTGGCGCTGGCGTTGTAACGGAGATAATTGAGTAGTATTAATTACGACGAGGTCGTACCTCGTACCTTGAACATCTTTAACGAATTACGAAGTACGAGGTACGTAGGACGGCATCCGTGCTCCGTTATAACGGCGTTTCGCCTCCTGCCACGTCCCGCCACGTTGTTTCTTCTTGACAGCGTTTGCCCCCTGTGATAACTTCTATAAGTAAACCGTTTTTAGGCACGGTAATTATATCAGGAGGTGGAACTTATGCGAGTAGGTATTACGCTAGCGTGTGCTGATTGTAAGCAGCGCAACTACCGTACTACTAAAAATAAGAAGACCAATACAGAGCGCATAGAGATCAAGAAGTACTGCAGAACCTGTAAGACTCATACAGCTCACCGTGAAACTAGGTAGGTGACATATAATGAAATTCTTTCAGAACCTCGCAGCTAAGTTTCGCGACCTCGCAAAGTTCCTTCGTGATGTACGCACGGAACTACGCAAAGTTATTTGGCCTTCTCGCAAGCAGACGGTTAATTACACCCTCGTTGTGCTGTTTGCTGTAGTATTTGTGGCAGCCCTTATTTCCGTTACCGACGCCGCCTTTAGCATCATTATCAGAAGACTCCTCGGTATCTAGCGAGCCCATCTAGTTTTTGGATGTAACGATGTAGGGCTGCATTCCGAAAGAATGCTCGCACCTATGTCGATACCCGTCGAAGGAGGGTAGGGGCGCTATCGTGTTGATAGGGCCCTGAATAAGTATGGAAAAGAAATGGTATGTGGTTCACACCTATTCAGGTTATGAGAACAAGGTGAAAACCAACCTAGAAAGACGTGTTCAGTCCATGGAGATGGAGGACAAGATCTTCCGGGTATTGGTACCCATGGAAGATGAACAGGAAACGGGCCGGGACGGCAAGAAAAAAATCGTCAAAAAGAAAGTGTTCCCGGGGTATGTCATCGTTGAGATGATTGTCACTGACGATTCTTGGTACGTTGTGCGTAATACGCCTGGTGTCACAGGTTTCGTTGGTTCTGGTACCAAGCCTATCCCGCTCGAAGAGCATGAGATTAAGTCTATTCTTCGTTCCATGGGTGTCGAGGAAATAAAAATTCGTATAAATTTTACCATTGGTGAGACTGTGCGTATTGTAGAAGGTCCTTTCGACAACTTTGTGGGAGTAATCGAAGAGATTATGGCTGAACGTCAAAAGCTTAAAGTTCGAGTGGCGATGTTTGGCCGTGAAACCCCTGTGGAATTAAGCTTTACTCAAATTCAAAAATTGTAGTTTCTTTTAGGGAAAGGGAGGTGGATGTAGTTGGCTAAGAAACTGATTAAGGTCGTTAAACTGCAAATTCCCGCTGGCAAAGCAACGCCTGCTCCACCGGTTGGACCTGCCCTAGGTCAAGCTGGTATTAATATTATGGGCTTTGTTAAGGAATTTAACGAGCGTACTGCCCCACAAATGGGTCTAATCATACCCGTTGTGGTGTCTGTCTATCAGGATAGGTCTTTTACCTTTATCCTGAAGACTCCTCCGGCAGCAATTCTTCTCAAGAAGGCTGCTGGTATTGAATCTGGATCTGGCGAACCTAACAAAAAGAAGGTCGCTAAGGTTACCCGTGCAAAAGTGCAGGAGATTGCTATCGCTAAGATGCCTGACCTCAATGCCGCTAGCATAGAAGCTGCTATGCGTATGGTTGAGGGTACGGCTCGTAGCATGGGCATTGAAATCGTAGACTAAAAAAACCCGCGTGGGAGGGGTTAATCCCGCTATTACCACTGGAGGTGAACACCATGCCAAAAAGAGGCAAGAAGTATTTAGAGGCGTTGAAGTTAGTGGACCGTACGGTCCACTATGATCCTAAGGAGGCCGTTGAGCTCGCAAAGAAGACTTCTACCGCTAAGTTTGATGAGAGCATCGAAGTTGCTGTTAGGCTCGGCGTCAATCCTAAGCACGCAGACCAACAGGTCCGTGGCGCGGTAGTCCTACCCCATGGCACAGGCAAGACTGTCAAAGTGCTTGTATTTGCCAAGGGTGACAAGGCTAGGGAAGCAGAGCAGGCTGGTGCTGACTATGTTGGTGCTGAAGACATCATTGCTAAGATTCAAAACGAAAACTGGCTAGACTTTGACGTAGCTATCGCTACTCCTGACATTATGGGTCAGGTAGGTAGGTTGGGTAGGTTGCTCGGTCCTAAAGGGCTTATGCCAAACCCGAAGGTAGGAACAGTAACATTTGATGTAGCTAAGGCTATTCAGGATGTCAAGGCGGGTAAGATTGAGTACCGTGTAGATAAAGCTGGTATTGTCCATGCTCCTATTGGTAAGAAGTCTTTTGACGCTGATAAGCTGCTTGGCAACTTTACTGCACTGATGGAGGCCTTAATTAAGGCTAAGCCAACGGCAGCAAAAGGTATCTACGTGAGGAGTGTCACCGTATCCGCGACCATGGGCCCTGGCATTCGAGTGAACACCGCTCGTGCTTCTGACACAACTGCAGGACAGTAAGGAAGTTATAGTGCTCAGTTCCCAGTGCCCAGCAGTGGATTTGTCTCTATCACACATCAAAATGGCTGCACCGGCTCTACTGGCAACTGAGATCTGACAACTGAGAACCGCTCAGGGCTTGACACCCCTGCAGGCTCGTGTTATAGTTTTATAGTGTTTACGACCGTAGACAGTAGGTGCAGTGCTTAACGCGTGAAAATGCGGCCTACCGAGGTTGGAAGTATGCTCTGATTTAGTTCATTCAGCATGCCTCCCCTCTGCGGGAGGCATGCTTTTTTGGCGAGATTTCCTCCGAAGGAGGTGTAAGATATGGGTACTCGTGAAGAGAAACAATTAGTGGTGCAAGAACTCGTTGAGAAGCTTCGCTCCAATAGGGGCGCAGTACTAACCGACTACCGTGGCATCGGCGTAGCTAAGGATACCGACCTGCGTGCCAAACTCCGTAAAGCTGGAGTTGAGTACAGGGTAGTGAAGAACACGCTTCTTCAACGGGCTGCTGAAGCAGCAGGTATTGAGGGCCTGGATAAGTATCTCGAAGGCCCGACCGCCATTGCAATGAGTGTAGATTCCGTGGCTCCGGCTAAGGCCCTCAGCGAATGGGTTAAGGCTAACAAGATGCTGGAGATTAAGGGCGGTATTTACGAAGGCAAAGTTTTCGACCAGGCTGGCGTGGCCGCTATTGCGGTTCTACCGTCTCGTGAAATTATGCTTAGTAGCGTACTGGGTACGATCCTCGCTCCGTTGTCCGCTTTTGCTACTGTCGTTGACGCGATTCGTAAGCAGAAGGAAGAACAATAGACAGTTTGGCTATATTGTTGGGGACAATTCTCTGACTACCACCAGTTTGAACCCTTGAAGAAGAGGTGTGTCCCCACACTTTATGAAGGAGGTGAAACTAATGAGTAAAGCACAGATTATAGAACTAATTAAAAACATGACTGTTCTTGAACTCTCTGAGCTTGTAAAGGCTCTTGAGCAGGAATTCGGCGTAACAGCTGCTGCTCCCATGGCGGCTATGGCTACGGGTGCTGCTGCTCCTGTTGTTGAGGTTGAAGAGCAAACCGAGTTCACCGTTATGCTAACTGGCGCTGGCGAGAAGAAGATCAACGTAATTAAGGTTGTTCGCGAAGTCACCGGTCTTGGCCTAGTTGAAGCTAAGGCTCTCGTTGACGGGGCTCCTAAGCCAGTCAAGGAGAACGTAACTAAGGAAGAGGCTGAGAAGATCAAAACCAAGCTTGCTGAAGCAGGCGCCGGCGTAGAGATTAAGTAATATTCTCTCCGAAATAAGAAGAACTCGCTGTGAGGCGAGTTCTTCTTATTTCGGAGAGCAGGTAGAATGTGATTGCTTGGGGTCAGCTACTGAAAGTATGAACTTGGGGTCAGCAGAAGAAGGTATAGGAGAAGTCCTGGGGCTCTAGGGAATTCCTCTTGACTCTCCCCATCAGGTTGTGATAACATTTCATATTGTCACGAACTATCCTTATGCGTGCTTTATTATGTATAGCGCGCCAAAAAAAGGATAAAATAGTTGAGTAGTCTCAGCCAAGGGGGTATTGTACCCTTTTTTGGCTTTGGACTATGCAAGCGCTCCAGATGAAAACACGTTAGGGGTGAAGCGTTAATGGTTAAACCCATAGCGGAATGCAAGCGTAAACGCCTCCGTTTTGGTCACATTGATGAGGTTATTGATATTCCTGATCTCATCGAGGTTCAGAGGCAATCTTTTGACTGGTTTGTCAAAGAGGGGCTAGCTGAGACGTTCCGGGACATCTCTCCCATTCAAGACTTCACGGGAAACTTGGTGCTTGAGTTTATTGACCACCAGTTTGGAGAGCCTAAGTACTCTATTGAGGAGGCCAAGGAAAGAGACTCTACTTTTTCTGCTCCGCTACGCGTCAAGGTTCGCCTTGTTAACAAGGAAACCGGTGAAGTTAAGGAGCAGGAGGTCTTCATGGGTGATTTCCCACTCATGACGGAGAACGGCACATTCGTCTACAACGGTGCTGAGCGTGTAGTTGTTAGTCAGCTTGTGCGTTCACCAGGTGCTTACTATCATGAGACAGTTGATGCTACTGGGCATAAGGTCTATACCTCTACGCTCATACCTAATCGTGGCGCATGGCTAGAGATGGAAACAGACGCGAACGACGTACTGTGGGCCCGCGTGGATCGCACACGTAAGATTCCTGTCACGGTACTCTTAAGAGCGCTAGGACTTGGTAGTAATCAGCAAATTCTCGCTGTATTCGGCGAGGATGCTAAGCTAAACACCACACTTGATAAAGATAGTACAGACGCCATTGAAGATGGACTGCTTGAAATATATAAGAGGCTGCGTCCCGGTGAGCCACCAACGGTGGATAGTGCTAGGACATTGTTAAACTCGCTCTTTTTTGATCCTCGCCGATATGACTTAGCGCACGTTGGCCGCTATAAACTTAACAAGAAGCTGGCACTGCGTCGTCGGATCTCAGGTCGTGTGGCTGCCCAAACCATTGTGGTTACAGAGACACTGTACCAACCCGAAGTCGAAGAGGGAGTACGCACCCTAGTACAGCCTGGTGAAGTACTCGTTGCAGCGGGCGAGGTCTTGGTTGAAATGGGACAACGTATTACACGCCAAGTGGCCGAAAAGTTAGAATTAGCAGGCATTAATGAAATAAAGGTACAAGCCGAACGCACAGGACAGACACTTATTCGAGGGAATGGCCTGCGTAAAGTTAGCTCTACTAGTTTAATTCAGGGCAAGCAATTGACCGCACCTGTAGTAGACAAAGAAGGTAATGTAATTTTACCCTCTGGCGTGGAACTCGTTGATGACGCCCTTGCTAAGTTAGAGCAAGCTGTCGCAGAGGATAGAGTGGCTTCCCGTCTGATTAGTATTAATATAAAACGGACAGTTAAGCAGATTGTGTTGACAGACCGTTACGCTGCGCCTTCTGAGAAGCATGTAACTAGGGACGATATCTTTAGCTCTGTTAATCATCTCTTGGTCTTGCTCGAGGGCATTGGTAAAGTAGACGATATCGATCACTTGGGAAATCGCCGTCTCCGTTCCGTGGGCGAACTACTACAGAATGCTTTCCGCATTGGTTTGTCACGGATGGAGCGCGTAGTAAAAGAGCGCATGACTATTCAAGATGTTGATGTTATTACTCCGCAAGCTTTGATTAACATTCGTCCAGTTGTGGCGGCTATAAAAGAGTTTTTTGGTTCTAGCCAATTATCTCAGTTTATGGATCAGACTAACCCTTTGGCAGAACTAGCTCACAAACGTCGTCTTAGTGCGCTTGGACCTGGTGGGCTTAGCCGTGAGCGCGCAGGAGTTGAAGTTCGCGACGTTCATCATTCCCATTATGGCCGTATCTGTCCCATAGAGACGCCTGAAGGACCGAACGTAGGTCTTATTGGTAACCTAGCCACATTTGCTAGAGTAAATAGATATGGCTTCATTGAAACGCCCTACCGCGTTGTGAAGCACGTGGACGACCAAGTTTGGGTGACTCCAGAGATTGAGTTTCTCACTGCCGATGAAGAAGATGAATTTATAATTGCTCAGGCAAATGCTGAAGTAGAAGAGGTGGAGTATTCTACTAAGGGTACAGGGCGCTTTATGAGCGATCGCACCACAGTGCGTCATTACCACCAGATCAAGGTTGTCCCTGTGGCGGAAGTCGACTACATGGACGTTTCTCCTAAACAGGTATTCAGTGTACCTACCATCCTTATTCCTTTCCTTGAACATGACGAAGCTGGTCGAGCCTTGATGGGCGCTAACATGATGAAGCAGGCGGTCCCGCTCTTACAGCCTGAAGCACCCTTGGTGGGCACTGGTATGGAGTTTAAGGCGGCACTTGATTCGGGTTCTGTTGTTGTTGCCAAGCGCGGCGGCAAAGTTACTCGTGTTTCTGCTCGCAGTGTAGGGGTGGAGACTGACGATGGTGCTGTTGACACTTATAAGCTAATGAAATTTGTCCGCTCCAATCAAGGTACCTGTGTTAATCAGAAACCCATTGTAGAAAAGGGTCAACGTATTGAGGCTGGCTTTCCAATTGCCGATGGCCCCGCCACTAGTCTTGGTGAAATAGCCTTAGGTCGTAACGTCTTGTGTGCATTTATGCCTTGGGGCGGTTATAACTTCGAAGATGCTATTCTTATTAGTGAGCGTATGGTGCGTGAGGACATATTTACCTCAATTCACATCGAAGAGTATGAAGCCGAAGCGCGCGACACTAAGTTAGGACCTGAGGAAATTACTTCTGACATTCCTAACGTGGGCGAAGACATGCTCAAGGACTTAGACGAGCGTGGTATTATTCGTATCGGCGCCGAGGTGCGTACCGGGGATATCTTAGTGGGTAAGGTTACACCTAAGGGTGAGACCGAACTTACCGCAGAGGAACGTCTGCTTCGGGCTATTTTTGGTGAAAAAGCGCGTGAAGTCAGAGACACATCCTCCCGCGTGCCGCATGGTGAATCTGGCCGCGTAGTAGATGTTAAAGTTTTCTCCCGTGAAAACAATGACGAGTTACCACCGGGCGTTAACATGCTCGTCCGGGTATACGTAGCTCAGAAACGCAAGATATCTGAAGGCGATAAGATGGCCGGTCGCCACGGTAACAAGGGTGTAGTGTCGCGTATTTTGCCTGAAGAGGATATGCCCTTCCTGCCAGATGGTCGTGCGGTAGACATTGTTCTTAATCCCCTAGGCGTGCCAAGCCGTATGAACATCGGCCAGGTGCTCGAGACCCATCTTGGCATGGCTGCTAAGGCGTTAGGCATCCATTGTGCAACACCTGTATTTGACGGTGCCAAGGAGTCCGACATTCAAGAGCTCCTAGCCAAGGCGGGTTTTGATGTCGATGGAAAGTCAGTTGTTTATGACGGACGCTCAGGTGAGCCTTTCGATAATAAGGTGGCTGTGGGTTACGTTTATATGCTGAAGCTCTTCCATTTAGTAGATGATAAGATCCATGCTCGTTCTACTGGACCTTACAGCTTAGTTACTCAACAGCCTCTAGGTGGTAAGGCTCAGTTTGGCGGTCAGCGTTTTGGTGAAATGGAAGTTTGGGCACTCGAAGCCTATGGGGCTTCCTATACCTTACAAGAACTTCTCACTGTTAAATCCGACGATGTAATTGGTCGTGTTAAGACTTACGAGGCTATCGTCAAGGGTGATAATATTCCCGAGCCAGGCGTCCCCGAGTCATTCAAGGTCCTAATTAAAGAGTTACAGAGTCTCGGTATGAATGTTAAAATCCTTAGCGAAGATCAGCAAGAGATTGAAATGCGTGACCAGGATGAGGACATTAATGAGACCGTGCGTGAACTCAACCTTAACCTTGATAGTGAGGTCGCCCCCCGTGAGTTCAAACGCAAGAAACCACTCGAAGAGATCCTTGTGCAACCAATTAAGGAAGCAGAAATCGCTGCCCTTGACGAAGAAGACGAAGAGGATGAAGAAGACGACATCCTTGATACCAATAAGTTAGTTGAAGCGCTTCGCAAGCAGCATATCCTTGAGGATGAGGCTGAGGATGAGATTGAGGAAGATGATGACAAGGAGTCTGTACCTGGTACCTCCGCCCTAGCGAGCCTGCTAGAGAAAAAATTGGCGGCAATTATCGGTGTTGAGCCTGAAGTAGGCGATGAATCTCGTCCTGCTGCCAAGACTAAGGCCGCTAAGAAACGTCGCGAGGAAAAGGACGGAGAGCTTAGCCAGGTGCGTCGCATTCGCAGCCTTAAGGATGCAGACGAAGAATAGACGCCTGCCCTTTGCCAAATTAAAGGAAGGGAGCGACAACCTTGTTGGATGTAAACGAGTTTGATTCTATACGAATAAGCTTAGCTTCACCCGATCAGATTAGGGAATGGTCCAAGGGAGAGGTTAAAAAGCCCGAGACCATTAACTACCGCACGCTTAAACCAGAAAAAGAAGGGCTGTTTTGCGAGAAGATCTTTGGCCCGACTAAGGACTGGGAATGTAATTGCGGTAAATATAAACGTGTTCGCTATAAGGGGATCGTGTGTGACCGCTGTGGGGTTGAAGTAACCCGCAGTAAGGTGCGCCGTGAGAGAATGGGACACATTGAACTAGCTGCGGCTGTTTCACACATCTGGTATTTTAAGGGCATCCCTAGCCGCATGGGCCTTATTCTCGATATGTCTCCACGTCTTTTAGAGAAGGTGCTTTATTTTGCAGCCTATGTGGTGCTCGAAGCCGGTGAAACAAACCTGCACGAACGCCAGATATTGACTGAGACAGAATACCGCGAAGCGCGAGATCGCTACGGCTACTCCTTCCGAGTCGGAATGGGTGCTGAGGCTGTTAAAGAATTACTAACCAAAATCAATCTCGAGGAGATGACCACTGAGCTCCGCGCTGAGCTAAGCGATGCAACGGGTCAGCGCAGAATTAGAGCTATTAGAAGACTCGAGGTAGTTGAGGCTTTCCGTAAGTCAGGCAACAGACCGGAATGGATGATTATGGATGTGGTTCCTGTCATCCCACCCGATCTTCGTCCCATGGTGCAGTTAGATGGTGGCCGCTTTGCTACCTGTGACCTCAATGACCTGTATCGGCGAGTAATAAATCGCAATAATCGCCTTAAGCGTCTCTTAGAGCTGGGTGCCCCCGACATTATTGTGCGCAATGAGAAGCGTATGTTACAAGAAGCGGTGGATGCTCTTATCGACAACGGACGACGCGGACGTCCGGTTACTGGCCCCGGCAACAGGCCGTTAAAATCGCTAAGCGATATGCTCAAAGGCAAGCAGGGCCGTTTCCGTCAGAACCTTTTGGGTAAACGCGTTGATTACTCGGGCCGTTCGGTTATTGTTGCCGGTCCGGAATTAAGATTATTCCAATGTGGTTTGCCTAAAGAGATGGCACTTGAGTTGTTTAAGCCCTTTGTAATGAAACAATTAGTCAAAGAAGGCTTTGCCCAAAACATCAAGAGCGCTAAGCGCAAAGTCGAGCGTGTAAGTGAAGAAGTATGGGATGTACTCGAGGAAGTAATCGCAGATCACCCAGTGCTTCTCAACCGTGCGCCTACTTTGCATAGGCTTGGTATTCAGGCGTTCGAACCCGTGCTCGTTGAGGGCCGCGCTATTAAGCTGCATCCCTTGGTATGTGTGGCTTACAATGCAGACTTTGATGGAGATCAAATGGCTGTGCATGTTCCGCTGTCAGCAGAGGCACAGGCCGAGGCTCGTATTCTGTTGCTTTCCGCACACAATCTGTTGAACCCAAAAGATGGTAAACCCGTTGTTACGCCTACTAAAGACATGGCTCTCGGGACTTACTATCTAACTACCTTGGACAAGGAAGGTAAGGGCGCAGGCATGTGCTTCACTTCCTACAATGAAGCGCTCATGGCCTACAAGAACGGCGCAGTAGCTGTTAATGCTCCGATCAGGGTTAGGCGTACTGCGACGCTTCCCGACGGTAGTAGCGTGACCCGCATAGTGAACGCTACCGTGGGTAGGTTAATCTTCAACGAGGCCATCTCACAGGACTTAGGCTTTGTTGATAGGACTGACCCTAAAACAGTGTGTGACCTAGAGATTAATAAGCTTGTACCGCGTAAGACTCTTGGCATAATAGTGGAGCGCTGCTATCGCAAGTACGGCAACGCCATTACCACCGCTATGCTAGACCGCCTCAAATCCTTAGGCTTCGAATACGCCACTCGGTCGGGTATTAGCATCGCTATTGGCGACGTACTTATTCCAGAGAGCAAAGCGGGTATCGTTGCAGATGCCGAGAAACAGGTCGCAAATATCGAGAGGGCCTATAACCGCGGCATGATGAGTGCTGACGAGAAGTATCAGAATGTTATAGAAATCTGGGGTCAGACCTCTATTAAGGTGCAGAGAGCATTGCTCGAAGCTATGCCTGAGTTTAATCCGATGTTTATGATGGTTGATTCCGGAGCGCGTGGTAACATCAGTCAGATAACTCAGCTTGGTGGTATGCGTGGTTTGATGAGTGACCCATTGGGGCGTATCATTGAACTTCCGGTTAAGGCCAATTTCCGCGAAGGCCTAACAGTGCTCGAGTATTTTACCTCCACACATGGTGCTCGTAAGGGGTCTGCCGATACAGCTATTCGCACAGCTGATTCGGGCTATCTCACGAGGCGACTGGTTGACGTAGCGCAAGACATCATTATCCGCGAAGATGACTGTGGAACTAATGCTGGCGTAGTAGTTGAAGCCATCCGCGACGGCAAACAGTTGATTGTTACGCTCCCTGAGCGCATCGCTGGTCGTATTGCCGCTGAAGATTTGCATCCATTGCCGCACCGTGACCCAGTCACGGGCAATGAAATCGAGCCTCCCGTATTAGTGCGTGAAGGCGAGTTGATTGATGAAGAGATATCCCTGAATATTGCTGCGTATGGCGCAGCCTTTGCTCCTGCCTCTGGTACAGTAGAGGTGCGAGACAATGGCGAAATCGTAATCACTTCTGCCCTGGGTGTTACTCACACTGTTTATCAGGCAATGCCACAGCAGCGCGTGCTCGTGACAAGCAATGATGCAGTAAAAGAAGGGCAACAGCTTACGGAGGGTCTTGTGAAGTCTGTCCACATTAGAAGCGTGCTTACCTGCAAGACACGCTACGGTGTGTGCATCAACTGTTACGGACGCAACTTGGCCACTGGCGGTATAGTGGAGGTCGGCGAAGCGATAGGTATTATAGCCGCTCAGTCCATTGGTGAACCAGGCACACAGCTTACTATGCGTACATTTCATACGGGCGGTGTAGCTGGTGACGATATTACCCAAGGTCTGCCGCGTGTCGAGGAACTGTTCGAGGCTAGGCGCCCCAAAGGCCAAGCCATCATCAGTGAGCTCGATGGTCGTGTACATTTCATAGAGAATAAGAATCGCCGCGAAATTGAAATTCACGGGTATGACGGGGAAGTAAAGAACTACCCTGTAACCTATGGAGCTCGACTCAAGGTGCATGAGGGCGATATCGTAGAAGCAGGTGAAGAGTTGACCGAAGGTCCTGTGAGCCCAGCCGATCTCTTGGCGATAAAAGGCATTCGTGCTGTACAAGTTTACATCTTGCAGGAAGTTCAAAAGGTGTATCGCGCTCAAGGTGTAGAAATCAATGACAAGCACGTTGAAGTTATTGTGCGCCAGATATTGCGCAAGGTCAAAGTCGAAGATCCAGGTGGGACTGAATTGCTTCCAGGCGCTTTAATCGATGTATTTAGCTTCGAAGAAGAGAACGCGCGTTCAATTGTGGCTGGGCTTGATCCAGCAGTAGCCCGCCCCGTGCTTCTTGGAATCACTAAGGCGTCGCTAGCAACCGACTCATTCTTGTCGGCGGCTTCCTTCCAAGAGACTACGCGTGTGTTGACAGATGCAGCGATTAAAGCCAAGGTCGACCCATTGCTAGGCCTTAAAGAGAACGTCATTATAGGCAAGCTGATACCTGCAGGCACCGGCATGACGAGATATCGCAGTATCAGGGTTGTTGTAAATAACCCTGAAGACGGCCGCGTACAAGAGGTTGTTAAGACGCAGGATTAAGTAAGTGCTTCCTAGGTCGAAAAACGTTGACACTCCTGGCTCTAGGTCGTATAATATTTGAGTGTGCTATCAGGCATGCCTTACGTGATAGTGAACCCCTGTCGCGGTAACGCGGCAGGGGGCTCTAATCCATTGATTACTCATCAGCCACGACGGAAGGAGGTGCATGTATGCCAACAATTAGCCAATTGGTTCGCAAGGGTCGCCAAACGTTAGAAGACAGGTCCAAG
>Ga0207951_100607_pt1 | contig 16679 bp, 16 predicted proteins | sample Subbio12Aug_8Bad_FD_184830 | JGI IMG/M metagenome (GOLD analysis project Ga0207951, IMG submission 184830) | Serpentinite rock and fluid subsurface biosphere microbial communities from McLaughlin Reserve, California, USA - CR12Aug_8Bad (SPAdes) | ecosystem: Environmental > Terrestrial > Deep... | reverse complement strand
GTGGGAATCGGAAAACAATAGCGCGCATCCGCCACTGCATGCGTCGCATAACCACCGTCGCGTGTGCATCCCGTGAACTCCGGCGCATCGCATAGATTTTCACGGCCGGTCCGACAGTAAGGGCAGATTCCGCAGCTATGCCCCAGCCATGGCACACCGACACGGATGCCCAGCGCAAAACCTTGCACATCGCGGCCGATCTCCACCCCTCGCCCGACAATTTCGTGGCCCGGGATAATCGGGTAATGCGCCGGAATCTCTCCATCTACGACATGCAGGTCAGTGCGGCACACGCCGCAGGCTGAAATCTCGATCAGCAGTTCATCCGGCTTCGGCTCCGGTATGGGCCGCTCGATCAACCGCAGCGGCTGACCGGGGCCGTCCAATTGCATGGCGTGCATGATCGTAACCAACGGCCGCGTCGCTGCTTTAATCAATCGGCTGCTGCGCCGAGCTTCTGGAGCTTCCGTAGCCATTCCTCGCGATCCTTTGCAGAACCTTCGACATTGCCAATCAGGGTGCATTCGACCGGGCTGATCCCCACGAAGTTCAGGATGTTTCGTTTGAGGCTCTTCACGCTGTGCGCGCCATAGACGAGACGATAAAATAGCGCCGGCATGCCCATAGTGACGACGATGCGAGCCGATTTGCCCTTAAGCCCCTTTTTCGGGAGCTTGTTCTCGCGATAGTGAAAGGCGAAACCAGGCCGCATCACCTGTTCGAAAAAGCCCTTCAGGGTTGCAGGCATATCGCCCAGCCAAAGCGGGTAGAGGATCAACAGATGATCCGCCCAGGCAATGATTTCCTGCACTTTAGCTACGGCAGGCAGAGGCGGCTGATCCTGCCATTCGGCGCGGCTTGTCAATGTCGGCCACCCCAGCTCTGCGACGTCGATCCGGCGAACCTCATGTTGGATGGAAGAAGCTCCATCGGCATAGGCATCAGCGAGCGCATGAACGAACCGCGCTCTGTCCCGATCCGGATGGCCGTCGATGATCGCAATCTTCCGGGTCATGCGACCGGCTCCATCTGTTCCGCTGGTTCGCTGAGAACGCGCTGCACGATCCGGACCGTCGGATCACCTGGACACGCATGCGATACGAAGCCCATCTCGCGCTCCAGGCCGATCGCCGCAGCATTGCCGGCGCTTTCCAGCGATTCGATCACTGAAATCCCTTCGGCCTTGGCATAACGGACAACATGGTCGAGCAGCGTCCAACTGATGCCCCGCTGCTTGCGGTCGGAACGCACGGTGAGCGCCACTTCGGCGCGGACCCGATCCGGATCTGCGGCGAGTGTTGCGACGGCAACAACCGCATCCCTGCCTTCGTCGAAGGCGAGGAAGGTCATCGTGCGGCGGTAGTCGATCTGCGTCATCGCGGCGATCCGGTCATGGCTGACTTCGCGGACGCCGGTCAGGAAACGAAACCGCAGATCCTCGGGCGTGACATGCCGGAAAAACTCAGCCAGCCGATCTTCATCGGTGGGCTCTACCGGCCGAACATGCAGCGTGTCTCCGGCTCGCGTAACAAGATCCGCGGTCCATTCGATTGGAATCGGGCGGATAACCAGCCGGGAGGCTGGGTCAGCCTCGGCCGTAATCCGCACGCGAGCGTCGAGCGCTACAACGCCTTCGGCATCGACCAATAGCGGATTGATATCGAGTTCCAGGATATCTGGTAGATCGACAACCATCGCGGACAGCGCTTCAAGCGCATTGGTCACGCCCTCGATGTTTGCCGCTGGCTCGTCGCGATATCCCTTGAGCAGATTGGCAATTTGGGTTCGCCCGATCATGGCCCTGGCACTCTCGGAATCGAGTGGCGCGAGTTCCAGGGCCTTGTCGTTGAGTATCTCGACAGCCTTGCCCCCGGCGCCGACCATCAGCAGCGGACCGAAGGTTGGATCATGAGCGACACCCACGATCAATTCGCGGGCGTTGGGCCGGATGCACATCGTTTCGACGGCGAAACCCTCAATGTTGGCATCGGGATGCTCACGCGAAATGCGTTCGTGCATTGCCTTCGCGGCCGCGACCGCAGCTCCAGAATCAGGCAGGTTCAAGGCCACGCCGCCGGCATCGGACTTGTGTGTGATCTGCGGGGATATGACCTTAACTGCATAAGGTGGGGCGATCTTGCCGCAAGCGACTGCAACTGCATCGACGGAGGCGGCAAACTCTGTCCGAATGACAGGGATACCATAGGCTCCGAGAAGCGCTTTGGCTTCGATCTCATTGAGGACCGACCGGTTACCGCTCCTAGCGGTCGCGAGGATCTCAAAAGCAACACGCCGATCATGATGTTGTTTGTGCTGTCCGGTCGGGGTCTTCAGGAGTGCCAGGCGGGCTTGCTTCGCTGCCAGGAGAAACTCGAAGCCTCGGATGGCGTCCTCTGGCGTTGAGCAAAGAGGAATGCCGGCATCCGCGAAAATAGGTTGTGCGGCGGCGCAGTTGGTGTCGCCAAGCCAACAGGCGAAAACCGGTTTGTGCGATCCCGAAGCGCGCGCGACCGCAATAGTGTCCACGACGCTATTGGCAATTTCGTTCGATGAAGAGAGCGCCGTCGGACAGTTTATCACCAAGACCGCATCGACGGTTTCGTCGCGCAGCACAGCGTCAACGGCAATATGATAGCGATCGGCGTGGGCATCGCCGATCACGTCGATGGGATTTGCATGTGACCAGTTCGGCGGAAGCGCTTCATCCAGCATCTCCAGGGTGGTCTCGGACAGGGGGGCCAGCTTGCCCTGCGTCCGGCCGAGGGCATCGACGGCAAGAACGCCGCCACCCCCGCCATTTGTCACGATCGCGAGGCGTTCACCTCCGACAAAGCGGTTGCAGCTTAGAATCTCAGCGGCATCGAAAAGCTCCGTGAGCGTGTCAACCATGATGATGCCCGCCCGGCGAAATGCGGCCTCATAGACCTCATAGGACCCTGCAAGTGCGCCCGTGTGTGACATCACCGCTTGGTTTGCGGCGGCACTCCGGCCAGCCTTGATAGCGATAACTGGCTTTATCCGTGCTGCCGCACGAGCGGCCGACATGAATTTGGCGGGATTGGTGACCCCTTCGACATACATCAGGATCGCATCGGTTTGTGGGTCCGTCGCATAAAGATCGATCAGATCACCAAGGTCGACATCGGCCATGTCGCCCACCGAGACCACGCCTGAAAACCCAATCCCGCGATTTCCCGCCCAGTCGAGAATTGCGGTCACAAGAGCACCGCTTTGCGAAATAAGTGCAATCCGACCGGCGGACGCCGCGACATGTGCGAACGATCCATTGAGCCCGGCACGGGGCACCTGCAGGCCTACGCAATTCGGTCCGACGACACGTAGAAGGTGCGGCCTGGCCGCATCCAGCATTGCCTGGCGCAGCCCGTTGGCCTCGGTAATTCCAGCCGAAATGACCACTGATACCTTTGTGCCGAGCGCACCCAGCTCACCAATCGCCTTAGGCACGGCGTCGGCGGGAATGGCGAGTATAGCGAGATCGGGCGCGGCCGGAATCTGACTGATCGAAGGGAACCAGTATGCGCCTTCTTGCACGATCGGGCGTGGATTAATGGCATAAATTACGCCCGGGAATTCGCTTGCGAGAAGGTTTGACAGGATAACCTGACCGACGGATCCGGTACGTTCGGATGCCCCGATCAGCGCTACGCTTTTTGGATGAAGCAGCACATCGAGATTACGAATGGTCATGCGGGCCTTTCGATTTTGAAGCGCAGCATGATGCGCGCGACCCACGAAAAGTGCCCCCCGGCGCTGGTTGCTTCCATTCGTAGAATCCCTCACTCTCCCGCACTGAGCGATGGTTTGCGAGGTCCGTATTTAAACGGACTGAAGCGATCCACGGGGGCCCTTACAATCTCAGAAACATCATCTGAGGAGGAGCCCATGACCCGTGCCCCAGAAGCCAGCAGACGGGCCAAGCATGTCGTTATCCTTTGTCATCCGGATGAGGACAGCTTCAATGCGTCCGTCGCGCGAACCTATTGCGAGGCTGTCAGTAAGATTGGCCACGAAGCTGTGCTTCGCGATCTATATCGGATTGGTTTCGATCCAGTGCTTAAGGCAACCGAGCAGCCGGGTCGGACGGATTTTCAGCTGAGCAGCGATGTCGCAGACGAGCTTGACCTGATCCAGGGCGCGGACGCTTTTGTGCTGGTCTATCCGATCTGGTTCGGCACGCCGCCCGCGATGATGAAGGGCTATGTTGAACGGGTACTTGGCTCGGGGTTTTCCCATCGTGCCGTGCGGGCCCGGCAATATCATCCAATGTTGAGTGGCAGTCGTCTGCTCAGCTTCACATCCTCTGGCACCACTAAACAATGGTTGGAAGAGCAGGGCGCGTGGCGTTCGCTGCGGCACTTATTCGACCAATATATTGCGCAAGCTTTCTCGCTGGAAAAGCATGAGCATATTCACTTCTCGGCGATTGTGGACGGGCTGAAGCCGCGCTTTATTGAGGAAAACCTTGAACAGGTTCGTCAGGAGGCGCGAAAGCTCTGCAGCGAATTGGCTCTTCACGCTTCGCGCTGATGTTGTCTCTTATTGCGTGCAGCGTTCGCTCCCGTCCGAGGTCGTGGCCCTTTTGCCTCGCTTATAAATGTCTGGGAAATATCGAATGCCGCCATTGCCGTCGGGCTCGGCGGTAAAATAGGTGACCAAGACCAGTCTGATTGACTTAACGGCCTTTTCGAGACGTACGCTCGTAATCGGGGGCGCGAGGGCGCTTACAACCTCGCGGGCGAGCAGCGCGATACGCATCGGCGGCCGTGAAAATGCAATCGATCCGACGCTATTGCAACGTGCGCTCAGGTCCTATGAGCGCCACCGCACTCGACTGACTGCGCGCGATTATATCGGGATCGCCGATTTCTCCGTGCCATCTCGCGCGCCTCGTTTCCATCTTCTGGACATGATGAGCGGGAAGTCTCAATCGCTTTCGGTCGCACACGGCCGGGGGTCAGATCCGGATCATAGCCGCTGGGTTGAACGTTTCTCCAATTTGCCCGGATTGGCAGCCTCCTCGCAGGGAGCGTATCTCACCCGTGACATCTATCAAGAAAAGCATAGCCGCTCGCGGCGTTTGGTGGGCCTTAATCCCGATAACAGCAATGCGGAGGCCCGCGCCATTGTCATTCACGCTGCCTGAGTCCATACATTGGTCCGGCAACATGGCAAGCTCGGGCGAAGCGCAGGTTGCTTCGCATTTTCAGAAAGCGACTTGGCTGCAGTTGCTCGATCGACTGGGGCCCGGGCGAATTGATTTACGCGGACAAAATAATCAAAGCGTGATTCCGAACTGGAAGAGGAGTCATACTCGACCACCCCCTTCCGTTACGGCTTCAGAGCGAGACCAGGATGTTATCTTCAACTTTGGTAACGCCGGGTGCAGACCAAGCTGCGCGCTCGGCAATTTGACGTTCGTTCCAGGCGCTGACTTTTCCTCCGAGCGTCACCCTTCCACCGTCGGCCAGCACAGTGATCCTGCCAGCATCGAGATCTGCCTGCCGCTTGATAGCAGACATAATACGCGCCCGGACATCGGTTGAAGTAGGCATCGGGTGTATTTCTATAAGATTGCTTACGCCTGTGACCCAATTTACCTTTCCAGCAGCTTTCATTGCTTCATCTTTTTGGTAAAACCAGTCGACCTTTCCGGAAAGCGTGACCCAACCACTTTCGACTTTCACTGTGATTTTGTCATCCGGAATTGAAACGTTCCAGGCAAACATATCGACGATGCGTTTGGCAATTTCATGATCGGCCGTTTTCGGCTGTGAAGGAAAGCGGACTTTGATCTCCTCGGCGATGGCTTTGACCCCCGCCACGCGGCGCGTCGCCTTTTCGGCGGCAATTTTCTCGGGATAGCTTTTGACGTAACCAGAGAGCGTCACGACACCGTCGATGACTGCGACGCCAATGTCGGCATGATCCACGCTTGGCTCCCATTCGAGTTCCGCCATGACATCATGTTGAAGTTGACTATCGGTTTTCATGTGAATTCTCCTTAGCTTGGGGATGCTATCGAGCCTTCAAACTCGACGATGGTTCGCTACCATCGTGGTTAATATTCTCGTCAGGCCTGGCGCTGAGAATTGGGAAAAACCCGTAGACTTGTGTGAACCCATTCCGCATGCCGACAACAATCAGACCTCGACAAAATGCCGACGAGCGTCGCCATGCCGATTGTTCTTCTAAGCTCAACTGTGATGCTTTAGTAGAAATGCCGCAAGTTCTTGTGGCCGCAAGTGAGTCAGGTCCTTGTCGATCTCGGCGATCGTTCGGTGCTCGATATGGATATCGCGGGCCTTACGAAGCTTACCCAGCATATGCGGCGGTGCGATCAGGACGATCGGAGCGTCATGACTGCCATTGCTTTGGAGGAAAGCTAGAGCCGCTTTCCCGAAGTCATCTTCGCGCTGTTGATGGTAGTCGGTGGTCGCGTAAGCGTGACGCGTTGATCCGGCGCTTTCGAATGAACGGCCGGGTCCGTCAGAGGCAATCGCGCGTGTGGGAGGATCAGCTTGTATCTTTTCGCCGATGATCTCCAGCTCTGGCGCGTTGTCCTTTCCGCGGTTGCGCAAAAGCTGCATCCGGCTACCATCGACCACCAGAATTAAAGTGCCATGGGGAACGAGCATAAGATTAATCCTTTTAGAATTCAGCAACTGCCCGATCGCGTGCACGACGGAGCAATTCGATTACTTCATCATCGGATGTCTGGGTGAAATCGCCATAATGGGCGCCGACGGCGTAAAAAGGATCGGGCTGCGCAAGGCAGACGACCTCGTCACACTCTGACCGGAGCTCAGCGATAGTTTCCCGAGGCGCGACTGGAACTGCCAATATCAGCCGGGTCGGGTGGATTTTGCGCACAGCCTTAAGCGCAGCCTTGATGGTGCCGCCGGTTGCGATACCATCGTCCACGATGATCACGGTCCGACTGGTAAGTTCGACAGGCGGCCTTCCGCCGGTGTAGGCTTGGCGGCGGCGTTCGATCTCAGCCAGCTGGCGATGCATTTCCCTGCGCAGATATTCAGGACTCGGCGCCAGTTGACGCATAACATCTTCGTTCAGAACGAGCTGGGGCTGCGCCCCGTCGACGATTGCGCCGATCCCCAGTTCCTCATATCCGGGGGCGCCGATCTTGCGGACGAACAGCAGGTCGAGATCCGCACCAAGCGCGTCAGCGACTTCGAAAGCCACCGGCACGCCGCCGCGCGGGAGCGCGAGAACAACGGGATGGGCCGGCGCGAAACGCCGCAATGCTGCCGACAGTCGTTGCCCCGCTTCCCTGCGGTTCCGAAATTCAGGCCGGCTGCCGAGCATGCCATGCCTCCTCGAAATGCTCGAGAAACCAGTCCGTCGCATGAGCGATGACTTCGTCCAGCGCGCCGGATTCCTCGAACAGATGACCAGCCCCCGGCACGATAATGAGCTCGGTTTTGGCGTGCATATGCCGCATCGCCGTCCGGTTCAGATCGGTCACCACATGATCGTGACCGCCGACGATCAACAGGGTCGGCGCGCGGACATGGGCGAGTGCATGTGCACCCGCCAGATCTGGTCGCCCGCCGCGTGAGACGACTGCTACCGCACGATCGTCTTCATAAGATGCCGCAAGGAGCGCCGCGCCCCCTCCCGTACTCGCGCCGAAATATCCGATCGGAAGCGACCACAGTTCCGGCTCGCGCGCGACCCATTCGGCGGTGCCCGCCAAGCGTGATGCCAGCAACGGAATGTCGAAGACATTGGCGCGGTCCAGTTCTTCTTCCGGCGACAGGAGATCGACCAGCAAAGAGGCGATGCCGGCTTCATAGAGGCCCTGGGCGACGTGATTATTGCGCGGACTGTGTCGCCCGCTTCCGCTGCCATGTGCGAAGATGACAATGCCACGCGCGCCATGAGGAACACGCAATATCCCCTTCAGGCCGGTGATCGAGATAGAGATCTCGACAGGAGCGTGCGCGGGGCCGGCCATCGTCATAGTCCGAACGGATAGGTTTCGGGCGCGCCATGCGGGCACTCATGGCCAAGCGGGGTGACGGCCTTGGTTTGTTCAAACCACACCCAGGCATCGAATTGCTCTGCGAGCACAGCCTCGAAATAATGGCTCAAGCGCTCTGTTTCTGGCCGGTACACCACGCCGATCGCGCGTTCGAGCAAGGGCGTTCGCAGCAAATCCGCGAGATCCCGCCGATCGTTGCCCCGCCAGTGCGTGAGGGTGCGCGCCAGCCCGGTTTGGCGGAAGGCATGTTCATAACTGTCAGGCCTCGCGGGACGGACGGTCTTGACCTGCATGTCGGCACCCCAGTCGCTCGCGGCGGCGACTGTTCCGCTATCGGTACCAAAGCCGATGGCGAAGACGTCCTCGCCAAACGCGGTGCGACAGAGTTCGCCGATATTGAATTCACCCTGCCAGCCCATCGCAGTGGCGGCGGCATTGCCGACATGGCTGTTATGCGCCCACACCACCGCCTTCGCGCTGTCGCCGCGATGGATGAGCAGCGACCGGAGCGTATCGAACATATGCCGATCGCGCAGATTCCAGCTCTCGGTCGAGCTGCGATACATCGCGCGGTAATAGCGTTCGGCGGCCCGGACGATGCGTGCGTTCTGGGTGGCGTCGAACCAGCTTTCACCGTCCTTCCCAACATATTCGAGCCGGTTCCTTAGCAACTCATGGAGTTGTGCAACCGCCCGATCCTCACAGCTGGGACGACCGCCATGCACGACCGCGCGTCCATAATGTGCGGGCTCGTCCTGCCATGGCGTCAAACAGCCATAGCGATGGCGCGCTTCCGCTGCCGCCTGAGGATCGACCTTATCCAGATACGCAAGAACCGCGTGAATCGACTCACTCAAGCTGTAGACATCGAGTCCATGGAACGACACGCGCTGCTGTTCCGGCAGCGGCGAATTATGGCTCCGCAACCAGTCTGCGAACTCAAGCACCTCAATGTTCCGCCACATCCAGGTCGGGAACCTGACGAACGCATCGCCGCGACGCGGGCGCGGCGCCTGATGGCGGACATAATCATCGATGCGCGCGGCGTCGGGCCAGTCAGCCTCGACCGCGATAATATTGAAGCCATGTTTTACGATAAGACGGCGTGTGATCGCTGCTCGCGCCCGATAGAATTCGGAAGTGCCATGCGTCGCCTCTCCGAGCAGCACTACACGCGCATCGCCGAAGCGATCGAAGAAGGCGCCGAACTCTTCCGCGCGCTCCGGCGGGGGAAGCGGCTCGGCATATCGACGCAGAGCCTCGATCAGTTCGCTCGAAGCCTGATCGGTTGGTTCGTAAAGCGCTGTGTCGGACATGGTGCCCTCCTGCGTTCGCTCCGGCGCGCGTGATCAATGGCCGAGTATCAACGGCACCGGGCTTCCAGCCAGCATGCGACGCGTAACGCCGCCGAACAGGCTCTCGCGGATCCGTGCATGGCTATAGGCCCCCATGACGCAATAGCTGGGACGACGATCCGAACAGAGCTTCAAAAGTCCGGCGGCGACGTTCGCTTCAGCGTCACGACGGTCGATGCGAGGCTCAATCCCGTGGCGCGAAAGGTAGGTCGCTGCTTCCTCCGCCGGCACACCGTCCACCTGACCGAAAGTCACGATGGAAACGGTCTGGGCCTTGGTCAAAAGGGGTGTCACCGCACGCATGGTGTCGGCAACCTCGCTCGAACCGTTCCATGCGATAAGCGCATTGCCATGCGTAGCCAATCCTCGCGCAGCCTCTGGCACGGCCACGATCGGCTTGCCTGATCCCATTACGACCTCAGACACCACCGTTCGCATATTGAACTCGTTTGTGTCCGCAAGCGCCGTGTTGAGGACAATGATGTCGGCAAGATCGGACTCAGCCTTGAGTAACGGCGCAATGTCACCTGTAGCATCAACCCAGTTCCACGGAACATCTTCGGCATGCAACCGCGCCTCAAGGCTGGCGCGATTGGTGGCCTCGCGCTGACGCAGGTCATCCAAAATGGTGGCTTCTGCCATTCCCAACATCGGGTCGACCCCGACCATCATGGGCTGTTGAGCAATATCGAAGCAGGTGAGATGTCCAGACAGAGCTCGGGTCAGGTCGAGCGCCGCCTGAAAACGCGCCTCCTCACCGGCATCATCATGAACAAAGAGCAGGACGTTCTTCATGAGAGTCTCCTCACGCGGGGCGAATCTATCCGCCAATGAAGGTAAACTTGCTTCGGCCGCTATCGTGGATCACTACGCAACTATACGGACTCAAGCTCTCTCGACTGAATTCAGCGAATGGCATCGACGCTACCTTTGATAAGTCCGCCTTGCTCTGCTTCAGCTGCGCTGATGACTTGGGAAATCCCTTGCTTGCCGATGAGGATCAGCCATACACTCCCATTCCGACATTGCACTGACCATGCTGGCCCGTTGTTGATCGTCCCGAGCGACTTTGAACTCCTCACATCCTGGCAATCACGACCCGCGTCGTGAATCGCACGGCAGAAAACGGCGTCACGCGCTGGGATGGGCAGCATTTCTATCCGTTTTTGGTAGCCGCCCTCAGGAATCACGATCGCAGTCGTATTTTCCTCTGGAACGTTCCGACTGCAGCTCGCAATCAAAAGGAAGAGCGAAACCGCGTACAACTGGCGTCTCATAATATCCTCCTTTTTCAGGGTACTCCTAAAGATCGGCAGGCGTAAAAATGGCTCCGAGCAGCTCCATCAAGCTACCTCCTCCTGAAGATCGGCCGGGGGACCTTCAAAGCAGCTCTCCGCACGCGATGGATTTGTGCTTTCGTCGGCGAGGGCTAAGCGCTCTGTCGGTGCTATCGCTTTCAGAACATTGAGCGATCGTTCCGCAAATCGTGGCCAGATCATGCCACGCCCGTGCGTATAAGCTTTGCCGCGAAGCGTATTTCGCTGTGCAGGATTAAGCAGCAAGCGCGTCATCTCCCGCGCCAAGCCCTTCGAATCCTCGAAATCGACGAGGACGCCGTGGGCGCCTTCTAACAGTTCGACGGCATGGATGTAGGGGGTCGAGACAATCGCCTTACCCAGCGCCAGTGCATAGGAGAGCGTACCCGAAGTAATCTGCGCTGGATTCAAGTATGGCGTCACATAAATGTCGGCCGCAGCCAGATAATCCATCAGCTCGTCATGGCTGATGAACCGGTTCACCCAGCGGATGTGGTCAGCAACGCCCAACTCCATCGCACGCGCCTTCAGGCGATCACGATAGGCTTCGCCTTCGTGAGCAATCAGATGCGGATGCGTCGCGCCGACGATGAGGTAAAGCAGATCGGGCTTGGCGGCGATGATCGATGGCAAAGCATTAATCATCGACTCGATGCCTTTGCCTGGCGATAACAGCCCGAAGGTCATGATGACATCGTGGCCCGCCAGGCCGAGCCCCGCCTTTGCGTCGGCCGGTTCAGTAAATGGCCGATCAGGGACGCCATGTTCGATCACGGCGATCTGGGCTGAGGGCACGGCGTAGACTCGCTGGAGGATCTCCTTCGCCTTCCTAGCCATGACGATCAGTACGGATGCCCGATCGATCAGGCCGTCCATCACCTCGCGCTGTTCCGCCGACGGCGTTTCCAAAACCGTGTGCAGCGTCACCGCGACTGGCGCCGTGACCGAGTTCAGGAGCGCCAATATATATTTTCCGGCTGGGCCGCCGAAGATGCCGAATTCATGCTGCAGCCAGACCACGTCCGGCGCACTTGCGTTAATCCTGTTGCCAGCGGTCAGATAGGTAAATGGCTTATCATGATCGATCGAGAACTTCACCGCGGCGGGATAGGCGTACGAGCGGCCAGGGTCGTTCATGGCGTAAACATCGACTGCGATAGCGGGGAATCGAGAACGCATGGCTGCATAGACATCGCTGGTGAAGGTCGCGAGACCGCAAAGTCGCGGCAGGAAGTTACCGATCAATGCGATGCGATCGATGCTGCGACTGAATAGTCGTGGGCTTTTGTCGAGTCTTACCGCCGAGCAGGAATATAGGCGATCGGCCGCCATCATCGCTCTTCCTTTCCAAAAGATCATGCTGACGCAACGCAACTCGAACCATCGCCAAGCGCTTGCTCGGCAGGGCTTCAACGAGAATGGGAAAATTGTTCACCACGATGGGCGCCAGGGGAATTGGTATGAGTACGTAGAGAAGGGGGGCGACACGCGTAATACGGGTCAGAAATGATGCATATCGACCAGGCACGGACAATCGCCTTCCTATCGAGGCCCGAGTCTTATCGAACGGCTGACGAGGTAGCGTACGTCGAGACGCACGCTGCCATCGTGTTTTTGGTTGGCGGTAAAGCCTACAAGCTCAAAAGGGCGATCAAATATCCGTTCCTCGATTATTCCACGGTGGCGCTTCGCGAGAAATCGGCGCGCGCCGAACTTACGCTCAATCGTCGCACGGCACCCCAGCTTTATCTGGATGTGGTCCCGGTCAGCCTTACACCCGATGGACGCCTGAGCCTGGACGAAACGGGCGAGGTAGTCGATTGGCTGGTAGTCATGCGCCGGTTCAAAGAGGAAAATCTTCTCAGTCGCATTGCCGATCAAGGTGCATTGCCGCGCCCGCTGCTGCAAAGACTCGCTGATCGGATCGTTGATTTCCATAACGCTGCAGAGGTTCGAAAGGATTATGGCGGCGCTGCCGCGATGCGTCGGGTCATCGAACTAAATCACGCGAGCATGAGCCAACATCCGGAAACTCTGGCTACGGCAGAAGTAGATGATCTTCGTCAAGGTAGCCTCACCGCCTTGGACGACGTCGCGACGCTCCTCGATCGCCGTCGCGACAATGGCTTCGTGCGGCACTGTCATGGCGACTTGCATCTCCGTAACATCTGTCTGATCGAGGGCGAACCGGCCCCGTTTGACTGCATTGAGTTCAGCGAGGATCTGGCCTGCATCGATGTGCTTTACGATCTTGCTTTCCTGTTGATGGACCTCTGGTGTCGCAATCATCATGGGGAAGCCAATTTCATCTTCAACCGCTATCTGGATATGAACGATGACGGGACTGGGGGAATGGCGGCGCTCCCGCTCTTCCTGTCTATGCGCGCTGCCGTTCGCGCCCATGTAGCGGCTGCCGCGGCAAGCCTTCTTGGAGGAGACGGCAGAAAGGCAGAGGCAGAGACCGCCAGATGCTATCTCAACGCGGCAATTCAGTTCCTCCAAATCGGACGGCCTTCGCTGGTAGCCATAGGGGGGCTGAGCGGAACCGGAAAATCGACGTTGGCCTATGCTCTCGCTCCATTTCTCGGGCGTGCGCCAGGTGCGCGAGTCCTGCGAAGTGACGTGCTCCGAAAACGATTGATGCACCGATCGCCTGAGGAGCGGCTGTCCAAAGAGGCCTATAGCTCTGAAATCAACGCGCGCGTCTACGGAAGACTCGAAGAGCAAGCTGGTCAGACACTGTCTGCTGGACATGCTGTCATTGCTGATGCGGTCTTTGGCAGGGGGGATGAACGCTCGGCGATTGCAGCCGCCGCCGACAAAGCCGGAAGCACTTTCGTCGGACTGTGGCTCAAAGCGCGGGTCTCACAGCTCGAGGCGCGGCTGCGGGGTCGCATAGGCGATGCGTCTGATGCCACGATCGACGTCCTTCATCGACAGCTTCAAGAGGATGTCACAACGCCCCACGAATGGCATCAGGTTGATGCTGGTAATGACGCGAAGGCCGTTTTGTCGGCAGTGAAGATGATCGCCGGGTGCGGCCGGGAGGTCAGCAGAGGCCTCAAATAATGCCGTCGATAGCAAGATGATTGCGCTCGCTCTCATCGTGTGGCGCAGTAAAGTCAAAGCGGGCCCGGCAGATCACCGAAGGGCATGTTGCAAGATGATTTGCGATGCCACAGACAGCGCGAGCAGGATGCAGCCGATTATAACGCGATGTTCGCGGTCTTTGAGCCACTGCACGGGGTGAAAGTTGGTGAATGCTGAAGGGTATTTCATGCCATCCTCGAGGGACTCGGAGCTAATCAAAAGTTAAAATCGTCGAATTCGGCGGATATCCAATATGGGTTAATACGTAAGAACCGCCCCTGAGAGCGTTGCGGAAGTGGGCAACCATTCTTCCGCAATTAACGATATTCTACGTGACACTACGCATGGCTGTTATTGCCACGGCTCGCACAATGGCTGGATCGAGTCGGGGAAAATCCATGCTCAGCCAGCCCAATGTCCGTAAGCCCAAGCCCAACGCGGCAAGTCGCGAAACAATTCATGATTTGCGCAATCTTTTCGGCGTGGTGGCCTCGGCTTCACACATGCTCGAAGATGGTCCGCCGGCCGAACGCAAGGCGTTGCTGATCAGGGCTATCGAAGATGCCGCAACACGCGGCGCCGAACTGACCACCACCTTGCTGTGTTCCACGCCAGATCAATCCAGATATGACGTCATCGACCTTAACGAAGAACTGCATTTGCTGGAGGGCCTGCTTCGCGGCCTTGCCGGCTCGCGCGCGGAAATTCGGATGGAGCTACGTGAGCAATCATTGCCCGTCAGAATTAGCCGCTCGGGGTTCGAAGCGACTATATTGGAACTGGTCACCAATGCCTGCGCTGCCTTTCGCTCTCCAGGCCACATTGTGATACGCACGTGGCGGGTGGGGCGGCGCGCATGGATATGCGTCGCAGACAATGCCGCTGGCATGAATCCGGTCATTCTCCGCAATGTGTTGAGCGGGCCGATAAGCGGATCGTCCGACGGCAACGGCCTCAATCGCGTGCGCCGGTTTGTCAGCGAATCTCCTGGCCGTTTGCATATTCGCAGCCACAAAGATCGCGGAACTGTTGCTGTGATCAGCTTTCCGCTCGTGCTGGGGCTGACAAGGTCCAAATCATGATGGTAAAGACTCATGCCGACTAAAATGAAGGCAGCGATATTCGTCGAGCCGGGACGGATTGTGCTAAGCGAAAAGCCGATACCGGATGTCGGCCCGCTCGACGCTTTGATCCGCGTAACTACCACGACAATCTGCGGGACCGACGTTCACATCCTCAAGGGTGAATATCCTGTAGCGTCGGGTCTGACCATCGGCCACGAACCTGTCGGCATCATCGAGAAATTGGGGTCCGCGGTAGAGGGCTACACCGAGGGTCAGCGTGTCATTGCTGGTGCGATCACGCCTTCGGGAACGTCCTATGCCTCACTCTGCGGTTTTCACTCCCAATGTGGTGGCGCCCATGGCCATGGGTGGAAAACGATAGGCGGCTGGCGTTTTGGAAATACGATTGACGGTGCGCAGGCCGAGTTCCTTCTCGTTCCTGATGCCATGGCCAATCTTTCGCCTGTGCCTGACGGTCTTACCGACGAACAGGTGCTGATGTGTCCGGATATCCTGTCGACGGGTTTCAGCGGTGCGGAATCCGCCGAGATCAGGATCGGCGACAGTGTTGCTATCCTTGCGCAAGGGCCGATCGGCCTGTGCGCTACGGCAGGCGCGAAGATGATGGGCGCGACGACCATCATTGCGATCGATAGCGTGCCGGCGCGGATGGAAATGGCGCGCCGGATGGGTGCCGATCATGTGATCGACTTCAATAAGGAAGACCCTGTCAAGGAAATCCTTCGCATCACCGATGGCCGGGGCGTGGACGTGGCCATCGAAGCGCTCGGCCGCCAGGAAACCTTCGAGGCCGGTCTCCGCGCGATCCGGCCAGGCGGTACCTTGTCGTCGCTCGGAGTTTATTCGAAGGATCTTCGCATCCCTCTCGATGCCTTCGCGGCGGGATTGGGCGATCATAAGATCATCACTACCCTTTGCCCCGGGGGTAAGGAGCGCATGCGGCGCCTGATGGAGGTGGTCGCGTCCGGCCGGGTCGATACACGGCCTCTGGTTACGCACCGTTTTGCACTGGACGACATAGAAACGGCTTATGATCTATTCTCTCACCAGCGGGATGGCGTGCTCAAAGTGGCCATTACGCCATGAAATGGTCGTTACCGGTTGTTACGATCAAGGGAACGGTGGTTCGGCTTCACCTCACGTTCCTGCTGTTCCTGATCTGGCTTGCGGGCTCTGCTTATGCACATAGTGGCCTCGCGGCTGGCGTAAGCGCGATCGTCTTTTTCGTTCTGCTCTTCCTTTGCATAACGCTTCACGAATTCGGCCATATCCTGACGGCCCGGTATTTCGGGATCAAAACCCGCGATGTCACTCTTTGGCCCATTGGGGGTGTCGCGCGGATCGAGCGCATACCCGAACAGCCGCTCCAGGAGATTGCGATCGCCCTGGCAGGGCCGGCAGTGAATCTTGTCATTGCGGGCTTGCTGATTATTGCGCTCGGGCAACTTCCTGCTGCTGAGATCCTGCCGACCGACGTCGGTTCCGAACTGATCGCTCAGCTGGCTATCGCCAATCTCGTGCTTGCGCTCTTCAATCTGATCCCAGCCTTTCCAATGGACGGAGGGCGCGTGCTGCGCGCCCTGCTCTCGGCCCGCTTAGGCTTTCTGCGAGGAACGAGAATAGCTGCGCGCGTAGGTCAGATGCTCGCAATTGCATTTGCTGCTGCGGGCGTTTTCTCGGGAAACGGCATCCTCGTTCTCATCGGCCTGTTCATTTTTATTGCTGCAAGCGGAGAGGCGGGAATCGCCCGCGTGCGCGGCGCGGCATCAGGTCTCCTGGCGTCGGACGTGATGATTACAGACTTCAAGTC
>Ga0207951_100606_pt1 | contig 16698 bp, 13 predicted proteins | sample Subbio12Aug_8Bad_FD_184830 | JGI IMG/M metagenome (GOLD analysis project Ga0207951, IMG submission 184830) | Serpentinite rock and fluid subsurface biosphere microbial communities from McLaughlin Reserve, California, USA - CR12Aug_8Bad (SPAdes) | ecosystem: Environmental > Terrestrial > Deep... | reverse complement strand
GAGCACGGCAGCCTGCGCGGGCTCGAGCTCGGCGGCGCGGCGGCGCAGGCTCTCCTGCACGCGCGCGCCGGCGGCATCGAGCGCGTCGAGCGCGGTGCCGCCATCGGCCATCTCGCGCAGGCGCAGCCGCGCCAGCGCGCGCAGCGCCTCCGCTTCCTCGGCGCGCAGGCCCTCGCGCTCGGCCGCCAGGCGGTCGGCCTCGGTCTGCGCGGCGGAGGCCTCGCGCTGCGCCGCGGCCAGGTGGGCGTCCATCTCCTGCAGGATCGCGCTGCCGCTCACCATGACAGGATCGCCCTTCCGGTGGTCTCCACGGTCCATTCGGTGTCCAGCGTTCCGGCGCGTTTCCGGCCGATCTCGGGTTGGTCGATGATGCCGTCGTCGAGCCTGTCGCGCCGCACGCGCTCGAACTGCGCTTCCGGCACGCGCAGCGCCCAGCGGCTCACGAGGGCGGTGCGGCCGTCCTCCTCGCTGGTGATCTGAACATCCACCGGGCGGCCCGCGCGGTCCACCGCCTCGACGATCAGGTAATAGTTGCGCGCGCGCGGATTGGCCGCGGGCACGCGCCAGACGGCCGAGGGCTCTCCGGGGCGGTTGACGATGCGAACCGTGTAGTCCTGCGCGAGGCGCGTCGCGAGATCCGCGAGCGCGGCGCGGCGGACGCGCGCCTCCGTTGCGTTGCCGGCGCGCGCGGCGGCCTCGCCCTCGGCCAGCAGGCGGGCGGCCTCGGCGCGCGGCCCGGCCTCCTGCGTGCCGGCCAGCACGCGGTCGTGCTCGGCGCGCAGCGCGCGCGGGAGATCCTGCTGCAGCTCGCGCGCGACCGCGGCGGCCGCGCGCTCGGCCGGCAGGGTCACGGTGACGAAATGCACGCCCCAGCCGAGCAGCAGAACGCCCAGGCCGATCAGCGCGAACTTCCCCCAGCGCCCGCGCGTCGCCCAGGCGGTGGCGAGGCTACGCCGCCAGCCCTCGCCCTTCGGCGTGTAGGCGAACCGCTTCTCCTCGAGCGCGGCGATGCCCGCATCGAGGACATGGTCGGCGACCTCGATCCCCTGGGAGGCGTAGATTTCGCGCAGGCGCTGGCGCAGCCGCGCCTGGCGGTCGGTGCCGGCGAGCTCGCGCTCGACCATGCGATCGGCGTGGCGGATGGTGTCCACCACGTCCATCGCGAGCATCGTCTCGTCGAGCGCGGGCGCGCCCGCGCGGACCTCAGGCATTCGCGGCGGCGACCGCCGAGGCGCGCTGCTGCAGCCGCGCCATGCGCTGCTTCGCCTCCTCGACCGACCGGCGGATCTCGTCGCTGTTGCGCGTCGCGGCGTCGCGCATCTCCTCGATGATCTCGCGCGAATGCTCCTGATAGGACACCACGCTTTCGATCAGCTTCTTGACCGCATCCGCCCGGATGGTCGGGCCGTAGCCGGCGCGCAGCGCGGCCTCCTGCACCTTGCCGCCGATCTCGGCGAGCACTTCGAGCGACTGGTTCACGCCCTCCTTCATGCTCTCCAGCGTGCGGGTGCTTTCGTGCAGCCCGTGCATGCCGGCGAAGGAGGCGGTCAGCGCCGTCAGCACCGCCTCGTTGGTCGAGAAGAAGGAGACGGACTGCTGATAGACGCGCTCCTTCGCCGTGGTGATCTGCACGAGGCGCGCCATGATCACCTCGGAGGTGTTGTAGGAGACGGTCAGGTTGTCCGAGAGATCCTTGGCGATCTGATACTTGCCTTCCTCGAGCTGGAGCGCGCGCAGCGCCTCGTCGCGGGCGAGTTCGAACATCGCGCGCTGGGCCGGCTCGAGCCCCCCGGCGCCCTCGGCGGCCTTCACCGCTGCGTCCGTCGCGTCCTTGGCGGCGTTCAGCCTGCCCTCGGCGGTCTTGAGGACCTCGAGCGCCAGCACCTCGGCCTGCTTCAGCGCGCCGCGGAAGTCGCGATAGGCTTCCAGGATGGCGTGCTCGCGGTCGATGTTCTCCTTGGTGTCCTTCGACACTTCCAGGTAGGTGTCGCGGATCTTGTTGAAGCGCGCGGCGATGTCGCCGCGCGTGGCCTTCTGCCAGATGTTCGACAGCCGCTCCATGGTGGAGATCTTGCCGTCCTCCATCTGCGCGACCATGCCGCGCGCGTCGTCGCGGATGGAGTTGAAGGCGGTGGTGATGGTCTGGTAGCGCTCGCCGATCTCCATCGCCTTGATCTGCTCGCGCACCACCTCGTTGAAGGTGGTCGCCTGGTTCAGCACGCGCGCGATCAGCGTCACGCGGTCCTGGTCCACCGCCATGATCTTGGTCAGCAGGCCGGTGATCGGGCTTTCCTGCGCCGAGGCCTCGGGCAGCGGCAGGCCGAGGTCGCGCAGCGCGCCCATGGCCTTGTCCAGGTAGCGCATGGGCTGCATGGTGATGGCGGTCTCGCTCATCCTGTCCGTCTCCTGGCGTGGTCCGGGCGCAGTCATAGCGCGCCCCGATGCCGGCCTGCCAGCCCGTCATGCCGGCGGCGGAGCGTTCGGCGGGCATGGGCGCGGCGTTCGCCGCTGTTCCCAGCGACGGGCCGATGCGGCACACTCGTCCGGCGGCGCCGCCGGACGCAGGGAATCCGGCCGCCATGTGCCGGAGGGACAGGAATGCGACCGGCCGCGGCCATGCCATCGCGAGGCTCGATGGGCGCACGCCCCTTCGCGCATGGCCTGCCGCGCGGCGCGCTGGAAGGGTGCGCCCGAGGGCCGTGAGCGCCGCCGGCGACCATCCGCGCTTCTTCCGCGACTTCCTCCGCCTCGGCGGCGGCTTCTGGCTGTGCGGCCCGCAGCGCTGGTCGGCGCGCGGCTGGACGGCGGCGATGGTGCTGCTCTGCATCGCGCAGGTGGCGCTGGCGATCCGGCTGAATGCCTGGACGGCCGACCTGTTCGACGCGCTCGAGCGGCGCTCCATGGACCGCTTCCTGACGCAGATCGGCGTCTTCGCCGCGATCGTGGCGGGGCTGGTGCTCTCCAACGCTTTCCACATGGTGGCGCGGCGGCGGGTCAACTTCGCCTGGCGCGAATGGCTGACCGCGCGCGTCGTCGCCGACTGGATGACGGAGGCCCGGCACTACCAGGTCGGGCAGATCCCGGGCGACCACGACAACCCCGACGGACGCATCACCGAGGATGTGCGCATCGCCACGGAGTTCGCCGTCGATCTCGCGCACACGCTGCTCTACGCGTCGCTGCTGCTGGTCGCGTTCGTCGGCGTGCTGTGGTATCTTTCGGGGACGGTCGAGGTGTTCGGATTCGCCCTGCCTGGCCACATGGTCGCCTTCTCGATCGCCTATGCCGCGGCGGGCTCGACCCTCGCCTTCCTGCTCGGCCGGCCGCTGGTGCGCGCGACCGACCTGCGCCAGAGCAGGGAAGCCGACCTGCGCTTCGGTCTGGTGCGTGCGCGCGAGTCGGCTGAAGCCATCGCGCTGGCGCGCGGGGAGGCGCTGCAGCGCGGCCGGCTTGGCCGGCTGTTCGACGCGATCGGTCCCGCCTGGGCGGCGCAGACCCAAGGGCTGGCGCGGCTGACCGGCTTCTCGGCGGGCTACATCGCGCTCGCGCCGGTCTTCCCGATCCTGGTGGCGACGCCGCGCTTCATCGCCGGTACCATCACCCTTGGCGTGCTGATGCAGACGGCGCAGGCCTTCCAGCAGGTCACCGCGGCGCTGTCGTGGCCCGTGGACAACCTCCAGCGCATCGCCGAATGGCGCGCCTCGGTCGAGCGCGTGCTGGCGCTCGAGGACGGCATCCGCATCGTCGCCGCCGAGGCGGCGCGCCAGGGGCCGGACGCGATCGTGCTCGACCGCGCACCGGGGGTCGGCATCGGCGCGGTCTCGCTCTGCGTCGCCGCGCCGGACGGCACGGCGCTGCTTTCCGACATCACGGTCGAGGTCGGGCCCGGCGAGCGCGTTCTGGTGGAGGGCGACGCGGATGCCGCGCAGGCGCTGTTCCGCGTGCTGGGCGGCATCTGGCCGTGGGGGCGCGGCATCGTCCGCCTGCCGCCGGACGGCGCCCTCGCGGCCGTCGGTGAGCGGCCCTACCTGCCCGAGGCCACGTTGCAGGAGGCGATCGCCTTCCCCCGTCCGGCCACCGCCCATCCGCGCGAGGCGATCGAGCGCGCGTTGCTCGTCACCGGGCTCGGCGGCCTCATCGCGCGGCTGGAGGAGCGCGCGGACTGGTCGAACGTGCTCGGCACCCTGGAGATGCAGCGCCTGGCCTTCGCGCGGCTGCTGCTGCACCGGCCGCGCTGGATCCTGCTCGGGGACACCAGCTCGGCGCTTGAGCCGGAGGAGGCGGACCGCATGATCGCGCTGCTCGCCGCCGAACTGCCGGAATCCGGGCTGCTGCTGCTCGGCCACCACCCCGGCGCGCCAGATCGCTTCACGCGGCGGCTGACGCTGCGCCGGCTGCCGGACGGCGAGGTGATGCTGCGCGAGATCCACGCCCGCCGCCAGGCGGCGCGCCAGCCGCGCCCGCGGCCGCTGCCGCTGGTGGACTGGCTGCGCCGCGGCTACGAGCAGCGGCGGCAGTACTGATCAGACCGGGCTTTTCACCCCGAGCCGTGTCGCGGTGGCGAGGATGCTCGACCAGGCGTCCTGCGGCAGCGGCACGCCGTCGCGCGCGCGGTCGGCCCGGCGCTGGTCCTCCGGCTCGCCGGGCAGCAGCACCGGCTGCGCGGGATCGGCGGGGCGGCAGGCGGCGATCCATTCGGCATAGGCGAGGCCCATGCGCTCGAACTCCGCCTGGGTGCCGAAATGCCGCGGCGAGATGAAGACGGAGAGCATCCCGTTGGCGATGCGCCCGCGTCCGCCGACCGGGCCGGAGGTGCCGCCCGCGGTCAGGCAGCCGGCCAGCATCTCGCACATGAAGGCGAGGCCCGAGCCCTTGTGCTCGCCGAAGGCGCGGATCGCGCCGCTGCCGTTCGCCGGGTTGCGCGGACCGATCGCGTCATAGGGACCATAGAGCGTGTGCGGGTCGGTCGAGAGCCGCCCGTCGGGCTCGATCAGCGCGCCCTCGGGCAGCTTCTTGCCGCCGGAGGAGGCGACCAGCACCTTGCCTTCCGCCACCAGCGAGGTGGCGAAGTCGAGCACCAGCGGCCGTCCGGGCAGGGGCACGCCGATCGAGACGGGGTTGGTGGCGAAGCGCCGCTCCACGCCGCCGAAGGGCGCCACGAGCGTGCTGCCCGCGACATTGACGAAGTGGATGGAGATCAGCCCCGCGGCGATCGCCTGTTCGGCGTAGTCGCCGACGCGGCCGATATGTCCGGCATTGCGCAGCGCGATGACGCAGACGCCGTTCGCCTGCGCGCGCGCGATGCCGAGCGCCACCGCCTGCGGCGCCACGGTCTGGCCGAAGCCCCATTTGCCGTCGAGCACGGCGAAGGCGCCGCCGTCGGTCACGACCTCCGCATTCTGGCCCTTCAGGATGTGCCCGGCCTCGAGCCATTCGACGTAGCGCGGCACGCGCACCACGCCGTGGCTGTCATGGCCGGCGAGGTTGGCGCCGACAAGATGCGTCGCGATGCGGCCGGCTTCCGCGTCGTCGCAGCCGGCGGCGACGAAGATGCCGCGCACGAGAGTGGTGAGCGCGTCTGCGGGGATGTGGTGCATGTCCATGGAAGCGTCCTGGCGGGAAGGAAGCGGGGGAGAAGGGAACTTCTCCCCTGCGCCCCCTCAACCTTTTCTGGGATTCGGGTGACAAGGAAGGGAGGGGGGGCCGGGGGAGGTTCCCCTCCCCCGGCCTTGCCTCACATCGCGGCGATCTTCTTCGCCTGCGGCGCCAGCAGGCGCATGTAGGTCGGCGTCACCAGCATCTCGGTGATGTTGGCGCGCGGCGGCATCGTCACCGCGAACAGCGCCATCGCGGCGATGTCCTCGGGCTGCAGCAGCCGCTCGATGTCCTCGGCCGGGACGGGTTCGGGGCGGTTCCTGAGGATGTCGGTCGCGACCTCACCGGGGCAGATGCAGCAGGAGCGGATGTTGTGGATCCCGTTCTCCTGGTTGATGGACTGCGAGAGCGCGACGAAGCCGTGCTTCGCGGCCGTGTAGCCCGGCCCCGAGAGGAAGGAGATGTTCTTCCCCGCCATCGAGGCGATCTGCACCAGGTGCCCACCGCCGCGCCTTCGCATGCCCGGCAGCACGGCGACCGAAGCCATGAACGGCGCGGTGAGGTTGCCGTCCACGAGCGCGCGGATCGCCTCGGGCGTGAGCTGATGGAGATAGCGCCTGGGCAGGTTCACGCCTGCGTTGTTCACCAGGATGTCGGGCCCGCCGATGGTGGATTCCACCTTGGCGAGAGCGGCCGCGACCTGCGCCTCGTTCGTCAGGTCGGCGGGGACGACGACGGCGCTGCCGCCGAGCATCGTTGCGGTCTCCTCGAGCGGCGCGATGCGCCGGCCGGTCAGCGCCACCTTCGCTCCCTCGGTCGCGAAGGCGACGGCGATGGCTCGGCCGATGCCGCTGCCCGCCCCGGTGATCCAGGCGGACTTCCCTTCCAGGCGCCGCATTCAAATGACCTTGTCGGTGGTCGGATCGAGCAGGTGCATCTGGTCCATATGCGCGATCAGGCGCAATGGCTGCCCGACCTCGGCCGGCGTGGCGGGATCGAGCCGTGCCGTCAGCTCGGTGCCGTCCAGCCTGAAATGCGCCAGCGTCTCCATGCCCATCGGCTCGATTACCTCGGGCGTGAGGATCAGCGGCGCGGGGTTGGTCTTGTCGGTCGGCTTGTCGTCGGTGAGGTGTTCGGGGCGGATGCCGAAGACCACGTCGCGGCCGGCATGGCCGCGATAGCGCGCGGTTCGCGCCTCGGGTACGTCGACGCTCATGCCGCCGGGCAGGAGCAGGCGCAGCGCGCCCGAGGTCTCCTCGAGCCGTGCCGGGATGAAGTTCATCGCCGGGCTGCCGATGAAGCCGGCGACGAAGCGGGTGGCAGGCGTGTGGTACAGTTCCTGCGGCGCACCGACCTGCTCGATCACGCCGTGGTTCATCACCACCACGCGGTCGGCCAGGGTCATTGCCTCGACCTGATCGTGCGTGACGTAGACGGTGGTGGTCCTGACCGTCTGGTGGACCTTCTTGATCTCGGTGCGCATCTGCACGCGCAGCTTGGCGTCGAGGTTGGACAGCGGTTCGTCGAACAGGAACACCTTGGGATCGCGCACGATGGCGCGGCCCATCGCCACGCGCTGCCGCTGCCCGCCCGACAGCGCCCTGGGCTTGCGTTCGAGCAGCGGCATGATGTCGAGGATGCGCGCGGCCTCGTTCACGCGGCGGTCGATCTCGGCCTTCGGAAACTTCCGCAGCGTCAGGCCGAAGGCCATGTTGTCGTGGACCGACATGTGCGGATAGAGCGCGTAGTTCTGGAACACCATGGCGATGTCGCGGTCGCGCGGCGGGATGTCGTTGACCACCGAGCCGCCGATGGCGATCTCGCCGGCGGTGATCTCCTCCAGCCCCGCGATCATGCGCAGCGTGGTGGACTTTCCGCAGCCCGAGGGGCCGACCAGCACCACGAATTCGTGGTCGGCGATCTCGAGGTCTATGCCTTTGACCGCCTGGACGCCGCCGTCATAGGACTTGACGATCTTGCGAAGCGAAACCTGAGCCATCTTCAGTCCTCATGCATTGGCCGGCCGATTCACACCTCGGCGCCCTTCGGCGCTTCGGCGATCGGACGGCTACCCCTTTGTCGCGCCGGCGGTCAGCCCGGCGATGTAGTAGTCCATGAGAAAGACGTAGACGATCACCGGCGGCAGCGCGGCGAGCAGCGCGCCGGCCATGATCTGCCCCCAGGCGAAGGTGTCCCCGCGCACCAGCTGGCTCACGACGCCGATGGTGAGCGGCATCTCGTCCGGCCTGGTGATGAAGGCGGTCGGATAGACGAAGGCGGCCCAGGACACGGTGAAGGCGAAGATCATCGCCGCGATGATCCCGGGCAGCGCCACCGGGATGAATATCTTGAACAGCATCTGCGGCCAGGTGGCCCCGTCGATCAGCGCCGCCTCGTCCAGTTCCTTCGGGATGGAGGCGAAATACCCGATCATGATCCAGGTGCAGAAGGGCACCGTCAGCGTCGGATAGACCAGCACCAGGGACCAGAAGCTGTTCATCAGGCCAAGCCCGCCGACGATCTGGTACAGCGGGATGAACAGCAGCGTGTCGGGCACCAGGTAGGTGAGGAACACGCCGGTCGCCAGCACCTGGCTGCCCCAGAAGCGCATTCGCGACAGCGCGAAGGCGGCGAGCACCGAGATCACCATCGTGATCGCCACCACCAGAAGCGTGACGATGACGCTGTTCCTGAAGAAGGTCAGGAAGATCGGGTTGCCGAGGATGGCGATGTAGTGCTCGAGCGTCGGGTCGCGCACGATCCAGGGGTTCAGCGTCTGGTCGGCCATCTCGGTGTTGGTCTTGATGCTCGTGATGAGCATGTAGAAGGGCGGCGCGAGGAATATGATCGAGGCGACGATCAGCGACCCGTAGGAGGTCCACAGCGCCCACCGGCGCTCGCGGTGCAGGCTTCCCACCTTGCCGTAGGCGCGCGGGAAGTCGCGGTTGGCGGCGGCCGTGGACATGTCAGGAGATCTCCTTGGTCCGGCGGGTCACGCCGCGGAGGATGAAGAAGGCGGCAACGGCCAGGATCGGCAGCATGAACAGCGACACCGCGGCGCCGCGCGGCAGGTGGGCGGCCAGGATGCCGACCTGGAAGGCATAGGTGGCGAACAGGTGCGTCGTGTCGCGCGGGCCGCCATTGGTCAGCACGCGGACGATGTCGTAGTTCGCGAAGGTGACGATCAGGCTGAACAGCACGGTGATGGCGATGATGTTCGCCATCATCGGCAGGGTGATGTAGCGCAGCCGCTGCCACGACGAGGCGCCGTCGATCGCCGCCGCCTCGTAGAGCTGCTCGGGCACCGATTTCAGCGCCGCGAGGTACATGATCATGAAGAACGGCGCGCCGTACCAGACATTGACCGTGATCACCGAGATGCGCGCCCACCACGGCGTGCCGAGCCACGGGACCGAGGGGAAGCCGAAGGCGTTGACGACCCAGTTCACCGAGGAGAAGGACGGGTCGAACATCCACCACCAGCCGAGCGTCGAGAGCGCCGGCGGGATCACCCACGGCACCAGCAGCATCCCGCGCCATTTGCGCTGCCCCTTGACCGGCAGGTGGTGCAGCATGTGCGCCAGCCAGAAGCCGATCAGCGCCTTCAGCAGCACCGCCGTGATGGCGAAGAAGCACGACTGCCAGATGACCATCCGGAAGGTGTCGGATTCCAGCAGGAACAGGTAGTTGTCGAGCCCGACATTGGCCGTCATCCGACGGTTGAGCGTCGACAGGTAGATCGCCCAGGCGGTCGGGTAGGCGACGAGCCCGGCGATCACCATGATCAGCGGCAGCGTCATGACGAAGGCGATGGTGGAGCGCCGGCGCGCCATCCGCTGCAGCGACGACACGCCGGGCGAGCGCCCGGCGATGCGCGGCGGGGTCGCCATCGGGAGCGCCCTGGCAGATTCGTCGGAAGCCATACTGGGACCTCGTGCGCTGGAACAGGCGGCGCGGGGCCGCGAAGGGCCGCGTGCGGGACGATGCGCGTTAACGGAACCCCGCGCGACCTCCGCTCATCCGGAGGCCGCGCGGGGGGGGGGACTGCGCCGCTCAGCCGCGGGCGAAGTTGCGCAACTCGCGCTCCGCCCAGCCGAGCGCCGCGTCCACGCTCATGCCGCCCTGGGCGATGCGCGCGATCAGCCCGGTGTTGAGGCCCTGCGTATAGGCCTGCATGGCGATCTCGGGGGGCGCCGGGGCGAAGGCGATCGAGGTCGTCGCGTTGTGGTGCGGCCTGACCGGGTAGTTGTACACCACGCCCGCCGGCGGCGCCTCGGTCGCCCAGGTGGGGAAGTCCGCCATGCTGAGGAAAGGCGGGATGTCGTAGCCTGCCGCGCCGGCCACCTGCCGCTGCGCGGCCGGCCGTTCGGACAGGAACTCGAGCAGCGCCTTCGCCGGCGCGACGGCGCGGCTGAAGTTCCAGATGCCCCAGAAGAACGGCAGCATCGGGGTGAAGCGGCCCTCCGGCCCGGCCGGCATCGGGAAGGTCCATTGCTGGTCGTGGCCCGCCATGTTGTCGCGCCGCGCCACCCACCAGGCGGAGGGCGGGTTGAACACCAGCGCCGAGCGCCCGCCCTGGATCGCGCGGTTGTTCGAGGCGTCGTCCCAGGCCCAGACATCGGCCGGCAGGAAGCGCGACAGCCGCACCGCGTATTCCACGGCCGCGCGCAGCTTCGCGTTGCCCCTGATGGAGGGCCTGCCCTCGGCGTCCAGCATCGAGGCGCCGTAGCTGGCGAACAGCCCGCCCACCCAGTCCACCGCGTCGGTGAAGGTGCCCATCGGCAGGCCGAAGGGAACCCCCGCGGCGTGGCAGCGTTCGGCCGCGGCGAGGAAGGTATCCCAGTTCCAGCGATCGGCGCCCGGCCCGGCGCGATCCGCCGCCGGCCACATCTCGCGCGGATCGAACCCGGCATGCTGGCGCAGCAGGTCGATCCGACCCAGGCTGGGCTTCAGATGCGTGCCGGAGACCGCCGGGACCGCCACCCAGCTGCCGCGGCGCCGCGCGAGATACTCGGCCGCCGCGGCGATCGCGCCGTATTTCGCCGACAGCCGCCCCATCACGTCGTCGACCGGCACCAGCTGGTCGGCATAGGCCGCCGGGAACCAGGTCGGGAAGGACAGGATGTCGTGGCCCGAACGGCTCTGCGCCTGCGCGGCGATCGTCAGCTCGTTCTGGCGGCCGACCGAGGTGATCAGGTCGACCTGCACCTCGACACGGTTGGCCCGGCCCCATTCGGCGCAGAGCTCGCGCAGCACCACGTTGCCGGCCGGCACCCAATGGTCCCAGAAACCGCAGCGCAGGGTGCCGCCGGTGCCCTGCGCATGCACCATCGGCGCCCCGACCGCGGTCGCCGCCAGAACGCCAGCCCCGTTGCGCATCACGTTGCGCCGGGTGATCCCGTGCTTGGACATGCTTCCTTACTCCCTTCCGTTCTCTCCCCGGGGCGGGCCTCGATCACGGGCCCGCTCGTCGGAACCTGGGAAGGTAGTCACCGAAAAACGATGATGGCAACCATCTTACGATCCGTAAGCGCGGCGCCTTGCCGGTTACAATCGCGCGGCGCAGGCTGTAGCGGTCATGAACCTGCAAACCTTCGACGCCATCGTCATCGGTGCCGGCATCGCCGGCGCCACCGCCGCCGCGCATCTCTCGGCCAGCCGCCGCGTCGCGCTGCTCGAAGCCGAGGAGAGTGCCGGCTACCACGCCACCGGCCGTTCCGCCGCGCTGTGGATCCGCAACTACGGCAGCCCCGATGCGCGCATCCTGACCGCCGCCTCGCGCGCCTTCTTCGAAAACCCGCCCGCAGGCTTCGCCGAGGCGCCGCTGACGCATCCGCGTCCCGTGCTGCATCTCGCCCCGCCCGAGCAGGCGGAGGCGCTGCGCGCCATGATCGCCGCGGGCGACGACATGCACGAGATCGCCGTCGCGGCGGCGCTCGCGATGGTGCCCGCGATGCGCCCCGGCTACGCCGCGCTCGCCGCGATCGAGCAGGATTGCTTCGACATCGACGTCGCCGCCATGCACCAGGGCTTCCTGCACCAGGCGCGCATCGCGGGCGGCGCGCTCGCGCTACGCAGCCGCGCCGGGCGCATCTGGCACGCGCAGGGGCGCTGGCACGCCGAGACCGCCGCCGGCGCGGTCTTCGCCGCCCCCGTCCTGGTCAATGCCGCCGGCGCCTGGGGCGACGAGGTGGCGCGCATCGCCGGCCTCGCGCCGATCGGCCTCCAGCCCAAGCGCCGCACCGCCTGCATCGTGGATCCCGGCGCGCATGACTGCGCCGGCTGGCCGCTGGTCGGCGATGTCGGCCACACCTGGTATGCGCGGCCCGAGGCGCGGCGCAAACTGATGGTCAGCCCCGCCGACGAGACCGACAGCGATCCCTGCGACGCGCAGCCCGACGAATACGATGTCGCCGTCGCGGTGGACCGCATGCAGCAGGCGCTCGACATCCCGGTCTCGCGAATCGAGCACCGCTGGGCGGGCCTGCGGACCTTCTCGCCGGACCGCGGCCTCGCCATCGGGCAGGGCGAGGCGCCGGGCTTCTTCTGGATGGTCGGCCAGGGCGGCTACGGGATGCAGACGGCGCCGGCGGCGGGGCGGCTGCTCGCCGCACTCGTCGCCGGCGAGGATCCCGGCGCGCTCGCCGCCGCCGTGCCGCTGTGCGACCCGCGCCGCTTCACGCGAAAGGCCGCTGCATGAACGAGAACCCGCCGGTTTTCGAGGATGTCCGCGCCGCGGCCGCGCGCCTCGGGGGGCGCATCCTGCGCACGCCGCTGCTGCGCCACCGCCTGCTCGACGCGATCACCGGCGCCACGGTTCTGGTGAAGCCTGAGCCGCTGCAGCGCACGGGTTCGTTCAAGCTGCGCGGCGCGACCAACGCGGCGCTGCTGATGGACTCGGCGGCGCGGCGGGCGGGGATCGTCACCCATTCCTCGGGCAATCACGGCCAGGCCTGCGCGGCGGCGGCGCACATGCTCGGCATGCGCGCGACCATCGCCATGCCCTCGGACGCGCCCGCCATCAAGGTCGAGGCGACGCGCCGCTGGGGCGCGGAGATCGTGCCCTTCGACCGCCACGGCGTGGACCGCGACGCGCTGGCCGAGACGCTGGCGGCCGAGCGCGGCGCCACCGTCATCCCGCCCTTCGACCACCCGCATGTCATCGCCGGCCAGGGCACGGTGGCGCTGGAACTGATCGAGGACGCACAGGCGCTGGGCCTGGCGCTCGATGCCTTCGCGGTCTGCACCGGCGGCGGCGGGCTGACCGCGGGCTGCGTGCTGGCGCTCGAGGCGCTGGCGCCGAAGGCCGAGGCCTTCGCCGTGGAGCCCGAAGGCTGGGACGACACGGCGCGCTCCCTCGCTGCCGGAAGGCGCCTCGCGGTCGCCGAGCCGGGCAGCGGCCTGTGCGACGCGCTGCTGTCGCGCCAACCCGGCGCGCTGACCTTCGCGATCAACCAGCGCCATCTCGCGGGCGGCGTGGCGGTGACCGAGGCCGAGATCTTCCGCGCCATGCGCTTCGCCTTCGAGCATCTGAAGATCGTCGCCGAACCCGGCGGGGCGGTGGCGCTGGCCGCGGTGCTGGCGGGCAAGGTCGCGGCGAAGGGCGGCGTCATGGGCGTGGTGATCAGCGGCGGCAATGCGGACCCGGCGGTGTTCGCCCGCGCGCTGGCGGCCTGAACGCATGCCCGGCGGCGGCCGGGAGGCCGCCCGGCCATTGTCATCGCGGCACGTCGCGCGCATGACCGGGCCGGGACATCGGCGAGCGGCTCCGGGGGAATGGGCGTGACCATGAGCGAAGCGGACATCATCGTCGTCGGCGGCGGTTCCGCCGGCTGCATTGTGGCGGCGCGGCTGTCGGAGGATCCGCGCTGTCGCGTGCTGCTGCTGGAAGCCGGGCCGCCCGACCGCGACATCTGGATCTCGCTGCCCGCGGGCTACGCCAAGCTCTATGGCAGCAAGCGCTACGACTGGGACTACCTGACCGAGCCCGAGCCCAACCTGAACGGCCGTGCGATCCACTGGCCGCGCGGCAAGGTGCTGGGCGGCTCGGGCAGCGTGAACGGCATGGTGTTCCTGCGCGGCTCCCCGCACGACTATGATCGCTGGGCGCAGGCCGGCGCGCGCGGCTGGTCGCATGAGGACGTCGCCCCCGTCTTCCGGCGCATCGAACACTGGGACGGCGCGCCCGCCCCGGCGCGCGGCGCGGCCGGCGCCATCCATGTGCGCGAGCCGCGGAAACTCTCCCCCGCCGCCGCCGCCTTCGTCGAGGCCTGCATCGCCGCCGGCCTGCCGCGCAACCGCGACTGGAACGACGGCAGCCCGATCGACGGCGCCGGCCCGGCGCAGCTCAACATCAATGGCGGGCGGCGCTCCTCGACCGCGAGGGAATACCTCCGCCCCGCCATGGCGCGCGGCAATCTGCGCGTGGAGACGGGCGTGCTGGTGCGCCGCATCCTGGTCGAGAACGGCCGCGCCATCGCGGTGGAGGCGACGCAGGGCGGCAGGCCCGTCACCTTCCGCGCGGCGCGCGAGATCGTGTGTTCCGCAGGGGCGCTCGAGACGCCGAAGCTGCTGATGCTCTCGGGCATCGGCGACGGCGCGGCGCTGCAGGCGATGGGCATCCCCGTCGCGCATCACAGCCCGGGCGTGGGGCGCAACCTCCAGGACCACCTCATCGCGAAGTTCATCTACCGCACCAGGCCCTGCGGCACGCTGAACGAGATCATGCTTTCCCCATGGAAGAAGGCGCGCATGGGGCTCGAATACCTGCTCGCGCGCCAGGGTCCGCTCGCGATCGGCGCCGGAGAGGCGAACGCCTTCGCCCGCGTCACGCCGGGCGCCGAGGAAGCCGATGTGCAGTTCCTGTTCGTCAACTTCTCGACCTTCGACTACATGAAGGGGCTGCAGGACTTCCCCGGCTTCATGTTCAACTACGGCGTCTGCCGCCCCGACAGCCGCGGCGAGGTCGCGCTGCGCTCGCCAGACGTGAACGACAAGCCGGTGATCCGGCCCAACTACCTCGACCATCCGAACGACATCCGGCTGATGCTCGGCGCCGCGCGGCTGGGGCGGCGCATCGCGGCGCAGCCGCCGCTCGCCGCGCTGATCGAGGAGGAACTCCGCCCCGGCGCCGACGCCACGACGGACGAGGCGCTGCTCGAGAGCATCCGCGCCACCGCCGGCACCGTCTTCCATCCCTGCGGCACGGCGAAGATGGGCACGGACCGGATGGCCGTGCTCGACCCCGAGCTGCGCGTGCGCGGCCTCGAGGGCCTGCGCGTCGCGGACGCTTCCGCCTTTCCGCTGATCCCCTCGCCCAACATCCAGCCGGCGGTGATGCTGGTCGCCGAACGCTGCGCGGACTTCATCAGGGCGACGGCGTGAACGGCGGCGCGGCGGTCGGGCAGGCGAACAGACCGGTCCGCTGGGCAATCCGGCGCCCTCAGCCCCGCCGGACGTTCCACGGATAGGGCGAGGAGCCCTGCAGGATCCCCGTGATGTCGCGGCGGAAAGCCGTGCGGATCTTGAACTGGCCGAGCGGCACGAAGGCCGCCTCCTCGAGCGCATGCCGTCCGAGCTCGCCCGCGAGCGAGGCCTGCCGCGCCGGGTCGCGCTCGTAGAGCCAGGCCTCGGCAAGTTCCTCGGCGCGCGCGCTTTCCCACCAGCCGAACCAGCCGCGCGTGCCCTGGCCGCGCACCAGGAAGGACAGCGCCGGGTTCGCCCAGGCGGTCGCGCCGCCGGTGGTGTGCAGCATGGACCACCCGCCGCGCTCCACCGGCTCGCGCGAGTTGCGCCGCTGCACCACGGTGCCCCAGTCGCTGTCGGCGAGATCGATGTTCATCCCGATGCGCTTGAGCCGGTCGGCCGAGACGAGGCCGAGCGGGCCGATGTCCGGGAAGTCGGTCGGGTTGATGATGACGACGCGCTGGTTGGCGTAGCCGGCCTCGCGCAGGGCGGCGCGGGCGCGGTCGAGGTCGCCGGGCATCATCGCCTCGCCCTCGTCGCGGTAATACGGCGTGCCGCGCGGCCAGAGGCTGCGCGTGATGTCCCAGTCCGACCGCTCGTCGCCGCGGGAGGCGCGCATGTAGTCCTCCTGCAGCACCGACAGCCGCACCGCCTTGCGGATGGCGGCGCTGTCGAAGGGCGGGTGCAGGCAGTTCATGCGCATCACCGCGAGCCGGCCGTGGGGGTCGGTCACCTCGCGGCGCACGTCGCGCGCGCGGGCGAGCCGCGGGCCGAGATCGGGGTGCGGGCGCTCCCACCAATCCACCTCGCCGTTCTGCAGCGCGGCGGCGGCGGTCGCGGCGTCGGGCAGGATGTGCCACTCGATGCGGCGGAAATGCGCGACCTTGCCGCCCGAGGTCCAGGACGGCGGCTCGGCGCGCGGCACGTAGCCGTCGAATTTCTCGTACACCACGCGGCTGCCGGAATTGTATTCGCCCGCGATGAAGCGATAGGGGCCGGAGCCGAGCACCTCGGTGATGGCGCGGCCGGGATCGGTATTGGCCAGCCGCTCGGGCATAACGAACAGCACCGAGGAATCGGGCTTGGCCAGCGCGTCGAGCAGCAGCGGGAAGGCGCGCCTGAGCCGGACGCGGAAGTTGCGGTCGTCCTGCGCGGTCCATTCCTCCACCACGCGCGCGAGCAGCTGGCCGAAGGGCTCGCGCGCGCACCAGCGCCTGATGGAGGCGATGCAGTCGGCCGAGCGCACCGGGGTGCCGTCGTGGAAGCGCAGCCCCTCGCGCAGGCGGAAGGACCAGGAGAGGCCGTCGGCCGAGGCCTCGTGCCCCTCGACCATCTGCGGCTGGGGCCTGAGCTGCGCGTCCACGCCGTAGAGCGTGTCGTAGACGTGGTAGCCGTGGTTGCCCGTCACCGTCGCCGTGGTGAAGATCGGGTCGAGCACCGAAAGGTTGGCCTGGGGCACGAAGCGCAGCGTGGTGGCGCGGGTGTTCTGCGCGACGGCCGGCGCGGCGGCGAGGCCGGCGGCGCCGACGGCGAAGAGCGAGCGGCGACGGATCATGGCGTCCTCCTCGGCGCGTCCTGCGCGCATGGGCACGAGCCTAGGGCGGTTTCGTGCCGGCTGGAAACCGCTCCGGCTTCGGT
>Ga0207951_100605_pt1 | contig 16699 bp, 22 predicted proteins | sample Subbio12Aug_8Bad_FD_184830 | JGI IMG/M metagenome (GOLD analysis project Ga0207951, IMG submission 184830) | Serpentinite rock and fluid subsurface biosphere microbial communities from McLaughlin Reserve, California, USA - CR12Aug_8Bad (SPAdes) | ecosystem: Environmental > Terrestrial > Deep... | reverse complement strand
CGCGCCAGCAAGGGCATGCAGCGGCGCTTGCGGCTGCGGTCGCAGCCGGTTAGGACACGCAAGGCCTCCGGGCCATAGCCATATGCGGGTATAGCACAATGGTAGTGCAGCAGCCTTCCAAGCTACCCGGTTGGGCCTGTTTTCAGTGACTTGCCCGTTAATCCTATCAGAAATGCATCGTTGCGAAATCAACGGCTTGCGGCGGGCCTGTTAAAGGAAATGCGGTCAATTGCCCCCTCTAAGATCGGCCCGTGGGAAGCCCGGCCAGCCGAAGGCGAGCGCTACACGCGCCACCAGCTTGAGGTCATCAACCAGGAACGGCCGCACTGGACACACTTCAGCGAACGGCAGGTGACGCTGAAGGCGGACGTGCCCATCGGGCACCAGCCACGCCCTGAAGACATGGTGGTGGTGCACTGCCCAATCCTCGCATGGACGAAGGACCGCAGCCGCGTGCTGATCGTGGCGCCCGGCGGGGACAAGCTGTGGTTGCCAGCCGCGCCAAATAAATAGACGCCATCGTCTCTTTTCTCTTGATGCTATAGACGCGCGCGTCTATACGGGTTGCATGAACAGCGACCAGTTCCTCCGCTATCTGGCCAAGCACGGCGCCACCATCAACCGCAAGGGCGGCAAGGGCGGCCATGTGGAAGTGACGCTGGGGGAGCGGATCACGTTCGTGCCGACGCATGGCGGTTCAAAGCAACTGAAAACCGGCCTGATGCGCGGCATCAAGAAGCAACTGGGCATAGAGGAGTAGAGGACGATGGCACATGATTTCCGCTATCCGATCGTGCTGACCCCGGACGAAGGCACCTTTCTGGTGACGGTGCCCGATATCCCCGAGGCCATCACCTTCGGCGAAGACGAACCCGACGCACTGGCGCGCGCGGCAGACGTGATCGAGTCCGCGCTTGCCGGCTACATGCGCGACCGGCGGGACATTCCCGCCCCTTCGGATGCCGCCGGCCGCCCCACTGTTGCGCTGCCGCTTTCGGCAAGGCTGAAGCTGGAAACCTATGGCGCCATGCGGGCGGAGGGCTGGCGCAAGGCCGATCTGGCGCGGGCGCTGGGCTGCAATCCCCGCCAGGTGGACCGGCTGTTCGATCTGCACAACGCCACCACGGTGGATCAGTTCGATGCCGCCATGCGGGCCATCGGCCGCCGTGTTTCGATTGAAAGCATCGCCGCCTGAAACGCAAAAAGCGGGCCAGCCCGAAGGCCGGCCCGCTCTTGGCGTCGAACAATGCTGATCAGGTCACTTCGGCCAGCCGGTCACCAGTGCCGCGCGCTTGGCCTCGCATCGGCGGATTTCCGCGCGATGCCGGATCAGGGCCGCGATAACGTCACTTTCTCGAAGGATCGCCGCCAGCGTCGGCAGTTCGCACGGCGTCAAGGCCGATGCCGGCGGCGCCGGGATCACCGGCGGCACGATCAGCTTCCTGGATGAGGCGCATCCCGCCAGCATCGATGCAGACAGGATCAGGGCGATCACGATAGATTTCACGGACTCTCTCCACATAGGCGCGCTCTATCCGGCCTTCAGACGCGATGGTGGCAGCAGCGGCGGTATCAGCCCCATCCACCGCGCCTTGCCGCCTGGCGGCGTCCGCTGCGGCTTGCGCGGCCGCTTTTTCGCGCGCCTTCGTGTGGGCCGCCTCGCACGCGGCGTGGCCCCGATCATAGGCACGGTTGTTGATGCCCAGCGCCCCAGCGCCAAGCGCCAGCAGCAGGCCGCCTGCCACCCAAGGCAGGGCCGGGCCGGTGGCCCATGCGAGCGCGCCCCGGATCATGCCGCAATCCCCTGTTCCACCGGCGTGCCCGGCCCGCCGCGCTGGGTCAGGTCCTGCTGGCGCCCGCGGGGATCAACGGACAGGTGGACGATGCGCCGCCCGCTTTCCAGAATGAGCTGATCATAGCGGATCGAGCTGTCCCGGATGCGCCGCGCCAGTTCGATGGCCGTCATGCCATCAACCCGGATATCCGCCGCATATCCAAGCGCGTGGGCAGAGTTCGCCACGCCGCCCACCGCCCGGTTCACCGGCGGGGAGCGGTAGCCGCTGGTGACAAGCACCGGCCTGCCCACCAGCGCCCGCACCTGTTCCAGCACGCCTGCCAGCCGCCGCAGGTTCTCCAGATGAGCGGGCGAAGGCTCGTTGGACAGACCGCGTCGCGCAGCCGTCTGCGACCTGACCAACTCGGCCAGGCTGAAATTCGGGGACAATTGCATGTCCGTCCTTTCAGGTTCGGTGGGTGATCCAGAGAATGAGCCAAGCGAGGCCGGCCTTCCGCCGCCGCAGCCAGCAGCGCGAGGCAGGCGAGCACCGCGCCCACCACCTCGATCACGCGCCGCTCTTCTCGATCTCGGCCACCTTGCGCTTGAGTGCGGCAATCAGCTTTTCTGCATGGCCCAGGGCGGCCCGAAGGCTGGTGGCTTCCACCCGAAGGCTGCGGGCCTCCTCCCCGGCGCTGTCCGCTTCAGACTGCACCGACTTCAGCCGCAATTCCATTGCGTCCAGCCGGCGCTGGCACTCTTCATCCCGCCGTTCGATCTTCGCATCCTGCCGCGCGATTTCGGCCAGCAGTTCGTCCCGAAGGGCCTTGCCCACTTCCATGTCCGAACGGGTGGCCTGGGCAGCGTCCGTGCGACGACCGCGAAACCAGTCCACCAGCTCCCGCCCGAACGCACCAAGCGCCGCAATCAGCGGCAGCACCAGCAGGTTGATATCTGACAGCCACTCTTTCAGCATGTGGCCCCCCTCACGCCCGCTTGACGACGCCGGCGTCGACCCAAAGCCGATTGCTGCCTGCCCCCGGGTTCGACGTCGGCAGGCCGGGCGCGCGGACACCCCCGTCCGAATCGATGATGAAGACGTCCGCTGCCGCGCTGTCGCGGATGACGACGGTCGACGCGCCGGCGGTGTCGTACAGATCGATGATGATGCGGTTGTCGCTGGCGAGCTTGCCTGCCCGGAAGCGCCAGGCGCCGTCCTCGCTCTTCAGCCCGACATAGCCGCTCTCGCTGCCCAGATATTGGGCAAGCACCCAGACCGAGCCGTCGAAGCGCACGATGCGGTCCTGCGATAGGTCCCAGACGGCATAGCCCTCGCGCGGCACGAAGAAGCGCCAGCCGCCTGCCGTCCATGTGGCGAGCTGGGCGGCGCGACCTGCCCATGCGCCCGTCGGCGAACCGGCGATTAGGTAGGTGTCGCCCATGGCCGGGGAGCCCGGCGGTGCCGCCGTCGTCGCATTCACGATCGCGGCCATGACCAGGGCATCGAGGGCGGTCATGGCCTCGGTCACCGTCACGGCCTTCTGGGCCTGCGTTTCCGAGGGCGTCGGAAGCGCATGGCGGGGAGTTGGCATGGTAGGTCTCCTAGAGAGTGGCGGCGGCCTGGAGCCCGCGGCCGACGCGCGCGCTCATCTGGAAGATGCGGACCGCGACCGATGCCTGCGGGCTGCCGAAGTCGGCCGTCTGCTCGGCCGCGGTATAGGGCACTGCCGGCGTGCTCGCGGCGATCGTGCGCACCGGCGTGCCGCCGTTCATGACGTCGACTTGATAGGCCTCGCTGTCCTCGCCCAGGCTTGCGTCGACATTGTCCCGCCAGGCGCTGTCGAGACGAGTCCGCCGCACCCATGACAGAGCGAGGTCGCCAGCGCCGTTGCGCACTCCCGCGAGATGAACGGGCGCCAGCGGCTTCAGGCTCCGGCCGCCGTCGGCGAACGGGAAGGCGGTGGAGGTCACCAGCTCGGTACCGGTCGAGACCATCTTCCACTGCCGGCTGATGCCGATATCGGCCAGCACTGTGTCGGTCCGCACGACGCCGCCGCCGGTCAGCAGCACGAAGCGCACGCCGGCAGCCGCGCCGCCGATGCGGTCCTCGGTGCCCTTGCGGCCGCGCAGGAAGTTGCGGAGCTCGTAGGTCTGCGGGGCCGTCAGGGTCGCCGTGCGAAACTGGACGATCTCGTCGCCGATCAGGGCGGCATTGGCGCCGTTCAGCACTTCGTCGACCGTCACGCTCGCCAGCGTGTCGCTCGCCCGAAGCAGGGTGACCGAGACCACGCTGCGCTCATCCCACAGCTCGGGATCTGCGTTCGCGACCAGCGCCGTCGTCGCCTCGCCCAGCACCGCGATGTCGGGCAGCGCCTGGAAGCTGGCGTAGGTCGCCCCGCCGTCCTGCGATCGGTAGAGCGTCGCACCGATATAGCCCGCCTGCCAGCCGGCGGCCGCTGCATAGAAGCCGGGGCCATCATCGTCGTCGCGCAGCAGCGGCAGGTCCATCAGTGCATAGCTCGCGATGCCGGGCAGCAGCACGGCCTGCGGCGGGACGGGCGTCGTCGCGGCTGCGGCGCTCGCCGGCAGGGTCGCCACGCCGTCGGCCGTGCACTCGAGCTCGATCGTCTGCGGGAAGCTCAGCAGCTTGCGGACGATGCGGGCCTGCCGCACCCGGCCGTCGTCGAGCGGCAGCAGAAGCTTGGCTGCCGGCTCGAGCGTCATCCAGCGCAGCGGCAAGTTGACCTTGAACGATGTCCGCCGCCCCCAGGCGGTGGCGAGTGCGCGCTCAGCCACGAGCTTGGCGGCAGCGGCGTCCATCACGATCGGCAGATCGAGCGAGGTCGTGCCCTGGGCGGCGCCGGCCTGGCGGCGGGCGCGCTGGGTGTTGACCTGATAGTCTCGCGCCGGGTCGGCGTGGCTCACCTCGATCTCGCGCGGCAGCTCGGCCGGGCCCGTCCGCGAAGCGTCGTAGGGCTCTGGCCGATCGTCGCCGAACACATGCGCCGCCAGCTCGCCGGCGGGGATACGGGCCACGGGCGCGCTATCGCTCGGCCGGAAGCGAAGTGCCCCCCGGTCCTCGACGACGTCGAACAGGAAGGCTTCGCGCAGCGGCTGCAGCGCATCGCGCGCGCTCGCCTGGCGCCCGATCGCATAGCCGCGCAGGTCGAAGGCGCCGCACCCCGCCGCGTCGACTCCGGACAGGCCGGCCAGCGTGCAGAGATCCACGATCGCCGTCTCGACCGTCGCGGCATTCTGCGCGATGACCTCGAAGCTGAAGAAGGGCAGGCGGTTGCCGAAGTCGGCGAGCTGTAGCCCTTCGATGACGACATAGGCGAGACCGCGATAGGCCGGCGTGTTGGCCGCGCCCATGGCCGCCTGGATGACGCTGTCGGGCGTCTGCGTTTCCGAGCCGGTGTAGACCCGGATGGCGGCCGCCTGCTTCTGGGTGCCGTCCGCCTCGCGGAACAGCTTGCCGTCGGCCCAGATGCGACCGATGCCTGCGATCGGGCCGGCGCAGAGCGCGACCGCGACATTGATCGAATAGGTATAGGTGACAGGCGTGTCCCGGACTCCGCTGCCCTTGCCGCCACCCGCTCCACCGTCCTTGGTCTCGATAAGCCCGCTCGACCAGATGACGTTGCCCGAGACGCGGTTCTCTGGCCCATAGAGGCGCGGCACGGCAGCGCCATAAGTGGACACCTGGACCGACAGGTCATTGAGCCGCGGCCCCTCGCCGAGCTTGGCGCTGGGCGAAAAGAGCGCGGTGTCGATCGCCGAGCCTAGCGTCGCGCCGATCGCCTGCCCAATGGGCCCGCCGACCGCATTGCCGACCGCCGAGAGGACCAGCGTTGCCATCAGCGCAGCCCCTTCACGCCGAAGACGCCGGCGACGCGCGGAGCCCAGGTCTCGTCGAGACCATGCTCCACCACAGCCCGGGCGCCGGCATGGGCGTGAATGACTCCGATGTCCGTCGCGATCCCGATATGCTGCGGCCGGTGACCGTCCATCGCGAAGAGCAGGATGTCGCCCGGCCGCGCTTTGGGCCGACGCCGGCACCATGTGCGCAGCTGACCGAGCAGCTCATCAGGATCGGGCTGGCGCGGATAGTCCGTGCGGCCGTCGACCAGGATGCCGACTTCGGCCAGCGCCCCCACGACCAGGCCGACGCAATCGACGCCCACTCCCTTCAGCCTGCCCTGATGCCGCCAGGGCGTGCCGATGAAGCCGCGCGCAGCAGCTACGAGGTCACTCCGTCTTTGCATCGGGATACCTCAAGACCGAGTCCTGCCCGGGCACGTGCGGCTCGCCTCGGAAGTTGACGACGTTGGCGAACTTCGATGAGCAGGTCTCCAGACGCTTGTCGCAGCCGGGCGTGATCGTGAAGGTATCGCCCACCGTGAAGCCCAGGCCGAGCGGTTCGAACAGATCCACGCGGGTGCCGGCGAAGCGTGCCACCTCGACACTGCGGCCGGTGCTCGCGCCGCTTGTGAAGGTCACCATGCCATAATCGAAAAAGCCGTCGGCCTGTGTGAGGGCGGCCGCGAAGAAGCGGCGGAAGTCGGCGGTCGCACCCAGCGTGCCGTCGCTCGTCGCCGTCACGGTCGCAGCGATCGTCAAGGGCGCGAGGTTCACCTTGCAGCGGGTGTCGCCCAGATTGGCGCGGCACTCGGGCGAATAGGCCTCGATGATCGGCGCCTGCAGGCGCTGCGCCAGCCCGCGCATCTCGGCCTTGAACGACCCGCCCGTCTGGCTGACCGTGCCCAGCCAGCCCTTGCGCACGATGATCCGGCCGTCCGCCGGGTTGGTCCAGTCGCAGACCGAGGCTTCGAACGCCGCGCCGTCATAGACGCCTGCCAGCAGGTCCCCGGCCGACAGATCGTCGGACGCGATCGCGCCCAGCACCTCGACGTCGCCCACCCCCATGTCGGCATCCGACGCGATCGCCGACGCATCGAAGCCGCCGGCGGGCTGATAGGTCGCGCCGTCGACGGTGAGCGGCCGGTCGTGGCTGGTGTAGGCCTTCACCTGCCCGTCGGTCCGATCGATGCGCCAGAGCTGGGCGAGCGTCGTCTGCTCCGGGTAGAGCATCCACTCGAGCCGGCCATAGACCCAGCCGTCCCGCCAGACCTGCTCGCGCGACCAGACGTAGAGCTGCTTCGGCCCGCGAGCGGCGGCCTGCTGCAGCGCCTGGTCGGTATGTTCCCAGACATAGGCGTCCGATGGCAGCAGCGCGAAGCCGCCGAAATACTCGATCTTGTTGAGCGGGTAGCCCAGCGTCGATTGTGCCAGCATCCAGGTGAGCGGCAGCTTCTCAAAGGCGCCCTCCGCCACCCAGTCATAGTCCTCGATCTGCAGCACATCGAACGCCGGCGACGCCCAGGCCGCCTGCGGAAAGTTGAGGGTGTAGAGCATCGGCGCCACGGTCGAGAGCAGCTGCGGCGTGAAGATGAGGAGATAGGAGGTGGCGGTCGGGTGCGTGGCTTTCACCTGCGCCGTCAGATAGCTCGTCGCCGCGCCCAGCTTGTCGCGCAGCCATGCGAGGTAGGGCGCATGCTGGGCCGCGGGCTGGGCGTCCACCGTGGTCAGCAGCGGCGTCGGCACGGCCTGCCCGGTCTCGGCGACATAGAGCGCCTGGGTGGCGCTGTCGTAGATGTGCGGGGCCCGGCTGCCGAAGCTGCCGTCCCACCACCAGGGCTCGCCGATCTGGAAGTGCTTGGCCGCGCCCCCCGGCAGCCGCGCCAGGCAGGCGAGGAAGACGTCGCGGAAGTAGGTGAGCGCGGCGGCCGACGTCGGCGCGGCGAGCGAGCTGGGCGGATTCCAGCCGGTGCGCGCCTCGTTGCCGGCATAGTCGCGCTGCTTCCAGGCGGTCGGCATGAAGGCGTTCAATATCTCGAAGCTCACGCTCGGGATGATGGTGAAGCCCTTCGCGTGCAGCCGCGCGAAGAAGTCGTCGATCCACTGCTCGGCCGGCGCGGACAGCTTGGGCTTGGCCGGGTCCACCACATAGCGGGCCTCCCCGGCATTCCACGACAGGCTGTGGAACTTCGAGATCCCCATGTAGAGCACATAGGGCCCGCGATAGCCCTGCCGGTGGACCTGCTCGACGATGCGCTCGGGCGTCAACGGATAGGCATTGTCGAACCCGTCGGTCATGGCGAGGTCGTGCGCCGGCAGCGCCGTCGTTCGGATCAGTAGCATCGCGCCAGGGCCGGTGACGGACACGTTGGAGATGGTGACTTCGGCCGCCTGCTCGCCGATCTGCTGCTTGGCCGCGGTCTCGACATAGGCTTCGGTGCCGGCCGGGGTCGCCTGCGGCAGCGGCGGCGTGATGCCGACGGTCTGGGTGGCGCCGCTGGTCGACGTCGTCACGGTGAAGGGTGTTGCAGCCGCCAGCAGGAACAGCTTGTCGCCGGGCGCGACCGGTCCGGCATCGCCGACGGTCAGATGGATCGAGCTCGCACCCGCGGCGGCCGACGTCGCGACCGTGCAATTGCCCCGCCCGGCTGCGGCCGGCTGCAGCGAAATGAACAGCCGCTTCACGTCATGCCAGGGCACCAGCGTGTCGGCGTTGAAGCCGCTCTTCGTGCCCGGGCCCAGCGTCATCGCGATCGAGCAGGCGCTTGGCGTGCCGCTCGTCCTGTAGTTCCAGAGCCGGACATAGTGGATGGGCCCGGCGTTGGTCTCGACGGTCAGCGTGACGGACTGCAACCGGTCCATGGCGCGGATGCCCGAGCTCGCCCAGTCGAAGCTGATGACGACGCCGCGCCAGTCGGTCCGGCGGGGATAGGCGAACATCGGATGGTCGAAGCGGTCCTCGATCTGCCAGATGAGGCCCATCAGATCCTTGTTGGTGCGGAAGACGGCGCGCATGCGCAGCGCGTTCGGGCCGGTCGTGACGACGGTCGCCATCATGTCGATGTTGAAGTCGACGGTCCAATAGGCGGGCTCGAGCCGCCGGATGGTCGCGTCCGCCTCGGCCGCAAGCGGCGCTTTGACCAGGCGGCTCATGGTGTGCCGCCCCTCGTCGCGCAGGATGCGCGCGCATCCTTGACGGGATCGGCGGCCATCAGGAACGTATCTCGACGAGGGGAACCTCGGGCAGTTGCGCGTGCCACTTGTTGAGCGCGCTCGGCCGAATCTCGTCGGTCTCGAAGCGCACGGGCACGTCGAACAGGAAGCCGGCGCTCACCACGACACCCGGTGCCGGCGGCGTCGTGAAGCTGATGCGCCCGACCGCATGGTCGACGGTGAAGCCGGTGAAGACCTGCACGCCCCCGCGCCCGACCAGGACAGTCCCGGTGCGCGGCCGCGTGATGGTGCGCAGATGGTCCTGCCCGCCGGAGCTGTAGCGCTTCACCAGCTGGAAGACCTGGTTGGCGCCGTCGCCGGTGCCGAGTTGCTGGTCGAGCGCGGTCGGCGTGGCAGCCAGCGCGCAGCTCTTGAAGTCGAGCGGGTCGGGGTAGCGGAAGCCGCGGGCCTTGCCGGCGCGGGCGCGGAAGAAGGCAATCAGCTGCTCGCACTCGACGAGCTCGACCGTGCGCGAGCCGACGTCGTAGGACATGCGCGCCTGGTCCCAGTTGCGGTTGCGCCGCTCATAGCCGGACGCGACCTCGACAACATCGGTCGAGAAGGCCGGGCCGCCGGCCGAGCCGCGGGCCAGGCGGATCGGGAAGACGACATCATCGAAACTCACAGGCTCCGCCTCCCCGCACCCGCCGCCCGCGCGAGCCGGGCCGCTGCCTGGCTTGCCGCAAGCCGCACCTGCCGCCCGTTGGAGACCGGTCCGTTGAAGTTGATGGTGACGCCGCTGCCGCCCATGGCCGCGCCATTGGGGATGATCGTGCCGGCGGCCGAGGGCGAGAACAGCTCGGGCCCGCGCTCACCCACCACATAGGCGAGGCCCGGCTGCACCGGCCCGCCGGATGCGCGCTTGGGCCAGCCGTCTGACGGCGCGCTGGTGGCATGGTTGCGCCGCCACCGCCGCGTCTTGGATCTGGCCATCTTCGCCACGGGCGCCGCCACGGCCGCGCTGTTCGCCGGGCAGCTTGTCCGCTGGGCGGTGCAGTGATGGCCGATCCTTTCCCCGCCGGCCCCGCCCCCACCATCCGCCCGGATGCCAGCCGCATTGACCCGTCCGCCACGTCCTATGCCGACGCCGATATCTGGCGCGCGGTGGACGAGCTTCAGGCCGCCAGCCGCCACTTCAGCACCGCCGTTGATCTGCTGAACCGCGCGCTGGACACCCGCGCCGCCGGCCGCCGCACGCTACCAGCCGGCCACCCGGCGCCGGAAGCCGCCGCCAGCATCCGCCCCGGCGAACGCGCATGAGCGCCGTGGACTTCATCATGACCGCCTTCAAATGGGGCGGCCACGCCACCCTGGCCATCGTGGTGATCCATTGGCTGCGGAAGGGCCGGTGATGCCAGCAGCGGCCACCCCCTCTCCGCACCGCGCAGCGGCACATGCCAGCCGATGGTCTGAGATCGAACAGAACATCTTCGACGATGCGTTGGCGCAAGGTGCCGATATCGAAACGGCTGGCCGCCGGGCGGGGAAGCCGCCCCTGGAAAGCTACCGCCATTTCCACGCGATCTGTTCGAAACTGGGAGAGACACCCCGATGACTGCTGACCCCCTTCGCGCCCCCATGCGCGCCCCAATTCGCAACTATGTGGTGGCGCTGCTGAACCGCGCCGATATCGTGCCCGATGCCGGGATGATCGCCGCCCTGTCGATGATCGTGCCGATGGTGGAAGCCGATGTGCTGGCGATGCTGGCGCAAGAGAAGGAGGCCGCAGCCGATTGGCACACCGTGGGGCCGGGCTTCATTCAGGGCTGCATGGTGCGCGTTGAAGCGGGCGATCATCGCGGCAAGGCGTGCCGGGTGGTGGAAGCGGCGTGCCGCGCTTCGGAATTGACGCAAGCGTCACTACGTTCCGCGGCCGGGAAAGGTCTTCACCATGGCTGACACCCGGATAATGCTCGCCAGCGGCTCCCTGTTCGATCTGGCGAACCCGGAAGGCTCCGAGCTTTCGCTTTACGATATCGCCTATGGCCTGGGGCGCGTCTGCCGCTTCGCCGGCCACACCGGGCGCTTCTACAGCGTGGCCGAACACTGCACCCATGTGGCCCGCCTGGTGCCCGTGCGGCAGGCGCGCGCCGCCCTGCTGCACGATGCCAGCGAAGCGATCATCGGCGATGTAACACGCCCCCTGAAGGCGATGCTGCCCGAATATCGGGTGATTGAAGCAAGGCTGGACGATTTCATCGCCGCCCGCTTTGCGCCGGATGGCGCCCAGCCGCTGGACCTGCACGCCGCGGCCATCAAGGCGGCGGACCGCGCCATGTGCGCCGTGGAAGCCCGCGAGCTGATGCCCCATGCGCCCGGCTATTGGGAAGGGATAGGCGCCGATCCGGCGGATATGAAGCGCGCGCGGTCCATCCGCCTGCAATGCGACAAGCCGGAATTCGCCACCATGGCATGGCTTCGCGCCTGGCACTGGTATGGCCACGCCGAAGACGAAGCCGCAGCACAGGCTGTCCCGCCGCAGGCGGTGGCGGGATGACCAACGCCGAGCACGCGGTGAGCGCCATGCACGGCTTCCAATACCTGTGGCCGGTGAAAACTGTAACCGGCCCGCACTGGGGCGCGGGTGCCGTATTCAGCCCCTGCGAGGGCTACCGCTATGCCCTGTGGCGCGTGTGGAACCCGGCCGCGCCCTTCTGGACGTTCGGGATGCTGAACCCCAGCACGGCCGATCACCTGAAGCTGGATCCGACATTGACGCGCTGCGCCAACCGGGCAGAAACCGGCGGCGCCGGCGGCATGATCGTGTGGAACCTGTTCGCCTGGCGCGCCACGGACCCGCGCGACATGAAGCGCGCCGCCGATCCGGTGGGCGAAGCGAACAACGTGATCATCCGCCAGCTCGCAAGGCTGGCGGCCGTGAACGTCGCGGGGTGGGGGGCGCACGGCACGCACCGCGAGCGCGAACACCGCGTCCGCGCAATGCTGGCAGCCGAAGGGGTTGCCTTGCACGCCTTGGCCTTCACCAAGGCCGGCCAGCCGCGCCACCCGCTCTATCTGGGCAACGATCTGAAGCCCGAACGATGGGCCTATTGGGGAAAAGGTTCATGAGTGCCCAGCCGGCCCGGAAAGAGCGCGAACTGCCGAAGGCGCGCATTGCCACAAGGGCCGCCGTGTCGCGCGCCGTGAAGTCCTACGAAGCCGCCATTGGCGCGAAGCCGCAAGTGATAGAGCTTGCGCCCGATGGCACGATCCGCTTGTCTCCCGCGCCGATAGCAGCGCCGAGGGACGCTTTCGAAGAATGGCAGGATCGCCTGTGAAGGGGCTCTACATCGTCCCGATCCGCAAGGCCGGGCAGCCGATCCGCTGGTATGTCTATGCCTGGCGCGGCGGGCCATGCATCCTGAAGCAGGTGGGCGGCCCCCGCCCGGTGATCGATGACGCCGCGCTTCAGCGCCTCGCAGAGGCCCGCGCCGGCCGCAGCTTGGCGAAGCCGGACACGGTGGCGGACATGGCCGCCAAGTGGCGCGCCGCCCCGCAGTGGAAAGCCATGGCCGCCAGCACCCGAATGCAGTGGGGCTACAAGCTGGCAGCCATCGAAGCGAAGTGGGGGGAAGCCCCTTTCGCCGTCTTCCAGAACCCGGCCATGCGCGCCAAGATCATCGACTGGCGCGACACGCTGGCGCACAGCCCGCGCGGGGCGGACTATGCCATGCAGGTGCTGTCCGCCTTCCTGGGATGGGCGGTGGAGCGCGGCGCGCTGAAGGCGAACCCGGCCGCCGGTATCCGCCAGCTCTACAAGGGCGGCGGGCGGGCGCATATCATCTGGGAAGAGCATGAACGCGAAGCGTGGGAAGGGGCAGCCGGGCCTGTAAGCATTGCTTTCAAGTTCGCCTGCCTCACAGGCATGCGCCGCGGCGATCTGTGCCGCGTGACTTGGGAGGCGGTGGGGATCAACGCCATCGTCTGGCAGCCCGCCAAGGCGCGCGGCGAAGTGGTGGCCACCATCCCCATGCTGCCCGCGCTGCGCACGCTGCTGGCCAGCATCCGGAAGGAAGGGGTCACCGGCCCGATACTGCGCAACGAACATGGCAAACCATGGACGGAAAGCGGCCTGACCCATGCCATCGCCCGCGAACGCGACCGGCTTAAGCTGGCGCCGAAGCACTTGCACGATTGCCGGGGCACCTTCGCCACCGAACTGTGCATGGCCGGCCTCACCGATACCGAAATTGCGGGCATTCTGGGCTGGGGTGCAGCGAAGGTTGCCACAATTCGCCGCGTCTATGTTGACCAGGCCGCGACGGTGGTTGCGATTGGCCGGAGGCTTCAGCGATGACCGCCAGAGTTCCGCTTTCTGGGCCGGCCGCCGCCGGACGATACGCGGTTGTGGATGAAAACGACTTGGAGCTTGTGCAGGGCATCACCTGGCACGTGACGGTGTTCAAGCACACCCGGATCACCTATGCGCGCGGTAAGGCGCCGGGGCGGCGCTACATCCTGATGCACAGGCTGATCATGCAGCCGCCGCATGGGATGGTTATAGACCACATAGACGGCGATGGGCTGAACAACAGCCGAGCCAATCTTCGGATTTGCTCGCACCGCGAAAACCTCATTCACGGGATCGAGCGGCGCGGTCGTGAGAGTATGGACGCCCTGTGGGAAAAGTGGCAAGGGCTCCTACGACTTGTCAAACAACCTGTTAAAACGCGGGTATAGCACAATGGTAGTGCAGCAGCCTTCCAAGCTGAATATGCGGGTTCGATTCCCGCTACCCGCTCCAGCACTTAGCACCATTCGCCCCCTATAGTTTTACGCCCGGTTTTACGGTTGAGCCGTTGTCCCATGTCCAGAATCACTCTCGTCTCGTCGGAGTAGATGGTCAGCAGGCGGTCGACCTGGGGGACACTCCAACCCACCCGCTTCGCGATTTCCTCGTTGCTGAAGCCGTGCAGGCGCAGGTGGGTGGCCCGTAGCGTGACGGCATGTCCGCCCAGGGCGCGCCCGTGCGCAAGCGCCAGAAAATGCCGTTCAACACCCGCCGGTCATCCACCCGCTTCACGCCGCGAACCTTTGTCGGCAGCAACGGCTCGATCACCGACCACTCGAAATCCGTCAAATCAAACCGCGCCATGATCCATTCACCCCTCGCCGGGAAACTGAATCGCAACTCAGCCAATTTGTGAATCCTGTTTGTGGGTATGTGGCCTAGGCCTTACGGGAGGTTGAGTCCGAGGCGGGCAATGGGCAGCATAGGCCTGAACTTCGGGAAGTTCAGGCCGCCCCGGCGGTCTCGAAAGATCGTTTCGCGGGTGGGGACAGATGCTTAGCAAGGCCGATGACTATCCGGTGCACCAGCGCCCGGAACCAATAGCAACCGCCGGCACCGACCGCAATTTCTACGACCGCTATTTCTTCAACGCGGCAGATCCGGACCGATCGCATTTCGTGGCTGCCGCGCTGGGGGTCTATCCGCATCTGAACATCATCGATGCAGCCGTCTGCTGGATGGTGAACGGACAGCAGCGCTCCGTCTTTGCCTCGCGGAACATGAACATGGAGCGGATGGACACCCACGCCGGGCCGATTTGCGTGGAGGTGATCGAACCGCTCAGGCAGCTCGTGTTGCGGCTCGGGGAAACCGACGGGCTTTCGGCCGAGCTGCTGTTCGAGGGGCGGCATCCCCCCATCGAGGAGCCGCGCTTTACCTTGCGGCAGGGCCCGCGCACGGTGATGGACGTAACGCGGATGACGCAGAACATCGTCGCGACCGGCCATGTGACGGCGAACGGCGTTCGCCACGCCATCAGCGGGTGGCGCGGCACGCGCGACCGAAGCTGGGGCGTGCGCCCGATCGGCGCGGCCGATCCGCAGCCGGCGGTTCCGGTGGCGCTCCCGCAATTCTTCTGGCTCTGGGCGCCACTCAACTTCGCGAAGCACTGCCTCTATTTCCATTCGAACGACCATGCCGACGGCAGCCCCTGGAACCGCTCTGCGCTGCTCGTCGATCTCGAAAGCGGCGCAGAGGTGAAGCTCGCCGCCCCGGAAATGCAGCTGACCTATCGCAAGGGCGGCCGCCGGATCGGTCAGATGACCTTGTCCGGCAACGGGCCGGGCGGGCGCGTGGAGGTGCGGCTTTCGGGTGGCATGGATTTCCACATGCACGGGGTCGGCTACGGCCATCCCAGATACGGCCACGGCGTCTGGCGCGGCGATATCGACGTGCAGACCGAGCGCTTCGATTCCGCCGGGGCCGATGTCACGATCCCGGGCAATGCGCATGTCCAGTCGCTGGTGTCCGCGGAACTCCGCCTGCCCGACGGAAGTGTCCATGCCGGACAGGGCGTCGTGGAGCAGCTGTTCATCGGCCCGCATGCGCCATCGGGCTTCAGGGATCTCTTCGATCCGGCCTGAAGCGCCCGCGCATTTCCGCTGCCCCGAAATCGGGTTGAATTCCGTGCAACGCAACGGGCCGGCTTGACGTTGGCCGGGGTGCGGTGCGAGGAGCCCGTTCATCATCCTGCAACAGGCGGTGGCGCAAGTAACCTCGCATACGACAACAGGAACCCGAAGGGGCCAAAAGGAGAGTGGGCATGAACAAGGTGATAGGGCGGGTGTCCGCCGCGGCGCTGGCGGCGGTATTGCTCATCGCACTGCCGACGACGGCGTCGGCGCAGCGATCTGCCAAGCAGGCCGCCCCCAGTTTCAAATTCTCGAAGCCGGTGCAGGCGCTGCTGGCGCAGGCGCAAGCGGCGCAGCAGGCCGGGGATGCCGCCGGCGCGCTGGCCATCCTGCGGCAGGCCGACGCCCTGCCCCGCAGGAACGCTGACGACATGTACATGATCACCATGATGACGCTGAACTCGGCGATCATGCTGAAAGACAATGCGCTGATCGAACAGTCGCTCGAACAGGCGCTGGCGAGCGGCCGCCTGCCACAGGAAGAGGAAATCAAGTTCCGCCGGAACCTTGGCGCCATGGCCCTGCAGCGCAACGACACGGCCAAGGCCATCGCCGAGTTTGAAAAGCTGCTGACGATCGCACCCAACGACACCGGGATGATGGTGGAAGTGGCCGAACTCCAGCGCCGTCAGGGGTTGAACGCCAAGGCGATCGAAACTCTGAACCGGGCGATCACCATCCAGTCTGCGGGCGGGCAGAAAGCTGAAGAGGCATGGTATCGCCGGGCGCTCGCCATTGCCTTTGACGCCAAGCTGCCGGCCGAAACAACGGCCGCCAGCGAGGCGCTGGTGCGCGCCTATCCCAACGCCACCAACTGGCGCGACGTGCTGATCATTTTCCGCGACAGCGCAAGGCTCGACGACCAGGGCAATCTCGATGTGCTGCGGCTGATGCGGCAGAACAATGCGCTCGCGGGCGAGCGGGACTTTGCCGAATATGCAGAGACTGCGGCTATCCGTGGCCTGCCCGGCGAAGCCAAGGCCGTGATCGACGAAGGCATCGCCAAGGGCGCGTTGCAGGCAAACCGGCCGCTGGTGCGGGAGCTTCTGGCCTCTGTCAGCCCCAAGATCGCCACCGACAGGGCGTCGCTGCCGGGGCTGGAACGTGAAGCGGCCGCCGCGAAGACCGGCCGGTTGGCGCTGGCGACCGCGGATGCCCATCTCGGCTACGGCAATTTTGCCAAGGCGGCCGAACTTTATCAGATGGCGCTCCGCAAGGGCGGCGTGGACGCAGCGACGGTCAACACGCGGCTCGGTCTCGCGCTCGCCAAAACCGGCGACAGGGCGGGCGCCGAAGCCGCTTTCAGGGCCGTCAGCGGCGCACCGCGCGATCAGCTCGCGCGCTTTTACCAGATATGGCTTGAACAACGGGCCTGATCCGCGATCGTCGAGCAGGGGCCCTCAGGGGCCCCTGCCCTTTTCAATATCCTTT
>Ga0207951_100603_pt1 | contig 16917 bp, 14 predicted proteins | sample Subbio12Aug_8Bad_FD_184830 | JGI IMG/M metagenome (GOLD analysis project Ga0207951, IMG submission 184830) | Serpentinite rock and fluid subsurface biosphere microbial communities from McLaughlin Reserve, California, USA - CR12Aug_8Bad (SPAdes) | ecosystem: Environmental > Terrestrial > Deep... | reverse complement strand
CCGTTTAATACTGAAAACCCGCCCCGAACGGGCATGGGAAATGCTGACGGTGGCGTTGAAGCTCACCAATATCCATGTGATCGATAAAAACCGCGAGGTCAGGCTGATTCAAGTGCGCTACGACCCCGACCTCGACGGCAAGGAGGTAGGCATGTTGGGACGAATATTCGGCGACACCCTGCCGGAGGCCGACTACAACATCATGCTGAAAGAAGACAAGACAGAGAGTGGCTTCCTGGTCAACGTCGCGCCCTCTCAGTCCGACGATATCGATAGTGATGAGGATGCCTCAGCCGAACTGATCCGCTTGCTGCACAAAACCATCGACGAAAAAATCATCAATCGCCAGTAACTATTTCGCTCGATCCGGGGTGTCGGCCTGATGGTTAATCCAGCGCCCCGACCTGCCGCCGGATTTTTCCAGCAACCGCACGCCTTGTATGACCATGCCGCGATCAACCGCCTTGCACATGTCGTAAATCGTCAGCAAGGCAATCTGCGTAGCCATCAGCCCTTCTATTTCGACACCGGTCTGGGCATGGGTCTTGACTGTGGTTTGACAGCGCACACACTGGTTTTTGACGTCGGGTTCCAGCACGATGTCGACATGCGCCAACGGCAGCGGGTGGCACAACGGAACGAGGTCTGCCGTGCGCTTGCTGGCCATGATGGCGGCGATACGGGCAATGCCCAGTACATCGCCCTTTTTGTGATTGCCCGCCACAATCAATGCCAGCGTCTGCGCCTGCATGGTGATGTAACCTTCGCAAACCGCTGTTCGCGATGTCACGGCCTTGTCGCCGACATCGACCATGTGGGCGTCGCCAGCCTGATTGAAATGGGTGAGCATGGATGCTGTCATGATGACGATCGGAAAGCTTGGCGGAGTTCGCTGGAGCGAGGTGGGTTGGGTTGAGAAAATAATACGCTAAGCCACGCCAAGCATTTTATTCGCATAATCTTTGCCCGATGTTGCAGGCGGCAAAAATTTACCGTTCTGCAAATACGATTTGACCGTGTCGTCAACTATTTCACACAGTTCGGCAAAAACCTGTTTTTCATCATCACCGTGACAGCCACCGTAGAAAAGTCCTGGACAACTGCCAACAAAACATTGATCTTCATCCGACCATTCGACGATTTTTACGTAACGATGCTTGTCATTCATTTTTTCAATTCCTCAATAGCAGCCTCGACAGCCCGCTCCTGATATTTTTTGGCATCGTCCCCTGCTTTTCCAGAAATGACCACGGATTTCATCAAAGACCGGTGAACAAAGTTTCTGTGGCTTCCTTTCCCATCTCGGTTTATAAAACCTGCTTTTTCAAGTTCATTGATCAATTCTCTGATTTTCTTCGGCATTTCCGTTGATTTTCTTCACTATCATGGGAAACGAAGTCCGCAGTGGCTTCATCGGGTGGATAGCCTTGTTGGAAACGATCCATAAAAAATTACCAGTGAACACATCCTCGCTGTGGTGACGTATTCGCTCAGGCCAACACCTGGGCTGCAAAATACGGATGCGGATCTGGCAACCACCTGATCCTCAAGCGGTGCTGCTGACGCTGGATTTGTAACGGCCATGGCCGGGAATAACGTGTGCTTTTTGCCCGGTTTCACCCCCTCGCGTTCCTATCCCCGGTGGAGAGAGCGAAGCGAGGTGGTGGAGTGGTTGGTGGTGGGGAATAGCAAGGGCGCTATTGCAAATTGATAGCCGATGTCCATGCGCGTCTGCCTTGGCATTCGCCGGGACCTGTCATTTCAACCTCTACCCAGACCACGCTTTTGTCTGTAATGTCGTTCTGGGACTGAACCAGTTTTACCGGCGTGTTTTGCGGCATGTGTTTGCAGCCGCCCTCGCGGTCGTTTTCTTCAGTGTCGTCATAGGCAGCCATCGAACCGGGAACGGCAACTAGGCGGATGGTGGCGTTGGGGTCGTAAGTATTCGGGCTTTTCAGCACATAACTCTGGCCAGGCACCATGGCCTTGGCTTGATGCGCAGGCAATTTCTTGTCGCTTCCGCCCGACAGCATCAGCACCAGCACAACCAATGCCACAGCGCCGATGCCGCCATAAAATACTTTGGGGTTGGATTCTTTCAGTGCCAGCAACGAGGCCAGGGTATTCTGTCCGGCAGAGGGGGCCACTTCGGTTGCAGGTGTGGCGGGTGGTACGGTGCCTGAGGTCTGGTTTTGATTTTCTGATCCGGTGTTGTTTTCAATACTCATGCGTAGTGTCCTCTCACAATTCGTTATTATTATGGTTGGTTATTGTTTTAGTCGGGCCGTAAAGTTACCACGCTGATTGAACATTTCAAGCATTCATTTGGATAGGGGCCGTCTACGCTGGAAGCCGATCATCGTGGTGAACAGGGCTGCCCGATGAGTGGCATTTGTCTTCGACGGAAGACTTACCAACCTGCCCTGTTACCTCAGCGTTCGTTTCGGCTGACGGGCTGTTCCAGAATATCGAACAATCGCTGCTGGGCGTTGTTCAATATGGCGGCAACCCAGGGATGCTTGATGCGCCGTTGCGAGGAAATGACATAAAAACGCTCGAACACCTCGTCGACCAAGCCCAGCATCAATACGCCGTACTGGCTCTGGATTTCACTGGCGACGGCCAGCGGCGAAAAAAACAGGCCGACACCCGATGCGCCAAAGGTTTTCATCAAGGCGCTGTCTTCGAGTTCGGCGCGTATCGACGGCCTGATGGCTTGCTGATCGAACCACTGATCCAGCAAACGCCGCAAGGCGGTATTGGCTGTCGGCAACAGAAACGGCGCGCCATTCAGTGAACGCGGAAAATCCTGGCGGAAACGTGCTGCCAACGTCGGCGACGCAAACACACCCACCGCCGACTGCCCGAGAAAATGATTGAACACCCCCGACCCTGCGGTTGGCGTGGCCGGCATGTCGGACAAAATCAAATCCAGACTGTGCAGGCCAATCTCGGTCAGCAAGCGCTCTGTCTTGTCCTCATGACATTGAATGACGATGGTTTCAGCCTGATTCAACAGCGGTTCCAGCAAGCGGTAGGCAATCAGCATGGGCAAGGCATCGCTGATGCCGACGTGCAAACGCTGCGTCCTGTCGCTGCCGCCGCCTTTCAGCACATGATTCAGCTCCCGCCCCAGCGTGAAAATTTCATCGGCGTATTGAAAGACCACCCGCCCGGTTTCGGTCATCGCCAGCTTGCGGCCTTCCTTGCGCAGCAGCTTGACGCCCAGATTCTGCTCGAATACGGTGAGCTGACCGCTGACGGTCGGTTGCGCCAGGTGCAGCACTTCGCAAGCGGCAGCGATGCTGCCGTACTTGACCACGGCCCAGAAATAGTGGAGATGCTGATAATTAAGACGATCCACAGGTCTTTATCATTGTTTTTTTCGATGTATTCAACCAATTATTCTAATTTACTTTAGTATCCTGACTGCCTAAATTATCGCCACCATTATTCCAATCGGGGAAAGTCATGTCAGAACAACCCTATTTCGACGATAGCGTCCTGCGCTCCAACCTGAAACACCTCAAGCAGATACTGACCAATGTCCTGAAAACACAGGCCAATGCAGAAGTCGCTGCCACTGTCGAAAAATTACAACGCCAATTCGCCGCATTGCAGCGCGACGGCAGCCCAGGCAAGCGCCAGCAACTACTGGCAACCTTGCAGGATTTGCCCGCCGATACCCTGAAAGAAGTCATCCGCGCCTTCAGCGTGTATTTCAGCCTGCTCAACATCGCCGAGGAAAGCTCCAACCTGCACCACCGTCGTCAGCAGGCCGAGAAAGACAAACACTTCTGGCAAGGCTCGTTCCATGACACCCTGCTGATCTTCAAGGAACAGGGCATCGGCATCGACCAACTGCAAACCCTGCTCGATGCCTTGCTCTACCTGCCGGTGATGACCGCCCATCCCACCGAAGCCAAGCGCCGCACCGTGCGCGGCGTGTTGCGCAATATTTTCATCAGCAACGACAAGCTCGACGATCCGCGCACCAAGGGTTATTTGCGCCAGCAAGCCCTGGAGCGACTGGAATCGCAGATTCAGTTGCTGTGGAAAACCGATGAAGTTCGCGCCCGCAACATGGGTGTGGTCGACGAAATCGAATCGGGCCTGTTCTATTTCCCGCTGTCGCTGTTCCAGGCCACCGCCCAGGTTTACCGCAACCTTCACCGCTCGTTGCGCGACGTTTACGGCGAAGAAGCCTGCGAACAGATCAAAATCCCCAACTTCCTGAGTTTCGGCTCGTGGATAGGCGGCGACCGCGACGGCAACCCCAACGTCAAACCCGAAACCACCACCATGGCGTTGAGGATGCAGGCCTGCACCCTGCTGAAGGAATACCTGGCCCGCATCGATCAATTGTCCGGGCAACTGGCCTTCTCGCACGGGCTTTGTCAGCCCTCGTCAGCATTTTTCGACAGCCTGCTGAAAGACCGGGAGCTTTTGGGCGGCAGCGCCGAAGCCCTCGAACGCGGTCGTTTGCAAGAACCCTACCGCCACAAGCTGGCCTTCATGAAACACCGCTTGCAACGGCGTTTGGCGCAAATCGAAAAACAGCTCGAAGGCGGCGGCAGCGAACGCGACCGCCATGCCTACGGCAACATCGACCAATTTCATGCCGACCTGATACTCATCCAGCAATCGCTGATCTCGCACGGCGATCGCGCCATTGCCGAACAGGAATTGCAAGACCTGATCCGCCTCAGCGAAACCTTCGGCCTGCATCTGATGCAACTCGATGTACGCCAGGAATCCAGCCGTCACAGCCAAGCGGTCAGTGAAATCCTGGCCATGACCCTGGGCGTCGATTACGCTGCGCTTGATGAAAGCGGCCGGTTGAATCTGCTGTCCGAGGCCATCACCAACCCCGGCGGCCTGGTTTACGATGCCTCGCAACTCTCGGACACCACTCGCGAAATACTGGCGGTGTTCGACGTCATCGCCGACATGCGCCGCGAAATCGGCAGCGGCTGCATCGGTCGCTACGTCATTTCGATGACCCACGCCGCCAGCCACATCATGGAAGTCATGTTTCTGGCCGCGCAAAGCGCGCTGGCCGGACGACTCGGTGGCCACTGGTTCTGTCACATCGGCGTCAGCCCCCTGTTCGAGACCATAGACGATCTGGCCCACATCGACGACGTACTGCGCACCCTGTTCGCCCTGCCGGCTTACCGCGCACTGCTGACCGCCTCGGGACTATGCCAGGAAGTCATGCTGGGTTATTCCGACTCGTGCAAGGACGGCGGCATTCTGGCCTCGGCCTGGGGTTTGTATCGTGCCCAGCAACAAGTCATGCAGATTTCCGACGACCTCGACGTACCCTGCCGTTTATTCCATGGCCGTGGCGGCACCATAGGCCGTGGCGGCGGCCCTACCCATCAAGCCATTCTGGCGCAACCGACCGCCACCGTGCGCGGCCAGGTCAAGTTCACCGAGCAAGGCGAGGTGTTGTTCTACCGTTACAACAACATGGAAACAGCGGTTTACGAACTGACCATGGGCATCACCGGCCTGATGAAAGCCAGCCTGAGTCTGGTGAAACCGGTATTGGCCGACGACCCGGACAAACTGGCGGTGATGAGCGAGCTGGCGCAAATCGGCGAACGCGGTTACCGGCAACTGACCGAGCACACGCCGGGCTTTCTCGATTATTTTTACGAAGCCACACCCGTATCGGAAATCGGCCAGCTCAACATCGGTTCCAGGCCATCGCACCGCAAAAAACAGGATCGCTCGAAAAACTCGGTACGCGCCATCGCCTGGGTATTCGCTTGGGCGCAATCGAGGCAAACCTTCCCGGCTTGGTACGGCATAGGCTCCAGCCTGGAAAACTGGTGCGCCGGCAAGCCCGAGCGTCTGGAAACCTTGCGCACCCTGTACCGCGACTGGCCATTTTTCCGCAATCTGCTGAGCAACGCCCAAATGGCCTTGAGCAAATCCGACATCGACATTGCCGCCGAATACGCCACGCTGTGCGTCGATGAACCGGTTGGCAAGCGTATACACGGCATGATCGCGGCGGAGTATCGCCGCTGCGTCGAATGGATACTGGCCATCGCCGAAACCGACCGCCTGCTGGCAGAGAACCCTGGCCTAGCCGCCGCCCTGCACCATCGCAACAGCTATCTCGGGCCGCTCAACTACATTCAGGTTCGCTTGTTGCGTGCGGTGCGCAAGGAACAAGGCGACGATAATCCATGGATCAAACCGCTGCTGCGCACCATCAATGCCATTGCTGGCGGAATGCGCAACACGGGCTAGCTCGAATGCCACGCCGAAATCCATGTCGACATGGGTTTCGGTGGGTTCGAAATCGGGATCGGGAACCATTCGATGATTACAATCGTCCGAGTTCGCCGGGTTGGATAACGCCAAAGTAAAATCGAATCGCTACCACATAACGAATCACACATCATCGCTTGGCGACCATCGTAACGGACGAAAGCACACGATGCCGACACCATCCCTTCCGACGAACCCCAAAAGCTGAACAAAGAGGAATTCATAATGGCAAGTTCGCAGTCTCCGCTCCAGCGCCTGCGCGATTTGGTCATCGTCGAACGCGATGACGTTAACACATTGATCATCTACGGCGTTGCCGTCGGCCTGATGTCTCTCGCTACGCCGATTGCCGTTCAGGCTCTGGTCAACAACATTGCCTTCGGCGCCCTGTTGCAGCCACTGTTCGTGCTTACCATCGTTTTGCTGTTCCTGATGGCCATAGCCAACGGCATTTCTGCGTTACAGTTTTACGTCGTCGAAATGCTGCAACGCCGTCTGTTCGTCAGGCATTTCGGCATGGCAGCGCAACAACTTGGCAGCACACTCTTCCATTTCCGCGACAAGCATCATCTGCCGGAACTGGCGAACCGTTACTTCGATGTCGTCACCCTGCAAAAAGCGGCATCCACTGCACTACTGGATACCATAGGCTATGTGTTGCAGAGCGTCATTGGCATGTTGCTGCTGGCGTTTTATCACCCCTTGCTACTGGCATTCGACATTTTCATGATCGCCATGGTGCTGTTCATTTTGTTCGTGCTGGGCAAAAACGGCGTCAAGACCGCCATCGAACAATCCCAAGCCAAATACCAAGCCGTGGCCTGGCTGGAAACCATAGCCGACCGGCCACTGCTAACCCGCAACGCCTCGGGTGAGCGTTATGTCATCGAACACAGCGAGCAGTTGGCAGCGAATTACTTGAACGCATCCGAGCAGCACTTCAAAGTCCTCAACCGGCAGAATATTGCCGCGTTGTCGCTGCACGCCGTCTCCAACACCCTGCTGCTCGGCATGGGCGGCTGGATGGTGATCGACCGCCAGCTCAGTCTGGGACAGCTCATCGCCGCCGAACTGGTGGTCGGTGCCATGCTCTACGGCCTGACCCGCCTGGGCAAAACACTCGACAATGTTTACCAATTGATGACCAGCCTCGACAAAATCGGTTATTTGCAAGACTTGCCGCAAGAAGCCGATAACGAAACCCGTATCATCGCGGAAACCGATGCCTGCCGCGTCGACATCCACCATCTAAACATGGCCCGTTTGCCATCTCAAGACCACCTCGACGCCATCGACCTGCACCTGGCCCCCCGTGAACACCTGCTGATCTACACCGGCGCCGAACGCGGCACACTGCTCGACTGTCTTTTTGGCCTGAGGACACCGCTCAAAGGCCATATCGAAATTGACGGCCACGATCTGCGCAATGTCAATCTGCATCAGTTGCGCGACCATATTGCCCTGGTGCGTGATGCCGAAATCGTCGAAAGCAGCGTCATCGGCAACCTTGAGCTAGGTGCTGCCGACCTCAGCATTCAGCAATGTCGCCAGGCGCTTGCCGCTGTCGACTTGCTGGACTTCGTACTGTCGCTGCCTGACGGCATGAACACCATGCTATCCGTGCATGGCGCGCCCTTCAGCAAGGAACAAACGCTACGGCTGACGCTGGCGCGCGCCCTTTGCCACCGACCAAGATTGTTGCTGCTCGACCGCGTCCTTGACTGTATCGACCAGCGCACCTTGCCCGGCATCCTGGACTATCTGACTGATGAACAGGTACCGTGGACACTCATCATCGTCGGTCAAGAACCAACGCTTGCACCGCATTGCCGCCGCCAAATCAAAATCAAAGACGGTCGAGTCATCGATATGCGGGAGGCTGAACAGTGAAACAGTCTATGCACACACTGGAACTCGATGCACTGCAACGTGCGCAAACCACCCGCATCGCCCGCCGCATCGCCCGCTCGATGGGGCAGTTGTTTCTGTTTTTACTGATTTTTCTGGCGCTGACTCCGTGGCAACAGAACGTACGCGGCGTTGGTCGTGTCGTGGCTTACTCGCCGAACGAGCGCCAGCAACTGGTCGGCGCACCGGTCGAAGGCCGGATCAACTATTGGCGGGTTCAGGAAGGCAGCCATGTATGGAAAGGCGACGTCATCGCCGAACTTAGCGATAACGACCCCTTGATACTGCAACGGTTGCACGCCGAATACGAAGCGGCAACAGCCAAACAGACCGCCACCGATGACCGCGTCGCAACCTTCCGCGAGCAGTTGCGCATGGCGGAACTGGCCCGTCCGCAAGCCCTGGCGGCTGCCGAGTCGCGGGTCGACATGGCACGGGAACGGCTGAAAGCCGCCCAGCAGGTACTCGATGCCGCCAAAGCCGCACGTCTTGCCGCCAGTCTGAACATCGACCGCCAGCAGCATCTGGAAGGCAAAGGCCTGGCATCGCGACGCACACTGGAATTGGCACAACTGGACATCGCCCAGCGTCAGGCCGATGCCGAACGCGCAATAGCGACGCTCAAGGCGGCAACTAGCGAAGTCGATGCCATCACCGCCGACTGGCGCAAACTCGACGCCGATACCACAGCATCGATCCAGAAAGCCCAGGCCGAGCTGAACAAATCTATCGAAGATCAGAATTATGTCCGTGGCGATGTTCTGAAACTGGAAACCCGGCTGGCCCGTCAGCAAACCCAGATCATCACAGCGCCACGCGATGGCGTCATCAAGCGCCTACTGGCCAACCCCGGTGCCGAACTGGTCAAATCCGGACAAGCCCTGGCGATACTGGTGCCCGATACCGAAGAACGCGCAGTCGAACTGTGGATGGATGGCAACGACCTGCCGCTGATCGTTAATGACAGGCACGTCCGCTTACAATTCGAAGGCTATCCGGCCATCCAGTTCGGTGGCTGGCCCAGATTTTCGGTAGGCTCGTTCGGCGGCCGGGTGACGATAATCGATGCCACCGATGACGGCCACGGTGTCTTTCGTATCGTGGTACAGCCCGATCCGGACGACATTCCTTGGCCGGAACCGCGTTTTTTGCGCCAAGGTGTTCGGGTCAACGGCTGGGTCATACTGGGCCGAGTCACGCTGGGCTACGAACTGTGGCGGATTTTCAACGGCTTCCCGCCGCTGATATTGCCGGAGTCTGACCAGGAACCTACTGCGAAAATCGATGGTAAAGCCAAAGATAGCGATAAAGGCAACGACTACGGCGGATACTGAGGCGAATGACCATGAATGTCTATTTCGCAGTCTGTATCGTCATCATCGCCTGCGGCATGACGGCGGTCAGAGCCGAACAAGCTCCAATGTTAAGTCTCGATGAAGTACAGACTTCAGCATTGCGCGCCTTCCCTGCCCTGCTGGCCACCGAGCAAGTGAAAGACGCCGCCGAAGGCCGCGAGCAGGAAGCCCAAGGCGGTTTCGATACCTTGCTGAAATCGAAGAACGAGTTATCGATCGCCGGTTTGTACGAGAACCGCAATTACGATGTCAGCATCGAACAGCCGACAGCGTTCCTGGGTACCACCTTTTTCGGTGGCTGGCGGCGCGGTACCGGCGACTTTCCCGGCTATGAAGGCAAACGCCGGACAGCAACCGACGGCGAAGCCCGCATCGGCGTCAACGTACCCCTGTGGCGTAACCGCGACATCGACCGCCGCCGCGCCAGCCTGGTGCAAGCCGAACTGGGCAAGATGATCGCCAATCATGAATACGACCAAAGCCTGATCGAAGTTCGCCGTGTCGCCGGCCATCGTTACTGGGACTGGGTACTCGCCGGTTTGCGCCTGCAAGTCGCGGAAAAAATGCTGGCTATCGCCGAGGAACGCAACAACGGCATTCTGGAACGTGTCGCGGCGGGCGACATTCCCGAGTTCGAGGCGCTGGATAATCAACGCGCCATCATCGAGCGCCGCGAGCGCGTCGTTGCTGCCACCCGACTGCTCGAACAGGCCGCGATTCAATTGTCACTGTACTGGCGCGATGCCAACGGCGAGCCGCAATTACCCGGTCGCGAACGCTTACCCGCCGGTTTTCCCGAGCAGACACCGGCGTTCATCGACGATTTGGACGACATGCTGGACGCCGCGCTGGCGCAACGACCGGAAATCAAGCGTCTGGCGATGCAAATGAAACAGACCGAAACCGAGATCGAGCTGCAAATCAACCAGCAAGCACCCGGTATCGACTTTTCCGTCATGGGCGCCAAGGACGTAGGTGACGGCAGGCCCAGCCTCAACCGTGACGAGCTTTACCTGGGCTTGAATGTTGATTTTCCATTGCAGCAGCGAGTCGCCGGAGGCCGGGCGCAAACGGCATCCGCCAATCTGCGCCGTCTGCAATGGGATCGCAAAGGCATGGAAGATCGCATCACGGCGGAAGTAAAAGACGTACTGTCGGCACTGATGGCGGCGCGGCAGCGCCTGAGCCTCAGCCGCGACCAACTGAAGGCCGCCAGCCAACTGGAAGACGGCGAACAAACCCGTTTCGCGCTCGGCGAAAGCACCATTCTGTTCGTCAACCTGCGTGAAATCGCCGCCGGCGACGCCGCCATCATGGTGATCGACGCCAACAACACCCTGTTCAAGGCCCATGTCGATCAGCAAGCCATCATTGGCCAGCTTCAATAAACCCGAAAGACCAGGCTGACATGTTGCCAGGTAGCGACCTGCGGTTTTTTCATAGATAATGCGGCCTGTTTTTCAACTACTCAGTACAAGCTAAGGATTCGGCAATGGCTTGCAACGCTGCAAAACCCAACCCGCTCATCCCCTGCCGACTTCGCCTGAAAACGCTGTAACCGTTCAACCCCCGCCAGTTTTATGCCCTCATCCGACGGGGAAGTGAATTTTAAGGTGGAAGGACTGAACGGTTACGAATAGTTACCCTGTTTTCTTTGCCCCCGACGATGAAACAAACACTGGAATTCCTGCTGCAATCCGCCCTGGAAACCTTGAAGAAACAGGGGGTTATCGATCCGGGGATTCAGCCCGCGATTCACATCGAGCGAACGCGCGATGCCAGCCACGGCGATTTCGCCACCAACCTGGCCCTGTCGCTGGCAAAGCCTGCGAAACAGAATCCAAGGCAACTGGCTGAACGCATCGTCGCCTGTTTGCCTGTCATCCCCCTGGTTACCCGGGTCGAAATCGCCGGTCCCGGCTTCATCAACTTCTTCATCGACCCTGCCAGCCAGTTCGAAATCGTCAGACACATCCTCGATGGTGGCGCCAGCTTCGGCCTGGGCACGGCGGGCGCTGGCAAACGGATTCTGGTGGAATTCGTCTCCGCCAACCCCACCGGCCCCCTGCATGTCGGCCACGGTCGGGGCGCGGCTTATGGTTCTGCGGTTGCCGATCTGCTGGAAGCCGTCGGCTTCGAGGTCGAGCGCGAATACTACGTCAACGACGCCGGTCGCCAGATGGATATTCTGACCACCAGCATCTGGCTGCGTTACCTGGAAATCTGCGGCGAAGTCGTGCCCTTCCCCAGCAACGGCTATCGTGGCGAATATGTCCGCGACATTGCCTCCAACCTGCACAAAATCGTGGGGAATGATTTGCGGCATCCGGTCGAACTGGTGCTGGAAGACATCCCTGCCGACGAACATCACGGCGGCGACAAGGAAAAGCACATCGATGCCTTGATCGATCGCGCCAAGACACTGCTGGGATCTGAGCAATACGAACTGGTGTTTACCGCCGGAGTCGACGAGATTCTGACCGACATCAGAGACGACCTGCACGAATTCGGCATCAGTTACCAACACTGGTTCTCCGAGCGCAGCCTGATGGACGACAGCTCCATTCAGCAGGCCCTGCAACATCTCGACCAAGCCGGTTACCTGTACCAGGACGGCGGCGCCACCTGGTTTGCCTCCAGCCGTCTGGGCGACGAAAAAGACCGCGTCGTGGTGCGCGACAACGGCCAAAGCACTTATTTTGCGTCGGATATTGCCTATCACATGAACAAGCTCGACCGCGGCTTCGATCGCATCATCGACATCTGGGGCGCCGACCATCACGGCTACATTCCCCGGGTCAAGGCCGCAATCCAGGCGCTGGGTGCCGACGACGCCAAACTGGATGTGCTGCTGGTGCAATTTGCCGTGCTGTACCGTGGCGACGAGAAAGTCCAGATGTCGACCCGTTCCGGCGAATTCGTCACCTTGCGCCAGTTGCGCAACGAAGTCGGCAAAGATGCCTGCCGCTTTTTCTACGTCATGCGCAAATCCGAGCAACACATGGATTTCGACCTGAAACTGGCCACCGCGAAAACCAACGAAAACCCGGTTTACTACGTGCAATACGCCCACGCCAGAATATGCAGCGTCTTCCGCCAACTGGACGAAAAAGGCCGCACACGCAACATTCATCTCGGCATGGAAGGCTTGGCCTTGCTGACCGAAGACCACGAATCGGCTTTGCTGGTCACCTTGTCGAAATACCCGGAAGTACTGGAAAAAGCCGCCATGCAGTATGAACCGCATCAATTGATTAGCTACCTGCGCGAACTGGCGTATCAATTCCACAGTTACTACAACGCCCATCCCTTTCTGGTCGATGACGACACCTTGTGCAACGCCAGACTCAACCTGATTGCAGCCGTCAGACAAGTACTGGCCAATGCGCTGCAATTACTCAACATCCATCATCCAGAAGCAATGTAATGGCCAGGGACTACAAGCACCGTGTGCGCAACCCCGACGGTTACGCCAGCAACCGAAGGCGACCGGCCCAAAAACCTGCCGTCTGGTGGCGCTGGCTGCTGGTGATTGCCTTGGTCGTGGCCTTCATCTTTTTTCTGAACATGATACGCACCATGCTGCCGCAACTGCTGACCAACCAGCCCGCCGACAGCTCGGCAAAAACTGCAGCGCCCAGCACGCAGAGCCTGCCGATACAAGCCGTAAAACCGCCCATCACCGCCGAAAAACCAGCCGAACCTGCGCCAGTACCGGAAGAGCCACGCTACGATTTCTACACCATCCTGCCGCAAGCCGAGACCGTCATTCCCGATTACGAAATCAAGAGCCGGGTACGCGAACAACTGGTGGGCAAAACCAAGACGACCCAATACGTAATGCAGGCCGGTTCGTTCCGGGAATCCGCGGAAGCCGAACGCCACAAAGCCAAACTGGCGCTTTTGGGCATTGAAGCCAGGGTGGAAAAAGCCAAGGTTGGCAATGTGCTATGGCACCGGGTCAAAATCGGGCCTTACGACAACCCGTCCAGTGTTGCGACCATCAAGGAATTACTGCAAAAAAACGGCATCGGCGTCATCGTTACTGAAACCGGGCAATAAGCCGGGCTGTGCCAGGACGCAAAGACCGAGCACAGACTTTCATCATCCAATCACTCAAGACCATGACCCACACCCCCGATATTCTAAAAACCATCCTCGCCAAGAAATTCGAAGAAGTGGCCCTGCGCAAAAGTCGCACACCGCTTGCGCTGTTGCAGGAAATTGCCGCGACAGTACAAGGCCCGCGCGGCTTCTATCAAGCCCTGCGCAGCAAAGCCGACCAGAAAAAACCGGCCATCATCGCCGAAATCAAAAAAGCCTCGCCCAGCCAGGGCGTGATCCGCGAAGACTTCAGGCCGGTCGACATCGCCATCGATTACGCCTTCAACGGCGCAAGCTGTTTGTCGGTACTGACTGACAAGGATTTTTTTCAAGGGTCGGAAGCCAACCTGCAAATGGTACGCGACCAATGCCCGTTACCGGTCATCCGCAAGGATTTCATGATAGACCCCTATCAAATCCACGAATCACGCGCCTTAGGAGCCGACTGTATCTTGCTGATTGTTGCTGCACTCGATGACGCAATGCTCAAGCAACTGGCCGACACCGCCACCAGCTTAGGCATGGACGTGCTGGTAGAAGTGCACGATGCCGACGAGCTGGAACGGGCATTGTTGCTGAACCCTCGCATGATAGGCATCAACAACCGCAATTTGCGCAATTTCGAGGTATCGCTGCAAACCACGCTGACGCTGAAAAACCACATTGCGCCCGACATACTCATCGTCACTGAAAGCGGCATTCACACCCAGGCCGATGTCAAACGGATGCAGGACAACGGCATTCATGCCTTCCTGGTCGGCGAAGCCTTCATGCGCGCCGAATCCCCAGGTCAGAAAATGCGCGAACTGTTCTTCTGATTGCCAGCCGGCGTCAGAACCACATCACGCTTCTTCCTCGCTTCCCTGCGCAAAAAAGCCGGTATGGCTTTCCACGGAGATCGTGACAAGCAGAGAGAAATTTTGCATTCCCGGATAACCTCCTGGCCCCGCTGAAAACCAAGGTCATCAAACTGCGATGCTGCAAAGTGGCCAGGATGACGTTCTCAGGCAGAAAGCCATGAAGACAGCATACTGCTCTAATCAATGACGGGCGTTTGTCCGGATACGTTTTCTCGTTACCACGCCCTGCGTGGCGCACACGTTCGGAACGCAGAGCGTCCCGGCTTGCGTTCCCACACGGAGCGTGGGAACGCGGAAACGTCGGCGTCGATGGCAAGGAACCGGCATTTCTGCGCGGCGTGGATCAGTTGGACTGCCGCTTCGTCGCCGATCTCCACTGCGATCAAGGTCTCTATCTGCAAGACCCGAAGCCCTGCGTCCCCGAGTGGTCAGCCCGCGGCAAGCGGCCCAGTCGACTCAAAGCGCAAGCCCCCTCGATCCGTGTTGACCCGTGGGCCGCCGAACAACCAGCCGAAGCCTCTGGCAGCGTTTGACGCGTCGAGACGACGAAAAAGGCCCCATCTCACCGCCGACTAGCTGCATACCCGGGCTTGGGTTTGGGGCGGCCAAGAAGACAACGCACGCCACTGGCATTTATGGGTGCGGCGCGAAGTGAGTGCCGACACCGTTTCACATTACTGCCTGCCCAACGCGCCGATCGGCACGCTCAGGCAAACCCTGGCGCGATTACAGGCGCAGCGTTTCTTCATCGAACAGAGCTTTCGCGAAGCCATGAGCGAATGTGGCATAGCTGACTACCAAGTCCGGCGCAGGGATGCCTGGCGGCATCACATGTAGGACTTACGCATTGACGGAAGCCTGGAATTGAGGGTTCAAATATTCCTTGCCGCCCATGAAGCGGGTGATAAATGAAGCGACCACATCTTGATACAAGGCTTTCTGCCATTGGCAAGCATTGCGGATCATTTCGGTAAACTGCATGCGCTGCAGGTGAACATAGCCACATAAGGCGGCAAAGATGTGGTTGAGTATCGGGGTTTTGCGACGTACCTGGAGCTTTTCGATGTTGCATACCTGCTTGATCATGCGGTGGTATTGCTCGATCTGCCAATGCTGGTCGTGCAGTTTCTGAAAATCGGTCTGCTTGAAGGCATCAAAAGCCGACTCTGCTGCCGACGCGCCGGACAGTTTCAGTGCCTGGGCGGTGGAGCGGGTAACGGTGGCAATGCGTTCGGCGGACAGGCCATAATCGGCGCCGGTCATGGCTAGCCGGGTGTAGAGTCCGGCGATGGCCTCAAAGCCGGTGCCGGTCTCCCGTGCCACGTCGTAAGCCAGCCGCTGCGCCGCCACGAATTCGGCTGAGGATTGCGTCACCAGCCTGAGCCGGGCATCGATCAGCTTGACCGAATCGGCCATGCTCACCAACTGCGGCAGCGCCCCCGCTATGTTCCAGCCCGCAAACGCCAGTGTGCCATAATGGCCGACGCGGGCCAGGCTGCCCCGCATACGGTCGAGCGAGTCTTGCATACGGCGGAGGTCCGCGTTGGCCTGCGCACTTTCTGCCAGAATTCTAAGCCTTACACTTAAATCTGCCATGGGTTAGCTTATGTTGATGTCGCTGTTAAGGTCGCTTGCCATCGGGGCCATGATTCCATTCGTGCCGCTGTTCATAATAATCATGCCCTCCTGGTACTGGCGAATAATGGGGGTGCTCATCGTGGCAACCCTTGTGCACCAGATGATAGAGGCTCGCAAGTAGCGCCCGGATGCGTTGCCGCGCTTTGGCGCTAAAACCGGAGTGACGAAGCACGACGCCCGTCACGCTCCAGGCCGCATCCCCTGCACGCTCTTCACCCAGGCATTCCAGTCTTTGGCGGCGGCCTGCCCGGCGCGAGCCGCGATGGCCTGGGTCAGCAGGCGCTCGCGCTCGATGCGCTGCGTCGCCGCCAGAAAATCCCGCGCGTCCGTCCACGGCAGTTCCATTACGTCGGCGTAGCCGAAGCCTGCCCCGACGAGGCGGGCAACCCAGGCGTGCCACCAGTGACGATCGCCAGCCGGTCGGCGGCGACGGTCAGCTTGGGCAGCACGCTGTGGGCGAAAAAATCGGTGTTGACCTCGATGACCTGGCTGGCCAGGTCGATCAGCACATCGGGCGTCTGCTCGTCCAGCCAGGCGCGATCGACATCCGCGCCCAGTGCCGTGGCCGTGATAACAGCGTCGGCATGGCGGGTTAGGCTGCCCAGTAGGTCGCCCGCTGCCAAGTCGTGGGCTATGGGTTCGATGGCCCGCAAAAACGCGGGCAGGTGTTTGATTTTGATCGGTGTCATGGGGGAATGGTGAGTGGTGAATGGTGGGTGGTGAGTGGCCGACTCAAGCCCAGCCCTGGTTCCCACGCTCTGCGT
>Ga0207951_100600_pt1 | contig 16977 bp, 16 predicted proteins | sample Subbio12Aug_8Bad_FD_184830 | JGI IMG/M metagenome (GOLD analysis project Ga0207951, IMG submission 184830) | Serpentinite rock and fluid subsurface biosphere microbial communities from McLaughlin Reserve, California, USA - CR12Aug_8Bad (SPAdes) | ecosystem: Environmental > Terrestrial > Deep... | reverse complement strand
TACGGCGGTTTCTCCGTCAGTATTCTTTACGGTATAAATTTCATTCATCTTGCCCGTCTTACGGGCAACAGTAGAACCGCGCCGCACAGGGACTCCGTAGAGCGGTGTGCATTCGGGGATGTGTTCTTCAAACACAAGCCCGAACTTCTTATTCTTGCTCAAGCGGTCAATCTCGTCCGACAATCGCCCGCGCAGGGTCGGGTCGGTGATTTGCCGCAGTAAATCCTTAATCGCAGCCATATACTATACCTCACTCTTCTGAATCATCGTCTTCAAGGATTTTTGTTTCTTCTTCCGACGGCTTCGGCATCGGCGGTTCGGTTCTCCTGCTCCATGATTCTCCGAACAACTCACTACCCACTGACAAGCGAAAGATTGCAGCCTTCTGAAGTGCCTCAAATGTCATCGGCGTGTAGGAGTCCGCTTTGTCGAAGGCGATGAAATCATGCGTGTCAATCAGAAAAACACGCCAACCTGGGCTACCGTTCTGGAACAACTGGTTTCCAGAGCCATCCATGGCGACCAGACCATAGAAATCAGCGTCAAGACGATGGCGGGTGATGAAATCAATCGCTGGATCACGCTCACCGGCGATGACATCAAAAGCCCTGAAATGCTGGGCAAACGCTTGGGATTCAATCCGTGGATGCCGAAAATTCAGCCCATTATCGGTCAGTTGACCAGTGATGGCGCTGCCAAAGCCGCCGGGTTGCAAACCGGCGATTTGATTCTGTCAGCCGATGGCGTGGCTGTTGCGGAATGGCTGCAGTGGGTCGATATCGTCAAGAGTCGACCGGATCAGGAAATCAAGCTGTTGATCGAGCGGGCCGAGGCGCAGCAGGAAATTCGGCTGACGCCGCGTGCCGAGCAGCAGGCCGATGGCAGTGTGATAGGCAAAATCGGTGCCGGTGTCCATATTCCGCCAGATACCCTACAGGGCATGAGAGTGACTTACACCTTGCCGGTGGGTGAAGCGCTGAGGGTGGCAAGCGAAAAAACCTGGTTTTACGCCATCACCACCGTGAAAATGATAGGCAAAATGTTCATTGGCGCGGCATCGGTCGAAAACTTGAGTGGTCCCATCAGCATTGCGCAATATGCCGGTCAATCCGCCGAAATGGGCTTCACCGCCTTTCTCAAATTTCTCGGTTTGGTCAGCGTCAGTTTGGGCGTACTCAATTTGCTACCCATCCCCATACTCGACGGCGGCCATCTGCTGTTTTTTGCGCTGGAGGCCATCAAGGGCCGCCCCATATCCGATCGGGTGCAAATGTATTTCCAGCAACTGGGCATGTTTTTGCTGATTTCGCTGATGATGTTGTCGCTGGTCATCGACATTGATCGCATTGCTCAATAGTAACGCCCGGCACGGTCATGCCGCGTCGACCTGTCCCCCCCTCCCTAAATGGAAATCAAGCCATGAAAAAACTGTATTCACTGCTGACTGTTGCGCTATTGACGCTGTCGTCGTCATCCTGGGCTGATGAAGCCGCCATCAAAAAAGCGCTATCCGAGTTCATGCCCGAGGCCAAAGTCGACAGCATCAGCCCATCTGAAATCAAGGGCTTGTATGAAGTTGTCGTGGGTGCCAGCATTTTTTATGCGTCCGAGGACGGCAAGTACCTGATTCAGGGGCAGTTATACGACGCCTTCGCGAAAGAAAACCTCACCGAAAACAGATTGTCGGGGATGCGCAAACAGGCGTTGGACAAAGTGGGTGAACACAACATGATTACCTTCAAAGCGCCGAATGCGAAATATCAGGTGTCGGTGTTTACTGACATCGATTGTGGGTACTGCCGGAAACTGCATGCTGAAATCGACCAATACATGGCCAAAGGCATCAGTGTTCGTTACCTGTTTTTCCCGAGAGCCGGTAAAGGCTCAGAATCTTACGCAAAAGCGGTATCGGTCTGGTGTGCCGATGACAGGCAAAAGGCATTGACTGCCGCTAAAAAGGGCGAATCGGTTGCAACCAAGCAATGCAGCAACCCCGTAGACGACCACATGAATCTGGGCGAAGCCTTCGGTATGTCGGGTACGCCCATGATCGTCACGCAAAAAGGCAACGTGTTGCCCGGTTACGTGCCGGCTGAGCAATTGGTCAAAGTACTGGGCAGTGAATGAGGCTGCTGTTGCTTGGTTACTTAGGATGCTGCGGGTTCTGACCAGGTGAAATCAGGCCCGCCCGCTTGAAGCGCACGCCGCAACGTCATGCAAACTGCTGAATCGGAAGAAAACTACAGCGCTTTTTTGAGCGTACTCAAGCAAAAAGGCAAGTTGTCGGACAATGATCTGGCCAAGGCGCGGCGTATGCAGAAATCGTCGCCCGATGAATCGATAGCCCAGCTTTTAATCAAGCTCGGGTTATGCTCGGATGGCGATGTGGCCGACAGCTTTGCAATTGCTTCCTGCCTTCCCAGGGTGCGTGGCGAAACCTATCCCGCGCAATCGCCGCTGCCGGAAACGGTGTCGCAGCGTTTTCTCAAGTATTACCATGCCGTCGGCCTACTGGCCGACGAGCAGTTTCTCGACATTGCCGTTGCCGACCCGGAAAACGCCTACCCGCTTCATGCCCTGAGCCTTGCTACCGGCAAAACCATCCGGCTGCATGTCGGCCAGTTGGCTGATATCGATGCCGCGCTGGAATTGCAATTCGGCGAAGGCAAGTCACAAATGGACAAATTGCTCGACGGCCTGCTGGTCGAGGATGACAGCAACGAAGACCTTGAGCATCTGAAGGATCTGGCCAGCGAAGCGCCCATCATCCGCATGGTCAACTTCATCTTGCAAAAAGCCGTCGAGAGTCGGGCGTCTGACATTCATATCGAGCCGTTCGAGCAAAGCCTGAAAGTGCGCTTGCGTATCGACGGCGTATTGCAGGACATCGATGCGCCACCGGTGGCCTCAACGGCGGCGGTGCTGTCGCGCATCAAGATCATGGCCAAACTCAATATTGCCGAACGGCGGCTGCCGCAGGATGGCCGCATCAAGCTGCAAATGATAGGCAAGGAACTGGATTTGCGGGTATCGACCATTCCCACCCTGTTCGGTGAAAGCGTGGTGATACGCTTGCTCGACAAGGAAAACGCCGTACTTGATTTCGCCGTTCTGGGTTTCGTGGGCAAACAGGCTCAGCGTTTTCAAGAGGTCCTGGCCCAGCCTCACGGCATCATCCTCATCACTGGTCCTACCGGCAGCGGTAAATCGACGACGCTGTATGCCGCGCTCAAGCAGCTCAACACATCGGAGCGCAAGATTATCACCGTCGAAGACCCGGTGGAGTACCAGTTGGAAGGCATCAACCAGATTCAGGCCAAGCCGCAAATCGGTTTGACCTTCGCATCGGCATTGCGCTCCATCGTCCGCCAGGATCCCGACGTCATCATGATCGGCGAAATGCGTGATCTGGAAACCGCCCGAATTGCCGTGCAATCGGCGCTGACCGGTCATTTGGTGCTGTCCACCCTGCACACCAACGATGCCGCAGCCGGTGTCACCCGGCTGCAAGATATGGGGCTGGAAGAATATCTATTGAGTTCGACCATCAATGGCATTTTGGCTCAACGCCTGGTGCGCCGCTTGTGTCCTGCTTGCAAGCAGTCTTATCCGGCATCCGATGCGCTGGTCGAGGAAATGCAGTTGCGTCGCTGGCAGCCGACGGGTGACATCTTGCTGCACAAAGCGGTTGGCTGTTCGGCCTGTAACGGCATTGGCTACAAGGGACGCTTGGCGATCATCGAGTTTCTGGTCATGTCGGAGGCGATACGCAAACAGATCATGACGCACGAGGAAGCCTTCGTCATTCAGCAAACCGCCATTCTGGAAGGCATGCAAACCCTGTACGAAGATGGTGTCGGCAAGGCGCTTCAGGGTTCGACGACACTGGAAGAAGTCTTGCGGGTTACTACCGAAGCCTGATCTAAAGTTCGGTGGATAACGGCTCCACCCAAACGCTTTCGCCGATTTCAATTCCCTGGCAATCGACATCCAGCACAATCAGACAATTGGCGCGGCTTGCTGCTTGCATCTGGTGCGAATCCTGGCCACCCGCCCGCTTGACGGACAGGCTGCCGTCTGCCGATTGTTGCAAAATGCCGCGTTGATACTCCTGGCGACCGGCTGTTTTACGTAATGTGTCCAGACAACGTGCTGGTAGTCTCAGTTTTTGTGTTGCGGCTGCGCCCGCTAGCTGTTGCAGCGCAGGTTTGACGAACTGCTCGTAAGTCACCCAGACCGCTACCGGGTTGCCAGGCAGGCCGATGAACCAGCATTCGCCTATGCGTCCGAAGGTCAGCGGCTTTCCCGGTTTGATCGCCAATTGCCAGAAATCGAGTTTGCCGCAGCGTGCCAGCGTCTGTTTGACGAAATCGGCATCGCCCACCGAGACGCCACCCGTACTGATGATGACGTCGTGATGGGTGGCTGCATCGGACAATAATCGTTCGAGTCGTTCCGGCTGGTCGGCCACGATGCCCAGATCAGTGACGACATGGTTAGGGGCGTGTAGAAGGCCGGATAACAAATAACGATTGCTGTCGTAAATCTGGCCGGTCTTCAGCGTTTGCGTGACATCGACCAGCTCGTCGCCGGTCGAAAAAAACGCAATTTTCAGACGGCGATAGACATCAATGTGGCCGATGCCTGCCGATGCCAGCAAGGCCAGGTGGCGGGCGCCCAGTTTTTGTGGCGCGTCGATCAAAACTTCGTCCAGAGCCACGTCACTGCCTGCAGGCCGAATGTTTTTGAAAAGCGGCAGACTGCGGGGGAATGTGATGTTGCCGTCATGCCGTTCGACCTGTTCCTGGGCAATCACGCTATCGGCTGTGTCGGGCACGACGGCTCCGGTCAAAATCCGTACGCATTCGCCGGGTTTCAGTTCGCCGTCGAATGGCTGACCCGCCCACGCCGTGCCAACGATCGTAAGCGTTGCTGTGCTGGCGTCATCGGCTGGTGGTAATGCGTGGCCATTGAAGGCGTAGCCATCCATCGCCGCATTGCGTTGCGGCGGAATGGCGATGGCTGATCGCACACGGGTGGCCAGAATGCGTCCGTGTGCATGTTCGATGCCGATGCGTTCCACTTCAGACACCGGCAGAATGGCCGTGCGCATCGAAGCCCGTGCTTGTTCGATCGAGATTAAACCAGTGGTTGTCGGGTAACAAACGTCATTCATGGCGCGTTCACAAGGCTGATAATAAATTCGACGATAGCACCTGGCTGGTTCAAATCCAGTTTGCACAAATGCGCAGGCGTTTCGAGCATGGTATCGCTGGCGATTGCGATGATGTTGGGGTCGTTGGGGTACAGCGGCGGCTTGCCCAGGGATGGTCGATGCAGCTCGATTTTGCGGATGGCGGCCTGGCGAAAGCCTTCGACCAATACCAAATCCAAGCCTTCGAGCGGAAAGTGGGCCAGTTCCCGAAAAAAATCGGGATCACAGGCTTCGGGCCGCTCGGAAATGACCACGCGCCGATACGGCGAAACCAGCATGACCGGTGTGGCACCGGCCATGCGCAGGCGATGGCTGTCTTTGCCGGGATGGTCGATGTCGACATCATGATGGCTGTGCTTGATGACGCCGACATGTAATCCCTGGTCGCGCAGCAATGGAATGATTTTAGCCAGCAGTGTGGTTTTACCCGTTCCGCTGTAGGCGGCAAAGCCGAGTATGAGTGGCGGGTTGGTAGCAGGCATGAGTTTGTGGCAATTCAGGCTGATTTTCTGTGCATTATCCCAAAACTGTAGGCTGCCGATGCCAAAGAATCGTCATCGGTGTCAAGGTTGTTGCAGGTTTTGGTGTTGATCGATCCTGTCCATCTGTCCCGTTCGGAGTGATTTTTGTGTTTCGCATCGTTTTGATTATTCTAGTTTTTTTCATGATTTACCTGCTCATCAAGCGCCCGATGCTGTTGTCATCGGTATTGTCGGGTCAGTTTCTCAAAAAAACTGGCTTGCTAATTGCTTTTGGTCTGCTGGTATTGCTTGCAGCAACGGGAAAGCTGCACTGGTTGTTTGCCATGATAGGGGCAGTGCTTGCGTTTCTGATGCGCTCATTGCCCGTCATCATGCGCTATGCCCCGCAGTTGCATCGGTTGTGGGCTGGGTTTGTCGGTGGGAAAACCCGACCAGAAGAGCACGTTTCTGACAATTTTCGTCAGTCGGCTCATAAAAGACAGGCCGAACCGATGACACGAACGGAAGCTTTTCAGGTTTTGGGATTGGCACCGGATGCCACCGAGGCACAGATCGTGATGGCACACCGCAGGCTGATGGCAAAGCTGCATCCTGACAAGGGTGGATCGGATTATCTGGCGTCGCGCATCAATCTGGCTAGAAAAGTATTGCTGGAAAGTTGAGTGGATGTCGCAAAATTGTCACAAATGAAAAGTGCGTTCCTCGCCGCATTTCAAGCTAAAAGTTCCAATTCTTTCAATTGATAGCGCAATATAATTAAAGTTATACTTTGACAAAGCCAGCATCAGGTCGGCGAAAAAAGTACCGATACAGCAACAGCAAAACCCCATAGATATTCAATGTAAACCGCGAAAAATTCAAACATTGCTCAGGAGAAAAGCCATGATGGAAGACATGATCGATATGCCAAAAGAGATGGAAATGGATGCGCCAGACCTTGTCACATTTGATGATATCGACGACGACGCCAGTATGGAATCGGTTGAAGCGTTCAAGCTACCCAGCGTCGAAGCAGCCGATACCGTCGCAGACAGCCATTTCGATGCGACGCGCGCCTATTTGAACGAGCTTGGCAAGTCGGTGCTGCTGACGGTTGACCAGGAAAAGCATTACGGCAAGCTGGCTCTGAATGGCGATGCTCAAGCCCGAAAAGTCATGATCGAAAGCAATTTGCGCCTGGTCGTCAAAATATCCAGGCGCTACCTCAATCGAGGCCTGCCGCTACTTGATCTGATCGAAGAAGGTAATCTTGGCTTGATCAGAGCTGTCGAAAAGTTCGATCCCGATCGCGGCTTCCGCTTTTCAACCTATGCAACATGGTGGATCAGGCAAACCATAGAGCGTGCCATCATGAATCAGACACGCACCATTCGCCTGCCGATTCATATCGTCAAGGAAATGAACGTCTACCTCAAAGCCCAGCGCAATCTGGCGCAGCGGCTAGATCATGAACCTACCGCCGACGACATCGCCAAACATCTTGATAAACCGGTAAAAACCGTTGACAAGATGCTGAAACTGAACGAGCGCGTGACCTCCGTTGATGTCTCCCTGGGCAAGGATTTCGACAGACCATTGCTTGAGACTCTGGCGGAAGAAGACGCTCGAACCCCCGCCGAAATCCTGCAAGACAACTTCATCCAAACCAGCGTAACGCACTGGGTTTATCAACTGGCCGACAAACAACGGGAAGTCATTTGTCGCCGTTATGGCCTATGTGGTTTCGAAAATGCCACGTTGGAACAAGTGGCGCTTGAGCTGGGCGTAACCCGCGAACGGGTCAGGCAAATTCAGATGGATGGCCTGAAACGGCTGAAAGAAATCTTGGAAAGCAACGGTTTGTCAGCCGAATCGATATTTAACTGAACCCCTGGAATTTCTTGGTTATGTCGCCGTTTCGGCAGGTAACAGACCAAAAGTATGGGTTTGTGATGCAGCGCTTTTCCCGTGCCGGAGCTGCACGAGAACAGAGGCGGTCAACGCGGCGATTACCCTGTGTGCTGCTGGCCGATTTAATGGCGAAAGGCATTTAACCGGATCGCGCCTTCGTCGGATTTGGTAATGATGCCTTGATTGACCAGGTCGGCCCAGTCCCTGCTTTCGGTAGCGGGCGAGTAACGCCGATAAAGCGCCTGATACCACGGCATTTTTTTTAGCGAATGCAGGGTAATCGTTTCTTGCTTGCCGCCAAGGTAATCGAGAATGACATGCTGTCTGTTGTTGATGTGCTTGTCCCGCAACAGGTCACCCAGCCAGGCCAGTACCAGAAAATGCCGCATCATTTGATTGGCGCGATGGTGCAGCCTTTCAATGCTGATTTCAAAGCCTTTCAGCACAAATTCGATGAAGTCTTGATTACAGGTGTCTGGACGGGTCTTTTCCTGTTTACGTGCCTGATTGAACGCGGAAAAATAGGTGTCGATGTTTTCCAGGTAATACCGATCAATTCCCCGGCTGGCGTATCGGCTGCACGATGCAATCAAGATGGTTTTCTCCAATAATCTGCCGACACGACCGTTACCGTCTTGAAAAGGGTGGATGCGTTCGAAGTAGTAATGTGCCAACGGTGCGCGAATCAGGCTGGGCAGGCTGCAAATTTCATCACTATTCAGCCATTCGATCAGCTTGCCCAGCAGTAATTTGATGTCGATATGGGCCTGCGGTGTTCTGTATATGCCGCCATGGTCTTCGTCGCCCACTTTGGTAATTTGGCCCTTCGGGTTGTCACGGTATTGACCGGGCTGATAGCGATCGTCATTGATGCCGCCGCTGATTAAACGATGCAGAGTCAGGATAAAAATTTCCGACACCAGGAATGCGGAGTGTTGAGTCGTCGGAGCTTGAATGGCGGCGTTTTCGGCAAATCGGTAAGCCTGCGCCAAATTGCTGATTCTGCGTTTATGTTCCTCCTGCGTGATTTCCTGCGTGAACTCGATTACTTGCGATATTTCGTCTTCAGTCAGTGTGCCGCCCTCTATGGTATCGGTGCCGTGTATGCTCGATAGCAATGTCTCTTTTTCCAGCGTTGCAGTTACGTCGGGCAGCAACGGTAATGAAGAAAACAGCCTGTGTCCGTAATCGATTTTATCGATCAATGGCTGAAGCTGCGCAAGCTTCAATCCGGTTTGGAACGTAAAGATGCCAGAACGATGGGTTTCTACGGTCAAGATCATGGCGTCAAAAGTTTAGATGTTTTTGCACGATTTAATGAAAATATAACGCATTGTTTCCTATTGGGTAGTGTGTATTTTTATCAAAAATTGTGCAAACAGATTGACGATCATGATGACGCCTTGCCGACAAGGCATGCAGAAGAAATCGGGAAGCGGATTTTCAGTGGGTGCAATCAGTTGCTACATGGGGCCATACAGGCTTTGTTAGCAATCTTGCTCGTTAGTCGTTAAAATCCCTAGTGCTTTAGTTAGCAAATAAACCCACTATGGAGGATGGCATGAAAACGAGCAGCATGACACTGGGCATTCTGGTTGCCGGATTATCGGCAGTCAGCATCGCAGCTTACGCCGAAACCCCGGCGGGGCAGGGCGGCAAGATGGAATACGGCGAGTACAAGGATTGGCCGGTGCTGGGAGTGTCGCATCGAACCGAAAAGAACACCTTGCGCGCCATCGTGGGTAACGAGATTGCCATCAAGGCGGCGCGTTCCGGCAACACCCAGCCGTGGCCCGACGGTAGCATCATCGCGAAAGTGGTGTGGAAGCAGCGGGTTCATCCCCACTGGCCGTCGGCCATCGTTCCCGGCGAATTTTCCGCCGCCGAGGCCATGGTGAAAGACAGCAAGAAATACGCAGAAACCGGTGGCTGGGGCTTTGGCCACTGGGAAGGTCGCAAACTGGTGATGAATAACAAGGAAAAATCGGCAGAGTGTTTCGCCTGTCACATGCCGGTGAAAGACGCCGACTACGTCTACACCCTACCGGTTTATCAATGATCGTCGGGCGGGAGCACTCAGTGTTTCTGCCCAATTATTCGCCATTCAATCACTCCGCCATCAGCGCTACCAAATGCTCGGACACACTGGCCGCCAGTGCCTTCAAGTCATACCCCCCTTCCAGCGCGGAAACAATACGACCATCGCAGCAAGTCTTTGCAATGGCCACCAGCTCGCGCGTCAGCCAGCGATAATCGTCTTCGACCAGTTGCAGCGAGGCCAGTGGGTCGTCTCTGTGGGCATCGAAACCTGCCGACAGCAGTAGCAATTGCGGTTTGAAGGCTGCGAGCTTGGGCAGGATGATGTTCTGGTAGCGGGCGCGGAATACCTCGCCCGCGGTGCCAGCGGGCAAGGGCACGTTGACGATGTTGCCGCGTCCGGTTTCCTCAGAATGCCCCGTGCCCGGGTAATGCGGCGACTGGTGGGTCGAGGCATAAAACACCTGGGGCTGGTCATAAAAAGCCGTTTGCGTACCATTGCCATGGTGAACGTCGAAATCGACGATGGCAACCCGCGTCAGGCCGCAGTGGCGACGGGCGTATTCAGCGGCAATCGCCACATTGTTGAACAGACAAAACCCCATGGGATGATCGGGCATGGCGTGATGCCCTGGTGGTCGCACCGCACAAAATGCGCGATTGGCCTGTCGATGCCACACCTGATCGACGGCATCGCAAACCGCCGCAACCGCGCGCAAGGCGGCGGCCTTGCTGCCTGGCGAGGCCACAGTATCGCCGTCGAAATGATGATAGCCATGCGACGGAATCCCGTGCAAAACCCGCTTTATCATCGTTTGCGAATGAATCAGCGCCAGCTTGTCCAGAATGTCGTCGGGCAAGGGCGCAGACATGCGCACGAGGTCGTCGAAATCAGGTGTTGCCAATGCCTGATCGATGGCCAGCAAACGACGGGCATTCTCGGGATGACCTATGCCGGTATCGTGTTTCAGGTAGTCGTCATGGCTGTAGTACAGGGTTTTCATCGGGCACCTGCGATGCGATTGTCGTCAATCGGCAAATTGGTTTATCCTCGCCGCCCAGAATGACGGCAGGATGTCGGCGTTGGCGCTTATTCGGGATGGGCGACATCCGCATTTCTATTCTCGGACAGCCTCCTGGAGGCAAGGTGAATCATGTCGGCACACGTTCTTTCTTTTTCGCAGACCGAGCCTGAAAAGCCATGGGCCGTGTCGTTCCGCTTTTTGTTGAGTCTTTACGCCATCGTGCCCTTGTGCGTACTGGTGCTGTGGTTCGATCGTATCGGTTTCGATGACGCCTTACGCCAGGCGCTGCCCAGCAGCCCCGGTCATTTTTTGCTGTTTCAGGTGTTGTTCGGCACACCGCACATCATCGCCAGCAATCTGTTGCTGCTGCATCATCGGGACTACCTCGCAACCTTCAAAACCCGGCTGCTTGGCATGAGCGCCTTCATCGTGCTGGTGTTTGGCATCGGTAGTCTGTTCATTCCGTACACCGTACTGTACATCATCAGTGCGATCTGGACGGTTTACCACGTTCTTAAACAGCAGCATGGCATCGCCAAAGCGGTTTGTCGCCTGCCGCCGTGGGCGTTTTACATGCAGATGTGGTTGAGTGTGCTGGCCGGTGTTTTCATCTACCTGGGCATTTTTCTGAAAAACACGCTGACGCCGGAACAAGCCGAGTGGATGCTGACACTGGCCACCCTGTTCACCGCCTTGCTGGTGGCCGCAACACTGGTGAACCAGCGCCAGGTGCCGGGAGCGTTCGGGCGTTATTTTCTGTGGGCCAACACCCTGTTAGTGGTGGCGAGTTTTTATGTCTACAGCCAGCACTACTATTTTCTGGCGATTTTGATGCCCAGGCTGGTGCATGACATCACGGCCTACAGCTTTTACGTGACCCACGATGTCAATCGCCACGGCAATGCGCCGCAGGCGATGCCGTATCGGCTGGCGGCGGCCTGTCGGTTGTCACCGGCCTGGGTACTGCCCGTGCTGTCACTGCTGCTGACCGTCGTGTTGCAAGTCCATGGCGATGCCGTCATCAACTGGATTACGCTGACGTTGTTCGACGTCAAACTGTACAAGGCCGCAACCTTGGGCATCATTGGCTATCTGGCGCTGATGCACTACTACACCGAGTCGTTCATCTGGTCGGCGGGTTCGCCGCTCAGGCGTTACATCCGTTTCGGTACGTAGAGTGATATGGTCGCCTGCTGCACAAGGCGAGGAAGAAAGCGGCACACGGCCCGAAGGCACCGCGATCATTCCCGATCGAGCAATTGTTGCAGGTCGTTTGGCAGCGGCGCCACGAAATGCAGCGCAACACCTGTTGCTGGGTGAAGGAATCGCAGTTGTTCGGCATGCAGAAACATGCGCTTGTAGCCCCGTGCCCTGAAAGCCTTGTTGACGTCATTTTCGCCGTAGCGATCGTCGCCGATGATGGGGTGGCCCAGCCACGCGGCATGTACTCTGATCTGATGGGTGCGACCGGTTCTGGGGGCTGCATGTACCAGCGTCGCAGCCTGGAATAATTTGAGCCGGGTGAACACGGTTTCCGCCGACTTGCCCGCCTGGCTCACCGTCACCCTGCGTTCGCCCGCCTGGCCGACGTTTTTCAGCAGCGGCACATCGACCGTCTGTTGTGTGCGTTTGAACTGCCCGGCCAGCAAGGCCAGATAGGTTTTCTGTATGCCATCGCCACGAAACAGTTCATGCAGTAGCTTGAGGACTGCGCGTTTTTTCGCAATCAGCAGACAGCCTGAGGTTTCCTTGTCCAGGCGATGCACCAGCTCCAGGAATTTCTGCTGTGGCCGAATCTGACGCAAGGCTTCGATGACACCGGCGTTGATGCCGCTGCCGCCGTGAACTGCAAAACCCGAGGGCTTGTTCAGCACGATGAAGCCCTCGTCCTCGAACAAAATATGGTGCTCCAAGCCATGCAGCAAAGCAGGCTGTACGATGACGGCATCGGCTCTTTCGGCCACTCTGACCGGCGGGATTCGCACGACATCGCCAGCCGCCAGCTTGTAGCCGACATCGACGCGGCCCTTGTTGACGCGAACTTCACCCTTGCGGACGATGCGGTAGATGCGGGTTTTTGGGACGCCTTTCAGCGTTGAGATGAGGAAGTTATCCAGCCTTTGCCCGGCATGGGCATCGGTGATTTCCAGCCACTGTACGGGTGGATTAGGTTGATCGGCTGCGGATTTCATCGGCAATTCCCAAGGCTTTACCGTTAGCGCCAGTAGCCAGGGCTCCATAGCCATGGGCTTGTTTCATGCGCAGGTCTGTGCATCAAGCTCGGTATGGGTTCCCACGGAGACCGTGGGAACCAGAAAAAAGGGTTGGGGGCTTTGTGCTTATTAGTGGCGGAGAAAGAGGGATTCGAACCCTCGATACGTTTCCGTATACACACTTTCCAGGCGTGCGCCTTCGACCGCTCGGCCATCTCTCCGTGTTTCAAACAAAATAATGCGGGTAATACCCGTTAAAGTGCAAGGTGTTGCGATAAAGCCGTGTTGCAATAACGGCAGGTTGGGTTGTGCAATAGTCGAGTCGAAAGGCGGATGTTATTTGCGACCCGATCCTGAATTCGGCTTGTTACTTATTTGCCAAATTTCTTGCGGAATTTATCGACACGACCGGTAGTATCCAAAATCATGTGCTTACCGGTGTAAAACGGGTGAGATTGGGAAGAAACCTCGATTCTAACCAAGGGATATTCCTTACCGTCCGTCCACTTGATAGTGTCCTTGGTGGTCACGGTAGAGCGTGTCAAAAAGCTAAAATCTGCGCTGATGTCCTGAAAAACAACTTCGCGGTACTCTGGGTGGATTCCATCTTTCATCTTGTAAGCCTCAATGTTTGCCGAACGGTACAGCAGGTTAATCAAAACAGCCGTGCATTGTATTGATTTTTCAAATTCCAGGCAAGGTTGATTGTTGCTAACGGCATTCGACCGAACCCCCGGCTTCACTCCAGCAGATGCAGGATTTTATCGGCCATGTTTTCCAGCGATACCACATGATGCGCTGCGCCTTGTTTGAAAGCTTCCCCTGGCATGCCCCACACCACGCTGCTTGCCTCATCCTGAACGATGTTGATCGCACCCGCCTTGCGCATCTCGACCATGGCTTTCGCGCCGTCGGCGCCCATGCCGGTCAACATCACGCCAATGGCGTTGATGCCCACATTATCGGCTATCGACTGGAACAATACCTCGACCGAGGGTTTGTGTCGGTTCACCGGCGGCCCGTCATCCAGGCGACAGGCATATCGGGCACCATTTTTAACGACCAGCAAATGGCTGTCGCCCGGTGCGATGTAGACATTGCCCGGCAGTATGGGCTGACCGTCTTGCGCCAGGTGCACCGGCATGGTGGTGACATCGCCCACATGCTTGGCAAACGACGCACTGAAGGCTACCGGCAAATGTTGCGTCACCACGATGGCTGGCGAATGAGGCGGCAAAGCACTGACGACCTGCTTGACCGCCTCGGTGCCTCCGGTCGACGAACCCATCGCGATGATTTTATCGGTGGTCTTGAAATGGCGCTTGACGCCGCTTGCGGATGTCGGCACCGATGACCTGGACGGCTCCAGGGCTTTGACCCTGGCCGTTGCTGCAAGCCGGACTTTTTGGATGATTTCCTCGGCGTAATCACGTAACGCACTGGCTGCGTCAATTTTGGGTTTTGCCACGAAATCGACGGCGCCCAGGGCCAGTGCTTCCAGCGTCACTTCGGCGCCCTGCGCCGTCAACGTCGAGACCATGACCACCGGCATCGGGCGCAAGCGCATCAGGTTCCTGAGGAAAGTCAGGCCGTCCATGCGCGGCATTTCGACATCCAGTGTCAGCACATCGGGGTTCAATGCCTTGATTTTGTCGCGGGCGATGAGGGGGTCGCCCGCCGTGCCAACGACTTCGATATCGTCGGTAGCCTGAAAAATCTGCGTCAGAATTTGCCGTATCAACGCCGAATCGTCGACGATCAAAACCTTGATTTTAGTCATCGACAGGCCTCAGAACAGCTCGATACTGCTTTCGACGGCAACGTCCTTGATGGACGAGCTGTACATTTTTTCACGCATGACGAGGGTGTTGTTGTGTAACTCATTGATTTTTTTCATCCTGACACGTCCTGTTTTGGGGTAGAAATTGACTTTGCGCGGGTAGATGTCACCCAAATCCGAGGCAACCAGCTTGAGTGCCTCGGCATCGACATACGCCAGAACGAACTCGATGTTGCGTGCGCCGACATCGCTGAGGCTGGCGATGATTTTGCCGCCGCCGAACAGCTTGACTTCCAGATTCTTGCGTTTGCCGCCATGGCTCAGAATCGTGTTGATCAGGTGCTCCATTGCATAATTGCCATAGCGCAAGGCCGTACCGACCACGGCCTCGTCACGCGAGCGCAGGCGAGACGAGCTGGTTTCCGGCAACATGAAATGATTCATGCCACCGATGCCCGATTGCACGTCGCGTATGCAGGCGGCTACGCAGGAACCCAGTACCGTGGTAATCATTTCGTCATCCCGGGTTACATAATAGTCACCTGGCATCAATTTAGCCGTAAGGGTTTCGTTATCTTTGTCCCAGTAGCGCACGATGGTTTCGAAACCGGGCAGGGATGGGGGGGGTACTATGGCTTTCGCAGTCATCAAGTAGCCTTATGATTTCGCCAAAAACAAACCCGGAATGGCTTTTCCCGCCAAACCGTTCGTGCTGAGCCAAGTCGGAGCATGAGCACCGTCGAAGCATAGACGGTTTAGCGCAGTGGCTGCCCGGATTTTGCCGTCCATCCTTCGACAGGGAACGCCTGAGCAAAGCAGAAGGGCTTCCTGGTCCACGGCAGCCTTGCCTGCGCTTTACGGATGCGGGCTTGCGGCCTATTCTTGGCCGTAGGCTTTGGCCACTGCTTTTTTCGCACACGTTTGTCATCAGGTAATGGTTGTTTCGTTTGAATGACCACCTTTCAAGTACCCACTCGCGATCACTGACATGAATTCTTCCAAACTGACTCACCGTATCGACTATCAATTGCTGTTATTGGCCATCGTGTTGACGCTAGCCATTCAGATCGTCGCCTTCCTGCACGGCTCGGTTCCGCTTTACGGGCCGCTTTTGATTCTGTTGCCGCTCCTTGTCAGCGCAATCACCGCGCTTCGAAAGCGCAATGCCTGGTATGGGCAACAACAACAAGCCATGACCGCACTCGATGGCGCCATGGATGAATATCAAACCTTGTCGGAACGGGTAATGCGGAAAGCCGACGTCGATTTTGTCGAGTTTCAGCACGAAATCGAAAATGCCAAACGCATCATTCGCGAATCGGTGACCCAGTTGTCGGGCAGCCTGGTGGTCTTGTTGTCGCTGTCGGAAACCCAGCGAGAAGCCATGTTCGTGCTGATTGCCGAATTGCTGCAACTGACTGGCGGCAGCGAGTCGGCGCAAGATGACAAGACCGTCGGCATCACCCGCTTTTTCAACGAAACCAATGCGTTAATCGCCACCTTCGTGCAGAAGATCGAGGAGTTGCAGAACAACAACCTGCAAGTTTCCGCCAATTTCGTGCAAATGAAAGGCCAGGTCGAGCGCATCACCCACATGCTCAACGACATCACCACCATCACCAAGCAGACCGATCTTTTATCGTTGAACGCCGCCATCGAAGCCGCTCGCGCGGGCGATGCCGGTCGTGGCTTTGCCGTGGTGGCCGATGAGGTGAGAAAACTGGCGTTTAGCACAGGAGAGTTCAACAACGAAATTCGCAAAACGCTGAACGATATCTTGCTGGCAATGGACGAGGTGGGCGAAAGCGTCGAGCAGGCCACCGAAACCGATTTGACCATTGCCAAAAGTTCGCAGCAAAACTTGCAGGCGCTGAAAAAAGAGCTGGCCGATTTATCGGCATCGGCGCGGGCGCATTCGCACAAAATCACCGAAGTAACGGAAAAAATTCACACACTGACCAAAGAAGGCGTGATGGCGGCGCAGTTTGAAGACATCGTGGCGCAAATCATGGACGGTATTCTGGCCAGAACCACGACCATCGGCGATTTTTTCCAGGATTTCATCTCATTGCACAATGATACCGACGAACCCAGCGCCCTGAACCGCTTCGGCAGGCGTAATGACCGCTTGAATGACATGTTGGCATCAGCCAGAAACACCCCCGCCGTTTTCCGGCAGAGCACCAGCGACGCTGACATAGAGCTGTTTTATAGCGCTTCACACACGCCTTCGATACGATAGCCGCAGTGGCCAAACCAAGCCAGGGCATCGTGCTGGGTTACCGTGTCGATGGCTTGGGCCAGTGCCGCGATTAACTCGTCGAATGTACGGGCA
>Ga0207951_100599_pt1 | contig 16986 bp, 20 predicted proteins | sample Subbio12Aug_8Bad_FD_184830 | JGI IMG/M metagenome (GOLD analysis project Ga0207951, IMG submission 184830) | Serpentinite rock and fluid subsurface biosphere microbial communities from McLaughlin Reserve, California, USA - CR12Aug_8Bad (SPAdes) | ecosystem: Environmental > Terrestrial > Deep... | reverse complement strand
CCCGCCGACGACGTAGCCGAACGGGGCGCTGGCGCAGGCGCGGCCCTCGTAGATCTCCTCATTGTAGATCGCGCCGCCGCCGAAGTAGCCCCCGACGTCGCCGCCGTAGCCGCCGCCGACATAGACCGTCCCACCGCCATGGCCGCCCGCGCGTATGCCGCCGACGTCATAGGCCCGGGCGTTGAAATATCCGCCGGCCGCACCGCCGGCGAAGGCGTTGGCGTTCGCGTTGACGTTTACGTTGATATTGCTGTTGAAGCCGCCGCCGTGGGCGGGCGGGCGATGACCGCCGCAGCCACTCCCGCAGCCCCCGCCGCCCGGATGGCCGCCGCCTCTCGGCTCGCCTGCCAGCGCCGGTCCCGCCGCCAGGATGGCAAAGGCGGCCACGGCCGCAAGATTAACCATTCGCATCACGCAGACTCCTATCTGGAGCCGTTGTAAGCCTCTGGAAAACAAAGGGTTCGGATTGCACCGAACACGCGAAAGACGGCCTGCGACTTTCCCCGGCAGGCCTTCAAATTAACCGTTCGACTCGCAATATCGTTAGCTCAACGGTCATGGAGATAGACGTCGCCGCAACCGCAGTCGCGATCATACCGGGGCCCGCGGCGGTCGTCCGTCCAGCCGCGCGCCGACGGCGGCCGGTCGTCATTGTAGCCCCAAACGTCACGATAACCGGGTCGCGCGCGTCGATCTTGGACATGGCCGTGCCCTTGACGGCTCCGGTCGTAACCATAGTGCTGACGGTGATGCCCCTGGTTGTATGACGGGCCTTGATGGTAGGCAGGGTAGGGGGCGCCGTACCCGGGGGCGGGCGCCAGGACCTGCGGGCGATCCGAATAGCCGTCGGCCCAGCGGCCGGTCGCCACATAGGACCGGGTCTCGACCTCCGAGAGGGGTGAGCCGCCGACAGGACGGCCATAGGCGTTGAGGTAGACCGGCTGGCCCCAGGTCTGGGCCGATGCCGCGCCGGCGAGGGCGAGCACGGCGAGGGCGGCGGCGGCGGCGAGCAGACGGATCATCGGCGAAATCTCCTGAACGATACGGTTAACGTCGTTCGGCCGCCTTTGTTCGGTCGCTTCAGAAATCGATCGCCAAGCCCTTCTTCTCCCAGTCGCCGTAGCGCGTCGGCTCAGGGCCGGCGGGACCGCCATGCTCAGGCGGCAGGCCCGACTCGCCCCCGTGCGCACGCCGTTCAGCAGCCTCCAGCAGGGCGCGGCGGGCGGCCTCGCTTAGCGGTCGCGCCGGCGTGGCGTGAGGCACGTCGGCATTGAGAGCCGCCGGAGCGTCGTCTGGGGTGGGATGATCGGTCACAGCGGTCTCGTCTTGAGCCTTGGCGTTGTTTGCACACATGTGGGCTCGGCGTGTCAGGCGCCAGTCAAGATCGAACATTTCGGGCCATGAACCACCTCAAGACCTTCATTCTGCTGGCGGCGTTGACCGCCCTGTTCGTCGGCCTCGGCTATCTGATCGGCGGACCGACCGGCATGCTGATCGCCCTGGTCTTCGCCGGGGGCATGAATCTGTTCAGCTACTGGAACGCCGACAAGATCGTGCTGAAGATGTACCGGGCCCAGCCCGTCGACGAACAGCACCCGAACGCCGTAGTCCGCACCTATGTCGCCGATGTGGTCGAGATGGCCCGCGACGCGGGCCTGCCGCGGCCGGTCATCGCCATCATACCCAACGACCAGCCCAACGCCTTCGCCACCGGCCGCAATCCCGAGAACGCCGCCGTCTGCGCCACCACCGGCCTGTTGGACATGCTGACCCGCGAAGAGATCCGCGGGGTGATGGCCCATGAACTGGCGCATGTGAAGAACCGCGACACCCTGACCATGACCGTGACCGCCACGGTCGCCGGCGCCATCGCCGCCCTGGCCAATTTCGCCCTGTTCTTCGGCGGCGGCGACGATCGCGAACGGCCCGGCGGCATCATCGGGACCCTGGCCCTGATGATCCTGGCCCCCATGGCCGCCGGCCTGGTGCAGATGGCCATCAGTCGGTCGCGCGAATATGAGGCGGACCGCGTCGGGGCCGAGATCGCCCGCGACCCCCAGGCCCTGGCCTCGGCCCTGCAGAAGATCGAGGGCCACGCCCGCCGCATCGTCAATGTGACGGCCGAGCGCAATCCGGCCTCGGGCCAGCTGTTCATCATCAATCCGCTGGCCGGTCGCGGCGCCGACAATCTGTTCTCGACCCATCCGGCGACCGGCAACCGGGTCAAGGCGCTGATGGAGCTCGGAACGAAGATGGGGCTGGCCCCGCGCCGCGCCGCCTTCGCAGATGCGCCGCATCATCCGGCAGCGACCAGCGTTCCAACCACGCCGCCGGGACGACGCGGCCCCTGGGGCTGAGTCCGCCGCATTCCCGCCCTTGCATCGCGGAGCGTCTGGTCCTTTAAGCGCGCCCAACGCCGCCGAACGCCTCCCCGCGTTCTACGAAGGATTCCTCATGACCCAGTCCGCGCCCAAGAAGGTCGTCCTCGCCTATTCCGGCGGTCTGGACACCTCGATCATCCTGAAATGGCTGCAGACCGAATACGGCGCGGAGGTCGTGACCTTCACTGCCGACCTGGGCCAGGGCGAGGAGCTGGCGCCGGCGCGCGAGAAGGCGCTGAAGATGGGCATCAAGCCCGAGAACATCTTCATCGACGACCTGCGCGAGGAGTTCGTCCGCGACTACGTCTTCCCGATGTTCCGGGCCAACGCCCTGTATGAGGGCCAGTATCTGCTGGGCACCTCGATCGCGCGGCCGCTGATCGCCAAACGCCAGATCGAGATCGCCCGCATGGTGGGCGCCGACGCCGTCTGTCACGGCGCCACCGGCAAGGGCAATGACCAGGTCCGGTTCGAGCTCGGCTATTATGCGCTGCAGCCTGACATCCGGGTGATCGCGCCGTGGCGCGAATGGGATTTCAAGTCGCGCGAACACCTGCTCGACTTCGCCGAGAAGCACCAGATCCCGATCGCCAAGGACAAGCGCGGCGAGGCCCCTTTCAGCGTCGACGCCAACCTTCTGCACTCCTCCAGCGAGGGCAAGGTGCTGGAGGACCCTTCGGTCGAGGCCCCGGAGTTCGTGCATCAGCGCACGCTCAGCCCCGAGGACGCACCCGACGTGGCGACCGTCATCACCATCGGCTTTGAAAAGGGCGACCCGGTCTCGATCAACGGCGAGGCCATGAGCCCGGCGACCCTGCTGACCGCCCTGAACCAGTACGGCCACGACAACGGCGTCGGTCGCCTCGACCTGGTCGAGAACCGCTTCGTCGGCATGAAGTCGCGCGGCGTCTATGAGACCCCCGGCGGGACCATCCTGCTGGCGGCCCACCGCGGCATTGAGTCGATCACGCTGGACGGCGGGGCCATGCATCTGAAGGACGAGCTGGCGGTCAAATACGCCCATCTGGTCTATAACGGCTTCTGGTTCTCGCCCGAGCGCGAGATGCTGCAGGCCGCCATCGACCACTCGCAGACCAAGGTGTCGGGCACGGTCCGGGTCAAGCTCTACAAGGGCAACGCCACCGTCATCGGCCGCGAGAGCGCCGAGAGCCTGTACGACCAGGAACTGGTCACCTTCGAGGATGGGGCCGTCGCCTATGACCAGAAGGACGCCGCCGGCTTCATCAAGCTGAACGCCCTGCGACTGCGCGTGCTGGGCAAGCGGGACGCGCGCGACCGGGACTGACCCTCCGGGGGAGCGCCCGCCACCTTACCGCGATTTCACTTGAGACCCGACGGCGTTCGGCGGACCTTGGCTGTGACCTCAAGGAGCCCGCTCATGATCAAGGCCCTCTCCCTCGCCGCCGCCCTCGCCATCCTGCCTGTCTCCGCCGCGGTCGCAGATCCTCACAAGGGGTCCCCCGAGAAGGCGATCGAGGCCGCCGCCGAGGCCTTTGAGGCCCGCATGGAAGCCTTCGGCGCGCGCGCCGAAGCGATCTCCGAGGACGGAAGCCTTTCCGAGGCCGAGCGTGAAACCCGCATCGCCGCCCTCTGGACCGAGTATCAGCCTGACGTAAGCGCATTCACCGCCGTGGTTGCGCAACACGCCTCTGCGGTCGCCGCCAATGCCCTGGCCGAAATCGACGTCGAGGCCCTGGTCGGTGAAGCCCTGGGCGCGGTCGAGGCCTCGGGCGCCTTCGCCGCCGCCGGCGGCATGGCGGCCAACGGCGCCTGGGCCTCGAACGATCCCGAGCACCAGGTCACCTATGGTCTGATGGCGGACTATGCGCTGGCCGAGGCCATGGACGCGCTGGCCCCTGTCGAGGCGGCGGCCGTCGCTCCGGCCGGGGAAGCCGGCGAAGCCGCCGAGGCGACCGCGCCCGACGAGAACTGAGCCCCGCTGCCGACAGTCAGGTCGAAACTGCGCCTCCGGCGTCGCCGGCGCGCCGCGCCCGCTTGACCGACGGCCCGGACCCCTCGACAGGACGGCCATGGCCAGCCTGCCCGTCGACCCCCACCTTTATCTGACCTTTCTCGGCGTGATGGCGGTGATGGCCGTCACCCCGGGGCCGGCCAATCTTTTCTCGGTCGCCAACGGGGTCCAGCGCGGCAAGGCGGGCGCCCTGGCCGGCGTGGTCGGCATGAACGCCGCGACCCTGGTCTGGTTCGGGGCCGCCGCTCTCGGCCTCGGCGCCCTGGTGGTGGCCTTCCCGGAGGCTTTCCGCCTGATCTCCATAGGCGGCGCCCTCTATGTGGCCTGGCTCGGGATCAACGCCCTGAACGGAGCCTTTCGCACCGCGGCCGACCCCGATGCGCCGACCATCCGAATGGGCCGCAGCGCCCTTGTGGACGGCTTCATGGTCCAGATCGCCAATCCCAAGGCGGTGCTGTTCTTCACCGCCGTCCTGCCGCCCTTCATGGATGTGACCCGACCCGCGGCGCCGCAGCTGGCCCTGTTCGCGGTCGCCACCATCGGCATGGACGTCCTGACCATGTCCGCCTACGGTTTCGGGGGCGCAGCCCTCGCCCGCCGCATGGGCGAGCCGCGCTTCCGCAAAGGCTTCGCCCTTCTGACCGGCGTACTTTTGCTTGCCGCTTCCGTACTTATTGTCACGCGTTTGTAGGAACTTGCCGGAAACCGGAACCGCCGCCGTTCATGTCCCGTTCAATGAAAAGGGCGCGCACTGTCGCGCCAAGGAGAACTCTCATGCGACACCGTTTCCTCAAGCCCGTGCTTCTGGCGGCGACGGCCGCCCTGGCCCTTTCGGCCTGCGCCACGGCCACGCCCTATGGCCCCGCCGGCATCGACAGCCGCTTCGGCTATTCCGACCAGCGTGTGGACGCCGACCGCTACCGTGTCAGCTTCGCCGGCAACTCCGTCACCTCGCGCGAACAGGTCGAAATGGCCCTGCTGCTGCGCGCGGCCGAAATCACATCGCAGAGCGGCTATGACTGGTTCGCCACCGTCACCCGCGCCACCGACCGGGATGTGCGGCTGCAGGCTACGCCCGACCCCTTCTACGGTGATCGCTACCGGCCCTATTGGGGTCCGTCGTGGCGCTACTACCGCCGCGGCTACTGGAGCCCGTGGGGCGATCCCTTCTGGGGCAGCCGCGACTTCGATGTCCGCGAGATCGACCGCTATGAAGCCTCGGCCGAGATCGTCATGGGACGGGGACCCAAGCCCGCCGGCGATCCCAACGCCTTCGATGCGCGCGAGGTGATTCAGAATCTCGGACCGCGCGTCACCCGGCCGATGTGAGGAAAAAGGGCTCCCCGACGACGGGGAGCCCTTTTGCTATCCCACCCGGGGCGACTTCAGCCGGCGCTTGTTGACGTGGGTCTCTGGCGCCACGCCGAGGTCTTCCGGCACCTCGCCCTTGAAATAGTAGCGCTGCCAGGCCTCCTTGGCCGCATCGGGGTCGCCCGAGGCCAGACGCTTGTTGAAGTCGGTCCGGGCCCGGTTCCAGGCCTCGAACTGGCCGTGCATGACCGGGTTGGACTCCAGCGACCGGATCACCGGCTGGAACTGTTCCGCCTTGCGGTGCTCAATCGGGGTGATGAAGCAGAAGGGCTCGCCCTTGGCGAATTTGATCCGCCCCGGCCGGGTGAACAGCCAGTTCATGGTGAAGGGAAACGGCAGCCAGTCGGTCTCGATCAGGCCGGTCAGCGGCTGGATTCCGTCCTTCATATGGTTGGGGGAGCCCCCGGCCAGCAGGCCCCAGCCGGGCGGGGTGCGGAACAGATACTGCGGATGCATCGTCAGCACCCCGCGCGAGAAATGGGAGGTGACGATGTGCTGCAGGTTCGGCGTCGGCCGGTCAGGCGTGATGACGATGTCGGACTGGCTGGGACCGCCGTTCCACTCGGCCGTGAAGCCGATCGGGCACAGGATTTCCCAGCCGGTGGTGTTGGCCATGGTCAGCGGCAGGCAGCGGTAGGGATGCCGGCTGGCGAAGGCGTCCATCCAGTTGCGTGACTGCCGCCCGGGCACCAGGTCCGGCGGCTGGGGCATCATCGGATAGCATTCCAGTTCCACGCGCGCGCTCCGGCCGGTATCGAGGGATCTCTCCATCCCTAGCGAAGCCGCATGACCGAAGACAAGCCGACTGTTCCGCCCGCCCCCCCACCCGCCTGGGACCGCGACCGGCTGCTGGCCTGGATGGCGGCAAAGGGCGTGGCCCAGACCACCCATGACCACCCGGCCGTTTTCCGGGTCGACGAGGGGCATGAGTTGAAGGCCGCCATGCCCGGCGCCCACACCAAGAACCTGTTCCTCAAGGACAGGAAGGGCCGGCTTTGGCTGATCTCGGCGCGGCAGGACACGGGTATCGATCTGAAACGCGCGCCGACGGCGATCGGCTCGGACCGGCTGTCGTTCGGCAATGAGACGCTGCTGTACGAGACCCTGGGCGTGACTCCCGGCTCGGTGACGGCGCTGGGGCTGATCAACGACACGGACCACCGCGTGACCTTCGTCCTCGACCAGGCCCTGTGGGACGCCGACATCGTCAACTTCCACCCCCTGACCAATACGGCGACGACGGCGCTGGGGCAGGCGGACTTCCGGCGGTTCCTGACGCTGGTCGGGCGGGAGCCGATGGTGGTGGATTTCGGCCGGCTCAAGGGCTGAAGACCCCGCCTAGGCCGTTCTCGCCCGGGCCCGCAGCGAAACGCAGTAGCCGATCGTCACCGCGATCCCGGTCATGATCGCGCCGCACCCGCCGATCAGCGCCACCTCGAGGGGGGCGAACGCCCAAAGGCCGGCATAGACCAGGCCGCTGAGCGCCATCGACCAGCCGCCGACCCGCTGGGCCTGCCGGGCGCGGGCGCTCGGCGCGATGGTCTTGGGCATCCGGTTTCCGAACCAGGCGACCATCAGCCCTGTCGCGCCGAGGACCAGCCGGGTGACCGTGTCTGCATCGATATAGCCGAGGTTGCGCGCAGCGGTCGCGCCGAGCGCCAGGAGGACAATGCCCACGCCCCAGCCGAAATCGGTGATCCGTTCCCTTTTCATTTTGCAGCTTCCTTGTCGGGCTTCGGCGCCTCCGCGCCCATGCCGAATGAATGGACGAAGCCCAGCAGCGCTTCCTCAAGCACCGAGAGTTTCAGGTGATAGATGACGGATTTTCCGGCCTTCTCGGCGTGGACAAGATCGGCCTCCTTCAGCACCGAGAAATGCGCCGACATGGTCGGCTTCGAGACATCAAACCGGTCGCTGAGGTCGCCGGCGCTCATCGGCCCGTTCTGCAGCAGTTGCAGCACGCGGCGACGGGTCGGATCGGAGAGGGCCTTGAAAACCTGACTCATGATAAGACAATTAGCTAATCGTCGAAATGAGTCAAGAGGCGGTTCTATCCGGCCGCATCCGATGCTAGACGGCGCCCTCTCCCCGACCCCCACGCCAGATACGGACGCCGCCATGCCCGCCGCTCCCGACTTTCCCCCCGCGCCCGACCGCGTGGCGCCGAGGCGCGCCCTGATCTCGCTGAGCGACAAGACCGGGCTGGAGGACGCGGCCCGCACCCTGCACGGCCTCGGCGTCGAGCTGGTCTCGACCGGCGGCACCCGCGCCGCCATCGCCGGCTTCGGCCTGCCGGTGAAGGACGTCGCCGATCTGACCGGCTTTCCCGAGATGATGGACGGCCGGGTCAAGACCCTGCATCCGGTGGTCCACGGCGGCCTGCTGGGCGTGCGTGACGCCGCCGACCACGCCGAGGCCATGGCGACCCACGGCATCGGCCCGATCGATATCGTCTGGGTCGACCTGTATCCGTTTGAATCAACCGTTGCTTCGGGGGCCGGTTTCGACGCCGTGGTCGAGAATATCGACATCGGCGGCCCGGCCATGATCCGCTCGGGTTCGAAGAACCACGGCTATGTCGCCGTCTGCGTCGATCCGGCCTCGGTCGGGGACCTGCTGGAGGCCCTGAAGGCCGACGGCGTTACAACGCTGGCCCTGCGCAAGCGGCTCGCCGCCCGCGCCTTCGCCCGCACCGCCGCCTATGACGCCGCCGTCTCGGGCTGGTTCGCCGGTCAGGTCGGGGACGCCGCCCCGGCGCGCAAATCGATCAGTGGTTCGCTGGCCCAGACCCTGCGTTACGGCGAGAACCCGCACCAGACAGGGGCTTTCTACCGCACCGGCGACACCCGCCCCGGCGTCGCCCACGCCCGCCAGCTGCAGGGCAAGGAGCTGGGCTACAACAATATCGCCGACGCCGACGCGGCATATGAGCTGGTCGCCGAGTTCGAGGCCCCGGCCTGCGTCATCGTCAAACACGCCAACCCCTGCGGCGTCGCCGTCGGGACCGATCTGGCGACGGCCTATGCCCGGGCGCTGGAGTGCGACGCCGTTTCGGCCTTCGGCGGCGTCATCGCGGTCAATCGGACCCTGACCGGCGCCGACGCCCGGCTGATCACCGACATCTTCACCGAGGTCGTCATCGCCCCCGGAGCCGACGACGAGGCCCAGGCCGTCTTCGCCGCCAAGAAGAACCTGCGCCTGCTGCTGACCGACGGCCTGCCCGATCCGCTGGCGGCCGGCGAGGTGTTCCGCTCGGTGGCCGGCGGTTTCCTCGTCCAGTCGCGCGACCGCAGCCGCATCGCGCCCGCCGATCTGAAGATCGTCACCCGTCGCCAGCCGACGCCGCAGGAGATCGAGGACATGCTGTTCGCCTTCACCGTGGCCAAGCACGTGAAATCGAACGCCATCGTCTATGCGAAGGACGGCCAGACCGCCGGCATCGGCGCGGGTCAGATGAACCGCCGCGACTCGGCCCGTATCGCCGCCATCCGCGCCCGCGAGGCCGGCGAGGCCAAGGGTCTGGCCCATTCGCTGGCCCAGGGCTCCGCCTGCGCCTCCGAGGCCTTCTTCCCCTTCCCAGACGGCCTGCTGGAAGCGGTCGCCGCCGGCGCCACGGCGGTGATCCAGCCCGGCGGCTCGATCCGCGACGACGCGGTCATCGCGGCGGCGGACGAGGCCGGGGTGGCCATGGCCTTCACCGGGGTGCGGGTGTTCCGGCACTGAGGTTCCAGGGTGAGGAGTGCTAGTGAGCGAGGGGTGAGCCAACCGACCGCAGAACGCCTCATTGCTCACCTCTTGCTCACCAGCACTCCTCACTGACCAGGCCGCCCGATGCAAACCCTCTCCCAGCGCTGGTCGATGCTTGAGCCGGCCGTCACCCTTGTCGGCCCCGACGACGACCGGCCGCGTCCGACGGTGATCCTGTTCCACGGCTGCGGCGGCCTGCGCGGCCATCTGCCGAAATACGCCGCGGCGGCGAAGGCGGCCGGCTGGCGCGCCTTCATCGTGGACTCCTACGCCCCGCGCGGCTGGAACCGGCAGTTCGCCATGGCCATGGTCTGCACCGGCGTCCTGCTGCAGGGCGGGCAACGGGCCGGCGACGTGCTCGCGGCCCTTTACGGCGTCTCGCAACGCGCCGACGTCGACCCCTCGAAGATCGTGCTGGCGGGCTGGAGCCATGGCGGCTGGGGCATCATGGAGGCGATGAGTTCCGAGAGGGCCCCCGGCATGCTGGGCCTCTCCGACCCCGCGGCGGTCCCCCTGGACGGGGTGATCGGGACCTGGCTGGCCTATCCCTATGTCGGCATCGGCGCCTTCAACCGGATGCGGCCGTGGAAACACTGCCCGAAGACCGTCGCCGTCATCTCCCGCACCGACCACCTGACCACCGTGCGAAACGCCGAGCGCGTCCACCAGATGGTCCGGGACTGCGGCGCCGAGGTCGAGACATGGATCGCCGAGGGCACCCACAGTTTCGACGAGCCCATGACCGCACCGCCGATGCGCTATCATCCCGAATTGGCGGCGGAGGCCGAGCGGCGCTTCGTCGCCCTGTTGAACGACGTGGCCGTCGCCCCGGCGGTCTAGCGCGGCTCGATCGTCACCTCCGCCCGGATCGAGTTCGCGATGTAGCAGGCGCTGTGAGCCCGGTGATGCAGTTCCCCGAGGGCCAAGGCGTCGGGCGTCTGTTCACCGGAGAATGTGACGGCGGGCCTCAGCGCAACGGTGGTGATCGAGGTCTTGCCGCGTTCGTCCCGTCCCAGAACCCCGACTGCCTCGTCGCTGTAAGCATCGACGGTAAAGCCGGCCTTGGCTGCAAAGGCGAGGAAAAACAGCATGTGGCAGCTGCTCAGGGCCGCCACCAGCGCCTCTTCGGGATCGACCGCGGCCGGGTCGGACATGGGGACGGGCACGCTCGTCGGCGCCGAGGATCCGCGCACGGCCGCGCCGCCGTCGAAGCGCCAGTCGTGGGCCCGGGAATAGCGATTGCCCGCAAAATCCTGATCACCGCGGCTCCATTCCACGGTGGCGAGATGTTCACTCATTCGGGGCTCTCCGGCTTCGACTGTGCCGGAACCGTGTAGCGCCGGAACGGGTCGGACCCAAGCCTGCGCCTTGCCCCCGCCTGCGAGCCGTCTTATCCCCGGTGCATGGCCGCCCCCCTGATCTGCCCCTCCATCCTCGCCAGCGACTTCGCCCGACTGGGCGAGGAGGTCGCCGCCCTCGAGACGGCCGGCGCCGACTGGATCCATGTCGATGTCATGGACGGCCATTTCGTGCCGAACATCACGATCGGCCCCGATGTGGTGAAGGCGCTGCGCCCCCACTCCAGCCTGCCGTTCGACGTCCATCTGATGGTCGCACCGGTCGATCCCTGGCTGGACGCCTATCGCGAGGCGGGGGCTGATATCCTGACCGTCCATCCCGAGAGCGGGCCGCACCTGCACCGCACGCTCGGCCGCATCCGCCAACTGGGCGCCAAGGCCGGCGTGGTGCTGAATCCGGGCACGCCGCTGGCGGTGCTCGAGGACGTCGTCGATCTGGTTGACCTGGTGCTGCTGATGTCGGTCAACCCGGGCTTCGGCGGCCAGTCCTTCATCGATGCGACCCTTGGCAAGATCGAGCGGACCCGGGCCCTTCTTGATGCGGCCGGCTCGCACGCGCATCTGCAGGTCGACGGCGGCGTCACCGCCGCCAACGCCGGAGCCTGCGTCGCCGCCGGCGCTGACGCCCTCGTCGCCGGCACAGCCGTGTTCCGGGGCGGTCCCTCCGCCTATGCCGCCAACATCCGGGCGCTGAAAAGCGCGTGAGTCCGCTGGGTCCATTCACGCGTCACGAGGCCGACGCGCCCGCGCCCGGCGCCATTCCCGGCCTGCGCGGGGCGCCGATGCGCACCCCGGTGCGCACCACCGGAGCGTCGACGGGACCCGGCCTCTGGCCGGCCATCCTGGGGCGGTTGCTGACGCGCCAGATGTGGATCGAGCTGTACGGCCTGCCGGGTTACAGCCTGACCCTGAGAGGCCGGTCCGGACAGGGATTCGCCGCAACCCCGCGCGACTTCCGCCCGGTCGATCCGGCCATCGGCAAGGGCGTCGCGGGCGGCAAATTCATTCTCGCCGGCGTCAGTCTCGAGATCGGGGCCGATGAGGACCCGTGGAACCGGCCGAGTCCCACCCGGGCCTTCGCCGTCGAGCTGCACGCCTTCGCCTGGCTGCCGTCGCTGATGCTGCAGGGCGAGCGCGGGGCGCGCGAGGCGGTCCGCCTGACCCTCGGCTGGGGCACGGTTTTTTCGCGTTGGTCGCCCTTCGCCTGGGACCCGGACATCCTGGCGCGGCGGACCTTCAACCTCGCCTGCGCGGCCCGACGCATGGGCCAGGTGGCGACCGAGGCGCAGAGGCTGAAGCTGGCAGACATCCTCGGCCGACAGGGCAGGCAGCTGCTGCGCCCGCCCGGTGGTCTGGCCGGCAGGGCCGAGCGGCTGACCGCCGCCGCGGTGGCCGGCTGTGTGCTGGCCGGCCCCGCGGGCGTGTCGCTGCGCCGCAACGCCCTGCGCGGCCTCCCGCGCGCGCTGGAGAAGACGGTCGGCCCCGACGGCGGCCATGCTTCACGCAGTCCCGAGGCGGGGCTTGAGCTGCTGCTCGATCTGCTGACGCTCGACGACGCCCTGTCCCAGCTGTCCGAAGCGCCGCCGGAGCCGGTCCGGGCGGCGATCCGGCGCCTGACCGGGGCCCTGCATCTGCACACCCTGCCCGACGGGCGTCTGGTCACCATGCAGGGCGGAGCGCCGTCGACGCCGGCCCGGGTGGCCGCCGCCGGCGCCCATGACGAGGCCCCCGACCCGGAGACCCTCGCGGGAACCGTCGGCGGGCTCGCCCGGATCCGCAGTCCCCTGCTGACGATCGTCACCGATGTCGCGGCCCCGGCGCGCGGAGCCTGGTCGGCCGCCGCCTGCGCCCAGCCTCTGGCGCTGGAGATCCTCTGCGGCAAGGACCGGCTGGTCACCGGCTGCGGCTGGACGCCGCGCGCCGCCGACCGCCAGGGGCTGAGGCTCGCCCCGGGCCATTCCACCCTGACCCTCGGCGAAGCCTCGACCGGCGAACCCCTGGGGGGCTGGAAGGGCGAACTGCTCGGCCGCCGACTGATCGGGCGACCGCTGCACGTCGAGGTGCACCAGCGGGACGGCGAGGGGGCGGTCTGGCTCGAGGCCGAGCACGACGGCTGGGTCCACGACTTTGGCCTGCTGCACCAGCGTCGCCTCTACCTGGATCAGAAGCTGGACGAATTGCGCGCCGAAGAGCGGCTGCACCCGGCCCCCGAGCAGAAGGCGGTCGTGCGCGCCATCGCCGCCCCCTATGCGGTCCGGTTCCAGCTCGAGCCGGGCGTCCAGGCGTCGCTGGCGCGGGATCGCCGGTCGATCCTGCTGCGCGGGCATTCGGGCCGGGGCTGGTGGTTCCGCACCGACGGGCCGGATGTGGCGATCGAGCCCTCCGTTCACATCGAGGAGGGCCTGACCCGTCGCTCGCTGCAGATCGTCGTGCGCGGCTCGGCCCGGACGGACTCCGAAACCAAGATCCGCTGGAAATTGAGCCCGGCCGGATCGGGCGCCGAACCGACCTGACGGCCCCTTGAGACCTGGCCTGGCCGCGACCATTTGAGGCCTGCCGCCTTGCGCCTTTCCGAGACAGGATCGAATGATGAGCTTCGCCGACCCGACCACCCTGCCCCCCGACCTGATCAAGGAAGGGTCCGACGCCGGCTTCATGACCGATGTCATCGAGGCCTCGAAGTCGCAGCCGGTGCTGGTCGATTTCTGGGCCACCTGGTGCGGGCCGTGCCGGACGCTGACCCCGATGATCGAGAAAGCCGTCCGGGCTGCCGGCGGGGCGGTGAAACTGGTCAAGATCGACGTCGACAAGAACCCCGCCTATGCGGGTCAGCTGCGGGTCCAGTCGATCCCGACCGTCTATGCCTTCGTCAACGGCCAGCCGGTCGACGGCTTCCAGGGCGCCGTCCCGGACAGCCAGCTGAAGGCCTTCATCGACAAGCTGACCGGCGGTACGAGCGCCAATTCAGACATCGAGGCCCTGATGGCTCTGGGCGAGGAATCCCTGTCGCTGCAAGACCTCGGCGGCGCGGCCCAGGCCTTCGCCCAGGTGCTGACGCTGGAGCCGGCCCATGAGCGGGCGATCGCGGGGATGGCGCGGGTCTATCTGGCCGACGGCGACGCCGACCAGGCGCGTCAGACCATCGCCATGGCGCCGCAGGACTCCCGGGAGCCGACGGTCCAGAGCGTGCGCGCCCAGCTGGCCCTGGCCTCGGCCGCCCCCGCCGGCGCTCCGACGGAGCTCGAGGCCCGGGTCGCCGCCGATCCGTCCGACCATCAGGCCCGCTATGACCTGTCCCTGGCCCAGGCCGCGGCCGGCGATCTCAAGGGCGCGGTCGACAGTCTGCTGGCCATCGTCGCCGCCGATCGCGAGTGGAATGAACAGGCCGCCCGCAAACAGCTGCTTGTGGTGTTCGACGCCGCCGGCGGGGCCTCCGAGATCGCCCGCGACGGACGCCGGCGCCTGTCCTCCATTCTGTTCGCCTAGGAGAATCGCCGTGGCGCAGGGATATGTCAGGGCCTCCGACCTGCCCCAGGTCATTCCGGTCTTCCCCCTGCCGGGCGCCATCCTGCTGCCGCGCGGCCAGCTGCCTTTGAATATCTTCGAGCCGCGCTATCTCAACATGATCGACGACGCCATGGCCGGCGACCGGATCATCGGCATGCTTCAGCCCCAACAAGGGCCGCGCCTGGCGCCCGGCCTGTCGCCGATCGGCTGCGCCGGCCGCATCACCAGTTTCGCCGAAACCTCGGACGGGCGCTATCTGATCACCCTGACCGGCTGCGCCCGTTTCCGACTGGCCAGCGAGATCCCGACCCGGACGCCCTACCGCCAGATCCGCGCCGACTTCACACCGTTTGAAGCGGATCTGACGACGCCGCCCGTCGACGACGTCGGTCTGGACCGCGATGGCCTGCTGGACGCCCTGCGCGCCTATCTGGAGACGCGCGGCCTCGACATCGACTGGGACACGGCCGAGACCGCTCCGCCCGAGGCCCTGGTCAACAGCCTGTCCATGGCCCTGCCGTTCGACCCGCCCGAGAAACAGGCCCTGCTGGAAGCGGCCAGCCTGACCGACCGCTCCGCCGTCCTGACCGCCCTGCTGACCATCGACGCGGCGGGGGACAGCGACGGTGAAGCGCCGTCCATGCAATAGGTGCGATCATGAGTGACGCCTTCCACACCCCGACCGCCGTCGATCCCCGCCTGCTGGAGGTGCTGGTCTGCCCCGTCACGCGCGGCAAGCTGACCTATGACCGCGAACGGCAGGAACTGGTCTCGAAGAGCGCGAAGCTGGCCTTCCCGATCCGCGACGGCGTGCCGATCATGCTGCCGGAAGACGCCCGGGCGCTGGACTAGAGGGCTTCGCCGCGCAGCAGCCGCGGCAAATCTCCCGTCGCGCCGCCGGCCTCGTGCATGAAGGCGCGGCGCAGGGGAGCGACCCGGTTGACGGCGGCGATGCCGAGCCCACGCGCCAGCCGCACCGGCGCAATATCGTTCGAGAACAGTCGCACGAAGGCGTCGAACCCGGCCGCCAGCGCCGCATTGTCGAACCGCCGCCAGCGGGCGTAGCGATCCAGAACCGTCTCCGAGCCGATGTCCTCGCCCAGCCGCATGGCCTCGATCAGCACCTCGGCCAGGGCGGCGGCGTCCTTCAGCCCCATGTTCAGCCCCTGGCCCGCGACCGGATGGACGGCATGGGCGGCGTCGCCGATCAGGGCGGTGCGCGGCGCGGTAATCTGCTCGGCCAACTGCAGCGAAAGCGGATAGACGAATCTCGGTCCCACCACCGTGACCTCTTCGAGAAAGTCGCCGAACCGCCGCACCAGATGCGACTGGAAGGCCTCATCCGAGGCCGCCCGAAGCGCCTCTCCGCGTCGGGTCGACTCGGTCCAGACCAGGCTCGCCCGCCGCCCGGTCAGCGGCAGGATGGCGAAGGGTCCCGAAGGCAGGAAATATTCATGGGCGACATTGCCGTGGTCCCGCCCGAGAGACACCGTCGCCACCACTCCGCTCTGGCCATAGCCCCAGCCGACCGTGTCGATCCCCGCCGCCTTGCGCACGAGCGAACCGCGGCCCTCGGCCCCCACGGTCAGCGGCGCCGTGATCACCGCGCCGTCGGCGAGGGTCACCCGCGAGACCCCGGCGTCGACCTCGACCGCAGCGACCGACGCCGGAGCCCGGACCTCGATCCCGGCGGCCGAAACCGCCTCGGCCAGGGCCATGCGGATGCGCCGGTTCTCGACCATATAGCCGAGCGGCTCGCCGCCGTTGCGGTCTCCGATTTCATCGGCGTCGAAGCGCAGGAAGGCGGAGGCGGCCGAACGGGCGGCGGCCCCGGGCCGTCGGCCGTCCGTCACCAGGATCCGGTCCATACGGCAGGCGTGCGGCCGCAGGGCTTCGCCGACGCCGAGCGCATCCAGCATCCGGAAGGTCGAAAAGGCGATCGCTGTCGAGCGCCCGTCGAAGGTCGGCGCCAGCTGGAGATCGAACGGCTGGGGATCGACCAGCACCACCTTCAGCCCGCCCTGGGCCAGCGCCAGGGCGAAGGTCGCCCCGGCCATGCCGGCCCCGGCGATGATGACGTCGTAGCGGTCGGGCTGGTTCATCGGGCGGTTGTCGCGCTTCGCAGCCCGCCCGTCCAGCGCCTGAAGGTCGCGGTTCTGCGCCCTTGGGTAAACAGCCTCTTAACCCTGCGCGGGCGACAACAGCGGCTCTGTTCGACCGGTCCGGAGTTCCTCGCCCCATGTCCGCCGCCCACGCCATCGGCCAGCGCGCCTGGGTCAGCGCCCGCATCCTGTGGGGCGCGCCGATCTCGGTGAAATTCCGCGGCGTGCTGCAGGCCCTGCTGGCGACCCTGCTGCTGGCGGCCCTGATCTCGTGGAATCCGGCCGATCCCAGCCTCAACGCCGCCTCGAGCGCCGCCCCGACCAACTGGCTCGGGCTGAACGGAGCCCTGTTCGCCGACCTGTTCATGCAGTCTCTGGGCCTCGCCGCCTGGCCGGCCGCCCTGCTGCTGATCGCCTTCGGCCTGGCCGCCGCCATCGGCGACGCCATCCAGCAGCGGCTCAAGCCGACCCCGATGAAGGCCCTCTCCGCCACCGGCGGCGTCCTGGCCCTGTCGGCGGCCCTGTCG
>Ga0207951_100598_pt1 | contig 17023 bp, 16 predicted proteins | sample Subbio12Aug_8Bad_FD_184830 | JGI IMG/M metagenome (GOLD analysis project Ga0207951, IMG submission 184830) | Serpentinite rock and fluid subsurface biosphere microbial communities from McLaughlin Reserve, California, USA - CR12Aug_8Bad (SPAdes) | ecosystem: Environmental > Terrestrial > Deep... | reverse complement strand
GCATTTCTATTTCCTTTAAAAACTAATCAGTCAAGCGGACTTTTAACGCCTAATCCCCGGTTTAATCCAGCTAATATAATTTTTTTCTCTCTTTATTATGAGGTCTGGATAGGAGTTCTATCCTTACTTGGTCAAGAAGTTTTGGTTTGCCTTCAATTAATTGCATTAATTCCCCTTGCTTATTAAAAGCAATTTATCGTAGAAGGGCAGTGTCCTTATTAAGGGGATAAACAATTTAATAGGAACAGTTGTAACATAAAGTTTGTAATTACAAATAGCAAGAAGAATTTGTGTTTGTCCTTCGACTATTCCTCGCTTCGCTCGGAATGCTCAGGACTAAAGGTGGTTGGTTCGTGGTTTTTAAGAAACTAAAAATCGAAAGTTGAATATGAATTAGCTGATGGATCGGATTCTTTAAGATAGGATTGAGCGTTAGAAGATAGGAATAATGCCGGGCTCTAATTTATTATCACCTCATTTTTATCTTTTCAGTAAGCCGCTGTCTGTATCTAATTAATTTTTCAGATGCTGAGACGTGATAATAGTGAGGGTTTATTAATCTCTTTACACCATCGTGAAGATGTTCAAGGTCGTAATTTCTTACTTCTCTTATTTCATCAATCGATGGAAATTTATAGACCGGTTTACCTTCTTTCAAAACATCATTAAGTAGAGGTTCAAAACTCGATAATTCTTTTTTATCAATTCTTCTTACAATATTTTCTTCTACAGGATGATGCAAAATATAATTATTGAAAGAATTTATTTTTTCTTCGGCTAAGCAAATTAAATCTGCTGTAGCTTTACCGCAATTATCATATAACCTGTAAACCTGTTTATTGCCGGGTAACGTCGATTTTTCAAGGTTATCGGAAATTTTAAGTGTACCGTTCCAGGTTGTTTTATGCTGAATTGAAACAAGCTTATATACACCACCTAAAGCAGGACTCCCTAAAGAAGTAATCAAATTTGTTCCTACACCAAATATCAATCTTTTAATAACGTTATCAGCATCTAATCCTTCTTTAGGTGCTTCAGTTAATATCTGAGCAATTATTTGCCAGATACTTAATTCATCAAGTTCATTAGAAAGAACTATTTTAATATCATTCAATTTAGCATCGTTAAGCATCTTAGCCGCTTTTATTGAAAGGAAAGCTAAATCCCCGGAATCGAGACGAATACCAATCGGACGGTGACCTTTTCTAATCAATTTTTCAAATACTTTAATTGCATTCGGTATTCCGCTTTTCAATGTATCGATAGTGTCAACTAATAAAATGCAATCATCCGGATAGAGATCGGCAAAAGATTCGAATGCATCCAGCTCTGTATAACCAAGCGATAAAAATAATTGAACTAAACTGTGAGCATGAGTTCCTTTAGGAGTCTTTTTCAAAATATGAGAGATGCCTACATTGGAAGTAAAATCGACTCCTCCAATCAATGCACCTCTTACACCCGCAATTGATCCGCGATCCTGGGCTCTTCTTGTACCAAATTCTATAATAACATTCCCTCTGCTTATTTCTTTTAACCGCGCAGCTTTTGTAGCAATTAAAGTCTGGTAGTTAAGTTGATTTAATAAAGGTGTTTCAAGAATTTGTGCAATAGCTAAAGGAGCAGTAATAACTGTTAAAGGTTCGTAAGGATGAACAGCCCTACCTTCTGATATAGCCTTTAAGTTAACCGAATCGAAATTACCGTTTTTTAATAACCACTTTAGAAAATCATTGTGAAATAAATTTTTTCCCTTTTCATTTTTATGTTGTTTGAGTAATGAAATATCCTGTTTGGTTATTCTTGTATTTTGCATCCAGTCAACAAGCCATTCCAGACCGGCATAAATACAATAACCGGCTTTGTGACTTCCATAATCGGGATATTTTCTAAAAAAGTGATCGAATTGTGCAGTTATCTCGTGAAGACCATTCTTATAAAATAACTGCGCCATCGAAAGCTGATACTGGTCAGTAAATAAAAATCCTTCTGTTACTTTCTGATTAAATTTTTTTAGCATATCAAACCAATTGATTACTTGTTATAAATTTTACACCTCTTTCTTTAAGCTCTTTCTTAATTATCAAAAAGTTGTTTTGATCAATTGATCTGACAGCATCTTCAATAACCGAAACCTTAAAACCTTCATTCAGAGCATCTTTAATAGAATAGTAAACACAAAAATCACCGGCTAAACCTGTTATAAAAAATTCATCAACATTGCGACCTTTAAGATAGGGGGATAAACCGGTTGATTTTATATGACCATTGTCGTAGAAAGCACTGTAACTGTCTATTTCAGTTTCCATTCCTTTTCTAAAAATTGCTTCAACTTTACCTGTTGAAAAATTATTATTGAATTCTGCTCCAAAACTTTCCTGAACACAATGGTCCGGCCATAAGATCTGTTCTATACCATTAAGAATTATTTTATCGAATACCTTCTTGCCGGGATGATTTGAAGAAAAGCTTTTATGATTTTTAGGATGCCAATCCTGCGTAGCAACAACCAGATCAAATTTTTCCTGGATTCTGTTAATAACAGGAATAATTTTGTCACCCTCGGGAACAGAAAGAGCACCACCGGGAATAAAATCGTTCTGGATATCAACAATTAGTAAAGTATTCATTGTAAATCTATTCTCCTAATTTTTTAATGTGCATCGAGCCAGTTATCTCCAACTCCGGTTTCTACTAAAACAGGAACGTTTAATGGAAGAGCTTCTTCCATTAATTTTTTTACAAGAGGAATTAAATCATCAATTTCATTTTTATGAGCATCAAAGACTAACTCATCGTGAACCTGTAAAACCATCTTACTCTTAAATTTATTTTTCTCAAGAGCTTTGTGGATATTTATCATAGCTAGTTTAATCATATCGGCAGCAGTCCCTTGAATAGGCATGTTAATAGCAACGCGTTCTTCAAACTGCCGGATAATCCTGTTATTACTATTAATGTTTTTAAGAAACCTTCTTCGTCCTGTAAGGGTTTCTGCAAATCCCTTTTTCTGTGCTTTCTTAACAGAGTCCGTCATAAAATATCTTACTTTCTTAAACGAGTTGAAATAATTATCAATTATTGCTTTAGCTTCAGTCTGAGTAATTCCTAAACGGGATTTTAACCCGAATGGACCGAGTCCGTAAAGAATTCCAAAGTTAACTTCCTTTGCTTTTCTTCTCATGTCAGGATTTACTGCATTGGGATCGATATTAAAGATTAATGCAGCTGTTCTACGATGAATATCTTCATTATTAATGAAAGCATTAGTAAGTGTTTCGTCGCCGCAAATACTTGCCATAATTCTAAGTTCAATCTGACTATAATCTGCACTCAGTATAATGTGATTCTTATCTGCCGGTACAAATGCTTTGCGGATTTCTTTACCAAGTTCGGTTCTAATTGGAATATTCTGAAGATTTGGATCGGTACTTGAAAGTCGTCCGGTTGATGCAATTGTTTGATTATAGCTTGTATGTACTCTGCCGGTCTTAGGATTAATTAAATCCGGAAGTGCATCTGCATAAGTCGATTTAAGCTTTGCGACCTGTCGGTACTCCATAATTGTATCAATGATAGGATGAGAACCTTTAAGGGATTCGAGAGCGCGCACATCTGTGGAATATCCGGTTTTAGTTTTTGTTGTTGGTGGAAGATTTAGCTTTTCAAACAATATTTTTTGAAGCTGCTGAGTTGAGTTAATATTGAATGAATCCCCGGCTTGCTTAAAAATTTCGCGGGAATAATTGTCCAATAATATTTGTAAATCTCTGCTGAATGCATTCAGACTATTAACATCAATTTTAACTCCTGTTCTTTCCATATCCTCAAGAACCGGAACAAGAGGGAATTCAATTTCATAAGCAACTCTTTCCAATCCTTCTTTTGTCAAAATCCCTTTTAATAATTCATATAAACGGTAAGTGATGTCGGCATCTTCGCAAGAGTAATCGGAAAGGCGTTCAAGCTCAACTTCAAATATTTTCTCCGGAGATTTTTTTGAACCGATAAGATCGAGCAGGGGAATCGGTTTATAACCAAGGAGTCGTTCTGATAGTTCATCCATTCCATGCTTCTGATCTGGATCAATTACATAACTTGCAAGCATAGTATCGAAATAAAAATTACTAACATCTATACCATACGATCTTAAAATTGCGATATCGTATTTACCATTCTGACATATTTTTTTTGTTTTATCATTCTCAAATATCGGTTTGAAAATTCTTATAAATTCGTTTACAGGAATTCTTCCGGATAGATCGGCTGTAAACAAACCGGATGATTCTCTGTGTGGATTAACAGCAACAAAGTAAGCTTCTTTAGGATTAATACAGAATGAGCATCCGGCAAGGTTTACATTAAATACATCTAGGGAATCGGTTTCTGTATCGAATACAAACTTATTGCATGCTTTAATTTTATCAGCTAATTCCTCTGTATCCTTAATGGAATTAATAAGCCGGTATTTAACTTTACTCTTTTCGAATACTTTTATGTTTTCTGCAACAACCGGTTCTTCCTCAGCAGTTTCAATTTCTTTTTCCTCTTCGCTCTTTTCATTTTCTAGATACAACTTTTTTATTTTGTTAATGAAAGATCTGAATTCGAGCTCTGCAAATAGAGCTGTTAATTTATTAATGTCGGGCTTTTCGTAAAGAGCTTCTTCAAGATTGAAATCGAATGGTACATCGGTATGAATAGTGGCAAGTTCTTTTGAAAGAAATGCGTTCTCTTTATTTTCTCTTAGTTTATTAATTATACCTTGTTTTTCTATTTCATCAATATTCTTGTAAATATTCTCTAATGTTTTGAATCTTTGAATTAGTGGAAGAGCTGTTTTAGGTCCGATTCCGGCAACACCCGGAATATCATCCGAACTATCTCCAACAAGTGCAAGGTAGTCGATCATTTGTTTCGGTTCGAAACCATATTCTTCACGGACTTTATTTTCATCCAGTATAATTATTTCTTCGGTCGATTTACCGGGCTTAATAATTTTTATATTTGGAGTGACGAGTTGAACAAAATCTTTATCGGGAGTAATAGCATAACTGAGCAGCCCATTTATTTCTGCTTTCTTAACAGCAGTTCCAATTAGATCATCTGCTTCATAACCGGGCAGAATGTAGAGAGGAATTTTGAATGCCTCAATAACTTCTTTTATTCTCTGAATCTGAGGAATCATATCCTCGGGCATAGATTCGCGGGACGATTTGTAATTTTCGTATCGATCATGACGGAATGTTTTTTCTTTTGAATCAAATGCAGCGGCAAGGTAATCCGGTTTGGTATCTTCAATAATTTTGAGAAGCTGACTTATAAATCCAAAAACTGCTGATGTCGGTTCACCTTTTGATGTTGTTAATGGGCGGGATATAAATGCGTAGTATCCTTTGTATGCCAGCGCCATGGCGTCTATTATTACAAATTTTTTCTTCGATTTATCGGGCATGTAATTTTCTTCTCATATTTGTTTATATTTTATACCGAAAATAATTATTCATCATAACAATAACCATAATAACATTATGTTAAAATCAGCCAAATCGATCAGAGCAATTATAATACTTTTATTATTATACGTAACATTAACAACCGGACAGATAAAAGAATTTGATAATTCATTCTATGTTGCATCCTGGAACGTAGAAAACCTGTTCGACACATTTAATGATCCGAACACTACTGACGAGGACTTTCTGCCCGAAAGTGATAAGCAATGGACTGAAGACCGTTATCTGCAAAAATTGACCAACCTTGCTAAAGTAATTAATTACATGAATAATGGCTGCGGTCCGGATGTATTAGGTCTTGTTGAAGTGGAGAATATTAACGTTCTTAAATGGCTAGTCTACAAATTTAAGGATCGAGATTACATAATAGCTCACCGGGATTCACCTGACCAAAGAGGAATTGATGCCGCCTTGATATACGATAGAAAAGTATTTGGAATTGTTGATATCGATACTATTAGGGTAAATATTCCAACCGGAACACCAACCCGTTATATAATTCATGTTACACTTAAATTGTTAACTGATAATTCGGTAATCCATTTCTTTGTTAATCATTGGCCGTCGAGAAGAGGGGGAGAAGTTAAGTCCGAACCTAATAGGGTTGCAGCAGCCAAAATATTAAAAAAGGAAGTGGATAAAATTTTTACAAAGGATAAAAACAGTAATGTAATAATGATGGGCGATTTTAATGACGAACCAAATAATAAATCCATTATGCAAGTCCTAAAAGCCAATGACTTCGATTGCGAGAACAGAAAATATGAAAGCGATTTACTGAACCTTTCATTCAAAAATCACAAAAAGGGAGAAGGATCTTACCTATTTGGTTCTACATGGAATTTGATTGACCAGATGATTATCTCACCATCGCTCAATGATGGTAAGAATATTGAATACGTATGCAATTCATTCACTATTATAAAACCTGAGTTCATGGTTGCAAAAGAAGGTGACAGGAAGAATGGTCCATTACCAACATACTCCGGTAATCGATATCTGGGAGGTTACAGCGACCATTTCCCCATAGGTGCATCTTTTATATTAGTCGGTGATAAATAGTAATATGAAAAAAATATTTATACTCCTTGGCGCATCAGGCAATTTAGGAAGTTATGCCGCAAAATATTTTCTTGAAGATGATTCATTTGATCGTTACTATTTTATAAGCCGTAAAAAAGTTGATTACAGTCGTGGCGCTCTAATTCTGGTAGATGATTTAACAAATGAGCAAAATGTTGAAAATGGATTCAGTAATATTGTTAAAGGTGACGATAATTTTTATTGTTTCCTGAATACTATCGGCGGGTATTGGGGCGGAAAGGAAATTGCAGATACTTCATTATCGGATTGGCAGAAAATAATTGATATTAACCTTACTTCATCCTTTCTAATTGCTAAATATTTTATTCAATTATGCAAAACGGGATTAGGAGGATCGTTATGTATGATAAGTGCATTATCCGGAGTTTATCCTGAAATCAATAAAGGTGCATACAGCATTTCAAAAAACGGAATTAATTATTTAACCAAATTATTGGCTTTAGAAAATCATGATAAGAACATATCGGTTAATGCAATCGCACCTTACATAATCGATTCGCAAGAAAACAGGGAATGGGTAAAAGATAAAACTATGCTGATTCCAAAAGAAAATATTTGTAAATTGGCACAGGAGATTTTTAATGACCCCGGAATAAAATCGGGTAATATATTTGAGTTACGATTTTCTAATAAATAAGCGTTAATTAATAACAAGAGTAAAAAATTATTTATTGACTTTTTTTCCTCATTTAATTAATGTTACCCACATCTTTTTTAGAGAATTCGAAAGTTTTGACATATTTTTTAATTAATAACAATATCGGAGGCTTTTCTTTATGCAAATAGCAGAGATTACCGGAATACTATCATTAGTTTTAGCCCAGGTTCAAGAACAAAGCACCATTGGCTACTTACAACAGAAATTTATTGAAGGCGGCGGATTTATGTGGCCAATTTTATTCTGCTTGGTTGTAGGACTTGGTTTTGCAATCGAAAGATTTATTACATTAACTCGTGCCACAATGAACACAAAGAAATTTGTAGTTCAGGTAAAAGACGCATTAACAAAAGGCGGAGTTCAGGAAGCAATTAAATTATGCGAAAATACCAGAGGTTCCGCTGCATCTGTTTTCCATGCCGGTTTATTAAGAGCAGACGAAGGTTTAGAAGCTGCTGAAAAAGCTATCATGGCTTATGGTGCAATTGAAATGGGATTCCTTGAAAGAGGATTAATCTGGATTTCATTATTCATCAGTTTGGCTCCTATGCTCGGTTTTACCGGAACAGTTCAGGGTATGATCCAGGCTTTCGATGCTATTAAAGAAGCTGCTCAAATTTCTCCTTCAATTGTTGCCGGTGGTATTTCGGTAGCATTGCTAACTACTTTATTCGGTCTTATTGTTGCTATGATTCTTCAAGCTTTCTACAATTACTTTGTATCTAGAATTGACAGAATCGTTGCAGACATGGAAGAAAGTTCTATCGAATTAATCGATGCTCTTTACGAAATGAAGAAGAAATAATTTAGAGATTAAAAATGATCACACTGAAAAAGAAGAAATTGCCGGATGCTGAAATACCTACAAGCTCTATGGCCGATATTTCATTCTTGCTTCTTTTATTCTTTTTGGTTTCGACAGTTATTGATGTTGATACAGGTATTGGACTTACTTTACCTGAATTTACACCTCCGGAACAACAGGAATTGGTACCGATTTCTAAGGATAGATTAGCTGCAGTTCTTATTAACGAAAACGGAGACGTTTTACTTAATAACGAAATAATTGCTATCCCTCAAATTTCCAAAACACTGAAACCAAGAATCGAAAGCAAGGTTGATCAACCTGCCAATAAAAAGCTTGTTGTATCAGTTAAAACGGATCGTAAAACAGATTACAACCTGTATATTCAGGCGCTCGATCAAATCAAGGATGCTTATTTCCAGGTTAGATCTGAATATGCCATAAATAGACTCGGTAAGAGATTTGTAGATATTGATGAAAGAAGTGAAGAAATGAAAGAAATTAGAGATAAGATACCAATTACTATCAGTATAGCTGAACCAGAAGCTATAAAAAAATAATTTAGAGGATTTTAGAATGAAATTTGAAAAAAAGAGAGCCAGTACAAAACAGAATATTCCTACTGCTTCTTTACCTGACATTGTATTCATGCTGTTATTATTCTTTATGGTTACCACTACGTTAAGAGAAGTTGATGTTCTCGTTAGTTTCAGACTGCCTGAAGCAAAAGCTATTGAAAAAATAGAGAACAAGAGATTGGTTTCTTATCTCTGGGTTGGTCAGGATGGAAGAATTCAGGTTAACGATAGTTTAACCCAATTAAATGAAATTCAGAAAATTATGTATGCTAAAAGAGTGGCTCTTCCAAATGTAATTATTTCCCTTCGTATCGATAAAAGTTCTCAGATGGGAGTTGTTACTGATATTCAGCAAGAATTAAGAAAAGCTTCTTGCCTTAGAATTAATTATTCCACTCTTCTTAAAATATAACAATCCTTTTTTATGAATTGAAGGTAGGTTATTGAATAATGGCCTACCTTTTTTTTTGAGGTTGATATGAGTCTTAAAGAGAAAATTAATGATGAACTTAAGTCCGCTATGAAGTCCGGCGATAAAATTAGATTGGAAACAATCCGCTCCATTCGTGCTCTGATTCTGGAATTTGAAAAAAGCGGAAGCTCCAAAGAACTTACTCCCGATGATGAGATTAAAATGCTTACATCCGCATCCAAGAAAAGAAAAGAATCAATCGAACAATTTCAAAATGCTAATAGAATTGAATTAGCAGAAAAAGAAATTCAGGAATTAAAAATTATAGAAGAGTTCTTACCCAAGCAGCTTTCGCATGATGAAATATTTGCAGAAGTGAAGAAAATGGCCGATGAGATTGGTGCTAAAACAAAGGAGGATTTCCCAAAGCTAATGCCCTTAGCAGCAAAAAACCTTAAAGGTAAAGCCGATGGGAAAATTATTAAAGAAATTGTAGAAAAAATATTGAGCATTAATTGAATTACATTGATTATATAATTTTTGTTGCAGCAATAATTGGATTTGTTCTTGGCTTTAAAGACGGATTAATAAGAAAAATAATTGGTTTGATAGGCCTTATAGCTGCAATTTTTCTTGCATATAAATTTTCCGATGACTTTGGAAATATTCTTCAACCGGTTTTTAACAAAGACGAATATTTCTCTAACGTAATAGCCGGTATTTTAATATTCCTGGTTACTATTTTAATTGCCTCAATTATTAAACGGCTTGTCCATCCATCCGATAAAATAAACCTCTTTATCAATCAGTTTATTGGCGGAATTTTAGGAGTAATTCAAATTGTTTTTTTCCTGAGCGGTTTATTTTTATTTCTTAAAATATTCAGCTTCCCCGATAAAACTACAGGTAATAATTCATTGCTCTATAAATCAGTTTACAATCTTATCCCTTCTTCAGTTGATCTTGTTATGGGACAAAGAGAAAAAGGTGCAGATATTATTAAAGGCATTATTGAAGATAAGGATGGAATTTCTCCTTCTAAAAACGATTCGACAAAATAATTATGATTTCCCTGGAAACATTAGAGAAACTCGAATTCAGTAAAGTTCTAAATTACATTACACATTATTGTATTACTGATAACGGTAAGGATAAAATTCTTAAGCTATTTCCATTTACTACCACTGACTTTGCAGTAAGGGACGGTAAACGTGTAACGGAAGCAAAAGAAATTCTAATTAAAAACGATCTTCCTCCGGTTGAATATATCCCCGATCTTACAGAAATAATATCACGTTCCAGGATTGAGGGGACAATAATCCCATCCAGGCAAATACTGGAAGTATTAAAACTAGCCGAGGTCTCAAGAAAGTTATCTCAATTTTTAAAAACCCGTGGTTCGGAAGTTGCTTTATTATCTGAGTTTCGCGATAGTTTATTTGTTGATAAAGTTTTTGAACACCAGATCTCAAGAGTATTTACCGAAACAGGTGAGATTCGAGATGATGCTACTCCCAGGCTGAAAGAAATAAGAATTGAAATCCGCGAGAAAGAGAATCAATTACGTAAAATGGTAAATAAACTTCTTAAGCAGTTAAGTGATTCATACCTTGTTCAAGAAGAATATATTACGCTTAGAGATGGAAGAATTGTTTTACCTATTAAATCGGAACATAAGCGTCACGTACGCGGATTCATTCACTCTGAATCTGCTACCGGTCAAACTGTTTACGTTGAACCGGAAGAAACTCTGGAACTGAATAACGAAATTCTCTCTCTCAGCTTTGCAGAGAAGAGGGAGATTGAAAAAATTCTAAAAAATCTGACAATAAAAATCGGTGAAGTAAGCCACGATCTTAGAAAATCTCTCGACTCAATATCAGAACTCGATTCTATTTTTGCACGGGCTAATTATTCTATTGAAATAATCGGCGCCAGCCCTACTTTCGATATTACAAAACCACTTGAACTGATTGAAGCAAGGCATCCTGTGCTTCTTAAAAAAATCGGTTTTGAAAATGCAGTCCCTCTTAATATTAAGTTTAAGGACGAATTGGTTGTTCTTATTACGGGACCTAATGCCGGTGGTAAAACTGTTACGTTAAAGACAATCGGACTAATAGTACTGCTTGCTCAATCAGGCATTCCTGTACCTGTTCACCCGGATTCCAATCTCCATTTCTTTAACCATGTATTGGTTGATATAGGTGATGCTCAATCAATAGAAGATGAATTGAGTACATTCAGTTCTCACTTAACTAATATTAAAAAAATAATTGATAGTTCGGACAAGTATTCTCTTGTCTTAATTGATGAAGTTGGAACAGGAACAGACCCTACAGAAGGTTCAGCTATTGCTGCCGGTATTTTAATTACATTGCGTGATAAAGGAGCCAGGGTTATTGCAACAACGCACCACGGGGCACTTAAAATAGTTGCCAACCAGTTAGATAATTTTCAGAATGCATCGATGGAATTCGATACCGAGAACTTGAAGCCTACTTACCGATTTAACCAGGGAATTCCCGGTTCAAGTTATGCATTTGAAGTTGCCGGAAGAATCGGTTTTGATGCTAAATTTATTGAATTATCTAAAGAGTATCTCGATATTGATAAAACAAAAATCGAGGACTTTTTAGCAAACCTCGAGATAAAATCGAAAGTTCTAAAGGATCAGTTGAACCGTCTGGAAATTGAAAATGCACGACTGAAAGGACTTACAAACCTCTACCAGGATAAGATTGATAAATTAGAAAAACAGAAAAAAGAAATTCTTGATCAGACAAGAGAAAAAGCTGAATTGTATTTATTGGATATGAATAAAAAAATAGAAAATGCTATAAAAAATATACGTGAATCTAATGCAAATAAGGAAGTAATTAAAAAAGAAAAAGAATCTATTAAGAATCTAAAAGAGGATGCAAAAAAAGTATTTAAGAAAGAAAATATTGTTCAGGATAAAAATCATCATCTAAAAGTTGGTGATTATGCTTCTTTAAAGGATACTAATTCTGCCGGCGTAATAGAGGAAATAAATATTGAAAAAGATAAAGCGGTTCTTACAATTGGCTCTCTAAAGATTAAAGCCCGGTATTCTGAATTGATACCTGCTAAAAAACAGGATTATGAATCCCTGAAATATTTTAAGCATGATGTTATGACCGATCAAAACTATCGTCTTGACATAAGAGGAAAGAGAGCTGATGAAGCAGAACTGGATATACTTAAATTTCTTGATAGTTCTAATATGAATGGTCTTGACCGTGTTGAAATACTCCACGGTAAAGGAACCGGTGCATTAAAGCAATTAGTGCAAACAATTCTAAAAAATTATATTTATGTTAAGAATTATTATTATGCTAATATTGAAAGTGGCGGGGACGGAATAACAATTATTGAGTTCAAATAATATGTTTAATAAAATACTGATTGCAAATAGAGGTGAGATTGCCGTTAGAATTATTAAAGCATGCCGCGAACTCGGTATCAAATCTGTTGCAATTTATTCTGAAGTAGATAAAAATTCTTTGCATGTTAGAATAGCAGATGAAGCTTACCTTATCGGTACTTCTCCGGCTAATGAATCCTACCTTAGTAAAGAAAAAATAATAAATCTTGCAAAAGAGATTGGCGCAGAAGCAATTCATCCGGGATATGGCTTCCTTTCAGAAAATTCGGAATTCATAAAGATGGTTGAAGAATCCGGAATTGTATTTATCGGTCCATCTTCTAAATCGGTAGAAATGATGGGAGAGAAAACTTCTGCAAGAAGATTAATGAAGAAGAATAATGTTCCAATTGTGCCGGGTACAATTGAATCTTTGCATGATTATAAGGAAGGGATCAAGATTGCCAATGAAATCGGTTATCCTGTAATGCTTAAAGCTTCTGCCGGCGGCGGCGGTAAGGGAATGAGAAAGGTGTTTAATGATTTTGAATTCGAAGAGTCGTTCAATCGTGCACAGAATGAATCATTGAAGGCATTTGGAAAATCTGAAGTATATATTGAAAAATTAATTCTCAATCCAAAGCATATTGAAGTACAGATTTTTGCTGATAAATATGGTAACTACATCCATCTTTTCGAAAGGGAATGTTCAGTCCAGCGCAGACATCAAAAAGTAATTGAAGAAGCTCCATCATTTTTTGTGGACGATGAAACACGATCTAGAATTACAAATGCCGCTATTACTGCGGCTAAAGCTTGTAATTACTACAATGCGGGGACAATCGAATTTTTGATGGATAGCAATAAAAACTTTTACTTTCTGGAAATGAATACACGCCTCCAGGTTGAACATCCGGTTACTGAAATGATAACCGGAGTTGATCTTGTAAAATTACAGATTAGAATTGCAGCAGGTCAAAAACTCGATATTGAACAATCCGATCTGAGAATTAATGGTCATGCCATTGAATGCAGAGTTTATGCTGAAGATGTTGATAACAATTTTGCACCATCGACTGGAAGGATTACCCATCACAGGTTAACCTCAGGACCCGGGACGAGAATTGACCGAGGTATAGACCTTATGAGTGAAGTCCCGATCTATTACGACCCGTTATTATCTAAAGTTACAACCTGGGGAAGAAACCGGGAAGAAGCTATTGCAAGAATGAAAAGAGCATTAATTGAATATCAGATTTCCGGGGTAATTACAAACATACCGGCATTTAATTGGGTATTAAAACAAAAAAAGTTTCTAGATGGATCATTCGATATTAATTTTTTAGATAATGAGTTTTTGCCGCTGGTTCCCGGTAAATGGAAAGAAGATTCAGCAAATGAAATTGAAGAAATTGCAGCAATTATGGGGGCACTACTTAAACAGAAGAATATCTCTGCAACTACTTCAAAAAATAAAATTCCTGAAACTAATCAATGGTTAAATCAGAATTATGAATGAATTTGTAGTTTCATTAAATAATAATAAGTATTCAATCAGAATATCACCAGATGGTGTTGTGGAAATTAACGGTCGTAAGGTAAAAGCGGATTTATCCCAGATAAACAATTGTGCATTTCTTCTTAAGATAAACGAAAGACCATATGAAATTGTTTGTAATAAACTTGATAACGGCAATTACGGTTTATTACTTGAAGGCTGGTATTTCGAAACTACAGTAAGAACCAGATTACAGGAAACTGCTGCAGAATTGATGAATAATAAACTCAAAGAGTCACATAAATCCGAATTTAAAGCTCCAATGCCAGGACTGGTTCTTAAAATAAAAAAGAATAAAGGGGACAAAGTAAAAATGGGAGAACCATTAATAATACTGGAAGCAATGAAAATGGAGAACGAACTAAGGTCAACCGTAGAAGGAACAATCACATCTATAAACGTAACAGAGGGAATCTCAGTCGAAAAAGATTCCATTATCCTTACCACATCTGTCCAAAACGATAAAATAAAAAGACCCACTTCCCACAGAAAGAATCCATAGGAAGTATCTTTGTTTTTGCGAAGAACAAAGAGAAGGGTCCATGAATAACATAACACTTTTTAGCCAGATATTACAGCAAATCGACAGAAGCATTTTTCACAAGGCAGTTGCCCAATATCAAACCGATAAACATAATAAAGGGATAAACAGTTGGACGCATTTAACAGCAATGCTTTTTTGTCATTTATCAAAGTCGCAATCGATACGGGAAATAACAAACGGATTATTATCAGCATCGGGAAATTTAAATCACTTGGGAATACAAGGAAAGACACCGAGCCGGTCTTCGCTATCATACATCAACGAACACAGAGATTGGAGGATGTTTCGCGAGTTCTACTTTTTGTTAAAAGATAATTTACAAAACAACGGACATCTCAAGCGAAAGAAGTTCAAGGAGATAAAACGAAAGATATACATGCTTGATAGTACGGTTATAAGTCTTTGCTTAAAAGTGTTTGACTGGGCGAAATATCGTCAAGAAAAAGGAGCGATAAAGTTGCACACTTTACTCGATTATGATGGATGCATGCCTTCCTATCTGTTTATGACCGAAGGAAGACAAGCCGACGTTAAGCATGCACATTATATGCTTTTACCGAAAAAAAGTGTTGTGGTGGCAGATCGCGGCTATCAAGATTTTTCAATGCTTTTTGATTGGAATAAAAACGACATTTACTTTGTTGTCAGATTAAAAAAATCAATAAATCATAAGATGATCAAAGAACTACCCTTAAGTGAAAAAGAAAATAGCAACATACTCAAAGACGAATTGATTACACTTACCGAAGAAGAAACAAAAGAACATTATCCCAAAACAATTAGAAGAGTAGCCGTTTATGATGAAAGGAACAAAAAGGTAATCGAGCTTATAACTAATAATTTAACTTGGACAGCATCCACTGTAGCCGAACTTTACAAACAGAGGTGGATGGTTGAAATATTTTTCAAAGAATTGAAGCAACACCTCAAAATCAAATCTTTCATCGGCACCAATGAAAATGCAATGTGGATACAGATTTGGACAGCATTAATAACTTTACTCCTTTTGCGTTACCTGAAAGAATTGGCCGATTTTAATTGGTCTCTTTCAAATTTGATTGCTTTTTTAAGAATGAATCTATTTGTAAAAATTATTCTCAAAGAATGGTTGGATAATCCGTTTATTCCAAGAAATGAAATGGAGTACGACTTTTTACAGCTGAGCTTTTTCGGATAGGGATACTTTTGAGTCCTTTCGCTAATCTGTCCAATACCGACTGTTTTCAGAGCCTTTTAGATTGTCTCAATTTATTTTGGACAGCAGTGGAGATCTTATGATTTCTTTAAGTAATTTTACCAAAAACTTTAAACTTGTTTAAGATTTTAATATTTTTAAGTAAGTAACAACAAGTATTGAAATTCACACTTGCAGATAAGCACATTTAGCATACACCGTCTTGTAACTATATCAATGCTTTTTATTGGTACTGCTTTAATGGGTATATTTGCATTCTCACGGCTCCGTTCAATTAAAAAACTAACTCTAATCATTATTATTAATTTAACTCCTTTTCTTTATCATAAATTATTTCCCAAGATATCGTCTCTAAAAATAGGGGACAAAATAGAACTAAATTCAAAATCAGTTGATAAAAAAGATGTTGATTTATCTAATAGGACCGAACCTTATGCCATTCTATTCGTATTTTCTTTGGATGACTGTACTAGCTGCTTAGAAGAAGCATTATATTGGGTAAAATTAAAGAATAAATTTCAAAGTAAAATAAAACTATTTGCTATTGCCTACTCCCATAACTTCTTGCTACTAAAATCGTTTATGAATCACAAGGGTATTACCTTTCCTGTTATATGGGATAGAGAAAAAGATATTATTAAATCATGGAATGTTACTACTCCTGTAAAAATTCTTATTGATAGCAATAATATAGTACTTAATCTCTCAAAATCTTTAGGTTCTGAAGAAATATTTGAAAATTACATTTCTTTTATAATTAGAAAAATTCAATGATCGCAACCCAATAAAAGGAGGTTAGTGTGAAATTAAAATCAAGAATCCGGATTCTTCTCTTAATTACAATTATTTCAATTGCCGGTATGATTTCTAGTCTAAAAGCAAATATACCCATTTTATGTCATGGAGACGAATCGTGTTTAAGGGGTCACTGGCAAGAATGGTCTTGTCTAGGTTATCAGTGCTATGGTGATCCTGAAATCAGTAGAACATGTATGCGATGTATGCTTGGGTGGTAAAATGAAAAATAAATTAGCAACACTAGTGATAATATTCACTATTGTAATTACAACTAACTTTATTAACTTGAAAGGAGCAGAGGAGCAACAACCAATTTGCAATAGTGATAATAACTGTTCCCCGGGTAAATGGCGGGAGTATTCTTGCACAACCTCTTTAATAAGTAAAAAGTCAATAGAGAAAAAGAGAATAAATTAGATAAAAATATTCTTGGTACACCGACAAGATCGGTGAGCTGAAGAATTGTT